>Ga0209514_10009880_pt1 | contig 10396 bp, 2 predicted proteins | sample Subgrocontami58m_FD_187452 | JGI IMG/M metagenome (GOLD analysis project Ga0209514, IMG submission 187452) | Subsurface groundwater microbial communities from S. Glens Falls, New York, USA - GMW37 contaminated, 5.8 m (SPAdes) (version 3) | ecosystem: Environmental > Aquatic > Deep subsurface >...
GTTGGCCTCCGCCCCGTAGTAGCGCAGGTAGGCGTTGTAGATGAGCTCGGCGGCCTCCAGCACCGTCGCCACCAGCCCGTCACGGTCGCCCGTCACCGCTTGCGCCTCGATCAGGCCTTGGCGTTTTAGCCAGTATTCGTGGACTAGCTCATCCAGCCGCCCCCGCAAATCGCCTGACTCCGGTGCTTTGTCCATCCCTGCTAACAGTGCAGATAGCATCTCTTTAGGGTGAGTGGCATGTTTTTTACAGTGCATGAGGTTAGGGACTAGCCATTTACTCGGCTTGCCCACGGAGGCCGCTAGTTCATAGTGGGTCGCCGCTGTTTCATAATCCCGTTGTTCAAAATACGTGTTGCCCAGTAATTCAAGGGCTTCCGCTTGTAGTTCAAAAGTCAGGCTGATTTTTAATAGCGTACGGGCAGGGGCGTTTTCTTGGCTAATCAGTTTTTGTTTTGCCAAATCCAGGTAATACTTGGCGTTGAGTGTGGCATTGCGGCTGACCCGTAGGGGGTAAGCAATATGCCCGGAAAGAAGCTTACTGAAATCTTCTATAGTAATTTCAACACCATCTTTGGCGTTAAGTTTGAATATAGACCTAAAATCAATTTGGTTTAGGGTTTCTTGGCTTTCTAATTCGGCTTCTGATTGTTGTTCAAACACACGCCCTACCCTCAGCAAATGAATAGCTTGTTTGATATTGCCAAGTTCTAAGCTGTATTTGGCAAGCCCAAAATGATAATTGGCGTTGATGTTGCTGTTTTCACTGATTTTTAATGGATACGCCGTGACCCCGTCCATTAAACGGACAAAATCCTCATTGCTAAGAGGGTCTGGTAATGCCGGCAGAGCTTCGGGTAAAGCCAGTGTCGTCAGTGTCTTTTTAAAGATCAACGCAAAACACAGCGAATCGATTGCTGACTGGATATTGCCATCGGCTAGGCTTGCTTGTGCCCTATCTAAATAGAAAGCTGAGTTTGCGGCATTATCTTTGAAAAGTCGTAACGGAAACTTTAGGTTTCCGGCCACCAAGTCAGTAAACTCTTGTTTTGAAACATTTTTGCCTAATTCCGCATTGAGGGCAACAATGGTTTCGAAATCAAATTGCGATTCAGCATTTTCATCTTGAGACTTATTAAGATAAATGTTTGCCAATTCGCTGACCTGTTCGGATACCGATCTGAGTTTGCCAGAATGGGCTTTGCCTTTGAAGGTTGAAGGTTTTTGGTTGATGAATGAAACACAATCCGAGAGTGCATTGAGGGTGGGTTCGATGACGAACCCTGACTTGCCCTCGATGACATCCTCGCCGATGCCGCCCATGTTGCTGGCGACGACCCAGCAGCCGCAGGCGGCGGCCTCGCGGGTGACCAGGCCGTAGCTTTCCGGCCAGGTGGAGGGCGCGAACAGCACGTCGACCTGGCGGTACAGCTCGGGCACGCGGGGCTGCGCCATGCGCCCGATGAAGGTCACCGGCACCCGCCCCCAATGGGTCTGGAGGCGGTAGCCTTCGTCCTGGGAATGGTCGACAATGAGCATTTCCAAGTGTTCCGGCTGCACCGCCTCGATGGCCGCCTTCAGCAGGAAGTAGCCCTTGTGCTCCGCCATGCCGCCGACATGGCCGCACACCACCTTGTCGGTGTGGCGGGTGTCCTTGGCCTGCCAAGGCAGGGTCTCGGAGATGCCGTTCTTGTTGACGCGGACCGTCGGGATTTCGTTCTTGCGGTAAATTTCCGCAAAGCACTGGGACACCGTCAGCACCGCGTCCGCGCCGCGCAACAAGTCCTTCAGGAACAGGATGCGCTCCACCGACTCCAGCTGGCTGATGTTGCCCGGCGGCGTGCAGGGCTGGTACGGGTCGGGGTGGCCTTCGGGGTAGACCACATGGTTGGCGTCGACCAGGAACTGGTAATCCGAAATCCACCAGGCGTCATGGACGGTCACGATGTACGGGATTTCCGCCTTGCGGGTCGCCTCCACCACTGACGCGGTCAGGCGCTGGATGCAATGGAAATGCACCAGCTCGGGCCGCTCCGCGGCCAGGTACTCCGCGAACAGCTCGCCCATCTTGTCGTCGCTGGGATGCCAGTCCATGTGCTCGCGCCATAAAATGCTCGAGCGGTAGACACGGGCGCCCTCATAGTTGTACACCGTCATCTGGTACGGCGGCTTCACGTCGGCGTCGGACGTGAACACGCTGAGGTCGAACTGGTTGTGGTAATCGCGCCGCAACAGCTCGAAATTGTCGGCGATGACGCGGGTCGCGCCGCCGATGGACTGCGGCGGGAAGAACACATTGACCAGCGCGACTTTCTTGCGTGGCGCCGTTTCCGCCTGTGCCGCCGCCAACGCGTCGTCCAGCACCCCGGCGATGTTGTCCGCCAACGCCCCGACGCTGTACTCGGCACGCACCCGCGCCTGCGCCTTTTCCGCCACCGTCTTGCGCAACAGCGGGTCGTCGACCAAAGCCTTCAAATGTTCATACCAATCGTCGGCGGTGGCGGCGATGAAGCCGTCCTCGCCGTCGTGGATCACGTCGCGGTAGTTGGCGGTCGCGCTGACCACCGACGGGATGCCCAGGCACGCCGCCTCGAACCATTTCAGCTCGCTCTTGCAGCCGTTGATCACGTCATCATGCAGCACCGCCAAATTGATGTCCGCCCGCTCCAGCATCGACCAATAGGCCTTGACGCTCTTCACGGGCGGCATCTGCTTGACGCGGTCGCCGTGAGTTTCCAAGAACGCCTCCGGCAGTTTCAGGTAGCCCGCGATTTTCAGGCCGACCTGCGGATATTCGTCCAACAGGCGCCTGATCGCCGGCAAGGCCAGGTCCGTGAAGTCGCTGTTGTGCGCCATCGTGCCGCTGCCGTAGAAAATGTCCACCGTCTCCTGGTCGGGGTCAAACGGCTTCTGCCTGAACACGTTCAGCGCGTCCAGGCCGTTGCGGTGCAGGAAGCACTGGCCGCCGAACACCAGCGGGGCCAGCTTGTCCGCCAGGGCGCGGGTCGAGGCCAGGCCGAAACGGCAATACTGCGCGGCGGCGCGGAACGAGGCCATGCCCTTGATCAGCTGCAAATAAATGTTCAGGTCGAGATAACCGCCATAGGTCTCCAACGGCGGCGGGTAGGCCGCGTCGAACAGCAGGTCGTCGATCTCGTACAGCGACAGCTTGCCGGTCGCGTTGGCCTGCGCCATCGCCTTCAGCACCGCCGGCTCGGCGGGGACGCGGTAGAAAATGATGGTGTCATGGAAGGCCAGGTCGTTCTGCCCGTTGGCGAGCTCCGTCCAGGAAATGGCGGTGACGGCCTTGCCCGCGGCCTCCAGCTGCTCGGTCTTCTGCTCGATACGGTAGCGCACGCACTGCGGGATATGGAAGTCGCCGACGATCAGCACCCGCTCCAGGTTGCACGGGCCCACGTGCGCCGCGTTGGCCTCCGCCCCGTAGTAGCGCAGGTAGGCGTTGTAGATGAGCTCGGCGGCCTCCAGCACCGTCGCCACCAGCCCGTCACGGTCGCCCGTCACCGCCTGCGCCTCGATCAGGCCCTGGCGTTCCAGCCAATACTCGTGGATCAGTCCATCCAAGCGATCACGGATGTCGCTAGATTCAGGATTTTTTTCAAGACCCGCCATAAGTGTGAATAGGACATCCTTAGGGTGGGCAACATGCTTTTTGCAGTGCATCAGGTTAGGCACCATAGTCTTGCTGGGTTTGCCCTCGCTTACGGCGGCCGCCTCGTAATGCGCTGCAGCTGTTTCGTAATCCCGTTGTTCAAAATAGGCGTTGCCCAGTAATTCCAGGGTTTCAGTCTGCCGTTCAAAGGTCAGGCTGATTTTTAGCAGGGTGCGGATAAGGGTAATGTCAGCCGCTGCTTTTACTAATTGTTGTTTGGCTCGCTCAAGGTAGTAACGGGCATTGATGACAGGATTACGGCTAATCCGTAAAGGGAAGCTAAGGTTGCCGGAGAGTAATTTATTGAGATCCTCGCCAGTGATTTCTATACCTGCTTCGGCATTGATTTGACAAAGGGTTTTAAATTTATCGGTTTCAGCGGCAATTTCTGGGCCAAATACGGCGGGATCAATTTCCTGGTTTTTGGCGTTGTTGGTTAACACGTAGTTATTGGCTAGGACATTAATTTTCCGTTCATTTTCAGTGGATTGCAGAAAAATGTCGATTAAGCCTTTGGGGATGAGGATTTTAAAACCAGATTGGGCATAATTATCACCAAATTTTCCGGCTATATCTAAACGCTCCTGCCACTCCGGGGTGACAGGGGAAGAAACGCCATCAATAGATAAAGTAAGCTTTAAAGGTGTTTGTTCATGATTAATCGCCCAACCAAAGATGCAGAGGTTTTCTATGTTTTCTATATAACCGCTAACGCCTTGTAATTTTTTTTCGGTTTTTTTGTTTGTGGCTTGGGTTTTAGTCGTTTTTGCCTCCATTTTTAATGGTGGGACTTGATTATGCAAGATAGCGCCATTGGCGATGATGTCAATCCTCAAGCCGTTTTGCCGTGCGAAGATAAAGGTTTCGACCAACTCGGCGGGTAAATCAATTTTAAAACCTGAATTGATAAAATCGTCACCGAAAGCTTGAGCAATATCAACACGCATAAGCCAAGCAGGCGTTATCGGGTATTTGACATCGGCAATCAGTAAAACCAAATTGAGCCCGTTGCCCTCTTTGTCAAGAACCCAGCCAAAAATTTGGTTGTTTTCGATACGCTCGACGTAACCAATAATTGGGCTATCTTCTTTGGATTCGGACAATGCTTCGGTCGCAATTGAAAAATTTCCCGAAACCACTTGATTGCCGGTGACTGGAGATTTTTCTATAACCTCATGTTTTTTATCAGAAACCGAGGGGCTTTCTGCCTTTGCCTTGTCCGTTGTTAATGTTGTTAAATCAGCAGGTGTTTTGACAATTACTGCGCTGCCGGGCAATTCCAATTCGGCTATTTCAAGAAGTTCCGTAACAATACTGGTGATCGCGGTTTCGCTAAGTTGTGAAGAATCCCCATCGGCGGCTTGGCTAACCAATGATTTACGGACAGGTTCAAGCTTGCTATGCAGGGTAATGCCGTTGGCGGCGACTTCAATGAGGCCACCATTTTTATAAGCGGCTTCAAAATCATCCGCTAGCCCTTGTGGTATATAAATTCTAAAGCCGGAGCGAAGAAATTCTTCTCCATAATGATCGGCAATATCACTACGTTCCAACCAATCGTAAGTGATCTGAAACGCCTCATTATTGATGCGTAGTGAAAGATTTAAGGGGGTATTATCAAAATCAAGCACCCAACCATGGATTTGCAAATTTTCTACAAACTCTATATAGCCTAAGATGCTAATTTCAGGAGAATCGGCGATTTTAATCTCAACGGCTTGCTCTACCGGGGCAGTGGCAAAAGTTATGGGGGGGAGTTCTTTTTCTGTTGCCCATTCCGTTACGGTTTCCGTTTCTGGCAAAGCCTGAGGTTCGAAATCAAGGAGTTGCTTTACTGCACTATCCAAGGCAATCGCTTCTTCAATGATGTTTTCAGATGGCTCAGATGAACTTGACGTGACTTTTTTCATAGCTTGTTCCGTATTATTTTTCCGTAGGTGCAAATCATTGTGGTGACAAGGTCGGTAAGCAATTTTCCCGGAGTTTTTCAAATTGTTGGGTGATTTTTTCAGGCATGTCAACCCATGATAAGGGCATTAACCCTTCATCCATGCCAGATTCCCTGACACGCCGGGCAATGGCGCCAATATCAAAAGCGTAGATGGGCAGGCTGGCCTGTAATGCCAACGACAGTGTGTAGCTATACGTTTCAGGCCATATTGACGGCAACCAAACCACATGGGGGTTTAAGCCATTAAGCTTATCCAGGGCTTCATGTTCCAAATATTTACCGGTGACCACAACCCCGGCCTCCTTAATCAAGGCATCGTGCATGGTATAGCCCATCACGATAAATTCTATAGGCAGGCCTTGTTGCTGCACCCGCTTGGCACTCGCCAAAATGACATTAAAACCTTTAATCTTGCCGATGGCGCCAATAATGACCACCCGTAGTTTCTGGTTAGGTTCCAACTGTGGTTTTTTTACTTTGATGGCTTTTAAATCAATGTCTTCGTGGGGCAAAACTTCAAAATTGATGCTTGGAAGGTAACCCGCAAGACGATCCGCAACATCTTGGTCAGGGACAACGATGCGGTCAGCCAACGCCAAGGCTTTTCCATGCAAAGAGCGCCATTCACGGATATTCTTAGTGCCGAAATCTGAACCGCGTTCAAGCAAGCACCGGTTGCATCCCGCTTCATCGGGTTCACCACAATAGCGGCCATCTTCATCAATCAAATTAACCCGTGGGCAAATCACTTTATAATCATGCAAATTGATTTTCCACGACGCGCCTAATTCTTGGACAAGCTTATGCAGATGTAACGATGCATCGGGCATAAAATCGACCAGGCTATGGGTATGGATTTCGGTAATCCTTAGTTCCTTCAGGAGGGCGGCAAGCGTTGATATTTCTGACAATTCAAACGGATTGATATTAGGCAGCGAGCGGATAGCTGGATGGCCAATATTGACCTGGGTTGGACGTTTTGCCACGGGACGTAAGGTGAAAACGCCATGGCCTTGCTGGTTCAAATTGATAATGTCTTCCTGCATCCGCCGCTCAGAACCACCACCACGGCTATGGCAAACCAGCAGGATATTTTGTTCCCGGCACATGCGCTGCAACCTAACCGTATCGAGCCGGCAACGGCCTTCTTTTAGGGGATCCTGTTTCAGGAAAATATCAATGTCTTTCCTATAGCGCGGATATTTTTTGTCCAATGTCTTAAGGGCCGCTTGGACGCGCATGGCTTTTTCGCCCTGAAAAGACGCAGACCCCACATGGCGGACATAAATGTCGCTAGCAATAATATTGCGCCAACCTTTACGGATGGCCCGCTGGCAAAAATCGTTTTCTTCGCCATAACCTTTACCAAAAGCTTTTTCATCAAATAGGCCGACGTTTTTTAAACAGTCCCGTCTGATATACATGCAAAACCCTACCCCTGTTGGCGCTTCTATTTCCTTGCCGGCATTGACTGCCGCTGCCAGCGCGTCAATTTCCGCGTAGCTTAACTCCAAAGGATAGGGGTTATCATGCAGGGAGTTCGGATAACTGCATATGGTGGCATTATTGGATAGCGGGGTGACCGTAGCAGTCTTGGGATTACGGTGCGCCGCCTTATGCAACCGGTCTAGCCAACCATCATAGACTTCGGTGTCGGCATTCAATAACACGATATGGCGGTCTTTATGCAAACGCATCCCTAGATTGACAGTTTGCACAAAACCAAGGTTTTGTTGGTTGATGATTAATGTGAATAACCCCATGCCCGCCAATTTCTGCAAATCTTGGCTTAGGTCTTCATCAGGGCTGGCGTCATTAATAACAACCAGTTCGAAAGGTAGGTCGTTAGACGATTCCAACGTGCTATGCAGGCAACGTAAGGTTTCAATCCGCCCTTTATAGACGGGTACGATCACATCAATGCCCGCGCCTGCGATATGGGCGCGCGGCATAAACGCAGCCCAGGTCTCGTCATCCGGCAAAGTAAGCAGCGGCAACTCCCCTATTTCCATTTCTGGCAGCTCAACGGTTTCCTGTTCCGGCAAGGTGCTGCGCCCTTCCAAACGGCCATAAAACAAATAGTGCAAGAGGGGGTTCATCCGCGCCGCGACCACATCAGGGGAAGTACGCAAATAAAAGGAGCCATCGAATTGCGGGCAGGGGGACCGGCCTTCAGCGCCGCCCCACTTCAGGTAATGGATCAACGGATCATTCCCGCTACGCAGGACATCCTTGTTGTTGGATAGATAAAAATCAAGGTCAAACCAGGCACTGGGGGATGTTCTCCGATACCGTCCCACATAACGGTAATGGAGCAAGGTGTTCACATATAGGCGCCTTGTAGGGCCTGACGCCTTTGTCCGGTAATAGACCGGATCAAAAAGCGCCATCGGCAAACGGCCTTCCTTATCCCCATACCTGACATAATGCTGCAAGCCTTTAATATTGCTGGCGGCAATATCACTATTTTTTTCAAGATAATAGGCATTGTCGAATAGATCGGCACCTTTGATGAGACGAATTAGCAAGGCGTGATAGATAGTCCGTAACCTCAACACCTTACAGCTTATTTTCAACATCCAAAGCAAGGACATGATGTATTCACCGCGCCATGCCCTTATTGTTTCCAGAATTGTCATGTGGTTACCTGGGTTTCATCCGGTGTCTTCATTGGCAGAACCGATAGCCTAAGAAAGGTATTTAATTACTGAAAATCCAATAATTTTTGGCGGCCGTTCATCTATGTCATCAAGCCCATAGTAAGTCATCCCCTCATTTTTAAGCTCCGCCTACTTCAAGAACACGCGGGCGCCGAGGCCCATCTGGTAGATCATGGTGGCGAACTCCTTGAAGACCTGGCGGTATTTGGGGTCGACGGCGGGCAGCACCATGATCTCGTCGCCGGGGCGGATGTCCGGTTCGCTGAACCAGCCGGAGCTGGCCTCGGTGTCCTCGAAGCTGCCGTCGCGGTGGGCGATGACGATGCGCGAGGTGTCGGCGCGCTGCGAGTAGCCGCCGGCGGTGGCGATGTAGTCGTCGATGTCCTTGTCGGCGGCGAGGGCGACGGTGTTGGGGAACATGACTTCACCGCTGACCAGGACGAGGTTGTCGACGGCGGGGATGCGGATGACGTCGCCGTTCTCCAGCAGCAGCCGGTCGATGTGGTCGGCCTGGGCGAGCAGCACTTGCCCGCTGGGCTGGATGCTTTTGGCGCGGTCTATCCATTGCAGCATCATGGCGGCCTCTTCGGTGCGCAGCTGGGCCTCTTCCTGGGTGCCGGAGCGGGCGGTGAGGACGCTGGTCTCGAGGTGCTTGAGGGTGCTGTCGAGCATGTCCTTTTGCCGGGCGATGATGCTTTGCCGGAACAGTTGCAGGCTGTTTTTGTCGGCGCGGTCGTTGTAGCGGACTTTGGCCATGAGCGTGCCCAGGCGGGTGCCGTAGGGGACGACGTATTCCTGGGCGCTGAGGTGTTCGCCCTCGACGCGCACGGTGATGGTGCCCTGCTTTTTGTCGGCGGTGAATTCGATGGTGTCGCCGCTGCGCAGGGGGACGCGGGCGGCGTCGGCGAGCGGGTAGTATTCGACGTTGAGGGTGGTGCCGGTGTTGCGGGTGACGCGCACGTGGGTGGCGGTGGCCATGGGTTTGGCGAGCCGCGCGAGGTCGGCGACGGTGGCGCCTTCGCTGTTGAATTCGAAGCGTTTGGCGTTGGCGGCGAGGCCGGCGACCTTGACGCCCTTTTGTTTGGGGGTGACGAAGATGACGTCGCCGTCGCTCAGTTGGATGAGCGGCATCCGGCCTTCAAGGATGAAGTCGTAGAGGTTGAGGGTGGCGCGGGTGCGGTTGGCGCGTTTGACCTGGACGCCCAGGAAGGAGCCGCGTTCGACGTCGATGCCGCCGGCCTGGTCGAGGTAGTGCAGCAGGCTGTCCATGCTGGTGCCGCTGTAGAGCCCGGGGCGGTTGACGAAGCCGCCGACGAAGACGCGCACGGGCTGGGCGGCGGCGAGGCTGGCGTAGCTGTAGACGTTGGCGCGGTAGACGCGGCGCACGGCGGAGTCGACGACGCGCTGGAGGTCCTGGTTGCGCACGCCGAGGACTTGCAGGGGGCCGACGTGGGGGACGAAGATGTTGCCTTGGGGGTCGACGGTGAGCGGCGCGTCGTATTCGAAGGCGCCCCAGAAGCGCACCTGGATGTTGTCGCCGACGGCGACGGCGTAGTCGGGGTTGAAGTGGGTGGCGCCCTCACGCGCGAACGAGCCGGTGAAGAGGTTGGCGCCGAACACGTCGCTGGCGAGGTTGGCGCTGTAGTCGTACTGTTGCGGCGGTTGGGTGGTGACCCTGGGTACGCCAGTGCCGACGCCAGTGGACAGCGCATCCTGTGGGACGCCTGCCGACTGGATGACGACGGTTTGGGTAGAGGACGGTGTCGGGGCAATTGTCGGTTGGTTAGTATCGCTAGTACTGGCAGCAACGCTGGGAAGTTTGACTTGTTCTTCTTTGGGGCTGGTTAACCCTAAAAATGTCTTCGTACTCGCACTCATCCCTAGAGCATATCCAGATGAAGCAAATGACAGTATGGCGATAAAAAAGGCCGTTGTATTTATTGTCACATAGCGTTGGGCTGTGTTGCGAGTCATAATTAGTCCTTGTGGTCGCGGATGATGGCGGCGAGCAGGTGGAGGATGCCGGCGGCGAGCAGGATCATCAGGAGGGAGACGGCGCTGTTGTAAAGGCGGCGCGGCTCCAGCGGGTATTCGGGCAGGGTCGGCGCTTGCAGGACG
>Ga0209514_10009882_pt1 | contig 10393 bp, 5 predicted proteins | sample Subgrocontami58m_FD_187452 | JGI IMG/M metagenome (GOLD analysis project Ga0209514, IMG submission 187452) | Subsurface groundwater microbial communities from S. Glens Falls, New York, USA - GMW37 contaminated, 5.8 m (SPAdes) (version 3) | ecosystem: Environmental > Aquatic > Deep subsurface >...
CAACCGCGATGGCAAGCGCGGCCACGAGCAGATGGTGATTGGCTTGCTGTGCAATGAGGACGGGTGTCCGGTGGGCGTGGAGGTCTTCCCAGGCAACACCCAGGATGCCACGACCGTACCGGACAAAATCGCGGAAATTCAGCGCGATTACGGCATCACCCAACTGATCTTCGTCGGAGACCGGGGAATGATTACCCAGACCAATAGCCTCAAACTGGCCGGGACCGAGGGCTTGCAGACCATTAGTGCGCTCACTCACCGCCAGATCGTGGAGTTGTTGGAGCGCAAGGTGATCACGCGCGAATTGTTCGACGAGAAGGCAATCGCCGAAGTGCTCGACCCCGATAACCTCAAGAAACGCTATTGCCTCTGCCGTAATCCAGAGACGGCCCAGCGGGAGACCCAGACGCGCAAGGATCTCCTGGAAGCGACCCGGAGGGAATTGGCGGCGATCGCCGCAGCCGGGAAGAAGTCCGGCCAACGACGCTCCAAGCCCCTGCGCAAGCGGAGGGGGAGAAAAATCTCCCCGGCCGAGAAGATTGGCGCGCGCGTGGGCCGGGTGCTGCAGCGCTACAAGATGGGCAAATTTGTCCAATGGTCCGTGAAGAGGGGAACCCTGAAGTGGCAGCTCGACCATGAGAAGATTGACGCTGAAGAACGCTTCGACGGCTGTTACATCATCGTGGCGGACGTCCCGCCACAACAGATGGCCAAGGCCCAGGTGGTGGCTTCCTACAAAAAGCTCAGCTTTGTCGAGTATGCGTTTCGGAATTTGAAGACCGTCCAGTTAGAGGTCCGTCCGGTTTATCACAAGAAAGACGATCGGATCCGCTCCCACGTGTTCATCTGCGTTTTGGCCTACTACCTCCAGTGGCACGCCACCCAGCGCCTCAAGGCGCTGTTTGAGAAGGATGGACAGGGCAAGGCGCGGGAGTGGACGTTCCAGAATGTGATCGAACACCTGGCCACCATCCGGATCAACCGGGTGGAAAGCGACGGGGTGCAGTTCAATCTCAACACCAGTCCCGACCCGGAGCATGAGACCATCCTGGATCTGCTGGCGGGGAAAAACGCGTAGCCATGAACTTGAACTGAAAAAACACAACAAACCCCCTGAGAATATTGGGGATTCTCTACTTCTGGACTAGGGAAAGCAGGTTTTGGGCGGGCAACATCAATGGCGCAATTTATGTCGCGCACACAAACGGAATCTGGCAAGGGAGCCGAGGGTCCGTTCCGCGCTGGGGCAGCATTGGGGGCATGGCGGCCAACCCTAGCGTGGTTGTGGCTGTGGACAGCAAAGGGGTCGTCGTTACCTCGACCGAGGATCGAGTCTGGGCCGAGTCCGATCCAGGCTTTGGCCCCTTGCGGGGCATCGCCTATGGCCAAGACAGGTTTGTGGCGGTGGGAAACGTGGGCACGGTGATAGCCTCCACCACGGGGACCAACTGGACGAAGCTGGACAGTGGCACATTGTCGAACCTGTGGGGCATTGCTTTTCTGAACGACCGCTTTGTGGCCGTGGGAGAGAAGACCGTCATCACGTCGCCTGACGGACTCTCCTGGGCCGTGCATGCGGCTGAGGCGGACTTGCGCGGGGTGACGTTCAAGCACGGGCTTTATGCGGCGGTGGGGCAGGAGGGCAAGATCCTCACGTCGCCGGACACGCTCACCTGGACACCTCAGGAGTCGGGCACGACCAACGATCTCTACGCCATCAGCCACGATGCCCATCAGTTCGTGGCCGTGGGGAACAACGCCACCCTTCTAACAGGACGTGACGGCACAAACTGGACCACGCGAACCTCGCCACGCCAGGTAGCCCTGCGCGGCATCGCCTTCGGCGACGGCACCTTCGTGGCGGTGGGCGACCGTTGGACGGTGCTCGAGTCCGACCCGATCCCGCAGGGACCCTCTCTGAGGGCTTCCATCGATGGCGGCCAGTTGCAGGTCTCGATCGAGGACATCGATCCTGGCAAATTCGAGATTCAGGTCTCGCCCGACCTGTCTGCCTGGTCCACCTGGACCGACGTGACGGCCATCGCGAACCGGGTGCTGGTGAACGATCCCGACTTCACCCAGATCGGCCACCGGTTCTATCGGGCTGTGGTGAAATGACGGTCGAGTTAACCGCAAAGGCCGCGGAGGACCGCAAAGAAGAGACCAAGACTCTCAGATTCCTCTCGGCTTCCTGATTTCATGAGTTCCAGATTAATCATCCCTAATGATCCTCTTTCCGGAGACAATCTGGAAATCACGAACTCACGAAAGGGGAATGGATCAGCATCGTGTCCAGCCGATTCCTGCAAATCCCTGTCGTGTCAGCCGTCAAACACGCCAAGCGCACTCCGCAACCCGTTCTCAGTGATCTCTGCACCCTCTGTGGTTAACACAGATGCCTCTTTGAGGTCGCCGAGGGATCACCACAGAGGAACGGAGGCAAAGAAATGAGGGAGTCCATTTTCCCCTCTGCGTCTCTGCTTGGCGTCTTGGCGTTAAAGCGGGGGCGCCTTCTTGTAGATATCCTGGAAAGGGTATCTCGCTGTCCCCAGCGGGCCGCATACGCGGGCGGACGTCCAAGGCGGCGCGGTAGGGACACCGCGCCCTACCCACGGACAGCGGGCCCTGGTTCGCGGGCAACGCCTCAGTTAGCTTGACAAACTCGATCGGTGTCTATTTTGTACACTAATGACACAAAAGAAAACCTGCCCGTCGCCAGTGGAGTTCAACCGGCGCGATTTCTTGAAACGTGCCGCGACCGCTTCGGCGGTGGGCGCCGGGGTTGCCGCGAGTTTCGAGGAGCTGGCCCTGCAGGCGGCTGAGCCCGGCAAACCGACCCCTCCGGTTCCAACTCGCAAGCTGCCCACCGGCAAGATCCGGAACATCGAGCTGAGCCGCCTGATTTGCGGCGGCAACCTGATCACCGGCTACGCGCATTCCCGCGACCTGATCTACGTCTCGACGCTTCTGAAAGAGTATTTCACGGACACCAAGGTTCTCGACACGTGGCAGATCTGCGAAACCAACGGCATCAACGCCATGATCGTCCACCCGAACGACGAGCGAGCGGTGGCGCTCTATAAGCGGTATCGAAAGGAGCGCGGCGGACGCTTGCAGTGGCTGGCGCAGGCGGCACCGGGCGAGAACGACATGGAGACCGTTATTAAACGCGCGATCGATGACGGAGCCGTCGGCGTTTTCCTGGTCGGCAACCAGGGAGACCGGTGGACATTCGACCGGCAGGTGTCTCTGATTGCCCGATTTGTCGAACTGGTGAACAAGCAAGGCGTGATCTCCGGCGTGGGCGGTCACTCGCTCGAGATGGTGCAAGCGGTGGAGGCCGCCGGCATCAAGAATGACTTTTACATGAAGACCCTCCACCACACGAAGTACTTCTCCGCCCGCCGTCCGGACCAGACCAAACCGGTGATCGAGAATTACGCGGACGACAATTACTTCGACATGGAGCCGGACAAGACGATCGCTTTCATGCAAACCGTGAAGAAGCCTTGGATCGCCTACAAAGTGCTCGCGGCCGGCGCGATTCGACCGCAGGTTGGTTTGGACTACGCCTTTTCCAACGGCGCGGACTTTGCCTGTGTGGGGATGTTCGATTTCCAGGTGGCTGAGAACGCAACCATCGCCGACCAGGTCGTTGCGAAGTACGAGGAGCGTCGTCGGGAATGGTATGCGTGAGATGGCGGTCGTGGAGGGTCTGCTTGAGAAACGCCGACGCAGGATTGGCGGCAATTCTCATATGAGAACTACTGCACTGTTGGCGAAGTTGCTCGCGGTGGTGACGGCGCTGTCGCTGACAGCGGTCCACGCGGCGTTGCCTGGCTTCGATTTCACGGCGAGCACCGGGTCCGAGGCCTGGGTGGCGCAACACGATATCTCGAGCCTGACGCCCACGGCCGAAGGGCTCCGCGTCCAGATCAACGGAAGCGACCCGTATTTGGCCGGTCCGGCGAGGGATTACCCGGCCGATACACCGCTATGGCTCCGCATACGGCTGAAATCGGAGCAGGGCGGGATGGCGCAGGTGTTCTATTTCAAGGATGGGAGTGTGCCCACCGAAGGGGACTCGGTTCGGTTTGTGGTACCCGCTGGCGACTGGTTTGAGGCGAAGGTGCGAACTTCTGCAATGGGGCCGGGCTATCGTTTGCGGATCGATCCACCCGGCAGCGGCGGAGTTTGCACACTGGGAACTCTTCGGTTCGAACCGCGCCTCACTCTCTCGGCCCCGGCCTGGCCCAAACCGACGACTCCCGACATCGAACCCGACGCCGCCAGTCTGAAGTCGGGTGATTTGAAACTCATCCATGGTCGTCGCGGGTTGGGCGAGTTCGAGGTGCAAGTGGCGGGGCGGCGGGTGGCCCGCGGGAACAACCGCGCCCTGATCGGTTATGTCGAGAAAGGTCAGGTCCGCTGGCTGCCGTTTGGGTACGGCACGAACGCAATCGTTACGGTCCATTACCAGCCTGTAACTCAATTGGCCGACCGTTTCATCGGTGGCTTGATTCGCGCAAAGGCGGTGTGTTCGGACGTGGATGGGGGCCAGTGGGAGATCGAGCAGACCTTTTCGATGAGCTGGGCCGGGACGCTCGAAGTCTCAAGTCGGGTGGTGGTGGACCGCGCCCGTGATGTCCTTTATCTGCCCATGCTGACGTTGATGCCTGGGTTGGGGTCATACGGCACTAACAAGACCCAGGCCTTGTTCGCCGGCGTCGAGTACCTCGATAACGAACCGAGCAGTTCCGCCGCCGATCTTAATCCGCCAGCCTCGAATCGACAGGTGCCGGACGTGCTTAAACTGACCTTTCCGCTGATGGTCGTTGCCGTGGAGGGAGACTACGTTGGACTGGCTTGGAACCGCGACCAACCGAACCTCTGTGCCGTGTTTGACACGCCCGATCGCCTCTTCGGTTCGGGGGCGCAGGTGATGGGCTTGCTGTTTCCGGGGTCAGACGGGATGAATCGTGAGGAGAGCAGTCTTATTCCCTATGACACGGTGCGGTTGGAGGCCAATCGCAGTGTCACAGCAGTCGCGCTGATGCTCGGCGGCAGGGGAAAGACGGTGGTTCCGGCGGTCCAGCAGTTTGTGAGCATCTTCGGGTTGCCACCCGTGCCGAACATCGGGATGGAACCTAAGGACTACTACGCCCTCGCGGCCCATGGCTGGCTGGATTCCAAGATCCGGGATGGCGACCGTTACCGTCACGCAGCCGACGTGAATTTCGGGTCGATGCCCTCGGCGGATGCCGCGCTTTACATGGACTGGTTGGCGGCGAAGGTGGACAACCCGGCGTTGGCGGCGCGTTTGACCGAGGGCGCGCGGGCGGCGCTTGCTCAGGTGCGCCCGCCCAACTACAACAGCGCTCAGGTAGGTCATGAGCGCTACCCTCTTCCGGCGCTCATCTACGGTGGCGTGGCCGAGAATGCTGCTGTTTCGCTTCAACACGGTCGCGCGTTGCTGGGCCGGTTCCAGCCGGACGGCACGGTCCTCTACCAGAAACCGGCGACGGGACCCGACTACGGAGGAACTCACTGGGCGTCCGAGGCCAACGGTCTTACAGCACAGTTGGTCGAAGCGCTCCTGGGAGAGGCCTTGTTTTCGGGGGATCGCGGACTGAGGGAATCCGGGCTGCGTTACCTCCGGGCGATGGACAAGTTCCGTGACACGGTGCCGCGCGGCGCGCAGACGTGGGAGATTCCGTTGCATACACCGGACATTCTGGCGTCGGCTCATCTCGTCAAAGCCTATTCCATAGGCTACGAACTTACTCGCGATCCCGAACTCCTGGAGCAAGCGCGGTATTGGGCGTGGACGGGCGTGCCGTTCACCTATCTCACCCCGCCCACTCGCCAACCTGTGGGAGTCTATAGCACCATCGCGGTACTGGGAGCGACAGGTTGGGTGGCCCCAAACTGGATTGGGATGCCTGTGCAATGGTGCGGGCTGGTCTATGCCGACGCGCTCAACCGTCTTGCCAAGCACGACCCGAAGGGACCCTGGAAACAAATCGCGGACGGCATTGCCGCAGCCGGCGTCCAGCACACCTATCCGGCCAGTGACCGGGACTATGGCGGGCTTTTGCCGGATAGCTACAACCTCGCTCCCCAAACCCGCAACGGACCCGCCATCAACCCCGCCACAGTGCTCGCGCCCGCCGTGCCGATGCTCGGCCATCTGCCGCTCTACGATTTCGCCGCTCTGAGCCGCCAACGCCTCCTGGTCCATGCGCCCGGAGGTATTACTGACGTGGAGGAGCGGACCGACGGCGTGAAGTTTACCGTCAGGGGTTGGTCAACGAAGCCGTATCAAGTCCTCCTCAATGGCTGCGCCCAGCCGCCTGCGGTGAGAATCAATGGCCGCGACGTGTCCTTGGTTGCGCCGCACCAGCACCAAGCTGACGCTGGACGGTTGATCCTCGAACTTGCCGGCACCGCTGTGGTTGAGGTTAACGGATCGTTCCAGTGACGTTGGAGTTGTCGGCCTCCGGTGGCATAGAGCCTGTTCGAAGACCCGCCCGGTCAGGGGATCCGGCACCGACGCCATGGAGATCGTACCTGCCTCCGTTTTCAAACAACCCTACGGCCACTTCAGATGCCGGTGCAGGAAATCGAACGTTCCCTTTCCGTTGATCGTGTGTGGGCCGACGAACCACTCGAGTTCGCAACGGTCCCGCAAGCCGAGTTTGGCCTCGTACAGGAATCGGACTTTCGCGAACTCGCTGGCCACTGTTTCGTCCGGCGCAACGCCGTCGAAATGGCCGCGCTCGACCATAAACGGGCGCGGCGCTATCAAGGCCGCCATTTCGGCATAATTGAACGTACTGCCCAGATCGAACTCGAAGATCTCGTATTCCGCCGTCCAGACGTAGCTATAAGGGCTGCGCGTGGAGGCGTTTTTCCAGACCCAATCGTTGAAATCTCCCGAGCAGATCGACAGACAGTAGTTGGTGACCAAGGGCGGCACCCGCATCGCCGTCTTGCCGCCGTAACTCAGCCCGTAAAACGCGATGCGCGCCGGATCGACGAAAGGGAGGCTCTTCATCCAGTCTGTGATCTGCTGGTGCTGGGGCACAATGATTGAAAAGAGTGTCTTGCCAATCACGTTCGCCTTTCGCTGAAGCGTCCGGAAGCGATCGCCAAACAGGTAAAGGTTTTGCGGCGCAAAGGTGACGAATCCGCCGTCCGCCAGCTTCGCCGCAAAGTCATGGTAGGCCCAGTGGTCTCCTTTGATTACATCCTGCGGGCGTCCCTCCAGGCCGTGTTGACAGACCACGACGGGCCGTTTCTCGCCCGGTTTCAGGTCCTTCGGAACCAGCAGCAGCCCATAGGCGATCACGTCAGGGAACACATCCAGAACCACCTCGTAGCCTGTCCACTTCGGTTCATCGTACACGGCCCGTGACCGCGCATGTGGCGGCAGAAGCGGCTCGCGGAACCGCCCGATGGCGTCCCGATAAAACAGCTCGCGCAGTTCACCCGAGGTTCGCGCGTACCCCTCGGGTGTGGAGGTGTCGAGTTTGGCCATGAACTGCTGGCGGACGTAGGGGCTCTCGGTCAACAGCCATTGGGTGTGCCGATCTAGCTCGTGCAACTGACGCTGATGACGCGATTCCGTGGCGGCGGATGGCCGCAGGCCTGGGGGAATGTCGTCCAGCGGAGCCAACGCGCCGTCTGCTGACGAACAGGCCAGGAACCGGCGCAGCATCTCGGCTGAGCCACAAGGCCCAGTTCCATCCCCGCTGACGACCAACTCGCATGTAGGCCGCGGTTGTAGGCCGTCGAGCAGCTTCCGAACACGCGCGAATTCAGAACGAACATCGTCCACCTTCGGTGTGGTTAGTCGTCCGGGCGCCGCATCGGTACCGGGAGGCACTACGACCTCCGGCCCGCGAGCGGCTTCGATAATTAGCGACCGCGGGGCGATAAGGCTGGCCACTTCCGCATCGCCGAACTGTTCGAGCAGGCCGAACGCATTGCGGTCCGCTGGTTCCTGCCATACATCCTCCCTCCGGCCGAAGTAGCCGCTGACGCACACCACGCCGATGCGCTCGTCCAGGGCACCCGCATGAAGGGCCAGCATTCCCCCTTCACCCCGGCCCATTACGCCAATCTGCCGGCCCGTGGCGGGCGCCGTTTGGCTGGCGGCTTCCCGTTCGTGAACAAAACAATCCACCGCCGCCAGGACCTTTTGCACTTCATAGCCAATCACGTGCCGCCCCATTTCGAACGCAGGCCGATAAATAAACTCACGGTTGCTCAAACTCGCGCCGCGCTTCCCGTCGGGGGATTTGGGTTCGCCGACATGCCGGTTGATCAATGCGGGCACCACCACCATGCACCCACTCTCGGCCAACCGTCGTGCGAACTGTTGTTCAGGCGGCACGCCGGCCTCCAAGCCCACGAGTTGCTCGGGCGTTTGGTCAGCGTCTGGAATCGCCACGACATATGCTGGCGGTTCGGCCACGCGCTCCCCGACCCGACTGCTCTTGGCTGAGCTGGGCACGTCGCCAGACGCTACGGGCTTAAGCAGCAACCCCTCGCCGTGAACATCTCCAAAAGCCGCCCAGCGGACCGCGAACACGTCGTAGCGGGCGCGCCGGGCCAAAGGCGTGACGAAGCTGAGTTCGCCAGCGGCCAAAAAGGTGTTGGTCGCGGGCCGAAGATCTCGCACGCCAAGAATCTGAGCCAGCCGCCGACGGTTGGGCGCCACCGAGGCGGCGTAGGCGTCTCCAGAGGAGACGTCCCGTTTCCAGAACTGACCTCGGCGCTCGACCGACTGATCGATCTCGCGTAACAGGAAACGATCGACACCAGCCACAAGGTTCGAGGCGATATCGCCAGAGATCGTGAGAGGCTCCGTGAGCGGAAGCGGGGCGAGATCGGCCGCTCCGAAGGCGACACGGAGACTTAGCCAAGCGAGCAAGGCCGCGTTCCGCGTTCCAGCGGCGATGAACCGGCGGCGAGTGATGGAATTCATGGCTTCGTCTTTTGTATGCCACACACGCCGCCGGAAGCCAACCGGAATCCCTACAGCTCCCGGACGACGAATCGGCGAGCAATCTGGACTGGACCGCGAAGCTCCGTAGGAGCGCCATGTCTTTAGCCACGACGTTGTCGAACGCCGACAAGCTCCGTTAGACGGCAGGTTTCTGCGCCGGGCTGGGCAGGCCGGCGGGAGAATGCCTCCGGATGAATGCCCAATTCCATGCCGCTCCTACGGAGCTTGAACTAAAACGCAGGGGTATTGGCTTCCTATAAACATGGCGCTCCTACCGGAGCTACTCCTCCTGCAGCGGCTCGGCGATTCCGAATTCGCCAATTTCTTCACACGTTCTGAGGTCCGCCCCACGCGGGCACCGCTCTGAAAGGGTGGGCCACGGCGCCCTGGGGACAGACGCAAGTCGCATCTGGCTAGAAGATCTGCGGATAGATCTGGAGCACCTGGTCGAGGTTCTCCTCTGTGAGGAGCAGGAATCGCCTGGCGAACTCGGCCGGGTAGTTGCGCTCAGGAGGGGCGTCCTCGGGCGGGGCGCCGGGGCGGTTCAACACCACGGCCATCAGTTTGCCCTGGCGGAATGCCTGCTTTATCGCCGCCGCGTCACCGATCATGCGTAGGTCGGGCAGGAGCAAGGCCAATCGCGGTTTTGGATTCCGCCAGCACTCCAGGCTCGGGACGCTGAGGGGCAGTCCGATGAGGCTGATCAGGACGTCCACGGTCGAGTGCTTACGGCAAAGGGCGTCCCACGCCCCTTCGGCGGTGAGGAAGCTTAACGGGGTTGTGGTATGTGGGTCGAGCACCAGCGCGCCCGGATTCTCCAAGGCCGCGGGTTTCAAATCCGGATAGGCGATGGCCAGCAGGTGGACTTTCTCGCCCCAGCCTTTCTTGAGCCCGGCGATGCCCGCCTCCTCGAAGGCGCGGACTTGCGGGGGCGGGCTGGACCGCTGGACGAAAGGGTTCGAGAGGATCAATGCGTTGGCGCCAGGCAGTGCGGCGGCCAGGTGCTCGGCGAGGACGCGAGTGGCCAGTTCGCGATGGCCCAGCGCATTCTGACGCGTGACGTGCTCCGCAGGGGTGAGAACGCGCCAGGCGACGACGCCAGCGACGGCTAGGAAAAGCAGCGCGGCGATGACTTTGACGTTGGATTGCATGAGGAGGTTGCTCGGGGTTACGGCGAGAGCCCGCGATTTGTTACCAGTAACCCGGGATCGTGTCGGCCTCGAAGAGCGCGGTGACGCCGAGGCTCTCGAGCCGTTTGCGGAAAGCGTTTTCGACGTGGCCATCGATGAACAGCCCGTTTGCCTTCTGGGCGTGGCGGGCGTGGACCTCGCTCTCGTGATCCGCGCGCCAGTAGAAGAATTGTTCGGCGCCGATGCCCTG
>Ga0209514_10009884_pt1 | contig 10393 bp, 10 predicted proteins | sample Subgrocontami58m_FD_187452 | JGI IMG/M metagenome (GOLD analysis project Ga0209514, IMG submission 187452) | Subsurface groundwater microbial communities from S. Glens Falls, New York, USA - GMW37 contaminated, 5.8 m (SPAdes) (version 3) | ecosystem: Environmental > Aquatic > Deep subsurface >...
GAGGTGAGCGAAGCCACCGCTCGAGGTGAGCGAAGCCACCGCTCGAGGTGAGCGAAGCCACCGCTCGAGGTGAGCGAAGCCACCGCTCGAGGTGAGCGAAGCCACCGCTCGGCATGAATGGGATAGACGGAGACTAGCGGGGGTAGCCGGGAAGCCCTTTGGGATCCCAACCCTCAACCTGCTCTGGCTCACGAGGACCTGAACCGATATACCGGGCCGACGGACGCACGAGGCGTCCAGTGCGCTTCTGCTCCAGAATGTGCGCCGCCCAACCCGCGGTACGGGCACAGGTGAACATCGAGGTAAAGAGGTGTGATTCGACTTGGGCGAAATCAAGGATGATCGCAGCCCAAAACTCGACGTTAGTCTCAAGGACACGGTCAGGGCGACGTTCGCGCAATTCCGCAAGTGCCGCCTGCTCAAGGGAAACCGCAACTTCGTATCGAGGCGCATTCAATTCCTGCGCAGTGCGACGGAGCGTGCGAGCGCGAGGATCTTCGGCGCGATAGACGCGGTGTCCAAAGCCCATCAAGCGATCACCCTTGTCAAGCAAGTCCTTGACGTAGGCACGTGCATCGCCGCGATCTTCAACACCTTCGATCATGTGTAAGACACGAGAAGGCGCGCCACCATGGAGCGGGCCAGACATCGCACCAATCGCACCCGACATCGCTGCGCCAACATCGGCGCCAGTCGAAGCAATTACTCGACTAGTGAAGGTTGAGGCATTCATCCCGTGTTCAGCGGCTGACACAAAGTAAGCATCGATCGCCTTGACGTGTTTGGGATCAGGATCGCCTCGCCAAGTGATCATCATTCGCTCAACACTTGTGAGACCTTTGTCTACCTCTCGTTGTGGAACAATCGGCTTGCCGAGTCCACGCGCAGATTGCGCGACATATGACAAGGCCATTGCCGAGGTTCGCGCTAAGTCATCGTGTGCTTGCTCGTCCGAAATATCGAGGAGTGGGTGCATGCCCCAGACGGGAGCGAGCAAGGCAATAGCGGCCTGTACGTCGACGCGCACATCGCCTGAGTGGATCGGCAGTGGAAATGGTTCTGCCGCTGGGAGACCTGGAGTGAACTTGTCATCGACGAGTAAGCCCCAGACGTTGCCGAACGAAACTCGGCCAACGAGGTGGTCGATGTCAACGCCACGGTAGCGAAGCGCGCTACCTTCCTTGTCCGGCTCAGCGATCTCACTTTCAAAAGCGATGATCCCCTCAAGGCCTGGAACGAAATCAGACATTTTGGCAAACCCCTTATAACGATTGCTTCGATGGCCCATTGTGACCCCCACGGGTAGCCAAGCAAACTCGAGGTGTCGTTAGATGGGTCACATGGAATCCCAGACGCCTGAAATTGGCCGAGATGCCAACGCTGATTTGGCTGCAATGCGCCTTCCCTACCCTGAAACCCCATTCGACCTAGCTCATCTCGATCCAAATCCGTATCGTCAATTTGGACACTGGCTAGTTGAGGCGGCCGAGCATCCAGCCATCACCGAACCGAATGGGATGGTGATCGCAACGGTGGATGCAAGTGGAAGGCCATCGACCCGCTCAGTTCTGTTGAAGGGGGCCGATGAGCGTGGCTTCATCTTCTTTACGAACTACAAGTCAAAGAAGGCCAGAGATCTTGAGGCCAATCCAAATGCAAGCCTGACTTTCCCCTGGTATCCGCTCTACCGGCAAGTACACGTTATCGGGACGGTAGGTAGATTGCCTCGGGCGGAGTCGGTCGCCTACTTCAAAACCAGACCTTGGGGTAGTCGAATTGGCGCTTGGGCAAGTCTCCAGTCGACTCTCTTGCTCGACCGCGCAACCCTCGAAGAGCGCTGGGCTCATTTCGCCAGTCTCTACCCCGAAGGTAGTGACGTGCCAACGCCAGAGAACTGGGGTGGTTACCTCCTGGCTCCCACAGAAATTGAGTTCTGGCAGGGTCGACGCTCACGATTGCATGACCGGTTACGTTACGAACAAGTAAATGATTTGCATTGGAAAGTCACCCGCTATTACCCGTAAGCGTGTTCCCACTCGCCGCTAGGTACCTGCGGAAAATCGAGGCGCGGCCGCCGGTTAGACTTTGAACATGAGCCTCGACGCCCTGAAAATCCAAATTCCACAAGATCTATTGCCCGTAGATGGACGCTTTGGGTGTGGTCCCTCAAAAATCCGCCCCGATGCGCTTGATGCCCTGCATGCAAGTGGAAGCACTGTTCTGGGGACATCGCACCGACAGAAGCCGGTGAAGCAGATGGTCTCGTTCATCCGCAGTGGTTTAGCTGATCTTTTTTCTCTTCCGGATGGATACGAAGTAGTGCTCGGCAACGGTGGCACGACCATTTTTTGGGATGTTGCAACGTTCGGTCTTATCAACGAAAAGTCGCAGCATCTAAATTTCGGCGAATTCTCATCGAAGTTCACCGCTGCAGTTAAGGCAGCGCCATTCCTCGCCGAGCCGATGGTAATAAACAGCCAGGTGGGGACCCACCCAGTTGCGCACGCCGAAGTGGGCATAGACGCCTATGCTCTCACTCATAACGAGACGAGTACCGGCGTCGCGATGAACATCTCGCGGCCGATGGGTGCCGATGCCAATTCACTAGTGCTCGTCGATGCCACCAGCGGTGCTGGCGGATTAGCAGTTGATGCTAAAGATTTTGATGCCTACTACTTCGCTCCACAGAAATCATTTGCCTCAGATGGCGGACTTTGGTTGGCAATCTTGAGCCCAGCAGCAATCGAACGGGTTGGAAAGATTCAAGCAAGCAAGCGCTGGATTCCTACCTCAATGGACCTGCAGATCGCCATCGATAATTCACGTTTAGATCAGACGTACAACACGCCGGCTTTGGCCACGCTCTTTCTTCTGAACAATCAGATTGAGTGGATCAACAACAATGGTGGCCTCTCTTGGGCAACCTCACGCACTAGCGAATCTGCCAAGAACCTGTACCAATGGGCCGAAAATTCAACATTCGCTTCGCCTTTCGTCGCCGATCCAGCGATGCGCTCAAATGTTGTTGGCACGATCGACTTTGTTGACGCCGTCGATGCCGCGATCGTCGCAAGGGTTCTGCGTGCGCACGACATTGTAGACACCGAGCCATACCGCAAACTTGGACGCAATCAATTGAGAATCGGAATGTTCCCATCTATCGACCCGGCAGATATTGAAGCTCTCACAGCATGCATTGACCATGTAGTCACCGAACTGGCGAAATGACACTGGCGGAGCCTCCAACGGTTGCTGATGCACCTTTTAGGCGCGATCGCCTAACGCTTGCGATGTACGGCCATCTCGCAGTCTGGGGATTATTTCTATATAGCTTCGGGCCGGCTCAGCCACTCCTACGGCTCGAACAGGGTACGTCGCGCACCGTCGCTGGACTCCACGGAACCGCATTAGCGCTTGGCGCGATAATCGCTGGATTGTTGAATACCAGGATTGCTCATCGGTTTGGTTCTGAGCGGGCGTCGTGGATAGGCATGGCGATTGCGGGGATTGGAATCGTCGATCTAATCGTGGCTCGATCGCTCACATTCACGTTGTTGGGAGCGCTCATCACGGGCACCGGTGGATCGATTGGCATAAACAGTGCGACAACGGTCTTTCATGAGCACCTCCCGACAGAACAAGCAGAGAAGGCAGTTGCAGAGAGCAACGCCGTCGCGGCACTTTTCGGCGCCAGCGGTACCACTTTGGTCGGTTTACTCGTTGCGAGCCGTTTCGGTTGGCGAGGCGGACTCACCGTCTCCTTCATAGGCATCGTATTCGTACGCGTTTTCATCTATCGCCAACCAACCAAGATCCACGTCCCGAACCCAAGCGGACACTCATCTGGAGGCCTCTCCGCGCGGTTCTGGATTGGGTGGATCAGCCTCGTAACCGCTGTGGGAATTGAATTCGGCTCATCGTTCTGGGCATCGGCATTAATCCAAGCCCGTACAGCCGCAAGTGCCAGCAATTCGACGATAATCGTTATGGTGCTTGCCCTCTGCATGGGCATTGGTCGGTACATCGGTAGTCGCGGTTTACATAAGGCTTCACTCGATCGTCTTCTGATACTTTGCCTAATCATCACTGCCTTGGGTTTCTCAGTTTTCCTAACTGCTAACTCAACACTCGTAGCCTTCATTGGCCTGGGCATCGTGGGTCTCGGTGTATCCATGCAGTTCCCGTTGGCCATCAGCAGATTGATCAGATTGAGTGACCATAGGCCAGATCTGGCTCTAGGTCGCGCATCGCTAGGTGCTGGCATAGCGATAGGCCTGTCCCCGCTCCTGCTTGGAATCCTCGGTGACCACATCGGCATACAGAAGGCTTACCTGCTAGTACCCGCACTCGTGGTTATCGGAATCATTTCTGTAATCGTCTCACCCACCGAAGCAAACATCGACTTACACGCCGACGAGTAGACTCGAACAATGCGGCCGCGGACCAGGAGAGTTCTCACGCTCGCCGTGCTAGTCGGACTAGTAATCCTCGTCGCGATTAAAGGTCACTGACTTCTGGTTTTCCTCGCGTCAGGATCATTGCAATCAGTGCAGCGAGTATCGAGATCACTCCGCCAATGGCAAGCGCAAAGCGCGGACCCACGTTCTGGCCAATCCAACCAATGACGGGAGATCCCAGCGGCGCACCACCGAGAAAGATCATCAAGTAAATTCCCATTATCCGACCGCGATTTTCTGGCGTCGAGCGCAACTGCATCGTGGAGTTTGCGGCAATCAGCGTTGTCAGAATCATTACGCCACAGAAGGGCAAGACCAGAGCGAATGTCAAAAAAGTCGGCATGGTTGAAGCAATCGTTTCGAGAACGCCAAATATTAGAGCAGATCGCAAGACAAAGGCTGCGGTAGGCGGTCGCTCTAGATGCGCTGCGTAAAGCGCTCCCACCAATGAGCCAAGGGCGACTGATGTGCTTAACAAGCCAAAGGCGGATGGACCCAGATGAAATACCTTGGTGGCCATCAAGGCTGTGGTAACTTGGAAGTTAAGTCCAAAGGTGGCCATCAATCCAATGACAAAAATAGTCGCCTTCAAATCAGTACGTGCCCGCACGTAGCGAATGCCATCAAGAATTGTGACCTTATTCTGTTCATCAATGTCACCTCGGATCAGTTCTTCACTATTCATCATTAACAAGGCACTGATGACAACAAAGAACGATGCGGCATTAATCAGGAATGACGGCCCGGTACCAAACGTACTTATTAAAAATCCGGATAAAGCTGGGCCGATTAAGCGTCCTACATTGAAGTTCGCGGAGTTCAGACTTACAGCGTTTGGCAAATCCTCTCGACCGACCATCTCGGCCACGAAACTCTGTCGCACTGGCGCATCAATTGCTGAGGCGACTCCAAGTGCGAAGGCCAGTGCATACACTTGCCACCGATGAACGGTGCCGAGGAGCGCTAAAAGGCCGAGGATTAAAGCGATCAGCCCACCCGCAAAATTTGTGAGAATCAAGACTTTTCGCTTGTCGAAACGATCGGCTATGGCACCACCCTGGAGACTCAAGAAAAGTGCAGGCAGAAACTGCAATCCGGTAACTAATCCAAGATCGGTTCCGCTGTGTGTTAATTGCAGAACCAACCAGTCCTGCGCGATTCGTTGGACCCAAGTTCCAACATTTGTAACGGTGCTAGAAATAAAGAAAAGACGGTAATTGCGGTGTCGCAGTGAGCGGAATGTTCCTAACCGGATCGGATCAATCGACGCTGACTCGCTCATTGTTGCCACCTTACGCCATCAGCTTGGGGGTAGTCTGAGCCGGTGATCGATCGGAAGCCTGATCCGGCACCTTACGTGGCCAAGGAAGTCCAACTCATCGGAGCTGGAACAGTCATTTGGGTGGTCGCCGGGCTGATTATGGCCCTGAGCGGAGCCACTGCGGATCGTCTCTGGACCTCTGCAGTTGGCGTACTACTCGGGCTAAACGGCGTGCGGATAGCCATCAAACGGAAACGTCGGCTAGACGCAACTCAACTCTCTACTAGACGCAACTCAACTCTCTAATTGACCCGCGATACCGCGAAGGACTCGGCCGATTTGCTCTGATTCAGCCGTATTCGGGTGACGCCCGTGGCGAAGGCCATTGCCAATTCGATCTAGAATTTTGATGGCATCTTCGATAATTGCCGCCAAATCGTCAGGCGCCATCCGATTCGCTGCGACCATTGAAACCGGTGGCTCAATGATTTTTACGGAGAGCGCCTGAGGGCCACGTCGACCATCGGCGACGCCGAATTCGAGTTTGGTCCCTGGCTTGACCGTGGTCACGCCTGCGGGCAGCGCTGAGGCAGCCAGGTAAACGTCTTCGCCTTCATCGGATGCGATGAAGCCAAAGCCCTTCTCGAGGCTGAACCACTTAACTTTGCCACTCGGCACTTTGCTCTCCTTGGTCGGAACGAAGGCTACCGCGTCCAAGCAGGTCCGTGCGGGGAAAGACCGCTAATCGACGACTAAAGCCTGGCTATGGGCCCCACACCCATGATCGACAGAGACAACCCGCCCGTCATCAGGCGCGAATTCATTGCTACATACGCCGAAGGCTGAACGGAGAGACCCGGCGATTGGTAGGAAGAAACCACATGAGGCGCAGGGCAACGGCGCATTTATGGCAATCTCGGCGCGTGGCCCACGATCGGTTGAATACCAACGTTTTGCTGCTCCATCGCGCCCCTCAGGTGATAGCACCCTGGCCCGGCCGAGACCAAGTTCCCAGAGTTGCGTAAGGTCAAGTTCCTCATCGGCGGGAAGCGCGGCATAGCCAGGAACCAGGCGTACATCGTCCGCATGTGTTGGTAGAAGGTCGCCTATGCCCAGGTCTCCGGGCTTGACGCGCTGCTCGTAAGGAATCCACTCAGGGGCAAGCAGGGCCTGCGGACCAGGTAACAGGACGACATCGCAAATCGTCACGGCATCAAGCGTCTGTGCATCGGCAGTTCGGGCAATCGTCACAGCCCAGCGCCAGGCGGAATACCCAGGTAGATATGCCTCGAATAGGTGGGTTGCCAGGCGTTCATCGTCTGACTCAACCCCAACATGAGTTCCGACGAGTTCAGCACCACCTGCCTCAGAAATCGCGGTATTCCGTGCTAATTCAACGGCCGCAACTAAGAGAACGTCAGGAGCTTTCGTCATAAGAGGCAAGTCTAGTCGGCGATCTAGGCCGGCTATTAACGCTGAGCCAGCCAAGTATCGAGCCAGGCCGGAAAGGCCAGCAGGTCGGCAAGAATTACTTCGGCACCCTCTGCGCGTAAATCATTCATTGACGCAGGCCCAGTCAGAACCGCGACGCTTATCGCGCCCGCCGCTCTGGCCCCAATCACATCGGCAGGGTGATCTCCGACGTAGATCACGGCCCCCAGTTCAAGGAGTGCGCTTGCCTTCGCTTCGGCGAAGAGATCACCACGAACTATGTCAATCGGAAGTTTTAGCAGATCGACGATTGTCTGCACGGCGAATTCGAGTTTCGCACTTACCACCATCGTGCGGCCACCGGCGTTGTGAATTGCGGCAATGGACTCGCGAGCGCCCGGCATCACGGTCGTTATCGGAATACCAACACTCTTATAGACCTCGCGGTATCTGGCTACTGCCGGATCAATTTGTTCCGACGGCATCCACATCGCAAATGAGTCCCAGAGCGGAATCCCGATTGTTTGAAAAATTTCATCTCGCGGCACTTTGATGTTGAGCTCGTCCAAGACTTTCTCAATCGTAAACGTGATTCCGTCACGCGAATCGACCAGAGTCATATCCAGATCGAAACCGACCATAAAACTCATGTGCTAACCCTAACCGTACAAAATCGTTCACCTGGAAGATAAGAATTGGGCCCCGACTTTCGTCGAGGCCCAATCGCCGAACATGATTTTAGAGACGGGACTAGAAGTCCATATCTCCGCCGCCTTGCATGGCAGGCGCTGAGCCCTTTGGCTCCGGCTTGTCAGCAATGACAACCTCGGTTGTTAGGAAGAGTGCCGCAATGGATGCCGCATTCTGGAGCGCAGAGCGAGTGACCTTTGCAGGATCGATGATGCCTGCCTTGATCATGTCTACATACTCGCCGTTTGACGCGTCCAGACCCCAACCTGCTTCTAGGTGACGGACCTTCTCGACCACAACTCCACCTTCGAGGCCGGCGTTGATCGCGATCTGCTTGAGTGGCGCCTCGACTGCAATCTCAACGATTCTGGCACCAGTTGCCTCGTCGCCTTCAAGTTTCAACTTGCTAAATGCAACCTTTGAAGCTTGAAGCAATGCAACGCCACCACCAGCGACGATGCCTTCTTCGACTGCTGCCTTCGCATTGCGCACTGCATCTTCAATGCGGTGTTTGCGCTCCTTGAGTTCTACCTCAGTAGCTGCACCTGCCTTGATTACTGCAACGCCGCCAGCGAGTTTGGCAAGACGCTCTTGGAGCTTCTCGCGGTCGTAGTCAGAGTCGCTCTTTTCGATTTCAGCGCGAATCTGATTTACGCGACCGGTGATCTGCTCGGCATCGCCAGCACCTTCGACGATGGTTGTCTCGTCCTTGGTGATAACGACCTTGCGAGCGCGACCAAGTAGATCCATCGTGGTGGACTCAAGTTTGAGTCCGACTTCCTCGGAAATAACCTGCGCGCCGGTGAGGATCGCAATGTCTTGGAGCATCGCCTTACGACGGTCACCAAAACCTGGAGCCTTCACCGATACTGAACGGAAAGTGCCACGAATCTTGTTAACAACAAGAGTCGCAAGCGCCTCACCTTCAACATCTTCGGCGATAATTGCAAGTGGCTTTCCTGACTGCATGACCTTCTCGAGAAGTGGGAGAAGGTCCTTGATCGAAGAAATCTTCGAGTTAGCAATGAGAATGTACGGGTCTTCGAGTACTGCTTCCATACGCTCTGGATCGGTTACGAAGTAAGGGCTGATGTATCCCTTGTCAAAACGCATACCTTCGGTGAGTTCAAGCTCCAGCCCGAAAGTGTTGCTCTCTTCAACGGTGATAACGCCTTCCTTGCCAACCTTGTCCATTGCTTCGGCGATCATCTCGCCGATTGAAGTGTCAGCAGCGGAGATTGAGGCCGTCGAAGCGATCTGCTCTTTGGTCTCGACATCCTTAGCCATCGCGCGCAGTTCGTTAGAAACTGCCTCGACAGCCTTCTCGATCCCGCGCTTGAGTGCCATCGGGTTTGCCCCTGCAGCAACGTTGCGAAGACCTTCGCGAACGAGTGCTTGAGCAAGAACGGTGGCAGTAGTAGTTCCGTCGCCAGCGACATCATCGGTCTTCTTGGCAACTTCCTTGACGAGCTCGGCGCCGATCTTCTCGAATGGATCTTCGAGTTCAATCTCTTTGGCAATCGAAACACCGTCGTTGGTGATCGTGGGGGCGCCCCACTTCTTCTCCAACACGACGTTGCGACCACGTGGTCCGAGCGTGACTTTCACGGCATCTGCGAGCTGGTTCATACCGCGCTCGAGACCCCGACGCGCCTCTTCATCAAAGACGATCATCTTGGCCATGGGGAATTGATCCTCCAGGTTAACTGGCCGGTAGTTGGCGCCCGCGACGGACGGTCCCTTGGGAGACCTCGCCTACCGACCTGATGGTTATCACTCTCACCCCGAGAGTGCTACCCCATAGATTGGCACTCGAACCGACAGAGTGCAAGCCGATGATGGCAGCCCATAGCAGCTGTTAGAACTGGCGATTGGGGCCGAATTTCCAGGCGTATTCGTTGATACCCATTTCGTAAATGTCCTCTGGACCGTCTTCTTCATCGATCTGTTGTCCGAGTAGGTGAAAGCCAAATTTCTTGATGATAGCTTGCGATGGTTCATTCTCTGGGCTGACCGTATATCTCAAGGTGGTCACCAGTTCATCACGCACGACCCAGCCCCACATCCCCCTTAGAGCCTCCTGAGCGTAGCCCTGACCTCGGAATCCAGGCTCAATGCCGATCCCGATCTCGATCATCCCGGCAGCGTCCGGACCAGCATGAAAGCCAGCACTTCCGATAATTTCCTGCCGATCCCGCAAGACGATCAACCTGAGCAGATACTTGGCCAGTGCCGGCTCTGCTTTGATCCTGGGAATCCGATACGGCAGAGGTCCTGGATCTGAGACCAGGTGTTTATGGGGATTGCTAAAACCCCGGTCGATCCAGAGTTTTGGGTCATCTCGGTCGACCGCTAATAGGTCGTACTCGCGCGGTTGTACAGCACGGAGATCAAGTCGAGTGGTTTGAATCAAATAATCTTCGTCGCTCGAATTCACTTCGAGGCTCTTCGTTGAGGCCAATTAGGCGACTAAGCGGACGTTCTCGGCCTGCGGGCCTTTCTGGCCCTGCACGACGTCGAACTCAACTTTCTGCCCCTCTTGTAGGGTCTTGTA
>Ga0209514_10009888_pt1 | contig 10391 bp, 6 predicted proteins | sample Subgrocontami58m_FD_187452 | JGI IMG/M metagenome (GOLD analysis project Ga0209514, IMG submission 187452) | Subsurface groundwater microbial communities from S. Glens Falls, New York, USA - GMW37 contaminated, 5.8 m (SPAdes) (version 3) | ecosystem: Environmental > Aquatic > Deep subsurface >...
GCGGGACGCTCTACCTGGTCGAGGACGGCGTGCGGCTGCGCTTCGCGATCATGAGGAACGCGACGCTGGGCATCGCGCTCGGCGGAACGTCTGGCAACGCAATTCCGTTCTACCCGATCCAGCTCTATAAGGACGGCAAGCCGAACAACGCGATGGTTGCGGCGTACGCCGCGATCAACAAGTGCACCGTCAACATCGCCGACGCCTACAGCGAAGCCGGTTTCGACTTCGCCGGCACGCGGCAGTTCGACCAGAAGACGGGCTACCGGTCGCGGTCCTTCCTCACCGTGCCGATGAAGAATCACGAGGGCGAGATCATCGGCGTGCTGCAGCTCATCAATCGCATGACGCCGGAAACGAGCGAGATCGCCGTGTTCTCCGAGGCGGATCAGCGCCTCGCGGAGTCGCTTGCGTCTCAGGCGGCCGTCGCTCTCACCAACCGGGCGCTGATCGACCAGCTCGAAAAGCTGTTCGAGTCGTTCATCGAGCTCATCAACGCTGCGATCGACGAAAAGTCGCCCTACACGGGAGGCCACTGCCAGCGCGTTCCCGTGCTCACGATGATGCTCGCGGAAGCCGCCAGCGACGCAACGGAAGGGCCGCTCGCGCAATTTGCCATGAGCGACAAGGACCGGCACGAGCTCAGGATCGCCGGCATGCTGCACGACTGCGGAAAGGTCACCACGCCGGTTCACGTGGTCGACAAGGCCACCAAGCTCGAAACGATCATTGACCGCATCGGACTGGTCGACACGCGCTTCGAGGTTCTCAAGCGCGACGCCGAGATCGAGGCGCTGCACGAGCGCCTGGCGCTTCGCGACGGCGCCCCCCCGGACGCCGTCGTGGCCGAGCGCGAGCGCCTGATCGGCGAGAAGCTGCAGGAATGCCTGCGCCGCCTGGAGGACGAGCGCGAATTCCTGCGCCACTGCAACGCCGGCGGGGAGTGGATGTCGCCGGAGGCGCAGGCGCGTGTGCGCGAGATCGCGGCGTCGCGCCGCTGGATCGAACCGTCGGGCCGGCGCGTGAACCTCCTGACGGAGGAGGAGATCGAGAACCTCACGATCGCGCGCGGCACGCTCACCGCGAAGGAGCGGGAAATCATCAATCACCACATCGTGGCGACGATCAAGATGCTCGAGGCGCTTCCGTGGCCGAAGGGCCTCGGCAACGTTCCGGAGTACGCCGGAGGTCACCACGAGCGAATGGACGGAAAGGGCTATCCGCGGGGGCTCACGCGCGAGCAGATGTCGGTGCAGGCGCGCGTCATGGGCATCGCCGACATCTTCGAGGCGCTCACGGCGAAGGACCGACCGTACAAGCACGGCAAGACGCTCTCGGAATCGCTGCGGATCCTCGGGCAGTTCGCGCAGGAGGGACACATCGACCCCGACCTGTTCGACATCTTCGTGCGCAGAAAGGTCTACCTGGACTATGCCAGGCAGTTTCTCGATCCGGGGCAGATCGACGCGGTCGACGAGCGGACCATCCCGGGCTATTCGCCCTGAAGGTTCTAGCGCGGGCCGCGCGTCAGGTAGACGATCAGGCCCTCGGTCGCCATGTCGACGAATTTCTCGTCGTAGCCCATCTCCTTCAATTCCCACTTGAAGGTGTTGCCGAGCTTCGCCTTCCTGAACATCCCGAGCTTCTGCTGCCGGTTGAACTCGTGGGCCCGCGTGAACGCGTCTTCGAGTATGGTCGAGAGGCGCTTCTGCGACACCAGCTGGTCCGGGTTGTTGGCGATTGCCGGGGGATAGCGCTTGCCGATATCCTGTGCCAGGCTCTTGGCGAATTCGTCGACCTTGCTGCGGGAAAAAAGCCCGAAGAACATGTGATCCCCCTTGTCGCCACCCCTGGCCGCCGCACGCGCGCGGTCGGAAAATTATAGCATTGCAGGGCGCCGCCACGTGATGGGGCGCGCCCGCAGAGGAACTACTGCATGATCCGGGTATTCATCGGCTACGACCCGCGAGAGGCTGTTGCGTACAATGTCCTCGCCTTCAGCGTGCTCGCGCGAAGTTCGCGCCCGGTCACCGTCGCGCCTGTCGCGCTCGCTCACCTCCGGGAAGTGCTCACGCGCGAGCGGCATCCGCTGCAGTCGACGGACTTCTCGTTCTCGCGCTTTCTGACGCCGTACCTGTCCGGATACGAGGGTTGGAGCGTGTTCATGGACTGCGACATGCTCATGCTCGACGATGTTGCCAGGCTGTGGGACCTGCGCGACGACCGCTATGCCGTGCTCGCCGTCAAGCACGATCACCGTCCCAGGGAGACGCGCAAGTTCCTCGACCAGCCGCAGACCCCTTACGGCAAGAAAAACTGGTCCAGCGTGGTGCTGTTCAACAACGCCAAGTGCCGCGCGCTCACCACTGAATACGTCAACACAGCATCGGGGCTCGAGCTCCACCAGTTCAAGTGGCTCGAAGACGATGCGCTGATCGGCGAGCTGCCGCACCGCTGGAACCATCTGGTGGGCTACGACGCGCCCTCGCGGGACGTCTCGCTGGTGCATTTCACGCAGGGCGGACCGTATTTTCCCGAGTACGCGGACTGCGAATACGCCGCGGAATGGCGCGCCGCGCGCGACGCCATGCTCTACGCGGGACCGGCGCCGCGCACGACCGGTGCGGCGCGCGGCTGAACACGCGGTGGATACGCCGCCGCTACCGGATCCCGTCGAACGCGCCCGCACCCTGCTGCGCGAACGCAGGTTCGCCGATGCGGCGGGGCTGCTCGATGCGTTGCACCGGGATGCGCCCGAGAACGCGGAGCTGAACACGCTGCTCGGGCAGGCCCGCCTCGGGCTGGGCGACACTGAATCCGCGCTCGATCATTTCAACCTGGCGCTGCATTACGACCCGCAATCCGAGGCCGCCCTGGACGGACGGGTCGAGGCGCTGGAGCGGCGCGGCGAGAGCCTCCTCGCGGAAGGTGCCTACGAGACCTTCCTCGCGCGAAATCCGGCGCACCGCGGCGCAACGGTTGCGCTCGCGTGGAGGCTCTACCGCCGCGGACAACGCGACGCGGCAGCGCGGCGTCTCGAGGAATGCCTGCTTCTCGATCCGCTCGCGAAGGACGCGCTGAATCTCCTCGGCCTGATACTCGCGCGGGAGTACGGCGAATTCGCGCGCGGCGAACGGCTGCTGCGCAACGCGCTCGAACTCGACGCCGGATTCGACGCCGCGCGCGCCAACCTGGGATGGGTGCTCGGAGAGACGCGGCAATACGGCGAAGCGCAGGAGTGCCTGGCGGCGGTCCTGACGCGCCGGCCGGACGACCACGAAACGCGGCTGATGCGCGCGCATCTCAGCCTCAAGCGTGGCGACTTCGCCACGGGCTGGGATGAGTTCGAGGCGCGGCATCACGGTGCCGGCGCCGTCGCGCGCCCGGCCTCGTTTACCCGCTGGAACGGCGAGCCGCTCGAAGGCCGCACGCTGCTCGTTTCGGCGGAGCAGGGCATCGGCGATCAGATCATGTTCGCTTCCTGCCTGCCGGACTTGCTCGACGACGCGCGCACCCGGGGCGCACGCTTCGTGGTCGAAGCGGAACCCCGGCTCGCGCCGCTCTTCGCGCGATCGTTCCCGGACGCGCTGGTCCGTGCGCAGGCGGTGCTGCAGACGCAGCGGACCGATGCACCGGGGAGCGCGGATTTCGAGATTCCCATCGGCAGCCTGCCTTCGATATACCGCAGGTCCCTGGACGCGTTTCCCGATCACCGCGGCTACCTGAAGGCGGATCCCGCCCGTGTCGCTCACTGGAAGCATCGGCTGCGCGAGCTCGGGCCGCGACCCCACGTCGGCATCTCGTGGCGCGGCGGGGCGCCCAGCAACCGCCGCGAACTGCGCTCGATTCCGCTGGAGCACTGGGCGCCGCTGCTGCGCGAGTGCGGAACAGCAGTGAGCCTGCAATACGGCGATTGTCTGGACGAGATCGCCGGCGTGTCTGCGTCCGCCGGCGTGCAACTGGAGCACTGGCCGGAGGTGGTGGAGGACTACGACGATACCGCCGCGCTGGTGTGCGCGCTGGACCTCGTCATCAGCGTGTGCACGGCGATCGTCCATCTCTCCGGGGCGCTCGGGCGCCCGGTGTGGGTCCTGGTTCCCTGGGCGCCGGAATGGCGCTATCTCGCGCAAGGGGACCGTATGCCCTGGTATCCCGGCGCGAGGCTGTTCCGCCAGCGCGTCCCGGAAGAATGGGGGCCGGTGCTGGGAGAAGTCTTGCGGCAGTTGAGCCGCTGTAAATCGGCGGGCGGGGGTGACCATTTAGGGCAATTTCTGCCCTAGCTCAATAAGGCCAGGCCCCGACCAAGCACCCGACGAAGAATAGATACGCTTAATAAACAGCAAGTTATATATTATGCACCGGCCTGGAGCATACCGGCACGGCGATTGCTTACCAAAAGGGATACAGCGCAGTCGCGCTGCAACTTCGGGAGATTAACCAGTGAAATCAATTCAGAAGGGCTTTACGCTGATCGAGTTGATGATCGTGGTCGCGATCATCGGCATCCTGGCAGCAGTTGCGCTGCCCGCCTATCAGGACTACACCGTTCGCGCGAAGGTGTCGGAACTGATCCTGGCGGCGTCGGGGGCACGGACCGCCATCTCTGAGAAATTCCAGACTGATCCGGCCAACAGCGCGACGATGGGTACGGGCATCACCATCAACGTCGTGGGCAAGATCCTGGGCGCCACGGTGCAGCCTGACGGCACGATCGCCGTCTACGGTGCGGCGACCAGCACCAGCACGGGCCAGGCGGTGACGATCACGGTCATACCGACCAGCGTCAACTCGACGACCGGCACGCTGTCCTGGTCGTGCGCCGGAACGCCGGCGAAGTACATGCCGGCGACCTGCCGCTAGGGGATCACGGCGAGAGGAGATCCATCCTTTCGCGACCCTGTGCGTCCGGACCGTCCCAGGGCCTGCCGGCTCCGGGACCGAGTCAGGAAGTTCGAAGCCCCTCTTCGCAGGGGCTTTTCTTTTGGCTCCAACCACGGCGCGATTTCCCGCGCGGGCGCGAGCGCCGCGCCATGCCGGGCTCCGAGGTGACGCCAGACGGCAGAATTGGCCCTCGAGAGGCATTCGAGTTGTGGTCTTCCCTTGCGCGGTGCGCGCGGGCATTCCCTTTGCAATGAATATGTTGGCGTCATAACCTGACCTTGACCTGACAGTCGCGGCGTCGGCATGCCGTTTGCATAAAGACCTATACGATGTCGACGACATCGCAAGTAAAGGAGATGACATGAAGGGTATTCAGAAGGGGTTCACGCTGATCGAACTGATGATCGTGGTCGCGATCATCGGCATCCTGGCGGCAGTGGCGCTGCCCGCCTATCAGGACTACACCGTTCGCGCGAAGGTGTCGGAACTGATCCTGGCGGCGTCGGGGGCACGGACCGCCATCTCGGAGAAATTCCAGACCGATCCGGCCAACAGCGCGACGATGGGTACGGGCATCACCATCAACGTCGTGGGCAAGATCCTGGGCGCCACGGTGCAGCCTGACGGCACGATCGCTGTCTACGGGGACGCCACGAGCACCAGCACGGGCCAAGCCGTGACGATCACGGTGGTGCCGACCAGCGTCAATTCCACGACCGGCACGTTGTCCTGGTCGTGCGCCGGAACGCCGGCGAAGTACATGCCGGCGACCTGCCGCTAGGCGTTCACCCCGAGGCGAGGGGAGGCACCTTCCCCTCGCTCTTATCCGAGGCGGCCCCGGTACTACCGGCGGCGGCTGCAGGACAAGTAGCAGGCAGTTCAATGCCTCTCCTCGGAGGGGCTCTTGTGCGTCCGGAACGGCAATTGCGCATCCCGGTAAGATTCACAATTTGCAGAGGGAATGCGCCGCCTCCATGGCAGGCGGAGGCATTTCGCCGGACATGTCGCTTTTCACCAGATTGCTGCACGAAATCCGATCCAGGCAGCCACGGTCCGTGCCCCCGGGACCCGAGGAAGTGCGCGCATGGGTCGCCGACGGCCGCATCGAGGAGGCGGAGGCAATACTGCGATCCCATCTGGCCGAGAACCCCGCTCACGTGGACAGCCTTCAGCTTCTGGGACATTTGCAGTTTCTTCGCGGAGAGCACGGGGAAGCCGCGCGGCTGACGGCGCTAGCGGTGGATCAAGCCCCGCAGGTCGCCTTCCTGCGGACCAATCTCGCCGAAGTGTTCGCGGCGCTCGGCCGGTACGACGACGCCGAAACGCAGCATCGCGCCGCGGTCGCGCTCGCGCCGTCGGCCGTCGAGCCCCGCCTCGCTCTCGCGCGCTGCCTTGCCGCGCATGGAAAAGCGGACGAGGCGCTGGCGTGCGTCCGGCACATCCTCGAGGCGGATCCCGCGCACGCGGAGGCGAACTCGATCGCGGCGGCTGCGCTCGCCCGGGCGGACGCCACGCCGGCGGCGATCGCGCTCCTTGGCAGAGCCGGCAGCGGCGGTGCGGAAAATGCATGGCTGCGCGTCCAGCGGTTTCTTCTCGAGGCGGAAATCTGCGATTGGTCGCAGGACCGGGACGCATTTGCGGCCTTCGTGGCGCGCTGGGCCGAGTCGCCGCGCGATGCGCGCTACGACGGGCTGCATCCCTTCGTGGCCTGGCACGTGGACATTCCGGACAAGGCGCGGCTCGTCATTGCACAAGGGTACGCCGACCGGATCATCGAGCGGGCCGGGTGCGCGGCGGCGCACTTCGCGCGCCGCGAGGCGCCGCGCGCCGATGGACGGATTCGCCTCGGTTATCTGTCCGCGGATTTCCACAATCACCCGACCATGCACCTCCTGGGCGGGATGTTCGCGGCGCACGACAGGAGGCGGTTCGAGGTGTTCGCCTACTCGCTGGGTCCCGACGACGGCAGCGAACACCGGCGGCGCGTCGCCGCGAGCGTCGATCGATTCGCCGACCTGCGCGGGGCTACGGCACTCGAGTGCGTGCGGCGAATCGCCGCAGACGGGATCGACGTGCTGGTCGACCTCAAGGGATACACGCACGAGGCGCGTCCCGATATCCTGGCCATCCGTGCGGCGCCGGTGCAGATCACCTGGCTGGGATATCCTGCAACGCTTGGCGCAGGACTCGCCGATTATGCGATCGTCGACAACATGATCGCGCCGCAATGCGAAGAACGCATTTTCGGAGAATCGCTGATTCGCATGCCGCACAGCTATCAGATCGTGGACGAGGCCGCGGCGAGCGCCGCACCCGCGCCCGCGCGGGGCGACTTGGGCCTTCCGGAGAACGGCGTCGTTTTCGCCTGCTTCAACGCCGCCTACAAGATCGAACCGCGCATCTTCTCGGCCTGGATGCGCATCCTCGCGCGCGCGGAGCCGAGCGTGCTGTGGCTGTATCGCTCGAATCGCTGGTGCGAGCAGAACCTGCGCCGCGAAGCGCGCGCGCGCGGAGTCGATCCGGCGCGGCTCGTCTTTGCCGATACGCTGCCCCGGCAGGACCATTTGGCGCGGCTGCGCAGCGCCGACGTGGTCCTCGACACGCACTATATCAACGCGCATACCGGCGCAGCCGACGCGCTGCTGGCCTGCGTGCCCCTCGTGGCCTGTCCGGGCAGCGGCTTTCCCTCGCGCGTGGCGGCGAGCGCGCTTGCAGCCGCAGGAATGCACCGCCTGGTCTGCGACAGCCTGCAGGCTTACGAGGAATGCGCCGTCGAGCTCGCCCGCTCACCGCACGCGCGCGCGGAGATCCGGGAACGGCTTGCCCGGCGGGACACGCCGTATTTCGACGCGGGGCGTTTCGTGCACGCCCTGGAGCGCGCGCTCGAGACGGCCTGGCGCCGTCACGCGGAAGGTCTGGCGCCCGCGGACTTCGACGTTCCGGGATCCTGATGCTGAAGCGCCTGGTGATCGGGACGCTGCGCCGCTTCGCGGGCGCGGCGGCGCGCGCCGACGCCGATGCGCCGGATGCCGGGGCGCTGCTGCGCCAGGCCGCGGACCGGCTCGAGGAGGGGGACGATTCCGCCGCCGAACGCCTGTGCCACGCCGCCCTCGCGAGCGAACCCGGGCATCCCGACGGCGCGAGCTTGCTCGGCCTCATCGCGCTCCGGCGCCGCAACTTCGTGCTGGCCGAGGAATTGTTCGCCGAGGCGATCTCGGCGATGCCCGAGGTCGCCGATTACCACAACAATCGCGGCATCGCGCTCATGGAACTGTGGCGCGCCCGGGAAGCGCTCGCCGAGTTTCGCCGCGCCATCGCGCTGGAGCCCACGCACGCACTCGCGAACGGCAACCTGCTCTACCTGCTGAACGTGCTCCCGGACGTAACGGACGAGGCGCGTTTCGAGGCGCACTGCCGATGGGCCGAGCGGTTTGCGGACCGCGCAGCTTCACCGCGCTTCGAGGGTGATCGCGACCCCGAGCGCGTGCTCAGGGTCGGCTACGTGTCGGCCGATTTCCGCAACCACGCGGTTGGCTATTTCGTGGCGCCGCTGCTTGCGCGCCATGACGCCCGGGCCGTCTCGGTCTATTGCTATTCGAACCGTGCGAAGCGCGACGAACTGACCGAGCGCATGCGCGCACATGCGACCTGGCGCGAACTGCACGGACTCTCGGACGCGCAGGCGGAGCAGATGATCCGCGGCGACGCGATCGACATCCTCGTCGATCTGTCCGGGCATACGCAGGGAAACCGGTTGCCGGTCTTCGCGCGCAAGCCTGCGCCGGTGCAGGTGACTTTCCTCGGCTATCCCGCGACGACGGGCATGGCGGCGATCGACTACCGGCTCACCGACGCCTGTGCGGACCCGCCGGGCAATTCGGAGCGCTACTACCGCGAGAGGCTCGTCAGGTTGCCGCGCAGCCTGTGGTGCTACCGGCCCGGGGACGACATGCCCGAAGTGGCGCCGCTGTCGGCAGGGCGGACCGGCCGCGTCACCTTCGGTTCGATGAACAGCGTCCTGAAGCTGAATCCCGGTGTGATCGGCGTGTGGGCGCGGATCCTCGCGGCCGTGGCCGGATCGCGCCTGTTGATCGCCACGGTCGCCTCCGGCGAGGCGCGCGAGCGCATCGCCGCCGAATTCGCGGCGCACGGCATCGACGCAGCGCGCCTGAGCTTTGTCGATCGCATCGAAACTCAAGCCTATCGCCGCCTGTTCGGGGATGTCGACATCGCGCTCGACCCTTTTCCGTGCAACGGCGGCACCACGACCTGCGAGTCGCTGTGGATGGGATTGCCCGTCGTGACACTTGTCGGTGAAGGCTTTCGCTCGCGGGCCGGGCTGTCGCTGCTCACCCATGCCGGGCTGCCGGAACTCGTCGCGGTCGACGAGAATGAATACGTCGCCAGGGCGGTGGCGCTCGCCGGCGACCTTTCCGCGCTTGCAGCATTGCGTGGCGGGCTGCGCGACAGGCTGCGCGAATCGCCGCTCATGGACATCGAGGCTTACGTGCGCGACCTGGAGGCCGCCTACCGGGGCATGTGGCGGGAGGCGTGCCGTGCTTAGGTCGCTGATGAGGCAATTGTTCTCGGAACCGGCGGGCGCGCAGGCGCATTGCCGGCGCGGGGCCGAGGCGCGCGAGAAAGGGGATTGGGAAGCGGCGTTGCATCACTACCTTGCCGCCCTGCGGCTGGACGAGCGCCGCGCCGATGCGTGGAACGACCTGGGACTCGTCTACTGCGCGCGCGGGGAATTCGTGCACGCGCGCGAAGCGTATGCCCGCGCGATCGATCGCGACGCGCGCCTGCTGCCCGCGCTCCTCAACATGGCCAACCTGCTGCGCGAGGAGTTCCTCGATTTCCACGGCGCGGAACAACGCTACCGGCAGGCAATCGCCGTGGATCCGGCCAATCCAGGGGCGCTGACCGGCCTCGGGCTGTCGCTGCAGGAGCAGGGCCGGGTCGAGGAGGCCATGAGTTGCTACCGCGAGGCCCTGCAGATCGACGCGCATTTCGCCGAAGCCAGGGAGTACCTGCTGTTTGCGCTCAACCTGGTCCCGGGACTTTCGCGGGAGGCGGCATTCTCCGAGCACAAGCGCTGGGCCGAGTTGCACGCCGACACTGTGGAGCGCATGCCTGCGTCGGCGCGCGCGCCCGGCCATTGGCGACTGGGTTTCGTGTCCGGGGATTTCCGTGGCCACTCGACCGCGTCGTTCACGCTGCCGCTGCTCGCGAACCTCGACCGGTCGCGCTTCCAGGTGCTGTGCTACGACGCCTCGGGGCGTCCCGACGCGACCACGGCGCGCTTTCGCGCGCTTGCCTCGCAGTGGCGCGAGATCCACGCGCTTTCGGACGAAGCCGCCGCCGAGACCATACGCGGTGACGCGATCGACGCGCTGATCGACCTTTCCGGTCACACCCGCGGCAATCGCCTGGGCGTATTCGCGCGCAAGCCTGCGCCGGTCGCCATGACCTGGCTCGGCTACCTCAATACGACCGGGATGCGCGCAATG
>Ga0209514_10009891_pt1 | contig 10389 bp, 7 predicted proteins | sample Subgrocontami58m_FD_187452 | JGI IMG/M metagenome (GOLD analysis project Ga0209514, IMG submission 187452) | Subsurface groundwater microbial communities from S. Glens Falls, New York, USA - GMW37 contaminated, 5.8 m (SPAdes) (version 3) | ecosystem: Environmental > Aquatic > Deep subsurface >...
AAGCGTATCCGCACGGAAAACACGGTTACTGTTAAAACCAAGGACAGCGTGGGGGTTTTATCCAAGATCGTCGATTGCACGCGGATGCGCTTTTCATCCGCGTGCAATCGACGATCCGCGCGGGCGGGTCCTCGTCCGCGCGACGTCGAGATTCCGCAACATCCGGAATGAGCGCCCCTCAGCTACTGCGCGCGCCCATCATCCGGTTTAAGCGCGTCGCGATAATCGCCTCGGCCTCGGCGACGATGCGCGCTACCAGTTCGGCGCAGGTCGGAATGTCGTGGATCAGGCCTTGCACCATGCCCGCCGACCAGATGCCGGAATCGGGATCGCCTTCCTCGTAAACCGTCCTGCCGCGCTGGCCCGCAACCAGATGCTTGACGTCGTCGATGGTCGCGCCGCCCTTGCCTTCCAGCGCGAGCACTTCCTGGCTCACCACATTTCTCGCGACGCGTGAGGTGTTGCGCATGGTGCGGAAGATCAGGTCGGTCGAACGCTCGTCGTTGGCGACGATCTGCTCCTTGATGCGCTGATGAATCGGGGCCTCGACGGTGCACATGAAACGCGTGCCCATGTTGATGCCGTCGGCGCCGAGCGCGAGCGCGGCGGCGAGGCCGCGACCGTCGCCGAAGCCGCCCGAGGCGATCATCGGGATGGTGACCTTGTCGGCCGCCGCCGGGATCAGGATCAGGCCCGGAATGTCGTCCTCGCCCGGATGGCCGGCGCACTCGAAGCCGTCGATCGAGATCGCATCGGCGCCGATCTTCTCGGCCTTTACCGCATGGCGCACCGCGGTGCACTTGTGGAGCACCTTGATGCCGTGCTTCTTGAATTCGGCGACGTGCTCCTCCGGATTGTAGCCCGCCGTCTCGACGATCTTCACCCCCGACTCGATGATCGCTTGCCGGTATTCCGCATAAGGCGGCGGCTTCAGCGCGGGGAGTATCGTCAGGTTGACGCCGAAGGGCTTGTCGGTCAGGTCGCGGCAGCGCTTGATCTCGCGTTCGAGATCTTCCGGCGTCGGCTGGGTCAGCCCGGTAATAAAGCCGAGCGCTCCTGCGTTGGCCACCGCGGACACCAGCGATGCCCGCCCCACCCACTGCATGCCTCCCTGCACGATCGGATGCCGTACCCCGAACATTTGCGTGAACCTGGTGTGCAACATTTCCGTCTCCTTGGAGATTACGATCGATCCGACTCCGCGTTTTCGCGCGCGAAACATCCGTGCCGGTTTGCGCGGAACGGGTTTGCCGCAAGCCCGGCAATTCGTGACATATTCGTGATGCCGCTGCCGATGATTGTACCAGCTCTGCCAGGACAATCGTCGAACCAGGCAGCGCAATCGCGGAAGATCGGCTCGGCGCGTGTTCCCGGATGGGCGTAGCTCATGCAGGAATCACAGGTTCAAAGTAGCCTCGCCATGAAGCCGGTATCCGGCTATGATCTTACCTATTATCTATCGATAAAAAGAATTTGTTGTAGTAGTTTTGTTGAGCATTCGAAGCGCAAGAATCTATGGGAGAACACCGATGGATTTGCAACTGAAGAACAGGGTCGCGATCGTTACCGGCGGCTCGCAGGGCATAGGCAGGGCGACCGCGCTGCGGCTGGCCGAAGAGGGCGCCAGCGTGGTGATTGCGGCGCGCGGCCGGGAGCTGCTGGATCAGGTCGCGCTCGAGATCCGCGCCGCCGGGGGCAGCGTTGCCGCGGTGCAGGCGGACGTAAGCAGGGCGGAGGATTGCGCCAGGCTGGTGGCGGAGGCGGTAAAGGCATTCGGCCGGCTCGACATTCTCGTCAACAATGCCGGCACTTCGGCCACTGGCGAATTCGAATCGGTGACCGATGACATCTGGCAGGCGGACTTCGAACTCAAGCTCTTCGCCGCGATCCGGCTCGCGCGCCTGGCGATTCCGCACATGAAACAGCAGGGCGGGGGGCGCATCGTCAACATCACCAATACCGGCGCCAAGCAGCCGCGCGCCAAGTCGATGCCGACCACGGTCACGCGCGCAGCGGGCCTCGCGTTCACCAAGGCGCTGTCGAAGGAGTTTGCGCGGCACCAGATCCTGGTAAACACCATATGCATCGGCCTGGTGCGCGCGGGGCAGCACGAACGCAAGGCAGCCAAGGCCGGTGTCGCGGTGGAGCAGTACTATGCCAACCTGGCGAAGGACATACCGCTGGGGCGCGTCGGCCGCGCCGAGGAAGTCGCCAACGCGATCGCGTTTCTCGCGTCGGAAGCCGCGAGCTATATCACCGGCACCAGCATCAATCTGGACGGCGGCACTTCGGCCGTACTGTAGGCACGGGAGGTGCAGGCGCTGGAAAACGGACAAGGAAACCGCATGACCGAACAATTCGATCTCGGCGGCCGGGTCGCGATCGTCACCGGCGCGGCGATCCCGGTCGGCGGCGGGTTTTCGTCGCAGGGCCAGTCAATCCCCCGGTCGCCGCCGGCAGCGACGCCGGTTGCCATGCGCTCAGATGGCGCATAAGCTTAGAACCATGGTCAGAGCTTTCCAAATACGCTGACAATCACTGCGCCCGTCAGGGTCCTATCCGGAGCTCGAAGATGAACACCGTGCCAAAACCGATCGCTAGGCGCAAGGTCCACATAAGCCTGCGCGTGAACGGCGAGGAGGTCGAGGTCTCGTTTTCGCCCTACAAGACCCTGCTCGAGGTGCTGCGCGAGGACCTCGACCTCACCGGCACCAAGCACGGCTGCGAGCTGGGCGAATGCGGCGCCTGCACCGTGCTGGTCGACGGCGAGCCGCTCCTCGCCTGTCTCAAGCTCGCGCTCGAGTGCGACGGCTGTTCGATCGAAACCATCGAAGGGCTGGCCGAAGGCCCCGAATTGCACCCGCTGCAGGCGGCGTTTGCCGACCACGGCGGCTCGCAGTGCGGCTACTGCACGCCGGGGGTCATCATGACCGCGAAGGGGTTGCTCAACCGCGAGCCCAATCCCAGCCGCGAGCGGATCAAGGAGGCGCTGTCGGGCAACCTGTGCCGCTGCACCGGCTATCAGCAGATCGTCGATTCCGTGGAGGAGGCTGCGCGGATGATCAACGAAACGACGGTCAACGAAACGACGGTCAACGAGCGGAAGGCATGAGCATGAGCGCCGGGAAAAAACTCGAGGTCATCGGCCACGCGCGGCGCCGCGTCGACGGCCACGCCAAGGTGACGGGCCAGTTGCGCTACGCCGACGACATGAAGCTGCCGCGCATGCTGCACGCGAAGCTGCTGCGCTCGCCGCATCCGCACGCCCTCATCGAATCGATCGACATCGCGCGCGCCCGGGCCTATCCGGGCGTGCAACTGGTGCTGACCGGCCGCGATTTTCCGGTCCCCTTCGGCATCATGCCGGTGTCGCAGGACGAGTACGCGCTGGCGCCCGAACGCGTGCGCTATGTCGGCGACCCGGTGGCGGCGGTGATCGCGAAAGACGAACAGGCGGCCTCCGAGGCGCTGCAACTGATCGAAGTGAAATACAAGACATTGCCGACGATTGCGACGCCGGAGGAAGCGCTGGCGCATCCAGAGACGCGCATTCACGACTATGGCGAGTCGGGCAACATCCATCGCAACCATGCGTTCGAGTTCGGCGATGTCGAGGCGGCGCTGGCCAAATCGGACCACGTATTCGAGGATGTATTTTTCTACGAGGGCAACACTCATCTGCCGATGGAACAGCACGCCGCGCTCGCCGCCAGCGAGGGCGACGGCAGGTTCACGCTCTGGACGAGCACGCAGAATCCGCACTATCTGCATCGCCAACTGGCGCTGACGCTGCAGCTGCCTGCGGCGCATATCCGCGTGATCGCATGCGACAACGGCGGCGGGTTCGGCGGCAAGTGCGATCCGGCGAATCATGAGATGGTGGTGTCCAAAGCGGCGCTGATCCTCGGCCGGCCGGTGAAAATCTGCCTGACACGCGAGGAAGTGTTCTACCTGCACCGCGGCCGGCACCCGGTGCTGATGAGATTCCGCACCGGCGTCACCCGCGACGGCAAGCTCACCGGCATGCACCTGCAGACCCTGCTCGACGGCGGCGGCTACGGTTCCCACGGCCCGGCGAGCACGTTCTACACCGGCGTGCTGACGCCGCTGACCTACGAGCTGCCGCGCTTCAAGTTCGACGCCTGCCGCGTATTCACCAATAAGCCCCCCTGTGGTCCCAAGCGCGGACACGGGACGCCCCAGCCGCGCTTCGGCCAGGAGGTCCAGCTCGACAAAATCGCCGAAAAACTCAAACTGGATCCGGCCGATCTGCGCCTTAACATGGCCACCAAGGCCGATTCGCTCACCGCGAACTGGCTCAAGATCGGCAGCAATGGTCTGGCCGCATGCATCCGGCAGGTGGTCGAGGGCTCCGGCTGGAAGCAAAAGCACGGCAAATTGCCTGAGGGCCGAGGTGTCGGCATCGCCTGCAGTTCGTACATGTGCGGCGCGGGCGTGTCCATCTACTGGAACAAGATGCCGCACTCGGGCGTGCAACTGACACTCGACCGCAGCGGCCGGGCGACGGTGTTCTGCGGCGCGACCGAGGTCGGGCAGGGTTCGAACGACGTGCTCGCCGCGATCGTGGCGGAAACGCTGGGCATCAGCACCAAGGAAGTGCGCTGCGTCACCGGCGATACCGGAATCACGCCGATCGACCTGGGCTCGTACTCGAGCCGGGTCACAATCATGATGGGCAATGCGGCGCTGCAGGCCGCCGGGCGCGCGCGCGACATGCTGGTCACCGCGGCGGCCGAACAACTCGAGGTTCCGCCCGAGAGCATCGTGCTCTCGCGCGGCCGCGTATTCGCGGCCGGCGATGCCGCGAAGAGCATGAGCTTCGCGGAAGGCGTGGTCTATGCCGAAACCAGGTTCGGCACGCTCGCCACGGTGGGCTCCTACACGCCGCCCAAGCCGCCGGGCAAGTTCAAGGGTTCGGGCGTGGGTCCGTCACCCGCGTATTCCTTCACCGCCTGCGTGGTCGAGGTCGAAGTCGATGAGCATACCGGCTGGATCAGCGTGCCCAAGATCTGGATTGCGCACGACATCGGACGTGCGTTGAATCCGGTGCTCGCGCGCGGCCAGGTAATAGGCGGCGTCTACATGGGACTGGGAGAGGCCTTGATGGAAGAGCAGGCGTTCCGGCGGCTGCCGCCCAAGCTCTCCAACGCGCTGGTGCACAAGTTTCCGTCGCTGCTGGAATACAAGAGCATTACTTCGCTGGACATGCCCGAGGTCGAGGTGATGCTGGTGGAGGATCCCGATCCGAACTGCCCGTTCGGCGCCAAGGAGGTCGGCCAGGGGCCGCTCTTGCCGGTGATGCCGGCGGTGGCAAACGCCATTTTCGACGCGGTCGGCGTGCGCATCGACGAGGTGCCGATCACCCCGGAAAAAGTGCTGCGCGCGCTGCGCTTGAAGCGCGCAGGCAAGAATCCGCGCGTGGGGCCGGAGCATTTTCCGCATGTGCCCTATGCCGAGCCGACGTACGTGCTGCCGCCGGGCGAAGGCGGCGACGGCAAGGAGACCAAAGATCCCAACAAGAGACCGGCGCGCAAGCCGGAGACGGCAGCCGCGTGAGCATACGAGCAGGGGCCACGGCGCGTAGCGCCGGGGATGCGAGCAGTGCGAATTGCGGCAGAACGCCGACGGCGCGCTTGTCGATATGCGGTATAGGTCCGGAGGCGGCCGCGTGAGCCTACGAGCAGGGTTTCACGGTCGGCAAACCCGATTCTCCGGATTCACCGGGAAAACCGCCACCCCTTAAGCTTCAACTATGCCCGGGACATCGCTGGTTTTCCCGCCATCCCGCCTCTAGATACGGCATCCCAATTCAAACCCCTCATGGATTGCATCCAGAGCCCTTCTGGGTTTCTGGGCATCACCAATCAGATAAGTCTCAGCCACCTTATCTTTTATCTCCGCATAGAGTCGGTTATTCGCCCGAGAGCCCACGGCCAAGACCACGGTATCCGCCGGGATAAGCTGTTCCTGCGCTCCAATTTTGATCTTTACCCCTTCGTCGGTTATTGCCGTGACTTCGGCTTTGGTTATGACCTTGATACCGAGCCGCTTTATCTCGCCCATGAATACCCACCGGTTCCCTTTGCCGAAGTCCTGACCGATCCGGGTCTGCATCTCTATAAGAGAGACGTCCTTATTCCCCTTCATAGTCAAACGCAAAGCGGTTTGCGGATCACAGGCCCCATAACTGGTTAAGAAAGCAAAGGTTTCAGCGTCTATGGCACCTCTTTGGGCCAAAAATATGGCGGTTTCACAACCTACGGAACCGCCGCCCAGCACCACTACCCGCCTGCCCACCGGTGCTTCACCATATAAGGCATCCCAGGCAGTGATTACTTGATTCCTGTTCAAACCGGGCAGATCCGGAACCAAGGGTTCAGCACCCGTGGCCACTACAATGGCATCGGGTTTTTCCTGGCTGATTAATTGCGAGTTAACCTCTCGACCCAGGTTTACCTTAACCCCCAGTTTGTTTAGTTGCTTACTGAAATATACCGGTATGTTGGCAAGCTCTTCCCGGCCGGGCGGTATAGCCGATAGATTAATCTGACCTCCCAGTCGATCCGCTTTTTCGTACAAAGATACCGTATGTCCTCGCAAGGCCAGCACCTGGGATATCTCCATACCGGCCGGCCCACCTCCGATCACCATAACTTTTTTCTTCTTAGCAGCCGGAGTAATTTGACGCTCCTGCTCGCAGCCGACCAGGGGATTCATCAAACAGGTTATTGGTTTCCATTCGAATAGCAAATCAAAGCACCCCTGGTTACAGGCGACGCAAGGTCGGATATCATCCGGCCTCCCATCCTTGGCCTTGTTGGGAAAATCAGGGTCCGCCAGCAAAGCGCGAGCAATAGCCACAAAATCGGCCCGATCGTCGCGCAAGATGTTTTCCGCCAATACGGGGTTATTGATCCGGGCTGAAGCAATTACCGGGATACTCACCACATTCTTGATCCCTTGCGCCAGATAAACAAAAGCGCCTCGGGGAACCGACATAGGCGACAATGGAACCATGGTCTCATGCCCCCCCCCGACAACACTAATGGCATGGAGTCCGGCTTTTTCCAAGGCCTGAGCCACTATGGCAGATTCATCGAGAGTATGGCCTTCAGGAAGAAACTCATTGGCTGAGATCCTGGCCATCAGGGGATAGTCTTTTCCCACCGTCTCTTGGATTTTGCCAATGACTTCGAGCAGGAAGCGCATCCGGTTCTCCAGACTGCCGCCATACTCGTCCGTGCGCTTATTGGTAATGGGCGAGAGAAATTCCCGGATGAGATAGCCCGAGCATGCATTCAGCTCTACGATATCTACACCGGCTCCCTTAGCGCGTTTGACGGTATTGGCAATGTTTCGCTGGATGAGTTTTATTTCTGGAATAGCAAGCTCCCGCGGCATCTCACCGGGCAAGCCGTGCACCGTCAGATTGGCCTGGATAGCCGACGGGGAGACTGGCTGCTCGCCACCCAATAGGCTGGAATGAGCATACTTACCTATGTGCGCAATCTGAACCCCTAGCTTGGTCCCGTGTCTATGCGCAACATCTACCAGCCTTTGCCAGCCGGGCAGATACTTATCATGGCCCAGGCTGGGGATATAACCCATCTTATCGCTCTTGTTCAACTGCTCGTAGCCCCTTTCATCGGTGTGTTCTATGCCCGCCGAGGCAATTATCAGCCCGGTACCGCCACGGGCGCGCTCCTCGTAAAAATCCAGCAAGCGCTCATTTAGGGTTTTATCCATACAGAAATTCAGCCCCATTGCGGGGAGTACTATCCGGTTCTTTATTTCCAGGGCGCCAATTTTGCCGGGTTCGAATAGTTTCTGGAATTTCATGGACGGGCCCCTTCTTATAGATCAAGCGCTATGAGATATGCCCTGAAGGGCATATAACCGTGGTGCAAGGATAGGAAATTCAGCGACGCTCCAGATAGTATCTCCGAGTCTGGCAGCCGCAGTCAATTGCAGATATCATGCGGAGAGCCTGAAAATCGGTCGGAATCGCGTAAATCATGATGCGCTTGCCCTGGTTTCAATTTCATGCGCCGACCAGCGTGGCGGAAGCCGCGCGCATCCTCGCGGGCGAAGGGCCGCGCGGCATGCTGATCGCCGGCGGCACCGATCTTCTGCCCAACATGAAGCGCCGCCAGCAGACGCCGGCGACGCTCATTTCGCTCAGCCGGGTCGAGGGCTTGAAGAAAATCGCGAACGGATCCGGCCTGGTCCTGGGCGCCGGACTTACGCTGACCGGGGTCGTGAATGCGCAAGCCGTGCGCGAGCAATACCGCGGCCTGTGGCAGGCGGCGGCGCAGGTGGCCTCGCCGCAGTTGCGCAACATGGGCACGCTGGGCGGCAATCTGTGCCTGGACACGCGCTGCAATTACTACAACCAGAACGAAGATTGGCGCCGCGCGATCGATTTCTGCATGAAGAAGGACGGCAAGGTGTGCTGGGTCGCCACCGCCAGCAAGCGCTGCCTCGCGGTGTCTTCGACCGACACGGCGCCGGCTTTGATCGCCCTCGGCGCCAAGGTGCGCCTCGTTTCGGCCGCGGGCGAACGCGAACTCGCGCTCGCCCGCCTGTACAACAACGACGGCATCGATTACCTCACGCGCAAACCGGACGAGATCCTGACCGAGGTGCTGCTGCCCGAAGCCGACGGGTGGAACAGCACCTATTGGAAGCTGCGCCGGCGCGGCTCCTTCGATTTCCCGCTGCTCGGCGTTGCGGTGGCGGCGCGCGCCGCGCCCGACGGCACCATCCTCGAGGCGCGCGTGGTGCTGGGCGCGGTGTCCTCGCACCCGCTGGTGGCGAGCAAGGCGAACGAGTTCCTCATCGGCAAGAAGCTCGGCGACGAGGTAATCGCCGAGGCCGGAGCCTTCGCCGCCTCCAGGGCCAAGCCCATGGACAACACCGATCTCGACGTGTATTGGAGGAAGGAAGTGGTGCCGGATTTCGTCGGCTATGCGCTGCGCGAAATCCGCGGCGACGACATGCGCGCGATGCGCATGCGCATTGCGCGGCAGGCGTTGTAAGCTTTGCCCATATCCGTACCTGTTCGGTGCGGATACTTCCGCTGTCGTCCGCATGCGCATCGAACCCGCCGAACTCGCCTTTGACAGTGACGGAACACCGTATGCGCCCGCCTACGGCGACGTGTACCACAGCGCCGACTCGGGTCCCGGGCAAGCGTGCCATGTCTTTGTCGGGGGCAACGATCTGCCGCGCAACTGGGCGAATGAGCGCAAATTCACCATCCTCGAAACCGGATTCGGGCTGGGGCTGAATTTCCTCGCCACCTGGCGCGAATGGCGCGCCGATCCCGCGCGTTGCGAACGCCTGCATTTTGTTTCGATCGAAAAGCATCCGTTCGAGCGCGACGCGCTGCGCACCCTGCATCGGCGCTACGGCGAATTCGCGCCGCTGGCCGAACAGTTGCAGCAGGCGTGGCCGCCGCTCGTGGCCGGATTGCACCGGCTGCATTTCGAGGACGGTCGGCTCACGCTGACGCTGGCATTCGGGGACGCCGACCTGCTGACGCCGCGGCTGCGCTTGCGCGCGGACGCCATTTACCTCGACGGGTTCGCGCCCCGGTGCAATCCGGAAATGTGGTCGCCGCAACTGATGCGGCGACTGGCGCGGCTCGCCCGTCCCGGCACCACCGTTTCGACCTACTCGAGCGCGGGCGCCGTGCGCCAGGGACTAGAGGCGGCGGGGTTCGCGCTCGAAAAATGCCCCGGATTCGGGCGCAAGCGCGAAATGCTCCGCGGCAGCTACGCGCCGCGCTGGCCGCCGCGCCGTCCGCGGGAAGCCGTCCCCGGGCGGACCAGCCGCCACGCCATCGTCATCGGGGCAGGCCTCGCCGGTGCTGCAATCAGCGAGCGCCTGGCTTCTCGCGGATGGCAGATCGACCTGATCGAGCGCCGAGCGCTGCCTGTCGCGCAAGCTCCCGGCAGTTACGCCGGCGTCTTCCACCCGCACATTTCGCGCGACGACTGCATCCTGTCGCGAGCCGCGCGCAGCGGTTTCCTCTACGCCGTCTCGCGCTGGCTGGCGCTGGAGCAGACAGGCCAGGCGCTTGCGTGGGCGCGTTGCGGTGTGCTGCAACTTGGCGGGGATTCCGACCGGGAGCAGCGCATGACGGAGGCGATTGTCGCCCTGGGCTATCCGCCCGACTATGCGCAATACGTCGAACGCGGTGTGGCCGAGACGCTGGCGGGATGCGGCTTGCGCAGCGGCGGCTGGTGGTTTTCCGGCGCCGGATGGATGCGTCCGCTCGGTCTCATCGCGGCGCAGCTCGCGGCAGCGGGCGCCTGCACCACACGCGGTGCGGCGCTCACGCCGCATTTCGGCATCGGGGTGCAT
>Ga0209514_10009896_pt1 | contig 10385 bp, 11 predicted proteins | sample Subgrocontami58m_FD_187452 | JGI IMG/M metagenome (GOLD analysis project Ga0209514, IMG submission 187452) | Subsurface groundwater microbial communities from S. Glens Falls, New York, USA - GMW37 contaminated, 5.8 m (SPAdes) (version 3) | ecosystem: Environmental > Aquatic > Deep subsurface >...
TGAAGGAGGCTCACGTGTTCGACGCCGTTCAGATCGAGCGCAGACATCAGGTTGTCCAGCATGGCTGCATTGGTTGACATCTGGTCGGCCTCGAGCCAACCCTCGATCAGTCCGGGCTTCTCGTACAGGGCCGCGTAGACGACGTGGGTGATCCCAGTCGCGCGACTCAACGCGGCGGAGCAGGACTCGCGGTCCCGCAGGTCGACGCTAATGTGAGTCAGTCCCGGGACATCCGGCACCCGGCGACTGACTGCAGAGACGTCCCACCCATCGGTCTGGAAGCTGCGAGCCGCCTCCCGGCCGATGACGCCCGTCGCCCCCGCGATGAGCACACGCTTCATGTGGCTTTCGCCTTCGCCGTGGATGGCGGAATGTTTGAGCGGAGGTGCGGCAGCACATCCTTGCCGAAACGCTGGATCGACTCGATGGTCAGATCCCGAGATGGACCTTCGGGCAATCGTGAACGCAGGATCACCCAGTCGTCATCGCCCAGGCCCAGTTGTTGCTCGAATCGACGAAGTTTCTCTAAGGCCGTATCAGGAGCGCCCACCACCATGAAGGGCTCAAGGGTGTCGAAGTTAGCGTGCTCCAGCGACGGCACAATCTCGTTAAGCCCGATCATCCCATGCTCGAGGTAGTAACGGATCTCTCCTACCCACAGTTCTCCGAAGGTCCGCCGCGCCTCGTCGTCCGTTTCGGCCACGAAACCGTCGAGGAGCTGTACGACGACGGCAGGTCGCGAATTTCGGTCAGCCTCTGCCCGATACATGTCGATCAGTTCTCGGCGCTCCTCCAGTGGGTCGTAGAAGCCGAGCAGTACGAGTCCGTCTCCGTGCCGTCCGGCCTTCTTGACGGCCGCCTCGGTCGTTCCCGCAAACCACAGTGGTGGGCCATTGGGCCTTGAGAGGCGGGGAGTGACCAAAGCCTCGCGAATCCTCCAGTGTTCGCCTTCAAAGTCGAATCGCTCCGCTTGCCATGCGGTCCGCATGATCTCGACACTTTCGAGGAATCGACCGAATCGATTCGCGAACGACTCGCCGAAGTGGCGGAAGTATCCCTCGTTGTACCCGGCTCCCACCCCTAGGATCAGTCTGCCACCGGACATGCAGTCGACAGCCGCTGCGTCCTCTGCCAGATGGATTGGGTTGTAGTAGGCCGGCTGCAGAACGCACGTCCCCAGCGCAATGCGCTGTGTCCGCATCGCCATGGCCATGAGCGCCATCAGCGGGGAAGGCCACAGGGTCTCGGTCCGCGCATGCCGTTCAGGGACAAAGGCTCCGTCGAAGCCGGATGTCTCCGCGACGACTGCCTCCATCACCAGATGCTCGGCGAAGGCTTGACAATCGACTGCCGATGGCAACGGCATGTCGTAGGGGCCGGCATGTGTGTCCGGCATGTATCCGATTTTCATGTCACCTCCGGGTGGTCCGCCCCTTGTTTTGGTACCAGGGGTTTTGAGAGTCGTGAGTTAACTTCGGTGCGTGCAGTCCTGAGCGTATTCGACTGGGGTCTTACAGCCCAGGCTTGAGTGCCTTCGGATCGTGTTGTACTCCTTGTTCCAGTCCGCGATGACGACCTGGGCGTGGAGTAGGGAGTAGAAACTGTTGATGTTCAAGCATTCATCGCGTCCCCTGGCGTGGAACGATTCGACGCAGCCGTTTCGCCATGGTTGACCGGGTGGAATGAAGATGAGTCCCATCCGAGTCCGAGCCCATTCGGCGACCGCGTCGCAAAGGAACTCTGGATGATTATCGCTGCGTAGTACTTTCGGATAACCACGGGTGGCGGCGATGGACTCAATGAGTGCGATGACACCTTCACCGGTGATAGAGAACTTGGTCAGCCCACCGAGGGATTCACGAGTGTGCTCATCTTTCGATCGATGCGACTTTGAGTTGCCGACCGCACTCCACAGAATCGAATTGGAAATCGATAGCCCAAACCAGGTTCGGGGCATCCGCTTTTGGCGCATCCACAGTTGAGGACCCGACGCGTTTGCGGCGTCGGTGTTGCGGCACCCGCAGGCCCTCTTCACGCCAAAGACGTTGAGTTTTCTTATGATTCACAGCCCAGCCTTGCACTCGTGCGTCATGGTGAGCCCGTCGATATCCCCACCGCGGATGAGCCTTGGCATAATCACAGAGCCACGTCCTCAAACTGATGTCCGGATCGTAGGGTGTTTGATCTGTTGGCAACGTGCGAAACGTGGACCTGGCAATGCCAACCACCCGACACGCGAACCTTTCGGACAGGTTCATCGTTGCAATCAGGTGATGGGCGGCTGCCCGCTTCCCGCGCGGGCTCATCCCCGGGACAACTCCCTCAACGCTGCTCTCGCCAACCTCGCCATGCACGCCCGTGTGGTAGTGTGCGGCGCCATCGCCCAGTACAACGAAAGAGAAGCGCCGCCCGGATCGTCCAATTACTGGCGGCTGCTTGTCAATCGCGCGACGATGACAGGTTTCCTGGTGTTCGACTACCTCTCAGAACACGCGACGGCACGCCGCCGACTCGCCGAGTGGGTGCGCTCAGGCCAGATCCATGCGCCCGACACTGTCGTGCCCGGCTCCCTGGATGACTTCCAGGACATCTTCAGTCGGTTATTCACAGGCGCCAGCGTAGGCAAGCTGGTCCTCGACATCTCGGATCGACCGTGAGGGACTTGACGTCGTCATGGACGGCCAGGCGTGAGGGTGCCTGCGCTGTTCTGGTGTTCGACCGGCCACCCCTTGGAACGATCAGTCATCGCGACGTCGAGGATCTCGAGCGGGAATTGCTGGGCGTCGCCGACGGTGGCTGCCGAGCGGTCATCCTCACCGGAACTGGATCGACGTTCATCCGTCACGCGGATCTTGACGATCTTGCAGCGATGGCGAGTGGCACGTCGACATCTGGTGACCCGAACGCCTGGATCCGGGTGCTCCGGCTGCTCGACCGAGGTCCCTTCGTCTCCGTCGCTGCGATCAACGGGCAGGCGTGGGGCGGTGGACTGGAAATCGCTCTGACGTGCAACTTTCGGGTCATGGACTCCCAAGCGACACTGGCCTTCCCGGAGGTGGCGTTGGGGATCCTCCCGGGCGTCGCGGCGCATCGCGCGATCGGTCTCCTGCCCGAGGGCCGTGCGCTCGATCTGATGCTTACTGGGCGTGTACTCTCCGCGGCGGAGGCGCGAGACTGGGGACTCGCTGCGCGGATCGCACCGCACGGGTCGACGCTCGAAACCGCCCTGTCGCTATGCGATGAGTTCCTGCGCTACCCGGCTGGGGCCGTTGCCGCCGTGCGTGACCTCGTGGTCGGGGCGAGGGACGCGAGCCAGCGCGATCAGCGACGCGCTCAGAGCGAGGCCTGGACGCGACTTGCCGCCGATCCGCAGGTCGGGGTGCTCGTCGACGCGGCTCGCGTCAGATACGCCAACGGCGGCGACTCGGCGCATGCCCTCGCACTCACGCAGCCGAACGCGACCACGGAAGGGGAATGAGCCATGGGCTTTGTCAAGACGCAAGAGGAAATCCGCCGGATCCAGAGTGTGCTCTCAGGGGTTGAGTTCGTCGGCGGGGAGATGCTCTCGGTGGACTTCCTCGTCGAACCGGAGACGGTCCGGATGCTGCTTCCTCCCCCGCTGGAGCCGACGGACGTCCCACGCATGACGGCCACAGTGGGACGCTGGCGTAGCAACTGCGTGGGCGACTTCGGCGGAGGCGCCCTCTACGTGTCGGCGCGGTACGGCGACGTCTTCGCAGACTATGTCCTGAGCATGTTCATGGATTCCGACGTACCATTGATCTTCGGGCGGGACCTGTACGGGGAGCCGAAGAAGATCGCGCGCTGCGGACTGCACCGACAGGGTCGCAAGGCAACTGGGTTCATCGAACGGGGCGGGGTCCGGCTCATCGAGATCGAGGCCGATCTGGCGCAAGATCAGGTGCCATCACGTGCGGTGGGTCGCAACTTCAACGTGAAGTCGCTGCTCGCCGCCAACGGGATCGGGCTGCACGCTGACCCCGTGCTCACGCTCGCGGAGTTCGACACGACCATCGACGTTCACTGGAAGGGGACCGGCGACCTCACGCTGAGGGGAACGGTGCACGACCCGCTGAACGACGTCGTTCCGACGCAGATCCTCGGCGCAAGTTATGTCGAAGCCGATATGAAGGCGTCATGCCGGGAGCTCGCGCGCTTGGATGCCGAGCAGTTCCTGCCGTACGCATACGGGCGGATGGACGACTGGTCGCAACTCGTGACCGGACGCGTCGGGCCGCGCGGCTGACCGAAGCAGTGCAGCCTGCCGGACTCAGAGGCGCCGCACGCTGGAACGATGGTCGCTCCTGGGAGGTGTAACGGCCGTCCACGGTATATCGCGGCCGAGCAGTGATCCTTCGCGTCGGTTGGTCTCATCAGCCCCTTAAGCCTCACTGGCCACACACCCCTTGGCTTCTGACACGCCGATCAGCGACGATGACCCTCATGGCAGCCCCACCGGCATCGACCAAGACCTCTCTGCAACAGCGCCTATCCGCCCACGCGCGAGCCCATTGGCCCCAGCTGGCGGGCGCGACGGTGCGGTTCCGCGGCCCCTTCGCCTACGTCGAGGGTCAGTCCCCCGACCGTGACACCCTGCCGTTGATGCGGCTGCGCTACGGCGGGTCCGCCGCCCATTGGGGCTTCGCGATGTACCTGGCCAGCAAGGACGGGTACCAAGACGCCGTCCTGCCCACCGGGACCTTCGCCGGCCTCCCCGAAGACGCCCTCGACTGCGCCGCCGGCCTCTACCTCGGCGACCCCACGCTTTGACCAACACCCCGGCGAACTTACAAACCTGACCACTAAGCAGGGAGAAAGACGGCTTGTCAAGAGCACGTTCGAGCACGCAGAAGGACCAAACGCTGGATGCGCGTTTCTCATAGTTTCCCGCCATCTCCGCGGTAGGTACGGGAGTTGACGTGGTTAACTGAGTGCCACCTGGGACACTCACGGTTCAGTCCGGGCCTCAACTCGGCCGGGTCTCACGGAAGTTCAGCGCGCCCCCTGGACTTCCCAAGTTGGTGCTGTCGTGTCGGCGCTCGCCAATCCGCAGCGCCGAGAAGTACAGCAGTTAGGTACAGCAACGCCATTTGATATTTTGCTTGGCAGAGACCTAAAGAGATTTGAGGCAGATTTGCGCCAATCGCGAGAATCAGGGATGCCCCGAAGGATGGCTTCCAAGATGCCAGCAGAATCAAGGGATCCGGCGTATTACCGTGACAAGGGTTTTAATAACACGCTTTTGGTGGCCCTTTCCACTGCTGACACAAACAAATGGTCAACATTGCTCGAAAAGCGTCATCGGACCTCAAAATCAGAGGCCACTCCCGTCGATTATGAACGAACTGGTCCAATACTGCAACGCCAAAGACGACTCACCGACAGTCAAGCGTTGATGTTGCGAGACCGCTATGACGAGGGGGCGACGATCTACGAGCTGGCCGAGGAGTTCGGCATCCGTCGCGCCACGGTTTCAGAACGGCTGAAGAAGGCGGGGGGTTCGATGCGGTGCCAGAGGCCCAGAAGCGAACTCACTAACTCTATGACTGGGCTGTATGAATCGGGACTGTCACTTGCTGAAGTCGGGGTTCGGACTGGTACATCACCCGGAACTGTGCGTCGCTATCTACTCATCGCTGGAGTTCAAATGAGAGACTCACATGGTCGACAGCGCTAATTGGACAGTGGCACGGCGATTACCTCCCCAGCGGGTAAACTTATAGGACGCTGCATATTCAATTAGCAAGTCACATTGACAGACTTGCTCTTGTTTATCGCAATTTTCGCCATATTCTCACGAAGACGCTGCTCTTCTCATCTTTCGGGCTATTACTTAAGACTTCTGCACTGCGTTGAGGTTATCGTTCTGAATAGTAAAGGCGCATGTCACAGGCATCAAATTGTAAGCGTTTAAACGAGAATTTTCAGTTTAGTTTCAGCATCCGCCCCATACTGTTCCGCACATGGAAAACGTTGCTATTAGAGCCACGGGCCTCGCCAAGGCGTATGGCGAGAAACAAGCTTTACACCCCCTTGACCTCACCATAAATTCCGGAGAAATTTTTGGCCTCTTGGGCCACAACGGTGCAGGAAAGACCACGACTGTAAATCTCCTCACAACCCTTCTCGAACCAAGTGCGGGCTCTCTCGAAGTTGCTGGGTTTGATGGTTCACGTCAGGCGTCTGACCTTCGACGGGCGATCGGATACCTACCCGAGAACGTCCAGTTTTATGACAATTTGTCCACGATGGAAAACCTCCATTTCTTCGCTCGCCTTTCTGGAATCGTTAAACCTGAATCTCGAATTCGTGAGGTGCTCAAGTACCTCAACTTCACTGGGCACGATAACGAACGCCTGGGAAGTTTCAGCAAGGGCATGCGCCAGCGGGTGGGAATCGCCCAAGCCATATTGCATCAACCAAAAGTTCTTTTCCTTGATGAACCAACCTCAGGTCTTGATCCCGTAGGCGTAAGGGAACTAAGGGATGTGATCGTTTCCCTAAATCGTGACCTTGGTATGACGATATTTATGAATACCCATCTGCTCGCGGAAGTGTCAAAAACTTGTACCAGCATCGGTGTGCTCAGACAGGGACAACTTGTCTACCACGACACCCTCAATTCGACGCTATTGTCATTTCCCAGTGAGGAATCGTTAGAGGAGATCTACCTACAGATTGACACAGCCAAGACGACATGAGCATCGTCCTAATAGCGGCCCGCCAGGAAATAAAGAGCCTTCGTAGGGAAAAACTTGCACAAGCTTTACTTATAGTTTTTGTCGGAATGGTCTCGCTATCGAGTTTCATCGGATGGCTGACGAAGAAGAATGTGACAGCAATCTGGCAAAAAGTGAAATATCAAGGCCTAACAACTGCACCGAACCCTTTTGCGAACGTTCCTGACCTTTATTACTTGAGAAATACTGTTATCTACCTTGTTTTGATCGGTGCCTTGTTGGCGATCGTATTGGGAGTCGCTTCGATCCTCCGAGACCGGAAAGCTCACACAGCAGATCTAATTCTCACAAGGCCAATCGATTCTCGTTCATATTTGCTTGGAAAGTTGATGGGAATCGGACTTTGGCTGACAACGATTCTCGGATTCGTCACATTAATTAGCTGGATGAGTATCGCCTTAATCATCGGGAAAGCACTTGCGTTTGGCGATTCCCTTCACCTAGTAGCATTCTTCGCAATGTCCCTGATCTTCTTGCTTGGATTCGTCCTGCTGGGAATGATCTGCGCACTTTATAGTTCGCGTGAGACCAACGCCTTGCTATTGCCGATCTCGTTATGGAGCATTATCACCTTTGTACTGCCACAGCTCGGCACCGCCGACCATCCCGTATCCCTGCTCAATCCTGTGCCAGCAATCGCAAACCAGGGAGGTGCTTTTTCCATCCTGAACTCAGTTTTCAGCCCGCTCTCCACTACTGAGCAATTCAAGAAGGCCAGTAGCTCGATATTAGGAAATCCGGATTTCATAGGCAGCCCCACAGTCGGTATTACCGTTCTCGCACTTGCACTCATGGTGGGAACATTCGTCTTACTCACCTCGAAGCGCGATCGATTGAGGCGAACCCTCGATGAATAACACTTTTGTCATATTTCGTAAGGAACTTCTCGACGTACGCCGAAATAAGTTCTTACTACTTCTCCTGACTTTCACTCTCCTCGCCGTACTCGTTTCGATCTTGGTATCTGCACTAGATTTTCGCGTGAAGATCTATGCCTACAATAAGTATGTCTCGGCATTGCATAGCGCGGGAAGTACGACGGTGCCGGCTCCTCCACAGCTTTTCCCATTGCAGTTGCTACGAGGAAGCATTGAATACCTAGAAATTCTTGGGGCGCTGTTTTCCATCGTTCTTGGTTACGGAATGATTGCCAAGGAGAAGCAGAAGGCTACGCTTGGACTAATTTTCACGCGTCCTATTGGTCGATACCAATTCGCCGCCGGAAAGATTTTGGCTCTAGCATGGACTTGGTTCTTGGCTGTTCTGACAATATTCGCGGTCGTAACAGCGGTCGTAGCTATCATTGGGAACTCGCCACTACATGCGATTGATCTGTACCGGCTGCTAATCACCGCGGGCTTGTCTTGGATCTACCTTTTGCTGTGGAGCGCTCTAGCCATGGGACTTGCTTCATACACTCGGGAATTAGGGATCAGTCTTGTCGCCTCCATTGTTCTCTGGCTGAGCGTAGTGCTCATCCTCCCTCAGATAGGCGACACTATGGACCCCGACAATCAGGTCCCCGGAGGCCTTTTCAATAGCCTACAAATAAGCAAAAAGAACGAAGTTGCCGTTCTGGCGAATTTCGCAGGATTCGACAAGGTGCGAAATGGGATTGAAGTCTCTTCAATCACCAAGCACTATGAACGCAGCACATTCGCCTACCTTGGAATCAAAGACAAATTCAATCAAAAGCCAGTTAGTTTCGCTTTTAGCGGCACACTGCCGAATCTTCTGTCGCTCATCTTCGGTTTCTTTGGAGTGATTCTGTTCGCAATCCTGATAACTACCCGTAAAAGACTACTGAGGAGATAAAGATGAATAGAAGGAAACTATTTGCTGTGGCCATCGGGGTCACGGTAACAGCAGGAATCTTGTCTGCCTGTGGGTCGACACCATCCAAAACAGCTTCGGGCGCGACTACCCCAAGTACTGCTACCCCTTCAGCAAGCCAAACCAATTCTGGATTGACACTACCCGTGGCCTCGAATCCCATCGTCAATAACTCTACGACTCCCAACTTGCAGATCACCTACGCGGCAGCCGAGAACAATGTGGAGCCAGTTACAAAAAATCCAATTGGCGACCAATTGGAACTTACTTTAAAGAACACGAGTTCTACGCCAATGTCAGGTATCGAGGTGTACTACGAAATGACAGATATTGTGACCAAGGCCAAGGAAGGTTATTACCAAAAACTCAATGGACTGATAATTCCTGCCAATCAAGAGTCAACGGTCTATTTTGATAACAAGAAACAGGCGGGTCACTATCCAGAGAATCAATTCAGTCTGTACCGAAGTTCTCAAAATGAAGTTGATTTCAAGATTTGGGTAAGTGCACCAGGTTCCAAAATCGCGCAAGCTACCACTATTAAATCAAAAGGCACCGGCGAAAAACCTAACGCTTAAACAGATTTAAGAAGTTAACGGAAGGATTGCCCACTTTTCTCAAGCGGATTCAATTTGACCACAAAGTGAGCACCCTTCTTCTCCTGCAATAGTCCTATCTCACCATCGTGAGCTAGGACTATTTCTTTTGCGATGGCCAAACCAAGTCCGGTGCCACCTTGATGCCGAGTCCTCGAGTCATCCAAGCGTGAGAATCGTTCAAAAATACGTTCCTGGTCGGCCAGTGGAATTCCCGGCCCATCGTCAATCACTTCGAGAGTGACCTTCTCGTCTTTGAAAGTCAGCGACACTATGATCATTGACTCTGCGAATCGATTCGCGTTATCAAGTAGATTAATGAAGACACGCCTGAGTTGAGATTCATCCCCCCATACGGAGATGTCTTGAACATCGGAGGCATCAACTGTGACACCAGAGGCAAAAATGAAACCCTCGATTTCGCACCTAATTACATGGCCGAGAGCAACTTCGCCCCGGTTCGACACCAATTTGTTGCTATCGCTAACGGCCAAAACTAGGAGGTCCTCAGTCAACTCCTGCAATCTCAAAGTGGAGCGGAGCAGTGCTTTTCGACCCTCTTCGATCTTGTGTGGATCTGGATAGAGCAATTCGACTTCCAATTGAGTCCTCATTCCGGCCAGCGGATTTCTCAACTCATGTGACGCATCGCTTACGAAGCGTCTCTGTTGTTGATCAGAAATCTCCAGTCGGTCCAACATTGAGTTAAGAGTCTTTCCCAAGCGACCGATTTCGTCCTCGCTGCCCGGAACCGAGACTCTCTTTGAAAGATCTTTCGCTGAAAGTTGATCAACTTCGGAGCGCATTTTTTCAACAGGTTTAAGGGCCCTTCCGGTCACAAACCAGGTCGCCAGGTATACAAGCAGCATTACCAATAGATTCAGAATAATAAGAAGTCCAATTAGATATGAGATAGAACTCCGCGTTTTCTCCAAGCTATAACCAACGATCACAGAATAAGTCTTCTTGTTCACGCTAATTTGTTTAGCAATCACTCGGAAGGTGACGTTGTCAAATGCGCCGATCACTCTATTCTCATGCACCTCTCCGTTCTTCGTAGAGCCAAATGCTGGGGGGAGAATGAGGGCGGTTTCCCCTGCGATATTTTTCGTGGCAGAAAGGATATTTCCTTGTGAGTCGAGTAATTGCACGAACCCTGAATCGTCGCCGATAATAGTGATTTCTCGAGGTAAAA
>Ga0209514_10009897_pt1 | contig 10385 bp, 6 predicted proteins | sample Subgrocontami58m_FD_187452 | JGI IMG/M metagenome (GOLD analysis project Ga0209514, IMG submission 187452) | Subsurface groundwater microbial communities from S. Glens Falls, New York, USA - GMW37 contaminated, 5.8 m (SPAdes) (version 3) | ecosystem: Environmental > Aquatic > Deep subsurface >...
GCACCAGCAGGCCTAGCCTGCGCCTGCGGCTTGCTCTCCGGGGACGGCTTGCTTTCTTCGGATTGCCCCTTCGCCTGCTCTTTGCTTCCTGAACCTGGCTTGTCTGCTTCTTTCTTGTCCGCGCTTTGCTGTTGCGATTGTTCCCTTTGTTGCTGTGGCCTGGGAGCTACTGCTGCCGTGGCAGCTTGCAGCATGAACGCAGGCGTAGGCACAAACTGCATGACGCCGTTGGGGTTGACCTGCACGGTCTGCCCGGGCAGGGTCACCAGTGTGCGTATTGCGCCGCTCAGGTCTACCGCGGTAACGCTGTGGCTTCCTTCTATGGTGTGGTTGAGTGTTACATTGTTGCTTGGTGAAAAGTTCAGCACGTTACCGGAGCCGCGTATGCCGATGGTCGCGGTGAGAGTTTTCATCTTGAACTTGTCTTTGTTAAAGCTCGCAATCGCTCCGGTAAAAGCGCGGAATGTTCCTTTCACCAAGGACAAGACCGTATTGCTGGACTCGTCAGGCTTGCCGTTGTATTGGTACTGATCGATACGCAACTCAGTATCGGGGCGCACCGAGAGGAAAGCGCCGTCGCTCATGCGCAACTGCGCCGTCCCGTCTGCACCGGACACGATGGTTTCGCCTGCCTCAACCCCACTGCCGCGCTGTACCTTGCGCTCACCGGCGGCATTCACCACACGCACATCGCCGATCACGAAATTAAACGTGCCGGCTGCCGCAATACTTTCCCCAATAGGCAGGACTGCAAGCGATATGCAAAGTGCAAATTGTCTTAACCAAGTTGGTTTCATGACCAGGCCCCTACTGACAATACGATATCTCTAAAAATCTCTTCTCAATGAAATAGAGCTATCGTTACGGCGATATTCGTAGAGCGATAAATTTGAACGGTTATTGGTCAGGGCAATCGACCCCTTAATCGACCATTGTTTCCAAGGGCGTGTGGTAACGCCGAGGCTCAGGTTCTGCGTTTCATCGCCGGCAAGAAAATCGGCCAGCCCGGGCGAGCGCGCACCGGGGCTGTCGTCGCGCCGGCGAGTCAGGCCACCAGTCAGGAAAAAGTCCGTATCGGCAAACGGCGTAAACTGGAAATACAGGAGCAGACCCGTGTTGGTGCGTCCCATATGCGCACCCGTTGCTTCATTGACCGGGCGCAACGCCTTATCAACCGAACGATTGAAATTGGCGAATATCAGCGGGTTGGTTTTTCCTTCAAAAACATGCAGCCAGGAGGCATTGAGGGCTACTTGGTTGGTGTCCTGCGTCCGCGTCAGTTCTGTAAGGTAACGCGGCCGGCTGAGGCCCAAGGACCAGCCCATCTGGTCACGTTTGCCAAAACTGCGCTTCCATTCCGCGCTAAGTCCGGCGGTGTCGCGAAAGCTGTTTAACGGCGCTGACGGCGCTATCTGAGCAAAGCCGGATTGCCGGAACTGCCCGAACGTGCCGGCCACGCGATATCGATTGTCGCCATCGGCAATGGTGACTCCGGCACGCAGGTCCAGGGTCAGATTATTCATCTCTTCAACGTTATTGTAGACCCGCTGTTTCACATCGGCACCGGCTTGCACGCTGATCCCTTTTTCTTCGTTCACCAAACGATTGAAATCCACTCCACCCGACACCCCTGTATACATGCCGGAATAATGCAATGAACTGCCGGTGGGTTGATATCGAAGCGCTAGCAATTCAGCTTGGGTACGGCCAAGAATGCCCGCCACGCCCCCAATATTGTCGGCGGTTGCCGCAGTGATATTGCTGTCATATCCAAGGTTCGTTTCCAGATAGGTGCTCACCTGTTGTATCTTGGCTTTCTGCCGTTCGGCAATCACTTCCAGGTGTTTTTTGATTACCGCCGCAGTCGGTTCGGGCGGCCCTTGCGTAAGTACCGTTTCAAATTCATTCTTTGCCAAGTCGTCGCTGCCCATGGCAAAATAGGCGCGTGCCAAATCCAGGCGCGCACCGGCGAAATTCGGATTGACCGCCAGAACGCGCTCAAATGCGATAGTAGCGCGGTCCGGTTTGCCGCTATCCAGCGCCGCTATTCCCAGCAAATAATCAAAAGCTATTTCTCCGGAATAATCAGCCTCTTTCGGCTCAAGAAGGTTGTACGCATCCGCCGCTTTGCCGCCCTTGAGCAGAGCATCGGCCTCGCGCAACATGGTCACCAGCGATTCATTTGCAGGTTTTGGTCCGGATTGCGGCAAAGGTGTCGCCGGGATTGTTGCCTGCGCCAATGTTTCAGCGCGCTTGCGCACATCCTGCCCGGCTTGGGCGGGCAGCGTATGCTCTGGCGCGCCCTGTTTAGCCTCGGCAAGGCGTAATGTATTACTACCTGCATCCGCATCTGCTGCATTTCCCTGCAAAGCAATCAGAAGGTTACTACCGTCGATGCTGGTGTTATATGCACGCATCTGATCAAGATTAATCACCAAACGCGTGCGCCTGTCCGCCTGAACGATATTGGCGCGACGCAAGCCCCCTTCGGTGAAATCCTGAACGGACTTACCCAAGCCGTTTGCAGTATCGGGGAAATCAAGCACAATGCGCGGCGGGGCGTTCATAGTAAACTCGGCTGGCAAATTCGCCAGAGGCTGCGCCAATTCAATCTTGATGATTGTGGTTCCGTTACCGATGCCGCTAATATTCAGCGCCGTAATGCTGTTCTGCGCGCAGACACCGCTTGCGACCGACATCAACCCGGAAAATACCCACCATGTTAGGCGTGCAAATTTCATGACTTATGTCCCAGATTACCCTCCGCGGATGTTATCCCCTGCATATAGAATGGTCAATGCCGCGTGCGATGGAAGGCATAATCAACCCGCGAAAACAGTTGTCACGATGCCGCATGAGCACGAGGGCACAACTGCGGCGCTGTCCGCTGGCGGTGGCGGCACGGCGACACTGACCTTGCCCTCGCCGGTGTTTGGTAACGATCAATAGTTCACCGCGAGCAAGCGCAATGCCTTCACCAACTTCCTGGAGCAGCGTTGTCCCCGTGGGCCTCACCGGCTCGCCGACCATCGACGCGCTTTTATATTTCGCCCGGTGGGAGAGTTCGACCATCAGTTACAGCTTTCCCGGGATCGGATCAATATGGTCCACCAGCACCACGACCGGATACGGCCCGAGCAACGGCGGCAAGGAACCGTGGAGTTTGTCCTTCTCGCCCCTTTCAAGCTCTGATCAGATCGCGTTTAAGGGCGCGCTCCAGAAGTGGTCCAACGTCGCGAACCTGCAATTCTCCCAGGTAGCCGATACATCATCGAACGTTGGCGATATACGGGCCGCATACACTTACCAGAACGGTCATGCGAACGATCAGTCGTGGGCATACCTGCCGGCCGACGCAGCCAGCGCGGGGGATATCTGGTTCAACGTCATCGGCACGTCCGCAGCCAACTATTGGACACCGGGAAGCCGTTCGTACTTTGCCGTGCTGCACGAATTGGGTCATGTCCTGGGGTTGAAGCACCCGTTTGAAGGAGCAAACCAACTTCCCCCTTCATTGGACTCCGAGTCCTACACGATCATGAGCTACGCGGCCAAGCCAGCGGACAACAGCACCCAATTCAGCTTCAATCCAACGACCCCGATGCAGCTCGATATAGCGGCAGTTCAGCAATTGTATGGCGCGAACTATAGCTATCAGTCGGGAAATGACACTTATTCCTTTTCGGATTCCGCGACCTACCACGAAACTATTTGGGACGGCGGAGGTTCGGACACGATTCAGTACACCGGAAGCAGGACCGCCACTATCGATTTGCGAGAAGGTTACGGATCGAAACTCGCTACCCCGGTGTACGTGCAGAACTCCTCCGGCGCCACGCTGTATCAAGCCGACAATGTTTGGATTGCCTATGGCACCGCTATCGAAAACGCGACCGGCGGCTCAGGAGACGACGTACTGACGGGCAACGCCGGCGACAACGTGCTCGATGGACGCGCCGGTGCGGACCAGATGGCCGGAGGCGCGGGCAATGACAGCTACGTGGTGGACAACGCGGGCGATGCAGTCACCGAAAACGCTGCCGCGGGCACCGACACGGTGCAGTCCTCGATCACCTATACGCTCGGGGCCAACGTCGAGAACCTCAGGCTGACCGGTACCGGCCCGATCGACGGTATCGGCAATGCGCTGGACAACCTGATTTCCGGAAACAGCGCAAACAACCGGCTAAGCGGAGGAGCGGGGATGGATACGGCCCGATTGGGGGGGAAATCGTCAGACTATTTCCTCGTGACTTACGCGACGTCCTTGATGCTCATCCCGGGCACCGAGGCTGCGCGATTGCTGGACGGGGTGGACACGCTGAACGATATCGAGTTGCTGTCTTTTGGAGGAGATGGATCAACGAGACCGGCTTCCGCGGTGGACAATCAGGTGTTCGGCCTGAAATACATCGCGTCGTACTCCGACCTGATCGGCGCGTTCGGGACCAACGCCGAAGCCGGGGTTGCGCACTACGTCCAGAATGGATTGCATGAGGGGCGCGCCGCCTCGTTCGATGCGCTCAAGTACATCGCCAGCTACGGCGACCTCATCAATGCCTTCGGCACCAGCGCCATCGCCGCCGAAACGCACTACATCGCCAACGGTTATGCCGAGGGCCGTACTGCCACCTTCGATGCGCTCAAGTACACCGCCAGCTACGGCGACCTCATCAATGCCTTCGGCACCAACACCACTGCCGCAGAAACGCACTACATCGCCAACGGTTATGCCGAGGGCCGTACTGCCACCTTCGATGCGCTCAAGTACACCGCCAGCTACGCTGACCTCATCAACGCCTTCGGCATCAACGCCACTGCCGCCGAAACGCACTACATCAGTAACGGCTATGCCGAGGGCCGTACTGCCACCTTCGATGCGCTCAAGTACACCGCCAGTTACGGTGACCTCATTAATGCCTTCGGTACCAACGCCACTGCGGCCGAAACGCACTACATCGCCAACGGCTATGCCGAGGGCCGTACTGCCGCCTTCGATGGACAGTCGTATGTGTTAGCGAACCTCGATCTTCTCGCAGCGTTCGGCCTCGACGCTGCAGCCGGGGAGCGACACTACATTCAGGATGGCTACCGCGAGGGGCGGGCGACCTCCCTGAGCAGTATGCAGCATGGTGATTCCGGGGACGACATTCTGACCGGCACGGCAGGCAAGGATCTGCTCGACGGGGGCGCGGGACACGATACGCTCACCGGAGGGGCAGGACAGGACATTTTTGTGCTTCGCGCCGGCGACGGGGGGGCTACCCTGCAGTTGGCCGATCTCATCACCGACTTTCAGGACGGAACAGACCGGCTTGGTCTGGCAGGCTCATTGACCTACGCAAACCTGAATATTCAGCAAGGTAACGGCACCCAGGCCGCCGACACGATTATCAGTACCAGCTCAGGCGAATATCTCGCCATTCTTAATAACCTACTGGCTACGAATATCAACAGCCAAGATTTCGTGCACCTCTAAGTTGATTGCGATGGAGGCGCGCGCGGCATGGCGCGGCCTGTAGGGCGATCCTGATCCGCTACCGCCCGGGCACTGAGGCAGGCCGTCCAAAGACAACGGTCAATCGAACTGTGGTTTGCTCGATGACGTAAGGACTGCTCGGTCGATCAGCGGGGCGCCTTCGTTCATGGCGTCCTCTATGGACGCTTCAGCGTGTCCACGGCTGCTGCTGCTTTATCCCGCGCGACAGTTGCCTTGTTCAGTCTGGTCTCCGCATCGGCCCAGTCGGCCTCCGCCTTGCCCCGGTCGGAGTATGCCTTGTGCCGGTCGGCGACTGCCTTGGAGAGGGCGACGAGGGCGACCTCAGCCTTGCGCCGGTTGACCTCAGCCTTGCGCCGGTCGGCGAATCCCCCGTCCCAGACGGCGCCTGCCTTGCGCCGGTCGGCCTCCGCCTTGCGCCGATCGGAGACTACCTTGTCCCAGCCGGCGATTGCCTTGGCCCGGTCGGCTTGCGCCTGGTTCAATTCGTCCCTTGCCTTGCGCCAGTCGGCGTCTGCCTTGGCGAGGGCAGCTTCAAGTTCTGCACGTGTACTTATGGTTGCCTGTCCTTGGCCATGGTGCCGCTGCGGGAAACGACAGCTGTCGCTGCGAAATTATATCTGCTTAATCACGGGGCTTGCGGCGAGTTGATCCGCGAAGTCGGAGTGATACTTGACTAGCTCACCTGAGCGCTAATTCGGACGTCAGCCAGGGCCAGGCGATCGGCGAGGTTGCGCACCAGGGCGCGCATGAAGCTGCTATGGCACGATTTGCTCGTCTCATCCAGAGCCGCGGCTTCGAACTCGGCGAGCACCACATCGGTCATGGACTCGACCGTTGCTTGCCGCAGCAGGTCGCCGCCGGAAATGTAGCCCATTTCGCCGAAAAATTCCCCGGCCCCGATAACGTTGAGCAGACGCCCGGCCTGCGTGACCTTGACGTCGCCTTTGGCCAGAAAGAACATGCTCTGGCCGGGATCGTTCTCACGCACGATCACATTGCGCGCATGCACGCGCACCCAGCGTCCCGCCTGAACCAACTCCCATATTTCCGCGTCGGAGAGCGTGGACAGCATCCCCACCCGCTTAAGCGCCGCGTACTTCTCGCTGTCCGGAATCGACTGCTGATGAGCGCTGAGCCGGCCGATCTCGGCCAACGCCAAAGCCAGATCGGCCCAACTTGAATAGCGGTCCTGCGGCGCTTTCGCAAGTGTCATGAGCACGATGCGATCCAGTTCGCCCGGAAGCGAGGGCGTCAGGCGGCTCGGGGGCAATGGATCTTCATAAAGGATTTTCCGGATCAGCTTGCTGATGTTGTCGGCGACAAACGGCCGTTTCCCGGTTAACAGCTCGTATAACACCACTCCCAGACAATACATGTCGGTGTTATGCGTCAGCGTCTCGCCGCTGATTTGCTCCGGTGACATATAGGCGGGCGACCCGATGTTGACGGGTTGAGTCACGTCGCGATGCTGAAGAAATGCGGCGCCAAAATCGGTGATCTTAACGTCAGTGTCTTCGCTCAACATGATATTCTCGGGCTTGATATCCCTGTGGATGATGCCTTGGCGGAATGCGTAATCGAGCGCTCCGCAACACTTGAACGCGACCTGGATCGCGTCCTCCATCGACAGAAGATTGGCGGCGCCGGTATGCCTGGAGAGGTTCTCGCCGGGCACGTACTCCATGACGATGTAGCCGGCATCCTCGGTCACGACGGCATCGAGAATGGACGCAATGTGCGGGTGATGCAATTTCCCGGCGAGGGAAGCCTCCTTCAGGAATTGTTTGCGCAACACGGTTCCGAACTCGGGGTCTTGGAACACGGCGGGGTCGATCACTTTCAGGGCGACTTCGTCGTTGGAAAAGGTGTCCACCGCGCGATAAACCGACCCCGACGTTCCCTTGCCAAGCAGGCTTTTCAGTTCGTACTTGCCGAAATGGCTGTTCATGCATGCTCCTCACTCGCCTTCAGGGCGACGTCCCTGCGCGCTAAATAGGATATCCTACCGGCAGGGGGATTGAAATATGCCGAGGCCGCGGAAGGCCCGGCCTCGTTCCGGGAGAAGCGCAAGCCGGGCCGGTATCCCGCGGCGGCTTGGGCGGGCAAAATAAAATAATTCACCCAGTTCACACGGGCGGGGAATCGGTGTATGATTCAAACAATCGTTTGAAACATGCGTATGTATTCCAATGCCTGAAATTGACACCCGCGTGCGCATCCTCGATGCCGCCGAATTGCTGCTCACGGAACAGGGTTTCGAAGCGACCACGCTACGCCAGATCACCGGCGCCGCCGGCGTCAACCTGGCTGCCGTCAATTACCACTTCGGCTCCAAGGAAGCGTTGATCCAGGAGGTGTTCCGCCGGCGTCTGACCTGGCTCAATCAACAGCGCCTGAAGGAACTCGACCGCCTGGAAGCTGAGGCTGGAGGCGCGCCGTTGAAGCCGAGCCGGATCCTTGAAGTGTTTTTTGGCGTGGCGCTGAAAATGGCGGCCGAAAGCGAAGGCGGCGGGCGCACCTTCATGCGCCTGCTCGGGCGCACCTATACCAAGCCGTCCGAATTCGTGCGCGGCTTCCTGGCGGAGGAGTACGCCGCGGTGATCGCGCGGTTCAAGGCGGCGCTGATCAAGGCGCTGCCCGGCGTGCCTGCGGAAGAAATCCTGTGGCGCTTCCATTTCATGCTCGGCGCCGTGTCCTACGCGATTTCCGGCGCCGATGCGCTGCATATCGTCGGCGAGGGCGCCCTCGATGACGGCGATGCCGAAGCGCTGTATGCGCGCCTGATGAGCTTCATGCTCGGCGGCCTGCGCGCGCCCTTGCCGACGCTTCGCGCCAAATCCGCCAAGTCGCCGCGCATCCGGAAAGCGGCTTAACGCAAATACCCGGTCGCGGCAGACACTCATTTAATTCGAAGGAGAGAATCATGGGTCAATACGTCGCTCCCTTGCGCGACATGCAGTTCGTGCTGCACGAACTGCTCCAAGTCGAGAGCGAATTGAAGCAACTGCCGAAGCACGCCGAAGTCGATGCGGACACCATCAATCAGGTGCTGGAGGAGGGCGGCAAGTTCACCTCCAAGGTGTTGTTCCCTTTGAATCACTCGGGCGACCGCGAGGGCTGCCGCCTGGACGCGGCCACCCACGCGGTGACCACGCCCAAGGGCTTCAAGGAGGCGTATCAACAATACGTGGAAGCAGGCTGGCCGTCGCTTGCCAGCGATCCGGAGTACGGCGGCCAGGGCCTGCCGGTGGTCGTGTACAACTCCCTGTCCGAGATGCTGAACGCCGCCAATCAGGCGTGGTACATGTATCCCGGCCTGTCGCACGGGGCCTACGCCTGCCTGCACGAGCACGGCACGGCGGAACAAAAACGCCTGTACTTGCCGAAACTGGTTTCCGGAGAATGGACCGGCACCATGTGCCTGACCGAAGCGCATTGCGGCACTGACTTGGGCATGTTGCGCTCCAAGGCCGAAGCCCAGGCCGAAGGTTCCTACAAGATCACCGGCAGCAAGATATTCATCTCGGCCGGCGAGCACGACTTGGCCGTCAACATTCTCCACCTGGTGCTGGCGCGCCTGCCGGAGGCACCCGCGGGCACCAAGGGCATTTCACTGTTCCTGGTGCCGAAGTTCGTACCCGCGGCAGACGGCACCCTGGGCGTGCGCAACGCCATCACCTGCGGCGCCATCGAGGAGAAAATGGGCATACACGGCAACTCGACCTGCCAGATGAACCTGGACGGCGCGACCGGCTGGCTCGTCGGGCAGCCGAACAAGGGCCTCAATGCGATGTTCGTGATGATGAACGCCGCGCGTCTGGGCGTCGGCATGCAGTCGTTGGGCCAGACCGAAGTCGCCTACCAGAACGCGCTCGTTTACGCCAAGGAGCGCCTGCAGATGCGCAGCCTCTCCGGGGTCAAGGCGCCCAACCTGCCGGCCGACCCCATTATCGTGCATCCGGATGTGCGCCGCATGTTGCTGACGGCGAAGGCCTACGCCGAAGGCGGCCGTGCCTTCACCTCGTTCGTCGCCCTGCAGATCGACCGGGAATTGAATCATCCGGACGAAGGCGCGCGCAAGGACGCCGCCGATCTGGTGACGCTGCTGACGCCGATCGTCAAGGCTTTCATCACCGACAACGGCTGGATCGCCACCTCGGAAGCGATGCAAGTCTACGGCGGCCACGGCTATATCGCGGAGTGGGGCATGGAGCAGTACGTGCGCGATGCCCGCATCAACATGATCTACGAAGGCACCAACACCATCCAGTCGCTCGACCTGCTCGGCCGCAAGGTGCTGATGGACAACGGCGCGAAGCTGAAGAAATTCGGCGCGCTCATCCAGGCTTTCGTCGAAGACAACGGCACCGACGAGGCGCTGAGCGAATTCGTCACGCCGCTCTCCGAGCTCGGCGGCAAGCTCACCAAGCTGACCATGGAAATCGGCATGAAGGCGTTGCGGAACCGGGATGAAGTCGGCGCCGCCGCCGTTCCCTATTTGCGCGTGGTCGGTCACCTGGTCTATGCCTACTTCTTCGCCCGGATGGCGAAGATCGCTCTGGCGAAGCTCGATTCCGGCGACGGTTTCTACAAGGCCAAGCTCGCGACCGCCCGCTTCTACTACGCCCGGCTGCTGCCGGAAACCGCCATGCTGATCCGCCAGGCGCGCTCGGGTGCCGCGAATCTGCTCGATCTCGAAGCCGAACTGTTCTAGAAGCCCGTTTCAAAATGCGGAAAGCGGGTTCATTGACGATCTGCACGGACGGATTTACCGTCCGTGCAGGTTTTGGCAACACCTGCGCGCTCGCGCGCGCCAACCGCGTTTTCCGCGCGGATGAAAAGCGTATCCGCACGGAAAACACGGTTATGGATAAAAGCGAGGGCG
>Ga0209514_10009901_pt1 | contig 10378 bp, 6 predicted proteins | sample Subgrocontami58m_FD_187452 | JGI IMG/M metagenome (GOLD analysis project Ga0209514, IMG submission 187452) | Subsurface groundwater microbial communities from S. Glens Falls, New York, USA - GMW37 contaminated, 5.8 m (SPAdes) (version 3) | ecosystem: Environmental > Aquatic > Deep subsurface >...
GAGAATTTACAGGGAAAGTTCCTAATTCAAATGGAACGCCGCCGATAAAATTTGTTGCAATGGATGAAAAGAATTCCTGTGATAATGAAGGAGCTCTGAAGCCATTGCTTATTGCAGCCCTTGCTGCGAATCCAGGCAAGATTTCATAACGTGCATCAAACTTACCCGTTATCGTTAAACCAAAGTCGCTGTAATTTTCAAATCTTGCTGCAGCACCAAGAGTTAACTGTGCCGTTGTTTGGTTTTCAAGATTAAAATAAATACCTACGTTTGTACGTGATTGGTCCTGAGCATTATTTGGAGCGAATCCAGGAAAAACTTGTGCGCCAACCGCAGCAGCTTTTCCTGCATTGGGACCATCAAGAATTTTTACTCCGCCATCCCGGTATGATGACGGATCTCCAGCAACCACTTGATAATTTTCCCACCTAAACTCAGCGCCAGCTGCAATGTTTAATGGATTCTCTATTCCAATATCAAGCAGTCTTACAAAATCAATTGTTGTTGATGATTGATAGAATTTTAATGCGCCGACATTAAAAGAAGTCGGGCTTGTAGCTCCATAAGAAGTGTTTAGAGAATTATCTACACTAAAGTTAAATGAGTTTCCACCAAAAGATTCTGCTGCATCATAAACCCATTCACCGAGACTTCCCTTTACTCCAGCAACAATAGATCCGTCGTAAATTTTTGTGTCAATGAACGGAAGAAAGCCATCAGGATAAATTGCTCTCACGGTTCTGTCATCATTAGCGCGTCTGTAAAATCCGCTTGCAGCACCATTTCTTAAACTGTAACCGCCGAAAGCATATAATTGTGCATTCTCGGAAACCGGAATTGAGCTGTTTAGAAAAAGACCAATGTCTTCAAGATCCGCATCACCAAATCTGTGATTGAGTCTGCCAAAAGTTGCTTCGCGCGGATCGGGTTGACCGTTAATTGTAAAATATTGCTGGCGGTAATCCGGCGCAGAACGGTTTGTAAAATTATGTTTTCTATATTCACCGCTTAGGTAAACAGTTCCTCCATTTAAATCAAAACCGTATCCAACGTGAATTGTTTTGGAAAAACCGTCTGTGATTTTTACATTCTGAGCATTTCCATCCCAAGGATAAGTTGCAGCAGTTTCTCCGGCAATAGTTCCTTCTGTTTCTGAGTAACCTCTGTTTTCAGTTGTAACATATTCACCATAAGAAGTTGAAGCGTCTAGTCCCTTTTTACTTTTTAGAATAATATTTATTACACCGGCGATTGCATCAGAACCGTACTGAGCCGATGCACCATCGCGCAAAACTTCAATTCGTTCTATTGCAGAAGCGGGAATTGCATTAAGATCTGTTCCAGAAGAACCGCGCCCGACACTTCCATTTACATTAACGAGTGCGCTTGTGTATCTTCTTTTTCCATTGACCAAGACTAAAACTTGATCTGGATTAAGACCACGAAGCGTTGCGGGCCGAACGTGATCTGAGCCGTCTGTTATACTTGCTTGTGGTGCATTGTAAGACGGCACCAAAACTTTCAATAAATCGGTTGTTTGTGTAAATCCCGATTGCTCTATGTCTTTTGCAGTGAGAACATCAATTGGTACAGGAGAGTTAACCATAGTTCTATCTTGTGTTCTTGTTCCCAACACAACAACTTCCTGTGTACCAATAATATCGTTCTGCAAATCTATATTTTGCTCTACAGTTTCGTTGGCGTTTACATTCAACTCAACACGAGTGGTTTTGTAGCCAACGTAGCTAACTTGAACATGATAATGTCCCGCAGGAACTTTAACAGCATACTCGCCATTGGCATTTGTGTTTGTACCAATGCGGGTTCCAATAACAGTAACATTTGCGCTAAGTAAAACTTCACCGGTCTTCGCATCTCTAACTACACCTTTAATGCTTCCCGAACCCTGAGCAAATGTTTGAATTCCAAATAAGAAAGCGAACAGAACAAAAAAGACAGCTAATCCCGATTTCTTTTTGGTTATAGATTTATGACTCATACCACCTCCTCGTAGATGATTTATAAAAAAACACAATGAAAGAAATTATCGCTTAAATGATCTATCAGAAACCTACAGCAGCCCCACTGCCCCGTGGATCCGATGCACCAAAAATTATATGATTGTCGTTATTAATCATTATTCCTTCTGCTAATCCTAAAATTGTAAATTTTTGATTAGCATCTTCAAACTTGTATCCCATCTTTTGCAGATTGGTTTTTACATCTTTCGGGAAAGAAAATTTTTCACAAAAAATTTCGTCCGGCATCCATTGATGATGGATTCTAGGTGCCGAAACTGCTTCAGCAATGTTCATTCCGAAATCAATACAATTCATAATTACTTGTAAGACTGTAGTAATGATTCTTGAACCACCTGGAGAACCGATTATGATAAATGGTTTATCATCTTTTAAAACTATAGTAGGAGTCATTGAACTTAGCGGTCTCTTGCCGGGCTGGATAGAATTTCCTTCTGATCCCAATAAACCAAATTGATTTGGCTCGCCCGGTTTAGCGCTAAAGTCATCCATTTCGTTGTTGAGCAAAAATCCTGCACCGTCAACAACTATTCCTGAACCAAATGCGGAATTAATAGTTGTTGTTACACTCACGGCATTTCCGCTCTCATCATAAATGGAATAGTGAGTTGTTTCATTACTCTCGTTAAACTTTGCGGGATCACCCTCATTTATTTCTGTGGAAGGAACAGCTTCGTCTTTTCGCGCCGCAATTTTATTGTAAATAGTTTTTGCATACGTTTTTGAGATCAGGCCCACACGGGGTACGTTGAAAAAATCTTCATCACCCAAAAGAAAAGTTCTATCAGCATAAGTATATTTCATCGCTTCAACAAGCTTGTGAATATATTCGCTGCTTCCCCAATCGTCTTTTGAGAATTTATAGTTCTCGAGAATATTTAGCATTTCAATAAGAGCAATACCACCGGAACTTGAAGGAGGCATGGAAACTACTTTGTAACCGCGGTAAGTTCCTTCAACAGGAATTCTTTCCACCGGTTTGTATTCGTCAAGATCTGCTTGAGTTATATATCCGCCGAGAGACTGGATTTGTTTAATAAGCAATTCAGCCGTTTTTCCTTTGTAGAAACCATCAATTCCTTTTTCTTTGATCAGCTCAAGAGAATTTGCGAGGTCGGTCTGTTTGAATAAGTCTCCTTCTTGAAGAGGAACGCCATCTTTTGAAAATATTTTATAACTAGAAGAATATTTTTTGAATAACGGAAGAAAATTTTTAAATCCGCCGGCAGTTTTATAATCAAGCAACCAACCGTTTTTTGCAAGATCAATCGCCGGTTGAATTACTTGCGAAATAGGCAACGTTCCATATTTTTTAAGCGCGTAAATTAATCCAGCTACACTTCCAGGCACTGCAGCAGAAGTTGTTCCTTCTTGACTTAATGCAGGAATATAATTTCCGTTATTATCAAGGTACATATCTTTATTTGCAGATAGCGGAGCTTTCTCGCGGTAATCAATTGTTGTATTAATCCCGCTTTGTAAATGAATGACCATAAATCCACCACCACCAATGTTGCCGGCATAGGGATAAGTAACAGCTAACGCAAATCCAACAGCAACAGCCGCATCAACGGCGTTGCCTCCGTTCTCCATAATTTTTGCACCGACTCGAGAAGCAATTTCACTAGCAGAGACAACCATTCCGTGTTTGTTTCTTACTAATTGGGCAGATTGTGCGAAAGTACTCGCGTTCAAAATTGTAATAATTAGTAAGCAGTAAAAAATTTCCGGAAGGGATATTTTTACATGTGCATTTTTAAATCCTATCACACAGACTCCACATATATGATTATGAATATTCTTTATTCTAAGACACTAAAAAATATTATAGCTGATAATTTTTATAAGCATTTAACTTTATGTTCACACTACATTGAAGAAACCAGTCTAAAACAAGAAAGCCCTTCACTTTAGGAAGGGCCTTGGCTAAAAACAATTTTTATTAAAATTAATTAGTCGCCGCCCTTAGCAGAATAAACTGCATAAGCAAACAACAAAGCGTAATAAGAAAACTTGTTTTTATGTTAAAGATTATTTTTTCCTTGTTCATAATTTAAAAACAAGGTAATTAAAAAAGGATATTATGTCAAGCAATGAGGATGTTTCACTCTTCTGATAACGAGATGATATAAAATTTTTTGAATATTTAGAAAAGGGAATTATATATTAAACCAATAAGAAAACTTTACCATTAAAATATTGTCTCCATCGGTTCTCCAAAGTTTTTTGAAATCTCTCGCGAAATTAAAGTCGCCGGGATTTTCAAAATTTGTTTGATTATGAGACCATACAAAATAAAAAATTGAACCGGGTAAAATCTCCCATCGCAAAACAGCGGTGCCTCTTAAAGATTTGTAATTAAAATTTGGATTACCGAACGAAAATCCTTGTGAAGAACCGGCTCCATCAGGATCAACAGAATATAATTGTGTAGCAGAATCGTAGTTTATGGCTGAACCTGAACTTCCGTATACATTAAAGTTGGTAGTTTTGGCTCTTGCAAGCTCTTTGAATTCGCCGTATTCCCCAACAGCAAAGAAAGGCTGCATAAATAATTGTAAACTGAGTGATGGCGAAAAAGTCCAATTCAAACGGATATTAGCTGAAAGTGTGTGTTGATTTATTTTTCCGAAGACATATCTTGTGTTAAATGTATTTGTTGCTGTCGCATCGCCAAAATTACCGACCCATTGACGAGGATCTTCATTTATAGAGTAATCAGGACCAACACTAAAAGTAATCTGTGTGTTTGGTTTCCATGTTAATTCTAAACCATACTCTTGAAACACACCGCCAACAGCATCTTTCGCATATGTAGCGTTTAGTTCTCCTATAACCTTTTCTCTACTATCGGAACTAGCATAAAGCCATGTATTATACTCCGAAGGCTGAATAGTTAATGGGCCGCCGCGCGTAAATGTTTTGTTTATTGATTCAAAGGAGTAATTTCCGCCGACGTTGATACTATAATAATTTGTAAATGTAACCCCGGCTCTTCCCCAAATAAAATTACTAATTGTATTTCCTTCAAAATCGAGAGACCGTGCATACGATACATAAATATTTTTAGATCTGAAAATTCCTTCCGGTTCAAACCAGCGGTAACCTAAAACCGTGTGCATATTTATTCTATCAGCCATCCACTGGTAGCCTAGATCGTTCTGCTCAAAGCCGGGAGAAACGAAACCCACGGCAGAGTTGATGTAAAAATTTCCTTGTTGTTTATTTAACATGATCCTTCCATAATAACCCGAAAGAGAAGTTCTTGTTGAATCATAATTTGCATATGTTGCATCGGGTCTTTGATAGTATCTGTAAGGCTGTTTCTGTAATGTTTGCAAAAATTCTTTTGTTCCGTCAACATAAGTACCGGCAAAAGCGGCAGCGATAACATATTCTTTATTCTCATCAAGCGTAGTCCAACCATCTAATCCGAAAGCATAAGCATTTCTTGAAAGATTATTTTTTAGAGGATTATCATTGAAACTTCTATTGACATTAGTAAACATAAATCCAAGTGATTGCCTTCCTTCGTTAAATTCTTTTTTAGAACGGAGAACACCATAATAAGTAAGCGGTTCAACCTCTTCATTTGTTTTAGTGCCGTTATTCCAAAGATTCGCATAAGTTCTTTCCGTAACGGCAGCAATGGCTCCGATAGAAGTTGTTTCATCGAGCTTTCCGGAAAGTTTTGCTGCACCAAGAATTTTTGTTTCTGATGGATGTTGAACATACTCGGTATTTGATACTCCGCCCCTAGGCGGACGACCAATTCTACGCGAGTAAAATAATTCAGGCCAGCCGAAATTAAATCCCCAATTATTATTAACGCCACCGACTCCAAAATAAAAATTATCTGATCCTTCGATAAAAAATGGTCGCTTTTCATTGAAGTAAGATTCGAACGCAGATAAATTTATTACTGCTGGATCAACTTCAACTTGACCAAAATCCGGATTTATAGTTCCATCTATATTTAGATTGCTACCAATTCCGATTTTGAAATCGGCACCGAATGTTGATTTAAACTGACTGGATTTGTAGAAGGGATCGTTTTGGTCGTGAACGAGAGATTGAGCTTTTTGAACAACATAAGGTAGTATTTCGAAGCGTTGTTTGGGTTTTACACCGTCAAGTCCGTTAAGAGATGCAAATCTTGAAACGAAACCGCTTTCGTTTTTAGGAACCATTACATAAAATGATTTTTCATTGTTGCGCTTTATTTCTCTTGTAAAATTTACACCCCAAGTCATTTTGTCTGCATCTTTAAAACGCAGTTGAGAAAAAGGAATTTTCATTTCTACAATCCAACCGGTTTCGTCAACAGAAGTCCTTGCTTCCCAAACGCCATCCCACGTTGCATCATCCCAACTGTCGTTGAATAAAACTCCGTCTATCATAGTTCCGCCGGCATTAACTCCGAAATAATTTCCTGAGCGCTTATCGTTATAAGCATCAACATAGAATCCAAACCAATCTGAGTTTGAGTATCCGTCTTTTCTTGCAAGACTAGCATCAATCATTTCTGGTTTTGAATCATATAAACGTGCCGCTACATAAATATTGTCTTCATCGTAAGCTATCCACACTTCTGTTTTTTCGGTAGCCGGCAGACCTTCGTTAGGCTCACGCTGGGTAAAATCATTTATCGGCTCTTTCTGCCAAATTGGTTCAGTAAGTTTACCATCAAGATTTAATTTTAAATTATTTAATTTATATGCAGGCACAACTTTTTGTGTACCCGTCTTACCTGAACCAAGAATAAATATAGGTGTGAGAAGGAACAGAAATATTGTCGTTAATTTTCTCATACAAAACCCTTTCATGATGATTTAATAACTCTATTCATAAAAACAAAAAATCTAACAATGGTTTAGACTTTCGGGGAGACAAAAGGTTGCTTTATGAAGGAGAGAAAAATTTTGGGCGAGCTGGATTCGGAATACAAAGAGAGGGCGGGCCTTAAACCCACCCCCAGTTATAAATTTATTTCTCTTTTTTGGCTTTATCTAAGCCGGGGACGTGTAATTGCTCGGAGAGTTTTCCGATTGTACTAAGATCAATTTTACCAACGATGTTTACAAAAGTTGCTTTTCCGGAATCATCGGAATTTTCCCCGCCCTTTAATAATTTTTCCAAAGAGACGATTGTCAATCCAACAAATTCGTTGTTGTTGCCTTTCTTAATATAAACATTGGTATAATTTCCTTTATTGTTGGTACGGATAATTCGATCCCAACCTTTCGATTGCAGATTATTATCCATTGTTTCAACAGCGGCCTCCATATTTGTAAGTTCATTCTTTGGAATTTTAAATTCGTTTACACGAACCAATTTCAATCCACCGAGAGCATCACCTAAGCCCTCTTTTTTGTCTTCGGCAAGACCGGCCACCATTTTCAATAATGGCTCTTCAAGATAAACCTCAGTGATTGACTCGGCGTTCTTTAACTGTGCAAAATCTTTATAGTTAAAGTAACCGGGATATTTTGAATAATCTTCTTTCTGCTGAGCAAAGAAAAGAGCGCTCATTGCAAAAAGTAGAACGAGAGTTGTTTTTAGCGTTTTCATTTCGGTTCTCCTTCTAATATGTTGTTTACAATTCCAATTCCTTCGTTAATAGGCTTAGCAACGCGCTCACCCATTATTTCGTTTTCAAGCGTAGATTGAGTCTGTTTGAAAAATTTTCCAACTATGGCAAGAGCTTGGCGCGCCTGTTTATCGGCATTAACTATTTCGGCTTGTGAATATTTGTAATCGTACTGGACCGGTTTATTAACTATAAGTGTTGTAACAATTGCCGCAACTAAAATAATTGTTGTTACAGCAGAGATAATCGGTCGCGAAAAAACAATAGAATAAAAATCAAATAAAAATGAGGTTGCGTTTTTTAAAGCGGGAAAATTCTTTCTAACAACATTTTTAAGCAGATCATCGGGATATTCTTCTTCGCGAAGCACGTCAACTTCTTTTGCGGTTTGTTTGTAGGAATTGAGAGCTTTACTTATTTCCGGATTTTGTTTCGCGGCGCGCACAACAATAAATTTATCTTTCAATGTTGCATCTCCGTAAGCAATGGAAATTATTTTATTTAACATCTCTTCGTTTAACTCATACGATTTCTTGCTGACCATATTCCCTTAACTCCTTTTGCAATTTTTTTCTAGCCCTTAGAAGATAAACCTTAACCGAATTAATCGGCAGATCGAGAGCCATGCTGATCTCTTTGTATTTCATTTCCTCAATTTCGTATAGAACAAAAACACTTCTTAAATTTTCCGGCAGTCGTTGAATTGTCTCTTTAACTTTTAATGCAATCATTTTAAAATGAGTTATTAAATATGGATTTTCAGAATCATGATTTTTACTATATGTATCTTCAAAGAATTCATCTATCTCAAACTCCCGTTTTACCGCAACCGAACGCCTTCGTAAATAATCTATACATAAATTGTTGGTAGTTTTTATAATCCATGTTTTAGCAGCAAGTATGTTGAACTTGTCAATATTTTGCCAAATTCGAATCATTACCTCTTGCGTAACATCATCGGCATCCATTCTGTTTTTCAGCATATAAAGCGAGTAAGTATAAATTTTGTTTTTATACTGCTGAATTAAGAAGCGATATCTCTGTTCTGCAAACATTTATGATTTTCTATATTCATCAAATGATTCACAAACATCCATTTCATAATCAGCACGAAAGATTCTTCTCAATACCTTTATAGACAAATCATCGTCTTCAACGATTAACATTTTTTTCATATCAATCTCCGATATAGATCATGAGCACTGCAAGTCTTGCTGTCTTTTTGATTGGGTCCATTTTTTCCCACCTTGTTTGATTAAATTATTAAATTATTCTTTGTTGATTTTTCTAAATGGGCGTTGGCCTGCTTCTTCCAGCGTTGATCGTTGACACCCATAATAAGCAGCCACAGGGTCAGCATCATCACCCCGATCCCAGGAACGGCCAGTGAGTAGGGGAAAAGAGCGGTCACGAGCGGAGGGTAGAGGCGCGTCAGGTACCAGAGCCCAGCGAACGCCGCGATGGCTCCGAAGATGCGTGGCAGGAAAGTCGACCTCAAGATGAGGTAGCCGATTGCGAGCCACTGGAACCCGAAAAAGATCTGGCCCATGTCGAGGGCACGGCCGTTCAGCTTGAGGAACAGGAGCGCCAGCGCCTGGTGCTGTTGCGCGCTGAAGGCGCTCAGGTACGTCCCCCCTCGCAGGACGTCCAACGCGCCGAGTTGGAAGAGAGAGTCGAACGCTCCGATCGCGCAGCTCGTGAGGTTGAAGAATGCAGCAAGCAGGGAGACGGTCCTGTTGACGGGCTTGAACAGCTCGTACATGAGGACCGCCGTGACGAGATAGCACGCGGCGGAGACAAGGTTGGCCGCGATCGCCAGGCGGAACAGAGTCTCGTTCGCCAGGATGCTCGCCGCCGTCGCCGGGGCGTCGCCCCACCTCACGATCTCGCCACTCATGAAGTATCCCCATGCCCCCGTGGCGCTATACAAAAGCAAGAACAGACCCGCGAGTCTGGCTTTGAAGCGCGGCGACGCTTCTGCAATCCGTTCCATCATTTCAACTTTGTTCATATTCGTTCCTCTCTATGCAAGTGATTGTGTGCTGTTTTTTCTTGTATAATTTCCATAAAATCAAACTTGTAAGCCCATAAACGATTATTGCAGGAATTGAAGTTTCAATACCAAAATCTCCCCCATTAAAAAGAAGATTATCCCCAATATTCAGTTGAACCAGTAATTCAGATTTTTCTTTGGTGCTGAATGCAATTAATCCGTTAAGTAATAATAAATTCCATAAAAAATGAACAATACCTGCATTCCATATACTTTTCGTATAAACATAAATCATCAGAGACATAAACGAAAATAATAAACCAGCTACTATAAGCTGAACTACATTTAAGAGTGAACCTGCTCTCCCAATATGAATTAAAGTGAAGAACAAAGAAGGCGCAAAAGCTGCTATCCAAAAATTATATTTACTTTTTAGTAGGTTAAACAAATAACCTCTAAAGAGAATTTCTTCTACAAAGCCAGAAGCTAAGGAAACTCCGAGTGCCTTAAATACAGTATCAAGTATATACGACTTACTTAATTCTGTATTTGTGTTCTCCACCGATAGATTCCCCGTGATATAAAATATTACCACAGTCAAAATTGGCAAACTAAAACCTACCAATATCCATAAGCCCATATTTAGACGTTTCGTATTTAGTGTGGGTATATTTAATGGCAGCTTCACCACATACTTTGTGTACCAGTAAAGCAATAATATCGTAATAAAAATTCTAATTATTTCTGAAATACTTA
>Ga0209514_10009904_pt1 | contig 10375 bp, 6 predicted proteins | sample Subgrocontami58m_FD_187452 | JGI IMG/M metagenome (GOLD analysis project Ga0209514, IMG submission 187452) | Subsurface groundwater microbial communities from S. Glens Falls, New York, USA - GMW37 contaminated, 5.8 m (SPAdes) (version 3) | ecosystem: Environmental > Aquatic > Deep subsurface >...
CTCCGCTCGCAATCAGGCGCTCGTGCAGCAAGGGGAAGAGAGCCGCCTCTTCGCGCCGGCTGTGAGGGGTAAACTCGTGATCGAAAAAATGGAAAAAGTGCCTCAGCTTGGCGTCCGATTCCCTGGTGTATCCGGTTTTCTGAATCGCCACGATCGCCGCCTCGAAAGCGTTCAACTCTGCCGTGAACGCAACATGCTCGTCCGTGAACTTCCTCAGGAACGGATGCAACGCCGCCGCAGGCACCGGCTCGATGCTTGATGGCGCGTAGGCATCCGGAGGGTCCATGGGAGACCAACCTTGGCCGCCGTCCAGGCCCCGCTCCGCTTGCTTCCGCAGTGGGTCGATCCGATTCAGTTTGTGTATTTCCATGATGGTCAATTGTTCCTCGGACGGGCTTCAGACCATGCCGTCTTCGGATCGCGGATCCGCGCCCGATCCCAGTACCACACGACGCGTTGATAGGGACGCCAGATGTAATGAAAGGGCGCCACCAGGAAGTGCACCAAACGAGTGAACGGAATCATTCCCAAAATGACGAAGGCCCCGACGATATGGGCTTTGATCACCAAAGGCATGGCGCTGACCGCTTCGATCTGCGGACTGAACTTCACAATCGACCACAGATACGGCGACATATCCGACGCGAACCAGTAGTATCCCCACCGATATCCCAGGGCAACCCAGAGTCCGAGGACGATTTGCGCAAGCAGCAGAACTTCAATGACGATATCCATCCGGCTGGTCACCACCCGCAGGCGGGGGTGCGAGATGCGCCGGATGAAAAGCCCGGCCAATCCGATCAAGACGGCGAGGCCGAAGGTGAATATCACTATCTCAGAGGTGATCAGGCGCGCCGCGCTGCTGTGCCACGCCAAGGTCAAGCCCGGAAACAGGAAGGCGATCAAATGTCCAAGGAACACTATCAATATTCCCCAGTGAAACAGCACCGCGAATATGTAAATACCGCGCCCTTCCAGGAACTGGGAGGACAAGGACGAGTACTTGAATCCGGTCGCCCTGTAGCGATGAATGGCGCCGACCAGAAAAACCACGATGGCGACGTACGGCAAGGCGATAAATAGAAAGTTGTTGATCAAGTTCATGTCCGATTCTCCATAATTTCAGGCGTCACAGCCGCTGTTGACCGGGTTTGCGTCCCGCTCGATGTCCATTTCCTTCTCGACCAGTCGCAGGAAATCCACCGTCTGCGGCCGGCTGCTCCAATCCGCCAATTTGGTCATCATCTCAGTCACCTGAAAATCCTTCGCCAGCACCTGCATCACGGCCTTGAGCGCCCGGCAATAAACCGTCGAGTCGCTGGCGCAGGCCGCATCAATGAGCGTCTTGTAGTGTTTCTGATAATTTGCGTTTTTCTTCTCGATTCGCCCCGGGTCAAACTCCCGGATCATCAGCATCAGCGCCGGTACCAGGATCTGGCTGACCAATTCGTCCAGCAGGTTCTGATCCTTCAGCTTCGGAATCAGTCGTAGCACGTTCGGCAAATGATCGGCCAGTTCGCGCCCGCAGTCATTTTCCGCCTGTGTGTGCTCGCGACTCAAATTGGATAACAACGCTCCACGCTTGTAGTCGTCCCCGAACAGGACATAACCGATGTCCAGCGTCGTCAGGGACTGCACGTCGAACGTACGGGTGTGGAGTTCCTGGAGGTCGAGGGTGCGCTCCGGAATCGCGTCCAGAAAATGCTCCACCTCGACCGCGGCAGCGGGATAGTTTTCACGCAGCAAGCCCAACAATACCCGTCCCCGCGCGGCGAACTCCGGCCCCGGAAAATCAAACAACTCAGCCACATGGCAATAGTGTGCGTAGTTCATCTGAACTCACAATCCCCTCTGCATCGTGCCTTCCTTGAAGCCAAAGCCGACTTCGCCTCTTCGGTCGCCCGTGAACTCCAGCATCTCGATCGCGTACTCGCGATGGGCCGCCGGGATCACGAACCGGTCATCAAACTTGGGTAGCGACGTCAGACGGAAGACCTCGTCGGCCATCTCCGGCGTGTAACCCACGTCCTTGAGCGCATCGTTCGCCTTTTGCTCCGGAATGTCGCCGACCGTTTTCCAACGACGATAGATCCGGACGGCCATCAATTTCTTCAACCGTTCCTTGACCTTGCCCTCGTCCCCGGCGCTCAGGAGATTCGCGAGATACTTCAGCGGGAAGCGAGCCTGATCGATGGTACCCCAAAGCGCTTCGGTACTGGTGTCATAGAGCCAGTCGTCATCCCAGACCTTGGCGATGGGCCCGAACTTTTTCGCCTGCTCGCGATTGACCCCTTCCTTGACGGTGGCCATCACCGGCAAGAGCGGCGGCACGTAGAACAGCATGGGAAGGGTCCTGAATTCCGCATGCAGCGGCAGGGCCAGGCCCCACTTCTTCACGAACTTGTAGGTGGGCGAAATCTGTGCCGCATGAAGCGTCGAATCCGCGATTCCGTTCGCCTTCGCGGACGCGATGACTTCGGGATCGAACGGATCCATGAGCATGCTCAGGTGGCTGTCGATCAGGTCCTTTTCCGGAACCGATGCCGCCTCGTGAATGCGGTCGGCATCGTACAGGATCACCCCCATGTAGCGAATTCGGCCGACGCAAGAGTGCATGCAAGCCGGAGCAAGACCTGCCTCGATGCGCGGATAACAAAGGATGCACTTTTCGGATTTTCCGGTGTGCCAGTTGTAATAGGACTTCTTGTAGGGACAAGCCGTGACGCACATTCTCCAGGCGCGGCAGACGTCCTGGTTGATGAGAACCACGCCGTCCTCGCCCCTCTTATAGAGCGCACCCGACGGGCAGGAGGCGACACACGCCGGATTCAGGCAGTGATTGCAGATCCGGGGCAGGTAGAAAAACGCCATCCGTTCCAACTGGAACATGGCTTCCTGCTCGGCCCGTGACAGATTCTTGAGATTGGGATCGTTGCGGGCGTAATCCGGAGTTCCGCTCAGATCGTCGTCCCAGTTCGGCCCCATCTTGATATCGATGGGTTCTCCCGTGATCAGCGAAACAGGCCGGGCCGTCGGCTGGTCATCCCCCGCGGGCGCCTCGATCAGATCGAGATACTTGTAGGTAAAGGGCTCGTAATAGTCGTCGATCACCGGCATATTGGGGTTGTGGAAGATATTCAACAATCCCTTCTGCTTGCCGGCGCCCTTGAGCGAAATCCCGCCGCCGACGTCCTCCCAGCCGCCCTTGTAGATGCCCTGGTCTTCCCACTTCGTCGGATAGCCGGTTCCAGGCTTGGTTTCCACATTGTTCCACCACATGTACTCGGCGCCCTTGCGGTCGGTCCAGACATTCTTACAGGCAATCGAGCAGGTATGGCAGCCGATGCACTTGTCCAGGTGAAACACCATTGAAATCTGTGAGCGAATATCCATGTTTTTTCCTTGCCGTCTAGTCAGAATACGACCTTGTCCATTTTCTTGACCGTCACGTGAGTATCCCGGTTTGGAGCAATGGGTCCCCAATAGTTGAAGTGATACGAGAACTGCCCATATCCGCCGGCCAGGAAGTTCGGCTTGAGATGGATCCGCGTGAAGCTGTTATGCCCGCCCGCTCTCTTGTTGCCGCGTACCTGCGACTTGGGGATACCCACCGTGCGCTCCGGCACGTGATAAACGATGCACACTCCCGGCGGAATGCGGGAACTGACACACGCCCGGGTGCAATAGACCCCATGATCGTTGTAGACCTCGACCCAGTCGTTGTCCTTGATGCCCAACTCCGCCGCGTCCTTCTCGCTCATCCAGCAAGGCTCGCAGCCGCGGGAAAGCGTCAGCATGCGGTGGTTTTCCATGAAGGTCGAATGGATGTGCCACTTGCCGTGAGGAGTGAGGCAGTTCAGCACCTTCGCCTTGCCGTCCTTCAGGGTTTCCTTCAGATCTCCGTAAGCCTCAGGCTTCGGTGACGGCTTGTAAGTCGGCAGATTCTCGCCATAGGCGATATACATTTCATGATCGAGGTAGAAGTGCTGGCGTCCCGTCAGCGTCCGCCACGGAACGAGCCGGTCCACGTTATAGGTGTAGGGAGCGTAAGCCCTGCCGTCGTTCATGAGCCCGGACCACAGCGGCGAAGTGTTGTACCTCCGCGGCTGGGCCTGAAGATCCGCGTAGCGAATCCGCACATCCTTGCTCCCTTCGCCCAGATCGGCCAGCTTGAGACCGGTCTTTTTTTCCATGTTCTGGTAGGCGCGCACATTGAGCGCACCGTTGGTCAGCGTGGACAGGTGCAGGATGGCGTTCGCGGCCGACTCGTCCTCCTTCAGCGACGGGTAGACCTTGCCGTTCAGCTTCTCGACCGGGAAGTGGTTGGACGCGATCATTTCGTCGTACTCTTCCGCGCACAGGTAGTGGTTGCCGTGCGCGCCCAGTCCTGCCGTCTTCACGTTCTCGCCCAGCGTGATGAACTTGTCGTAGATCTTCGTGTAATCGCGGCGGACCACGGCGAGCTTGTGCATGGTCTTGCCGGGAATCGCTTCGCACTCGCCCTTGTACCAGTCCTTCACGTGCGGCTGGGTGATCTCGTCAGCCGAGTCGTGCGCCAGCGGCAATGTGACGATGTCGATCTGGGGCTCGGGCAGGTACTTCTTCGCGGCGTCGCTGGTGGCCCGGGCCAGCTCCTTGAAGATGTTCCAGTCGGTTTTCGATTCCCAGACCGGAGCGACCGCGGCCGACAGCGGGTGAATGAACGAATGCAGGTCCGTGCTGTTCAAATCCGCCTTCTCGTACCAGGACGCCGCAGGCAGAACGATGTCCGAATAGAGCGCCGACGAATCCATGCGGAAGTTCAGGTCCACCACGAGATCCATTTTTCCTTTTGGCGCAATCTCATGCCACTTCACTTCCTTCGTGTGCTCCTCGGAATCCTTCGCGATAAGGTTCGAGTGCGTGCCAAGATAGTGCTTGAGGGCGTATTCATGGCCCTTCATGCTGCCCATGATGGCGTTCCCGCGCCAGATGTACCAGACCCTGGGATGGTTCTCTTCCGCCTCCGGATCCCCGACCGAGTATTCGAGCTGCTTCGATTTCAGCTTCTCGAGCACGTGATTCGTGATGCCCGCGTCGTCCTTCGCGCCTTTCGCGACCGCCTCCTTGCCGAGCTCCAGCGTGTTCTGCTTGAACTGGGGATAGAACGGCATCCAGCCATTGCGCACCGCCATGAAGATGGTGTCGGCCGTGTGCTTGCCGGTCAGCTCGTTCTTCGGCACCGTGTTGTATCGGGAGTACTGCCCGTCATAACGGTACTGGCAGGTGTTGATGTAATGCCACAGCGGCGTCTGCTGAAGCCGAACGGGTCCGTGCCAGTCTCTGGCGAAGGCCAGCGTGCTCCAGGAGTCCTGCGGCGCCAGCTTCTCCTGTCCCACGTAGTGGTTCAATCCACCGCCGTTCCTGCCGACGCAGCCGGAGAGCATGAGCGCCATCGCGCCCGCGCGGTACATCAGATTGGCGTGGTACCAGTGGTTGATTCCCGCGCCGATGATGATCATGCACTTGCCTTGAGTCACGTTCGCCGTATTGGCCCATTCCCGGGCGAATTGCAGCACGGTCCTGGAATCGATTCCGGTGAGGATTTCCTGCCACGCCGGCGTGTAGGCGGCATCCTTGTCGGTGTAATCCTTCGGATAATCCCCGGACAGCCCGCGGCCCACTCCGTATTGCGCCATGATCAGGTCGTAAACCGTGGCCACGGCGACTCTTCCGTGAAGCGTCTCGACGTACTTGGCCGGCACTCCCCGCAGCGCTTTCTTGTCCATGCCGAATTCCGTGAACTCGGTGCTGAGCACCCCATCGTTGTTCTTGAGCAGCGTCAGCGCGGGATCGTAGGGGTTATCGTCGGTGGAATTCTCCAGCTTCATGTTCCACTTGCCAAGTTCCTTGCTCCAACGATGCCCCATCGCGCCTTTCGGCACGACGAAGTTTCCGGATTGCTCGTCGATATTGAGGAATTTCCACTCGCCGTTCTCGAGATCCTTGAACTGGGCAAGCTCGCTGGCGCGAAGCAGGCGACCCGGCTTGTAATGGTCACCTTCCGGGTTGAGGACCACCAGATAAGGGCTGTCCGTGTACTGTTTGCCGTACTTCAGGAAATAGGGCGTTTGTTTTTCGTGGTGGAACTCTTTGAGAATGACGTGCGAAACCGCCATCCAGAACGCGCCGTCGCTGCCCGCGTGCAGAGGCACCCATTGATCCGCGTACTTGCAGACCTGGCTGAAATCGGGCGAGAACACCACCGCCTTGGTGCCGTTATGCCGCGATTCCGCGAAGAAATGGCAGTCGGGCGTCCGGGTCATGTTCAGACACGCGCCCATGTCGGCGACCATCTTGGCGTTGTACCAGTCGGCGCTCTCGCAAACATCGGTCTGCTCGCCCCAGATTTCCGGAAAAGCGGTAGGGAGGTCGCAGTACCAGTCGTAGAAACTGAGGTTCACGCCGCCGAAAAGCTGGAGAAATCGTCCGCCCGCCGCGTAGCTGAGCATGGACATCGCGGGAATCGGCGAAAAACCGATGACCCGGTCCGGACCGTACTTCTTCGCCGTATGGATGTTGGCGACGGCCATCAGCTCCAGGACCTCGTCCCAGCTCGCCCTTCTGAATCCGCCCTTGCCGCGCGCGTTCTGGTACTGCTTGCGTTGCTCGGAGTCGTTTTGCAGCGCCTCCCACGCCTTGAGCGGATCACCGGTTCTTTCCTTCTGCGCGCGGTAGGCGTCGATCAGCGCGCCCCGGATCAACGGGTACTTGATCCGCAGCGGACTGTACAAATACCAGGAGAAGGAAATTCCGCGTTGACATCCACGCGGCTCGTACGGGGGAAGGGAATCCTCCAGGAGCGGATAATCCAGCGCCTGGGTCTCCCAAACCACAATGCCCTCCTTGACATGGATTTGCCAGGAACAGCCGCCCGTGCAGTTGACGCCGTGCGTGCTTCTGACGATCCGGTCATGCTGGAAGCGATTCCGGTAGAACTCTTCCCATTTACGCGTCTGAGGCGAAACGATGTCTTCAATCCAGCCCATGTGATTGCCCCTGTGGTTTCTCTGTTACAGCGGTTTTGACTCGAATGATTACTCTGATTTGACCTGCCGGTCGTAGATATCCTGATTCACGCACCCATTCTTCCGGCGCCGCCCGGCCAGCGAGAAGATTCCCAGCAGCAAGACCACGCCTCCGGCGCCCGCGCTGAACATCCTCCAGCCCCATTCTTTGGGCATCTGACGGGCATGCTCCTTGTCGGCCTGCTGCAGGAACCCGACCAGCGCGCCGATTTCATTTTCGGAGAGCGCTTTTCCTGCATAGGCGGCCTGCATCACCGGGAAAGGAGAATTTTCGATCACGGCGCGGACTCCCGCATGGCCCATGCGCGAGAACACCAGGGAAAGTTCGGCGGCCAAAAGTCCGCCGCCGAGGAGGGCATCATTCGTTACGTGATGGCATGCATTGCAGGACGGGCCCCCGTTGGCGAAACGCAACTTGCCCTCGAAAAGATCCTGGCCCCGCTGGATTTCATCCGGCGTCGCCACTGCCGCGGATTCCTTCGCCGCCTGCGCGGATGGGGCGGCGGCTTGCTTGCCCGCCGCGGGGCTGCCACCCGTCTCCTTGATGTGAGCCAGCACCTTCCTGATCTGGTCGTCCGACAGCGCCTGATCCGGCATGGGAATCTTGTTGAACTGTTCAAACAGAGCCACGGCAGTCTTGTCGCCAGACTTCACGAGCGTTTGCGAGGACTTGATGTATTTCAGCAGCCAATCCTCGGGGCGTTTGTCGTTCACGCCCGCCAGATCGGGCCCGACGAGCTGCCCTCCGCCGATGCTATGGCAGGCCGCGCACGACTTTTGAAACATCTGCATGCCGGTTTCCTGCGCGGATGCCGACGGGAATCCAATCAGCCACCCCGCGACGACGAGTAATCCGACCACGTTCTTATGAATCGCAAAACCCAGATTGATCATGTTGACGACCTTTCGCACGTACTCATGATTTAAGTTTCAAGCACCACCAACTTATTTGACTTGATCTATGTCAAATATTTTGCGATTCGCGCATTCCCCGGGTGCTTGCCGTGAGCATGACATCTCCGGCTGCCTGCGGGCGTCGTACCACCACGTCATCGCATCAGACCCCCTCGCGTTGGCCCTGTTGAATTTACTTCGACACCATGAAGAAAACAACGGGTTGCCCACGCTTTATTTGGGATTACCCACTTTGCGCCGGTGCGATGCGCCGCACGCAGCGCCGGACGCCGGGCGTTGCGTGCTTCGCCAATAACGACGCGCTTTTGCAGGCGACGACGGTGCCGCGTGGAGCTACCACCAAATAGGTAGAAGACGTTTTTTCCGATTGTCGTTGCTTCGTTCCCAAGGGCCTGGCGCGCCCCTAAACTCCGCTATCAATTCGATCACGCACGGAGGTTGACGACATCATGGCTTCGCAGACTTACAAGAGCTGGTCGGTAGTGACGGCGAGCACGACCGCCTTCACGGTGTGTTTCATGGTTTGGATGATGTTCGCGGTGATCGGCATTCCGATCAAGACGATGCTCGACTTGAACGAGACCCAGTTCGGGCTGCTGGTCGCCATGCCGGTGCTCACCGGCTCGCTGATCCGGGTGCCGCTGGGCATGCTGACCGACCGCTACGGCGGCCGCATCGTGTTCTTCGCGCTGATGCTGTCGCTGGTGATCCCGACCTGGATCCTGTCGTACGCCACCGCCTACTGGCACTACCTAGTGCTCAGCCTGTTCGTCGGCAGTGTTGGCGGTTCGTTCGCGGTCGGCATTACCTATTGCGCGCACTGGTTCAAGCGCGAGCGCCAGGGCCTGGCGATGGGCATCTTCGGCGTGGGCAACGTCGGCGCGGCGGTGACCAAGTTCGTCGCGCCGTCGATCGTGGTGGCTTTCGGCTGGGCGATGGTGCCGCAGGTCTACGCGGTGGCGCTGCTCGTGATGGCGATCGCGTTCTGGATGGCCACCTATACCGACCCGTTCCATTCGGCCAGCGCCGCCAACCCGGTGACGCTGCGCGAGCAACTCGCGGTGCTGAAGGACCCGAAAGTTTGGAAGTACTGCCAGTTCTACTCGATCGTGTTCGGCGGCTATGTCGCACTGTCGCTGTGGATGACCAAGTATTACATCTCTGAATATGGCTTCGACATCCGCATCGCCGCCCTGTTGGCTGCGGCCTTCTCTCTGCCGGGTGGCGTGCTGCGCGCCATCGGCGGCTGGATGTCGGACCAATGGGGGGCGCACCCGGTCACCTGGTGGGTGATGCTGCTCTCCTGGGTGTGCCTGTTCTTTCTGTCGATTCCGCAGACCGAACTGACGATCAAGACGATCAAGGGCGAGCTCACCTTCGGCATCGGCCTGAACGTGTGGGTGTTGACGGTCCTGATGTTCGCGATGGGCGTGGCGTGGGCGGTCGGCAAGGCCTCGGTGTTCAAGTACATCTCGGACGAATACACCGGTCCCACGCTCGGCACGGTATCCGGCGTGGTCGGCATGGTCGGCGGACTGGGTGGCTTCCTGCTGCCCATCATGTTCGGCGCGCTGGTCGATCTCACCGGCGTCAACAGCACAATTTTCATGCTGATGTGGGGCATCACCACGGTGTCGCTGATCTGGATGTACTGGACCGAGATCGTCCCGATGCGAAGGGTGAATGGCGGCGGCAACGGCACGCGCCCCGCGGTCGAGCCCGTTAATGTCCCCTCCGTGTTCGCTTCGGGGAAGGTCGGAAACCCCTCGCCTTCAGGCGAAGCAACGTTTGGCGAAGCGGACGTGAGTCCACCAGCCAAGGGTGTTTGAGGTGTTACCGGCAGCCAGCCGCACAGGCCATGGCATCTCACGCCCTCACACGCTGGGATCCCGAAGACCCGGTCTTCTGGGAAACGCAGGGCCGCCGCATTGCCAACCGCAACCTGTGGATTTCCATTCCCTCGCTGTCGCTCGCCTTCGCGGTGTGGATGGTGTGGAGCGTCGTGGTCGTGAACCTGCCCAACGCCGGGTTCAGCTTCTCGACCAGGGAACTGTTCTGGCTTTCCGCGCTGCCTGCGCTCTGCGGCGCCACGCTGCGCATTTTCTACTCGTTCATGGTGCCGATCTTTGGCGGCCGCCGCTGGACGGCGATCTCCACGGCGTCGCTGCTGTTGCCCACCCTCGGCATGGGGTTCGCCGTAAGGGATCCCTCGACCAGCTATCTGACTTTCGCAGTTCTCGCGCTGCTGTGCGGGCTGGGCGGCGGCAATTTCGCGTCCAGCATGGCGAATATCAACTTCTTCTTTCCGAAGGTGCAGAAAGGAACCGCGCTCGGTCTCAATGCCGGCCTTGGCAACCTCGGTGTTTCGCTGGCCCAGTTCGTGGTGCCTCTGG
>Ga0209514_10009906_pt1 | contig 10373 bp, 9 predicted proteins | sample Subgrocontami58m_FD_187452 | JGI IMG/M metagenome (GOLD analysis project Ga0209514, IMG submission 187452) | Subsurface groundwater microbial communities from S. Glens Falls, New York, USA - GMW37 contaminated, 5.8 m (SPAdes) (version 3) | ecosystem: Environmental > Aquatic > Deep subsurface >...
TGGGATGTAGATTCTATCAAAGCAGGATGGATACCAACACAACGTACAATTCTAACAAAACTAATTGATGCCCTTGATGAAAAAACTATCTCAGACGTTGCTGAACAATCAGCTGAATCAGGAGGTAAAGATTCCATACTGTACATGTATGGAAAATACAATCTTGAAAATTTGCTGACAAATATTCGAACCAGTGCACAGAGATCAGGATTTAGCATCAAAGAATATGAAGAAAACAGAAACTTGGAAATAGTAATACAACATGATCTCGGTTGGAAATGGTCGCTATTTTTTAAATTCTATTATCAAGAGATTTTGCACGAGATAAACCAACCAGTCATTTTTGATTACACCGATACTTCACTAATCATTAATTTGATGAGAGAATAAATGAAAAATATGGAAGATTATAAAATTACAAATGCTCTTGCAAGTATAATTTTATTTATAGTATTACTAGTTGTAGTTTCTTGGTTTTTCAATATTGAAATTCTAAAATCATTTTTACTGGGGTCACAATGAAATTATTATCAGGCAGAAAATTATCACAGATTATCGCATGTATATCGATTTGTATAGGTCTGATTGTTTGCATTGGATGGTTACTGGACATTCCGATTTTAAAATCAATCATCCCAAATGCAGTTACAATGAAATTCAGTACTTCGATATCGTTTATTTTCAGTGGAATTGCAATCTATTTTCTTTCAAAATACACTGAAGGAAAAACAAACATTGCTAAAATCGTGATACCGATATCTAGTCTTGTTGTATTTCTATTCATGACAACGCTTCTCACTGCATATATTTTTGGCAAAACAAGTGGAATTGAGCAATTATTTATTAAAGAAAGTTCTGATGCAATAAAGACATCACTTCCTGGCATGCCGTCTTTTGCAACTATAGTGAACTTTATTTTAATTATTGTAGGCATATTTGCATTCTTTGAATCTAGACTGAAAAAACTGTTCACACCTATTGGATATGCTATTTCAACAATTGGAATCATATCTATTATTGGATATGGGGTAAATCAACCAATTTTGTACTATTATATTGATAATGTAAGCACTGCGATGGCAATTCACACTTCATTTTTATTTACATCGCTTGGAATTGCACTAATCCTTTCAAGAAACAACATAACAGTACAACATGGTGAATCTGTAAAAATTTACACTAAAATATTATCACTGTTTTTAGCATCTTCAGTAATTCCAATAATATTTGTTATCGGATTAAATTTCAATATTCTTGAGAGTGTTCCAAACAATGAATCAATAAAGATCAGCATGATCATAATAAGTATATCAACCATAATTACCGTTATCATATTTTCATCAATAACAGCAAGATCAATCTCAAAACCAATTATTTCTCTAAAAAATGTAGCCATGCAAATCTCAAAAGGAAATTTTTCCATTAAAGCAAATGAATCAGGCAGTGATGAGATTAGCGAACTATCAAAAACATTCAATGACATGATCGGCAATATCAAGATGAAAGAAGTATTACATATGGAAATAGAAAAATTAAAGCACGTAAATGAAGAACAACGACAATATGAATTAGAAACAGAATTGAAAAAAATATCGGATCTTAAAAAAGCACTTGATGAATCCAGTATTGTTGATATCACAGATAAGGAAGGTACGATCATCGATGTTAACAAAAAATTTGAAAAAATCTCAAAATACACCCGTAACCAACTTTTGGGACAAAATCATCGTATTTTAAAATCTGGCTTTCATACTCCTGAATTCTATGAGGATATGTGGAACACTATAACACAAGGTAAAGTTTGGCAGAGAGATGTAAAAAATAGAGCAAGAGATGGCACATATTATTGGGTAAAAACAACAATAGTTCCATTTCTTGGAAAAGACGGAAAACCAGAACAGTATATTGCTATTCGAACAGATATTACTAATCAAAAATTATTAGAACGTCGGTTAGAATCCTTGCTTGAAAACCTAAAAACAATTGATATGGAAAAAGAAGAATTTGCAGCAATGGTTTCTCATGAATTGAAAACTCCACTAATACCAATCAGCGGTTATGCAGAATTGTTTCTTGATGGTTCCTTAGGAAATATCACTAAAATACAGAGAGAGAAAATACATGTGATGTATGAAAATTCAATTCTATTAACAACTTTGATTCAAGATATACTAGACGCTCAAAAAATAGAATTGAAAAGACTAAATCTAGACATACGTACTGAGTCAATCAAAGAAATTACTAAAAGATGTATCGACATATTCAGCCCAATAGCTGAACAAAAAGGCATCAAGATAGTAGATGAAACACAAGATATGATGATAAGTGGTGACCCAGATAGAATATTGCAAGTATTGAATAATATCATAAGCAATGCCATAAAATTTGTTCCAATACAATATGGCACAATAACGATAAATAGCAGAAATGACAATGATGCAGTTATGATCAGTGTAAAAGATAATGGAATTGGAATTCCAAAATCAAAACAGAAAGATTTGTTTAAAAAATTCTATCAGATTGATAAATCATTAACTAGAAAATCTGGCGGTACAGGCTTAGGCCTTGCAATAAGTAGAGGAATAATTGAGGCACATGGGGGAGAAATTTGGGTTGAGAGTAAAGAAAATTATTGGACAACAGTTAATTTTACAATACAAAAAGGAAATAGTAAATGAAGAACATATTGATCATAGATGACAATAAAGACATAACTGAGTTGTATAAGATAATATTGGAATCTGCTGGGCATAAATGTATTACAGTAAATGATGGAAAAGGAGGATTAGAAGCATTACAAACAAAATCTTTTGACTTGACATTGCTTGATCTTGCCATGCCAGGCATGAGTGGCATTGATGTACTAGATATAATAAAAAATGAACCAAATCTAAAATCTAGCAGGATATTAGTAATTACAGCCTCTGCTCCACAAGACGTCGAGATAAAAAGAATCAAAAAAGAATATGGAGTTTTAGACGTAGTAAAAAAGCCAATTAATAAAGTAAAACTTCTTCAGATAGTAGAAATGTATTAGGTAATTATAACATGAATCTTGTCTTATATTCCATTATGTTTTTACTATCTTTTTCATTATTGGTTCAAAATTCTTTTGCAGCAGAAGAGACTGGTGACATGGATCTTTTATTAAAATATGAAAATGGAAATAAAGCAGGCATTGATTCAACTATACTAAAAATATACCAAGATTCAGAGAAAATACCTTTAAGAGAGATTCCCGTGCAAACCAATCCCATAAGCATAACAGGTCTTCCGCTTGAACACAAATACAAAATTGAAGTTTATTATAATGAACACTTTCAGAGTGTGGATTATTATGATCTGAAAAAAACAAAAAATAATTTCGAGATTACAGTAAAGTTACCAGGTGGAATTAAACTTGAAGTATATTACAAAGATGGACAAACACCAATCCCAAAAGCAAGCATATTTTTTAAAACAATGAATGGAAAAACGGTAGGTTTTGACGAAACTGATTTTAATGGAGATACTGTACGCTTTTGGCTCCCACAAACTATTGGTAGTGACTATTACAATGTAGATGTTGTAATTGATCCTGCATTAAAATTCACATATACCCCACTTCAAATACAATCTTCACTTTCCAAAGACATCAAAATTGTAACAAAATGGCCCAAAATAATAGATTCTGCAATATCGATAGATGTGTACAAAGATGAAAAAACAAAGGTATCAAAATCGGATGGCAACTTTATAGTACAAGTTAATGACAAAAAGAAAACAAAAATATCAGAATCTCCGGTTTCAGACAAGGGAGACGCAGTCATATCCAATATCCCTATTGGAACATATGCATTTCACATAGTCTCAAAAGATGATGGTAAAGTCATAGCATCAAAAAAGGTCACACTTTCTGGGAATCATGAACCTATCAAGATATTCATAAACGATCCACAACTAAATTTTGATGCACTGTATTGTAATTGTGTTGCATTTAGATTCGATGATGTACAAGATCATTTTTTGAGCAATGCCCAAATTCAGATGATGAAGTTATTTGGTGAAATGGATGCAGGTCTAACAGTAGGGATAATTGGTGGGGCAACTGGAAAAGACCCAAAACTAATAGAGACCATAAAAGAACAATTACAAATAAATCCCAGATTTGAGATTGCAAGTCATAGCTGGAACAATAAAGTGATCACTAGTATTTCTCCAGAAGAACAGGAAAAATATATTAAAAATACAGATGATAAAATATATGAATTATTTCAAGTAAAACCACAATTATTTATTCCCCCAGAGAATATTTTTGATAATAAAACAATTACTCTCTTAAAAAAATATGATTATGATCACATTAGTGCATCTGTTTCAACAGAGATTCCACCAAAATTTATAAAATCTGATTTTTATCATTTTAACACAGCAGCGTCTACTGCAAGATTAGATCCTGCCACAGCATATTGGAATCAATTTTCAAAAGATAAAATCATGGAGCAAATTAATGACAGTTTATTTGATTATGGGTATGCAGTAGTAATGATGCATCCATATGAATTTTCAAATTATGTTGACGGTTCTTATGTAAATGAAGCAAATCAGACAAAATTTACCGAATTGAAAAGCATAATCTCAGATCTAAAGTCAAAAGAATATCTCTTAACCCCTGTAGGAAAAATCGATAGATATGATTCTGAAACATTCCAGGATACTGTCAAAAATCAAACAACTAGTAAAGAAAATACAAAACCAAATTGTAACTGTGTTGCATTTAAGATAGATAACGTACAGGACTTTTGGCTAAATGACGTTCAAAATAATCTGATCAATACATTTTCTAATGATAAACTTCCAGTCACAATAAGCATATTGGGTAAATTTTTTGGTACTGATCCTAAAGTTGTTGATTTTTTAAAACAGCAGATACAAAATGAAAATAATCAACTATCAGTAGGAATAAGGGGATGGGAGTACGTTGACCATTCTTTATACGGTATAGAAGAACAGTCATCTAGCATCCAACAAACAAACAAACAAATAAATAAAATTTTGGGATTTGATTCAAACATATTTTCACCACCGTTTGGCAAGTTCAATAACAGTACACTAGACGCATTAAAACAAAATAACATATCCTATATCAGTACGATGACTACAACAGATCAACCAAATCTCAAGTCAAACCCAATTCATATTCCTGAAACATCATACATGCCAAATTTAATAGATGATGACCCATTCCTGAAGGGCACAGTTGTTGAAAAAATGTTGGCAAAAATACAAACCCAACAAAAACAGTATGGATATGCACTGGTAAGTATGCAGCCTTCTGACTTTGCAGTAAGAGATGGTGAATTTAAAAATCAAATAAATGAAGAACGTATGCAATTACTAGAAGAACTAATTTCTCATCTCAAACAAAACAATATCAAAATTGTGTCCTTGGCAGATATTCCTCAAGAAGCATCATTTGAAAAATATCCTGCATGGATTAAACAAATTTATGTTTGGAATAAACAAGGGCAAATAACAGATATAGAACTGGATAATGCAATTAACAATCTCATATCAAGAATGATCATTATAACACATTAGTTTGTTAGTACAAACATCATATTTAATAAAAAAATAGAATAATCATATGTTGATTGCTTTGTAGTTAGGACTGGATTTCCATCTACATTCATCAAATTTAAATTTATTTTCACATTTTAAACAAAGATAATCAGTTGAAATTTCGGAAGAAAATCCTTTACAATTATTACAGATATAGTGATTTTGCATTACTCTATAATCCACACCTAAGGCTTTTATCACCTTGTTGCAACTAGGACACACATCATTTGTATACGTACTTTCTTCAGTAATATTTCCACATTCATAATGTTCAATTAGTTTACCTAATTTAAAATTGGAACTCTTGCAAGAAGGGCAATAAAATGTCTGAGTTATTTTTACAGAATCACACTGATTACAAGCAATTTCTTTTTTATCATCAATACGAATTATCTTTCCTTTATCTTCTAATTCTTTTAGATAAGAAGTGATAGATTCATTAGAAAAACCAATTAATTGTTCGATTAAATTTAAGCTAATTTGTTTTGAAGAATTTATTATGAAATTAATCTGGTCATGGATTTTGTTTTGATCTTCTTGTTTTTCTTGTTTTAGTATTTTGACTTGTTCAGGTTCCTCTTCAAAAAAAGACTGCTCTTTTTCAATAGTTTCAAAAATCGATTTAAGATTTTCAAAACGAATTGGTTTTTCTAAATATTGGTATACTCCTAACCTAATTAGTTCTTTAATTCCAACATCATCTTTTTCGGTAGCAGTTTCCAAGACAACTCGTGCATTTGGTTGAACTTCAAGCATCTGGGTCAGAATTGATCGTGCATCCATATCAGGAAGCATATAATCAAGTAAAACTATTGGGTGTTTTTCAAGAGACACAAGTTCTTTGAATGTTTCAATCGCAGTAGAACCATTAGTACAAGTGTGAATTTGTGTATAACCTAATTTTTCCAGATAGTTTTTTAACAGCATACCTATTGCAGGACTGTCCTCAACAATCAAAACATCATCTTTGGAACTCATTAATATAACCACGTTTAAGGTAGAATAAAAATTCCATGTTTAAAATAACAATGAATCATTCAATTTAATGAAAGCAAGCCCATAAATTGTTTATAAAATAATCAAATCTTTGACATAAGGGTCACAAATGAATTTTAATTAATTTTTTATAGTGATAGCCTATTCTTGAGAATTCCAATGTTAGAAACTGTTACAGATTAAATAGTTCCAATCAATGATTTGAATTTATACAAATTGGAATACTGTACAAAAGACTAAATGTCCCAAAAAAATTCAACTGTCAATGATTCATGCTCCATCTTTGGCAATAGGTGTAGGAATTACATCTATTTCAATAATTGTGGCATTTTTGGCATTTGACATATTCAATGATGAATCAGAACTTACAATAGAACCAACACCTACAATTCAAGAGTCAGGTCCTGCAAAAATTACAGCAAATACATTTATGGAAAATGGGTCACCAATTCTAGGAGATCCTAATGCGTCAATAACGTTGGTGGAATTTGGTGACTATCAGTGTTATTTTTGTAATCAGTTTTTTCATACAACCAAAGATGATCTTTTCAAAAATTATGTAGAAACAGGCAAAGTCAAAGTGATTTTTAAAGACTTTACAATTATTGGAGCAGATTCGATTACTGCAGCTCATGCTGCTCACTGTGCAGATGATCAAGGAAAGTTTTGGGAATATCACGATACGTTGTATAATCACTGGACAGGTGAAAATAATGGATGGGCATCATCGGAGAACTTACTTCAATTTGCGGGAGATGTAGAATTGGATATTGATGAATTCTCTAATTGCATGTTAGATTCAAAACACACTTCAATTATTGCAAATAGTAATCAGGATGCAAAAGACTTGGGATTGACAGGAACTCCTGCATTTTTTATCATTGGCCCAGATAATAAAATAACAAAGATCGAAGGAGCTCAGCCATATGATGTTTTTGAAAGAATTTTCAATTCAGAGTTGGAAAAATAGAAAAATCATAGATCATTTAACAAAAAGTATATAAAAAATTGTAAAAACGCCCTAATGAGTAAGATAGAATTAGCTCAATATCCTTATATGAGTATAGGCGGAGGCAAGCTAAGATGGCAGCTGGAATAGACGATATTACAATTTACATACCAAGATTATACATAGATGCAGCTGATTTTGCAAAAGCCAGAGGATTAGATCCTGAAAAACTCCAAAAAGGTTTAGGGGTATCTCAGATGGCAATTGTAGATACTAATCAAGACCCGGCATGTCTTGCAGCAAATGCATGTCTTCAGATTATGCAGAAAAACAAGCTATCCCCAGAAGACATTGGAAGATTGTATGTATCCACTGAATCTTCATTTGATGAATCAAAGGCAATGAATTCTTATGTCATTGGAATGTTAGAGCAAGTTTACGGTCAGGGTGCTTTTGAGCACTGTGGTGGAGTAGAGACAAAATTCGCTTGTGTTAGCGGTTCGTATGCACTTTATGATAATACTAATTGGATTAGAGCAGGAGAAGCAGAAGGAAAACATGCACTAGTTGTAGTATCAGACATTGCAAAATATGACATGGGGTCTAGTGGGGAAATGACACAGGGAGCTGGTGCAGTAGTAATGCTACTCAATGATAAGCCAAGGCTACTGGCATTTGATCCTAAAGCAACAGCGACATCAATTAAAGACGAATATGATTTTTACAGGCCATTTGGTAAAGAAACGCCAATTGTACATGGTCAGTACTCTAATCTTTTGTATATGATTCAGGTTAGAAAGGCACTTGAAATTTACAAGAAAAAAGCTCTAGCATCAGGATTAATGAAGTTAGAGCCAGGTGAAACAATACTGGATCATATGGATTATCTTAACATGCACTTACCATACAGTAACATGGGCAAAAAGGCTCTTGCATATCTGGTAAGACATGAATGGCGTCAACTTCCAAGATGGAAAAAAATAATCCAAGAGATGGGCATACCAGAACCAGTACCAAAGGATCCGCGTGGAACCATCGAATCAGTATTAGGAGATGAAGAATTTATGGCAAAAGACCATGAATTTACAAAATTATTTACAAAGACAGTAGAGTTTCAAGAAGTGTATGAAGCAAAACTTGCAAGCTCGTTAATTGCATCAAAGATGATTGGAAATCTATACACTGCATCATTGTATCTTGGATTTAGAAGCTGCCTTGAATTTGAATATCAAAAGGGAATTGATTTGAATGGGAAACGAATTGGATTTGGCTCATATGGAAGTGGAAGTAGTGCCATGGTGTTTAGTGGTACAATTCAACCTCAATACGAAGAAATTGTAAAAAATATGAATTTAGAAGCAGAACTTGCTCCAAGAAGAAAACTCACACTGCAAGAATATGAAATACTACATGAAAATAAGCTCTCGCCAGAAGAACCAATGCTTCATACAAAAAGAGAATTTGTCCTAGTGGATGTCAATACCACTGTTGAATCAAGAGGCGAAAGACGATACGTATTCAACGAATAATGCAAGACCCAAACCCAATCAAAGACTTTTTATTTGATTACCTGAAAAAATCAGAAAAAAGAATTCAAGAACTAATATCACAGTCAAAATTTACTGAAATAATTGATGATGTTTTAGAAAATTGTTATGACAGAGTAATTTCCATTGGTGGAAAAGAGGGTTTAGGAATTTTGGCCACTGGATTATTACACTATCTTTTAACAAACGCATTAGTGTCTAGTCAAAGAAAAATAGAATATGAAGGAATACAAATAGACATTATCATACCAGATTTAAAAACACTTGAAATTGATCCAAAAAAAACTTTGATAATATGTATCCCAGAAACTAGTGACAAAACTATCATAGAGCAAAAACTGGAGCAATTGGAAAAAATTCAGCCTGCTAAAGACAATATTTGGTTAGTGATTATAAAGAAACTAGAGTTTCAAACTAAAACATATGTTATTGAAAAGAAAAATGCATCATTTTCAAAAATAATTTATGATATTGCACAATTTGTAAATGTTCAAGGTCAAAACAAATTCAAAATATTACGTATTTGAAAATTAACTCAACAGTGATTTAAAATCAATATTTTTTTTGAAAACACGATAAAGTGATGTATCGCTCATGTCATCGATAAATGGAATTGAGCCCAATACAGGCATGTTCGTCAAATTTTCTAAATCTCGTTTTAGTTCTTTCACATTGTAGCCATTAGTATCAAAATTATTAATTATAATGCCCTTAACTGGAATTTTATATTTTTCACACATCTTACAAGTCATTACAGTATGATTGACAGTTCCAATTTTTGTTCTGGTGACAATTATTGTCTGTAATTTCATATCTTTGATCAAATTTGTTACAAAGTAATCTTGAAGGATAGGAGTCATTATACCACCCATTCCTTCAACTAATATCATTGAATGTAGTTTTGATAATTTTTTGAATCTGTTTAAGATCAGTTTGATGTTTGGTTTTATTTTTAAATTTTTTAGTGCAGTGTAAGGAGATGCAGTAATTGGAAAAAATTGTGGATTTAGTAACATTTCAGGATCGTTTACTTGTGCAGCATTTGCTAAAATTTCGACGTCTTCAGATTTGAATCCAGTTTTTTGTGCAATTCCTGCAGCAAAAGGCTTCATTACTCCTACATCAATTTTCATCTTTCGAAGAGTGACTGCAAAACCAGCAGCGACATATGTTTTTCCCACATCAGTGTCAGTTCCTGTGATAAATATGGAATTCAACAATAATTCATTAGAATATTTTATTGATTAATCTTTCACTTATCTAATGATATCAATTTCTTG
>Ga0209514_10009907_pt1 | contig 10373 bp, 10 predicted proteins | sample Subgrocontami58m_FD_187452 | JGI IMG/M metagenome (GOLD analysis project Ga0209514, IMG submission 187452) | Subsurface groundwater microbial communities from S. Glens Falls, New York, USA - GMW37 contaminated, 5.8 m (SPAdes) (version 3) | ecosystem: Environmental > Aquatic > Deep subsurface >...
CTCGCCGGGTTGTCAATGGGCTATATCCCAAATTTGGGGAGGTTGGGAAAAGTTGGGGAAATGTTCATGCTACAATCACTCCCACCTCTCACCTCCGACCTCCCACTTCCCACCTCCCACCTCCCATTTCACACCTCCCACTTCTCCTGCTCATGCTCACCAGCCTCACTAACGACCGCGTCAAACTCGTGTGCGCGCTGCAAACGCAGCGCAGAGCACGCGAAAAGGAGGGCCGCTTTGTGGTGGAGGGAGTGCGCCTGCTGGAGGAAGCCGCCCGCGCCGGGGCGCAAATAGACTTGGCCTTTTACACCGCCGACGCCGACGAGCGCGCGCAGGCCGCACTGCTGGCCGCGCGCAAACGCGGCGCAACGTTGATCGAGGTGTCCCCGCTGGTGATGCGCCATTGCTCCGACACCGAACATCCGCAGGCAGTGTTGGCAGTGGTGGCCTTTGCCCTAGCAGCCTTCTTGCCATCCCCTCCCCCAGTGGGAGAGGCAGGAGTGATGGAGGGGATTACCCTCATCTGCGACCGCCTCGCCGACCCGGGCAACCTGGGCACACTGCTCCGGGCCGCGGCCGCGGTGGGGGCTGCCGCCGCGCTGCTGGCCCCCGGCACGGTGGACGCATACAACCCCAAAGTCGTCCGCGGCGGAATGGGCGCGCACTTTCATCTCCCCATCCACTCGATGAGCTGGGAGCAGATTGCCGCGCACATCGGCGCGCTGCGCGTGCGGCTGGCCGATATGCAACACGCCGATTCGCAATCCACTATTCGCTACGACCTCGCCGATTGGACTCTGCCCTCGGCCATCATCATCGGCAGCGAAGCCGACGGCCCCAGCCCCGAGGCCCGCGCCATGGCGTCCGAAGGGGTGTTCATCCCCATGCCCGGCCTGTCCGAATCGCTCAATGCCGCCATGGCCGGGAGCATCATTTTGTTTGAGGCGTTGCGACAAAGAACAGCCGTCAGCGATCAGCGGTCAGTCATCGAGCCGCCAATCCTATGATATAGACCGACGCGAGACCGCGTCGGTCCGGCCCAGCCGAACGCCGAGAGCTTCCATGCCCAAACACTCCATCACGGCCCTCGTTCGCGTCCCGTTTGTCTACCCGTGGTCCGGCGGCGTCAGTGTATCGCCTGATGGCGCACACGCCGCGCTGGCGTGGAACAAAAGCGGCCAGTGGGAAATCTGGCTCACGCCATTGGCCGGAGGCCGCCCCAAACAGATCACCGGCGGCGCGGAGAGCAAGCACGCGCCCCGCTTTTCGCCCGATGGCCGCGCGCTGGCTTACCTGCAAGATCACGACGGCGACGAAAAGTACGACGTGTTCATCTACGACCTCGCCACCGGCGCGACGCGCAACGCCATGCCCGACACGCCCGACGCATTGCTCGACCGCTATTCGTGGTCGCCCGACTCGCGGCACGTGGCCCTCACCGCCAATCGCGGCGGGCGCTTTGCCGTGCACACGCTGGACACGCACACCGGCCAACTGCGACGCCTCACCGATCACTCGTACTCCGATCTCGAACCCGCGTGGTCGCCCGATGGAAAATGGATCGCCTTCTCGGCCATCACCGCCGGACAAGACACCGGTCTCTTCATCGTCCCCGCCGAAGGCGGCCCGGCGCGGCGCGTGGCCGATGTCTTCGGCCCGCTCGATGCGCACACCCCGCGCTGGTCGCCCGACGGCGCGCAACTGGCGTTTGTGGGCCGCCCCCGTGGCAACGCCGACATCGGCGTGATGGATGCGTCCACCGGGAACATCCGGTGAGTGGCAAATAAAAAGTGGGATGAGGAGAATCCGGCGTGGTCGCCGGACGGCCGTTCACTGGCGTATACGATCAATCGCGATGGAAACGTGTCACTCGTCGTCGTCAATCTCAAAAAGGGCCGCCGCCACCGGGCCGCTATTGAAGCCGGATACCACGAAGCGCCGTTGTTCGCCCCCGATGGCAGCCTGCTTACCGTGTTCCAAAGCGCCCGCCGTCCCGCCGACCTGTGGCGGCTGGATCGCGTCGGCGGCAAATGGACGCAGATCACTCAATCGCTGCCGCGCGCGGTGAAGCCCACGGATTTTGTGCTGCCCCGCGTGATGCGCTGGAAGGCTCCCGACGGCCTGGCGATCTCCGGCCTGTGCTTCCAACCCAAAGGCAAAGCCGCGCGCCGACCGGCGCTGCTCAACGTGCACGGCGGCCCGTCGTGGCAATTTATGAACGTGTGGTCGCCGCTGGTGCAGGTGTGGGTGAGCGAGGGCTGGGCCGTGCTGTGCCCCAACTACCGGGGCAGCACCGGCTACGGCAAAGCGTTCCAAACCGCCAACCGCTTTGCGCTGGGCCAGGCCGACATCGCCGACATCGTGGCCGGGGCCGACGCCCTCGTTCGCAAAGGGCTGGCCCGCCCCGATCGCATTGGCATCACCGGCGGCAGCTACGGCGGCTACATGACGATGATCGGCCTCACCAAATACCCCGACCGCTTTGCCGTCGGCTCGGCCATTGTGCCGTTCCTCAACTGGTTCACCGAATTCGAAACCGAGCGCGAAGACCTGCGCTACTGGGATTTGCAGAACATGGGCGACCCCAAAGCCGATGCCGCCCGTTACCGCGAGTCGTCGCCGATCTTCTTTCTCGACCGCATCGCCGCGCCCGTGCAGATGATCGCCGGAGCCAACGACCCCCGCTGCCCCGCCGCCGAAACCCGGCAAGCCGTGGACGAACTGACCCGCCTCGGCAAAACCCACGAGGCCCTCATCTTCCCCGACGAGGGGCACGGCTTCCTCAAACTGACCAACAAACTTACCGCCTATCGGCGACAACTGAAGTTTCTGAGGAAATACTTGCTGCCATGAAAATCCGCTCCATCACCTACTTTGCCGAACCCGGCTACCCATTCGACGAATCGCGGTTGGCTTCGGGGGGAACGTTTATGGTCGAAGCGCGCCGCGCCTTCGAGGACGCGGGCTTCGAAGTGCAATCCACCCGTCTGGCCCTGCCGCCGCTGGGCAAAACCTTCGGGCGCGCCTCCAGCGCGGCGGCGGTGAAATACGCCCAGGACCTCGAGGCCGCCTGCTTTGTGCACGGCTTCGACTACGCCGCCCTCGGCGTGGCCCGCCCCACCGATCCGCCCTCGTTTTACGAAGTCATTCCCGACGTGATCAGCGCCACGCAAAACATTTTTGCCTCGGCCATCATCGCCTCGCCGCTCGACGGCTTGAGCCTGCCCGCCGTGCAACTGGCCGCGCAGATCATTCACCGCTGCGCCGCCCTGCCGGGTATTGTCCCGCCGGGATTTGGCAACTTGCGATTCGCCGCGCTGGCGAACGTGGAATCGGGCGTTCCCTTTTTGCCTGCCGCTTACCACGATGGGGGGGCGCCTTTGTTCGCCGTGGCAACCGAGGCGGCCGACCTGGCCGTGACTGCGTTTGCCGGGGCGGCCACTTTGGCCGAGGCCCGGGCGCGGTTGGTGGAGGCCGTGGAGTCGGCGGCAACCCGAATCACTGCCGCCGCCAAAAAGATCACCGGCAGCCGGGCGGTGCGCTTCGGCGGCATCGATTTTTCACTGGCCCCCTTTCCCACCGCCGATAAATCCATCGGCGCGGCGCTCGAGTCGCTGGGCGTGCCAATGGTGGGCGCTTCGGGCACATTGGCCGCCGCCGCCTTTGTCACCGATGCGCTCAACCGGGCGCAATACCAGCACACCGGTTTTTCGGGATTGTTCATGCCCGTGCTCGAGGATAGCGTGCTGGCCGCACGCAGCGCCGAGGGCCTGCTCACCGTCACCGACCTGCTGCTTTATTCCACCGTGTGCGGCACCGGACTGGACACCGTGCCACTGGCCGGCGACACCACCCCCGCCGAACTGGCGGCCTTGCTGCTGGACGTGGGCGCGCTGGCGCTGCGGCTCAACAAGCCGCTCACCGCGCGACTCATGCCCATGCCGGGCAAGCAGGCCGGGGGCGAGATCGCTTTTGAATTTCCGTTTTTTGCGAACGGCCGGGTGATGGCTATCGAACGCAAGACGCGCCCGTTGGGAGGGCTGCTCAACGGCAGCGAGTCGTTCGATCTGGCCCGCCGCCCGAGGTCATAGTCAGACCCTTAGGGTCTTTGAGCGGCAGGGCGCAGATGAAGGTGCTGCCCCTGCCCTCGCCGGGGCTTTCGGCCCAGACGCGCCCCCCCAGCAGCTTCATGGTATTGCGCACAATCGAAAGACCGATGCCCAGCCCGCCGCTCTTGCGCGTCATGTGGTCTTCCACCTGATAGAAACCGTCGAAGATGCTTTCGAGGTTGCGCTGCGAAATGCCGCGCCCGTTGTCCTTCACCTGCAGCCACGCCTCGTCGTCCTTGCGGTAAGCGCTCAGTTCCACCGTGCCCCCATCCGGCGTGTAGCGGATGGCGTTGTTGATCAGGTTTGAAACGGCCACGATCAACTTGGCCCGGTCGGCCTGCGCCACCGGCGGCGGGTCGCAGGGGAGCAAAAGAATCTTTTGCCCTTTGGCCTCGGCCAGCACCAGCGTGTCCTGCCGCGCCTCGGCCAGCAGTTCGTGCAAGTTCACCGCCTCGCGCTGCACCGGCATCTGCCCCACTTCCATGAACCGCAGATTGGTCATGTCTTCCACCAGCTTGCGCATGTGCACCGCCGAGTCGAACACCGCCTGCGCGTACTGGCCCGTTTCGCCTTTGGCGTCTTCGCGCAAAAACGTGGCGTAGCCCAGAATCACGCCCAGCGGCGTGCGTAGTTCGTGCGAGGCAATGGCGATGAAGTCGCTCTTCATCTTGTCCAGCTTGCCCAGATCGTCGTAGGCTTCCTGCAAGGCCGTAATGAGCCGCGCGTTTTCGATGGCCACCGCCGCCTGCGAGGCAATGATGGAAAAGATGCGGGCGTCGAACTCGGTGAAGCCGGCGCCGGTTTTTTTGTTCAGCGCTTCCAGCACCCCGGTCACCCGGTCTTTGATGCGCATGGGCACGCCCAGCAGCATTTTGGAATGGAAGTTGACTTTCTCGCCCACCTTGCGGAAGTGGCGCGAATCCTTGCTCACGTCGTTGATGATGATGGCGCGGTTCTCGCGGAAGATGGTGCCGGCGATGCTGGCGTTGAGCGGCACAGGGATTTTGGCCAGCTCGGCCGGGTCGCCGCCGGTGGCGGCGAAAAAACGCAGCTCGTTCTGCTTTTCGTCGTACAGCAGCAGCGAGGCCACCTCGGCCTCCAGCAGTTCGGCGGCGGCGGTGATGATGTAGTTGATCAGCCGCTGGAAGTCCAGCGTGGAGCTGAGGGTGACGCTGATATCCACCAACCGGGCCAGCACATTGATTTGAGCCTTGAGGTCGGCGCGCTCGGCGTCGTAGGAATTGGGGCCGGTCACGGGGAGAAGTATAAGCGAAAAGTGGAGGGAGGCTCTATACTTTCAGCCCACACAACCCACGCGAGCGGGTCAGTGATCTCGTTCATACAAAACCTTGCCCCGCGAAATAATTTCGCGCACAAAGAAATCGCCTTTCCGGAGCGCGCGCGCAACTTCAGCGGGAGTCTTGACGAGAATGTCCACGGGAAACGGGCGCGGGCGCAATACGCGCGAGACGGCCAAATACCTTTCTGCCGCCGACCCCCTCGTCTTCATCACAACGACGAGATCGACATCGCTATCTACGGTCGGCTGACCATAAGCATACGACCCAAAAAGGATTATCTTTTCCGGCCGCAGGGCCTGGGCAATCCGTTGAACGGCATCGGGCAAAGTTTTGGCTACGGGCGCAGAGAACCCGGTGGGGGTCACCGAAGAAATGCGGGGGCGGCGCTTGGGGGCAGGCATGGGTGTTTTCCCGACTGACTGCCGTTATCATACCCCAAACTTCTGCGAAGGCAAAAGCCGTCAGCCTTGTGGCTCTTCCGGGCCAGACCGACGCGGTCTTCAAGGCCGCGTCGGTCTGGAGGCCTCTTCCCATCCAGCAACACAAACGGCGCGGCGGGCAGCGAGGATGGCCTCGGCGGTTTTGGGGCCGATGCCCGGCACGCGTAGCAGGGCGCGGCGCTGATCCGTCGCAAAGTGATGGGAAGTTTTCGCTCGGACCGGATGCCTATCTCTCCATCTCATCGGCGCGGCATTTATGTTTGGCCTGCCGCTTTTTGTTGTTGCTTTAGCTGGTAATAAGAGACGCTCAAGAAAGCGCCAAAGAGAAAGATGAGGCCGCTCAGATAGGCCCAGGCCAGGAAGGCGATAATGGCTGCCACTGAACCATAGACCAGGTTCGAGACGGAGATGTAGGTGGAAACAAAGAACAAAAAGGCTTTCTTGGCAAGCTCCCAGAGCAGGCCGGCCCCAATCGCGCCGGGTAAAATCTCACGCCAGGTAGAAGCGCCATGTGGGAGCATGATGTAGAGCATCATGAATAAGGCAACATCGAGCAAGATAGCCACTACAAAACTGATACCGCCCCCGATCGGAATGATTGGGTCGGGTAACCAGGTGCGGAGGTTGACAATCAAGCTGCTGGCAAACGAAGCCAGGAAGAGAGCCGGGCCAACAAAGGCTAGGACAAATAGTATGGCCAGACCACGCCGCTTCCAAACAGGGCGACTGCGTTTATTGCCCCAAATTTTGTTCAGAGTTTGGGTAAGCGTGTAAAAAACTGTAGAGGCAGACCAGATCAGACCAACTAAAGCGACACCGGTAACGGGTCCGCGCGCCCGGATGATTTCGTCGATGTTTTGGCCCAACAACTGGCCCAGGGCTGGGGCAATGAACTCTAGCTTTTGTACAATGAGTTGCTGGTCCATCAACGGGCCAAGGGTGAAGCTGGCAATGGCGATGCTCAAGAGGGTGAGGGGGAATAGGGAGAAGAGGGCAAAGTAGGCAATCGCCGCGGCCGTAATCGCCGAGTCGGGCTTTGAGGCCTCCCTGGCTGCGTCCACCACTATCCCTAACCAGCCGTGTGTACGTTGATTAATACTGTGTGCGCTGCGGATGCCCTGCTGCCAACGCTGTGCAATCGTTTTCGTCATTCTGGGTATGGTCAAGGTCTGTTTCTTCAGGGTTTTGTGGATACAGGCGGCCCACCTTCAGCGGTGACAGGCTGGGGCGATTGAAATGGTTCGGGAAGGTCAGCCGATAGGGCGGCGGCCGGCAGACCGGCGTGCAGAATTGGTTCAGCTTTCTCAATTAGATGGGTGAGCCGCTCCATGCTGCTGGTCACCAATGCCATAGGCGGTTCATTCATTGCCCTTATGGTGTCCCACACGCGTGCTTGCCGCTCTTTGAGGTCTGAAACCTGGGCCGCAGCCCCGGAAACAGCGCGGTTGCTGACCAGGAGATTCCACAGAATTTGGCATACAGCTGACAGGGGCGGCGCCACAATGATGCCGGGCAGACCAAAAACGTCTGCCATGGCTAGGAGTATGACTAAGGTCAGAATAGGATTATCCCACTTGCGTCTGAAAAGGCGTGGCTCGACCCATACTTGCAGAGCAACTAATACGACGAGCGTATAGAGAGCCGTAAACAGGCTAAGTTGCACACTGGTCAGCAGTCCCATTAACAGTGGCAGAATCACTGCCAGGAGCGCCCCCACTACGGGTATCAGCCATGCTAGCGCGCCGACCAGCGCCAGTAGTGTTGTGTATGGGGATCCGAGCAGCCAATAACCCAGGCCTAATAGCAGCCCGGCTAGGAGGCTTTGGACTACCTCGCTGCGTATGTAAGCGCCGATGTCAGGTTCGATTGTCCGCCAAATATCACGCGCTTGTTTGCGCTGGTCAGATGGAAGCAACGAGAGCCAGAGTCGTTCAAAATGAATTTGGCTGATGCTCCAATAGATGCTCAAGAACAGGATGACGAGTACGCCGCTCACGACCCCGCCAATACCCTGCGTGAAGCCGAGTAGGACCGGCAGCACGAGCTGCCCTTGGTCGCCGGTAACTGCTTCGAAGAGCTTACTCGGCGGTGGCAGCCGCGCAACCAGCGCCTGTTGGAGCGAGCTGCCCTCCAACCCTATCGGCAGCCTCCACGCATCCTGCACCGACACCGTATGGGCCAACTGTTGAATCTCATTGATCGCGGTCTCACCGGTTAGGAAGAGTAAGAAGCCGAAACTACTCAGGGCCACCAGGTACAGTAGAATCCAAGCCACGCGCACCACGAAGCCTCGCCCGACCAGGCGGCTAACCAATGGGCGCAGCGCTGCCGCAAGCGCTAGCGAGATCAACACGTAAACGAAGACAATACGGAATTGCCAAAGCACCACGAGCGCCAGCAACGTGGTCATAACCGCCGTACCGAACCCTACCAATTGCTTCGTCATGGTGCACCTGAAGTAGAAACGTGTGCCAGCAGAGCATCAAGGTCGGTTGTTATGGTCTCAATCTCATCCAACACCTGATCGATCTGCTTGACCCTTAGATCCGAGCCCCCTTTTTTGAGTCGCGCCTGCTTGCGCAGGTCTTGGGCCAGGTCCTGCGCTTCATAGCGCAGCCGGCTGGCATAATCGCGGCCGGTCGATACCTCTGCCTCCATTACCCCCGGATGAAAGACGAAGCGATCGAGTAAGAGCTGCAGAATGGCTGCCATGGGAATCGCCATGAGCGCGCCGGCAATGCCGAACAAAGAGCTAAAGGCAAAAAACGCCAGTAGCGTGACGAAGGGATTGACCCCCACCGCCTTACGCATGACGCGTGGCACCAGGAGGCTGTTTTCCAACTGCTGAATAACGACTGTCGCGACGATGACCCAAACCAGCCTGGCAGGCGCAATGGACAGCGCAACCAACGCCGCGGGAATGGCGCCAAGCAGCGGCCCAATCATCGGTACGGCTTCCAGCACGCCTGCCACGAGCGCCAGCACCAGGGCATTGGGCAAGCCGATGAGCAGATAGGCAAGCAGCGCCATGATGCCGATGACCAGGCAAAGGACACCTTGTCCAGCTATGTAGAAACCAACCTTGGTTTCCATGGCCGAAATTAGTTCGCTAATACTCTCGCGCTGGTCTTGTGGAACCAGCAGTAAGAATGACTTGATGGTTCGCGGCCCATCAAGCGTCCAGTAAAAAGCTAGCACCAGAATAACTATGGCTATAAAGATGACCTTAACCGCCAATGTTACGTAACCCAGTGCCTGCCCTGCTGAAGCCAGCACCTGCGGTCCCGTTTGCTGTATCGGCACCAGACTTGGTAGTGTCGCTGGGAGAAACTCACTTAAGCGCACAATCAATTGATTGGGATAATTAACCATCCACTCACGCAGGCTTTGGTAGTAACCCGGCGCTGCGGCAGCAATTGTTGTACCTTGCTCGACAATCAACGGGAATAACAACAGCGCGAAGCTGATGAGCAGGGCGAGCAGCAGGAGGTAGACAAGAATGACCCCCGCTATCCGGGGGAGTCCTCGCCGATGCAGCCAGGCTACGGCTGGCCTGATCACTGTGCCTATTACGATGGCAATAAACAAGATGAAAACGACTTGGTTAAAACGATAGAGAAGCCAGAAGATAATAGCGACTAAAACCAGGACGAGAGTCGCCCACACGATCCGCCGGAATGTCCAATCATAGGGTTGCGAAGGTGGATGGGGCGCCATGCTTTCCCTACCCTTTCAGTACATTTGGGGACAAGCTATACCAGGTGACGCAACCGGCCTTCTTCCGGACAAATTTAAGCGCGTGCTCAAAACTCCAAAAGTCGGCAACCAGCCGGGTAAACGTGTTGGCGTAATTGTCGAAGTGAAACTCGGCGTGATCGTCGGCGCGCTGCGGGTCAAGCGGTTGGTCGTGGTGGAGGTGGGGGGTGAGGAGGGAAGGCACGGGGGTGGGGAGCTGTCAACGGATTATGGGAGCGAATTGAACGAATTGCGTGCAGGCGTAATTCGCTCAATCCGTTCCACAAATTCGTTGACAGCGAGCCGTTGACATCAATCCGTTGACAGTGCTTCCCTATTCCTTCTTCAACCAATCCGGCACGAGCAACCACTGCCGATTGACTTGATGCTCCGCAATATTCTTGAGCGGCAGAATCCGTTTCCACTCCAAACTGCGCGCGCCGAAATTGATCGGCAGACCCTGTCGGGAATGTAATAGCCGATGAGGATATTGCCCTGGCTGCTGTCGTACACTTCCAGCAGCTTTTGCGGCTCGTGCTCCATTTTGCCTTCGTCAAGCTTCACGCCCAAATCGCGCTGGTAAGTGTCTTCGCGAAGTCCGGGGCCGAGCGTGCGATGCACTTTCATTGCACAGCCGATGATTTTGTACGTCAGATCATTGTGGGCGGTCGTAACGAGTTTGCCGGGCATGGGCGGAGGAGCTGTCAACGGATTATGGGAACTGATTGAGCGGATTACGCCCGCATACAATCCGCCCAATCAGTTCAACGCGAAGCGGTTGCAGAAAT
>Ga0209514_10009912_pt1 | contig 10368 bp, 11 predicted proteins | sample Subgrocontami58m_FD_187452 | JGI IMG/M metagenome (GOLD analysis project Ga0209514, IMG submission 187452) | Subsurface groundwater microbial communities from S. Glens Falls, New York, USA - GMW37 contaminated, 5.8 m (SPAdes) (version 3) | ecosystem: Environmental > Aquatic > Deep subsurface >...
GAGGCGGTAGTTTCCGAGTGCGGCGGCGGCTTCGCGCAGGGCGCGGATTTCCGCGTGCGCGGTCGGGTCGGACGTGGAGATGGGCGAGTTGAAGCCGCGTCCGAGAATCGCCCCCTCGCGGCTCACCACCAGCGCGCCGACCGGCACCTCGCCGCGCGCGGCCGCCTGAGCGGCCAGCGAAAGGGCTTCGCGCATCATCGCGGCGTCGATGCCGGCGTCGGGTGCTGCCGCCGTTTCCATGTTCTCCAGACCCTCGTCGATACCGCGTGCGCCAATGATCGCTGCCCTCGCAATGCCAGGGCCTATTTTCGCACGCCGGATATTTGTGTGCGCTCCCGTACAGACCATGCTCAGCACGAGGAACACGATGTGCGAGGAATTCAAGTCCATCGCCAACGCGATGAGCGTCGAGAAATAGCTCCTGCATTCCGAATCCGCCAGACTGAAGAAAGGCCATCCAATGCTCTACACCATCGCCGTCGTCCTGATCGTCCTGTGGCTCCTCGGGCTGGTCACTTCAACCACCATGGGGGGTTTCATCCATGTCCTCATCGTGATTGCCATCGTCGTGGTCCTGTTGAGGATCATCAGCGGGCGCAAGGTCCTCTGACGAGGCCGGCGACGTTCCAGGGCGGACCCGGGCATCCTTGACCGGCTTGTGTACGGCAGCGCACAGACGCGGGCCGAAAGGGCCGTGATAATCCGCACTCGCCTCGGAAGAGGCGTGGTTTTCATCCGACCGTAGAGGTCGCAGGCCGCCCGTTTGGCAACCGCGGTTCCCCTCCGGGTACGCATTTCTGGGAAATCGGCCATGTCCGAAGCACAAGACGGCCTTGCTCTTGCCGACGACGTCGGCAAGCAGGAAGGCAGCACGGAAGTACGGCGCCAGGAGGCACTGCTAAAGGCGGGAGCCCTGCAGAACGCGATCCTCACCAGCCCCAATTTCTCGATCATCGCCACCGACGAGAAAGGCATCATCCAATTGTTCAATGTCGGCGCCGAGCGCATGCTGGGCTACTCGGCCGCCGAAGTCGTGAACCGGATCAGCCCGAGCGATATTCACGATCGGAAGGAAGTGATGGCGCGCGCCGAGGCCCTGAGCCTCGAGCTCGCAACCCCCATTGCACCGGGCTTCGAGGCACTGGCTTTCAAGGCTTCGCGCGGCATCGAGGACATCTATGAATTGAGCTACATCCGCAAGGATGGCAGCCGCTTTCCGGCCATCGTGTCGATCACGGCGCTGCGCGACGACTATGGCGACATCATCGGATACCTGCTGATCGGCACCGACAATTCGGTGCGCAAGCGCGTCGAATCGGAGCTGAACCAGGCCATGGCCGCGGCGGAGAAAGCCAACCGCGCAAAGACGGATTTTCTCTCCGGCATGAGCCATGAATTGCGCACGCCGCTCAATGCGATACTCGGCTTCGCCCAGCTCATCGAAACCGGCTCTCCGGCACCGACTCCCTCGCAGAAGCGCAACCTCGACCAGATTCTGAAGGCAGGCTGGTATCTGCTCGAGCTGATCAACGAAATCCTCGATCTCGCTCTGATCGAGTCGGGCAAGGTGACGCTGTCGCGGGAGCCGGTGTCGCTGGTCGAAGTCATGCTCGAGTGCCGGGCCATGATCGAGCCGCAGGCACAGAAGCGCGGCATCGGCATGACGTTCCCGCGATTCGAAATCCCCTACTTCGTCAAAGCCGATCGGACCCGGGTCAAACAGGTCCTGATCAACCTTCTGTTCAACGCCATCAAGTACAACAAGCCAGGTGGCGCCGTAGCCGTCGAGTGCACGCCGAGGCCCCCGGATACGATTCGTATCAGCGTGCGGGACACCGGCGCGGGACTGGCTCCGGAACAGCTTGCACAGCTCTTCCAGCCGTTCAACCGGCTCGGCAAGGAAGCCAGCGCGGAGGAAGGCACGGGAATCGGACTGGTGGTGACCAAGCAGCTGGTCGAGCTGATGGGAGGCGCCATTGGCGCGGACAGCGCCGTCGGGGTGGGAAGCGTGTTCTGGATCGAATTGAGCCTGACGACTGCACCGCTGCTTGCGGTCCGGGAAGCCGAGCGTGCGGCCCTGGAGCGACCGCGGTTGCCTGACGGCACGCCGCTGCGCACCCTGCTCTATGTCGAAGACAATCCAGCCAACCTGGAGCTGGTCGAGCAACTTATCGAGCGCCGCCCCGACCTGCGCATGCTGAGCGCGGCGGAAGGCCGACTCGGCATCGAGTTTGCACGCGCGTATCTGCCGGAGGTGATTCTTATGGACATCAACCTGCCCGGCATCAGCGGAATCGAAGTCATGAAGATCCTGCGCGCGGACCCGACAACGGCGCATATCCCCATCATCGCGCTCAGCGCCAATGCCGTGCCCCGCGATATCGAGAGGGCCCTCGATGCAGGGTTCTTCAGCTATCTCACCAAACCCATCAAGGTCGACCAGTTCATGGACGCGCTGGACGTGGCACTGAGATGTTCGCAGACGGCCGCATCGACGCGAGCGGGCCGCGCGGCCAAAGAGGAACAAGCATGAGGGTTGCCGAATCCGACATTTTCAACGCCGGCATCCTGATCGTCGACGATCAGGAGGCCAATGTCAGTCTGCTCGAGCAAATGCTGAATGAAGCCGGCTACGCCCGCGTCGCCACGACCATGGATCCGACCGAGGTCTGCGCGCTGCATCGCAAGAACCGCTACGACCTGATCCTGCTCGACCTGCAGATGCCCGGCATGGATGGATTTCAGGTGATCGAGGGCCTCAAGACGAACGATGCGGACGGCTACCTTCCGGTCCTCGTGATCACCGCCCAGCCAGGCCACAAGCTGCGCGCGTTGCAGGCCGGCGCAAAGGATTTCATCAGCAAGCCGTTCGACCTGGTCGAAGTCAGGACGCGCATCCGCAACATGCTGGAAGTGCGGCTGCTGTACAAGAAGCTCGAGAATTACAGCAAGGTGCTGGAACAGACGGTGCAGGAACGCACCGCCGAGCTGCGAGAAAGCGAAGCCCGCTACCGCAGCCTGACCGAACTGGCCTCCGACTGGTATTGGGAGCAGGACGAGAACGGGAACTTCACCCGGGTTTCCGGCCCTGTCCTGGAGATGCTCGGGATCCGGGTCGACGCCCTGGCGGGAGATACCGGTGGTGCTCAGGTGGCAGGTTGGAACGAGGCGGAGCGGAAGATGCTGCAGGAAACGATCGCAGCCCGGCAGCCGTTCCTGGATTTCGTCTTCAGCCGCGTCAACGCCGATGGCTCGCAACAAAAGTATCAGGTGAGCGGGGAGCCGATGTTCAACCAGGCATGCCGCTTCATCGGCTACCGCGGAATCGGCGTGGAACTCAACGCAAGAAAATAGAACCCAAGACCTCGACGGTCAGCGATGGCATTTCTCCACAATCCGAATCAGAACCATCTTCTCGCCGCCCTGCCCACGGCGGAATTCGAGCCCCTGGCCGCGCACTTGGATCTGGTCCGGATGCCGCTCGGTCAGATGTTGTACGGACCCGGCGAACAACTTCAGCACGCCTACTTTCCCACCACCTCGATCGTGTCGCTGCACTATGTCATGGAGTCCGGCGCATCGGCCGAATCCGCGGGTGTGGGCAACGAAGGCGTGGTCGGCATTTCGCTGTTCATGGGAGGGGATACCACGCCGAGCTCGGCCGTGGTGCAGACCGCGGGGCACGCCTACCGGCTGGCGGGCCGCTTGATCAAGCAGGAATTCGGCCGAGCCGGCTTGATGCAGCGCCTGTTGCTGCGTTACACCCAGGCGCTGATCACACAGATGACCCAGACCGCGGCCTGCAATCGGCACCATTCGGTGGAGCAGCAGTTGTGCCGCTGGCTGTTGCTGACCCTCGACCGCATGCCGACGAACGAGTTGGTCATGACGCAGGAATTAGTCGCGAGCATGCTCGGCGTGCGCCGGGAGGGCATTACGGAGGCCGCCGGGAGATTGCAGCAAGCCGGCTTCATTCGCTACCGCCGTGGCCACATTTCAGTGATCGAGAGGTCCGGACTGGAGACCCGCGCGTGCGAGTGCTACGCGGTGGTCAAGAAGGAACTGAACCGACTCCTGTCCGATGTGCGGTACCGTCAAGACAATGCCGCCGTCGCCGGATAAGCGCCGCATGCGCTGAGGTCCGATGACGGGCCGTGCACCGCGCGGCCCGCCACCCGTTCAAATCCGGCGCAAGGCGATGTACCCGTGGCCGCCTCGGGCGCCGGGGTCGCATTCGGACGAACTGCCTTCGCCGCCGCCGCCGCCGCTGCCGAGCGAGCCACGCTCCGGCGCGTTCTCTTTCTGGCCCGGGCTCTCTCCGCCGCCTCCGCCGCCATGCCCGATGCTCGTCGCTCCGCCGCCGCCGCCGGAGCCCGAGCGTTTGTCACCCACCGAAACGAGGCCAGGCGCACCTCCCATCCCGGAACGCCCCGACGCGAGATTGCTGGCTCCGGCCTCGCCTTCCAGCTTGACGCTGTGCGTGGTTTCAGCGCTGGCCCCATGTCCGCCGCTGGCTTGCCCGGGGCCGGAGCCGCCGTGCCCGTCCATCTTGCCGGCCGAGCGTTCGTTCTGAGCGCGAGTGGGGCGAGCATAGGTGTCGGCTCCGGGCGTTCCAGCGAGAACCTCTCCGGTCGCAACGCGGACGACGCTGCTTGCGCTTCCAGCCCATCCGGGACCGCCGGGCATCGCCAACGACCCGACACAGGCATTTCCACCCGGCCCGCCTGCTCCGATGGTGAGTTTGTACACGCCCTCGGTCAGATCGACCGTCGTCCGTGTTTCCATTGCGCCCGCGCCACCGCCGCCGCCACCACCACCACCGGCGAAGGCTTGCAGGGTTCCGCCGGCGCCGCCGCCTCCGCCGTTGGCAAGATAGACGGTGTAGCTGCCTGCCGTGAGTCGCGACGCCGACGCGGCGTCACCGCGCGGCTGCACCGTGAGCAGGCACCGTTGATTTACCGGATTGCCATCGGTATTGGTTAGCGTAAAGAGCCGCCGTTCCTTGTCGTAATTGGCGCCGAAGCAATTCGACAAATCGGACATCGAAACCGGGGGCGCGGTCGGGACAGTGGTGCAGCCACTCCCGATGCCTACCAGCAGTGATAGAGCGAGCCTGGTGATCTTCATCTGAAATCTCCTTGCCGAGAGTTGCATCCGCCCGGGTCCGGCGAATGCCGGACCGGGCCGCCTGTTCGGCGCCGTGCGCTTCCCGGTCGAACTCACAGTGCCCGGATCATCATCTTCTTCCGCAGCGCCGCGTTCCGTGCGCTGGCGTACGTGGGGAGCGGACTATTCGGCACGAATCTCATCTCTGCGGCTACTGCATGCCGGCGATGAGTTTCACGCGCTCCCCAGGCCGCCATCTTTCCGGATACACATCGTCGATGACGAGCATCGATCCGTCCCGCATGCGAACCACGGTTTGGTGGATCCTCGCCGGCACCTTCGCCGTTTCGGTTCGCTTGCCCGCTGCCGTCCCATCCAGTGCATCCGCATCGATCCTTGCGCTGCGAATTTCGACTTCCCGCGTCGACTCGATCACCCCGCATTCCTCGCACCTCGCCTTGCTGCGGGTGTCGCGCATCGCTTGCGTCGGCGCCTCGATGGCCGGCGGAGCCACTCCAGGCAACTCGCTGCCGGCGCCGGCACTCTGGAGGCTCTCGACCGGAGTCTCGATGGAGGCCGTCACGGCGGAGAATGCGACCGCGCTGAAAAGGATGGCCGCAATGCCCTCGATCAACAACGGCAGCTGCGGGTATTTGTGGACTGGCGTATTCATGTCGGCCTTCCCGCGGGTCTCGAAACCCGGCTCGGCGACGACGGGATCAGGGGACCTCGATCGTTACGCCGATTGTGTCCTTTCGCGCACGGTGCATTCTGTGCGCCTGCGTACATACCGCGTGAGCGATTTGATCTAGCATTGAGTTGTTTCGATCGGTAATTTCGCAGTTCTTCGGAGACAGGCGCGCATGAATCCAACAAAGCTCATCGGAATCATTCTGATCGCGGCGGGTTGCCTTGGCCTGGTGTACGGCGGCTTCAGCTATACGAAGGAAACCACCGGCGTGAAGCTGGGGTCGCTGGAACTCAAGATCCAGGAGAAGGAGACCGTAACCGTCCCGCTAATCGTGAGCGCGGGCGCGATCGCAGTCGGCGTATTCCTGCTCGTCGCAGTCGGGCGCAAGTAGCGGACCGCCGCCTGCGGCCCGGAGTATCGCCGCAGCTCGATCGGACCTGCCTCCGGCAAGCGCGGCGGCAGGTCCGCCGGAATTACGGCCTTGCCTTCCAGTTGCGATCGACACGATCCCACGCCGCGCAAGCCGCCGGCCTTATTTCCTGCCAATCGGGGTCGAGCTCGGACTTCGTCAGGTTGTAGGCCGCCTTCAAGTCGCCTTCCGCCTCCGCGAAGCTGCGCCCATCGTTTCGCACACGACCTTCCCAGCCGGCGCGAAAGGCCGGGGCATAGTATTCGTAGGCCTTGCCTTTCACGTAATAGGGTTCCCGGACGTAGGTCTCTCTCCAGAACATTTCTTCGGAAGTCGGGTTGACCGACTCGGCCGCGCTGCTTCCCGCCAGGCCCCCGGCCACCGCCCCCATTGCGGCTCCGATCACGCTGCCGATCGGTCCGCCCAGTGTCATTCCGACAGCGGCTCCGGCAACTCCGCCGGAAGCCGCGCCGGCGCCCGTGCCCAGCGGGTGAGCGCCCGGCGCGCCGCTGATGGGGTCGCGGTTCAGATCTTCCTCGTTGGCTACGACTATTCTCGTAAGCACTTCCGTCATTTCCGTTCTCCTTTGTAGAGTGCCAGCGCTCCAAGTGAATTGCTGCGTGGTGACGCAGGTCCGGTCCTGGAGCAGTCGTTCATGCATGACCCCGAGCGTACGGTCGGCGCGTTGCGATTGCCGATGAGGCTACGCGGACCAATCGAACGATTCAGTACGCCAGCGCGCATAGCGAGGTTGGAACCCATCCCGATAATATGCCGGCGGATGGAGCGACGGACTTCAGCCATGCCGTGCCTGACATTTCAGAACATTTCATTGTCGCGCGCGGCTCAGGGCATGGCTGAGCCGCAGATTGCGTTGTCATAATTAGCAAATCTCATTGCCGGTCGTGATTCAGGAGATGCGGTCGGCGGAGGCGTGCTTGTCGGACGCGCCATGGGTGTCGCCGGCGCCACGGGCCGCGGTGAACCTATTTCGCAGTATGTGCGCTGGCACGCAGACCGCCGCCACGCAGCAGCGGATGCTGCTCATTCAACCACTCACAACGAGGGAAACAAACATGGAAACGCAAGCACAAGCAAGCAAGTCTCTCCACCCGATCGCCTGGGCCGCGGGCATCGCCTTGATCCTGTTCAGCGCTGTCGGCATCAGCGCCTTCATGGGCTGGATTCCGGCCTCGATGGGCGGTCCGGGCGAAACGGCGGTGCTCGAGACGCGGCCGGCAGGCACGCAGGCGAAAGCGCATACGGCCCCTGTGCAGGTCGCGAATACCACCCCCGCTCGCGCCAGGAACAGGTGCGCCGAATGCGGCGTGGTCGAATCGGTGCGCGAGATCGACACGAAGGGGGAAGGATCCGGCCTCGGCGCCGTCGGCGGCGCGGTGGTGGGCGGGGTGCTCGGCAACCAGGTGGGCGGCGGCCGCGGCCAGGACCTCATGACCGTGGTCGGCGCCGTCGGCGGAGCGATGGCCGGCAACGAGGTCGAGAAGCGGGTGAAATCGACCAAGAGCTATTCGATTACCGTCCGTCTTGACGACGGATCGAGCCGCGCGATCATCGAGGCCAACGCGCCGACGTGGCGTGCGGGCGACAAGGTCAAGGTCGTCAACGGCGTCATCCAGTCCAATGCCTGAGCATGCGGAGCGGCGGACGATTTGCAGTCAAACGATGTCTGAAGAAGGTATTCCAATGAAAACGATGCAAGGATTCAAAGTCAGCGCGGTTGCCGTGGCGGTGCTGCTCGGTTTGGGCGGTTGCAGCGGGATGTCGACGCGGGACAAGGACACGGCGATCGGCGCCGGCATCGGTGCCGTCGGGGGCGCGATCCTCACCGGCGGCAGCGCGGTCGGAACGGTTGGCGGTGCCGCGGTCGGCGGCCTGATCGGCAATCAGGTCGGCAAGGACAAGTAACGCCAATTCCAACACTCTAGAATAGTCAGATCGCTGTGAACGACGCAAGCACCCCGGCCGCGGATTCCGCGGCGGTCGCGACCCGGGCGCTTCGCGACTCGCAGATTCACCTGGTGGCCGGTGTGTTGGCGGTTCTCGCGCTGGTCGCCGCCTTGTACCTGGCCCGCGGTTTCTTCGTCCCGCTGCTGGTCGGCATCCTCGCGAGCTACGCGCTGCACCCGCTGGTGGACTGGCTCGAGGCGTGCCGCGTACCGCGCAGCGTCGGTGCGGCGTTGGTTCTGGCGATGGTGGTGGGGAGCTTCTCCTGGATCGGCGTCTCGATGAGCGGCGACGTCGAGGCGGTGATCGAGAAGCTGCCCGAGGCGGCCCGCAAGCTGCGGAAGGATCTGAGCAACGCGCGCTCGGGCTCCCCGACTGCACTGCAGAACATGCAGGAAGCCGCCCACGAACTCCAGGGGGCTGCCGCCGATGCGGGCGCGCCGCCCGAACCCGGCGCCAAGTCTGGAACAAGCGCGGGAACAAGCCCGGCAACGCGCGCGAGACCGGCAGAGCGCGCGCTCGCAGCCCGGACGCCCGAGCCCACCTGGCTGCGCGACTACACGCTCGCGCAGTCCGCATTGCTCGCCACGGTCGCCGCGCAGACCCCGATCGTGCTGCTGCTGACCTATTTCCTGCTCGCTTCCGGAGCGCACTTCCGCCGCAAGCTGGTGCAGCTCGTCGGGCCGTCGCTGTCGCGCAAGAAGGACGCCGTGCGTATCCTCGAGGAGATCGATATGCAGGTCCAGCGCTACCTGCTCGCCATGCTCGCGTCGAACGCCCTGCTCGCCGTCGTCACCTGGCTCGCCTTCCTGGCGCTCGGCCTGGACCAGGCGGGCGTATGGGGCGTGGCTGCCGGGGTGTTTCACTTCGTCCCCTACCTCGGCCCGGCGCTGATCGCGCTCGGGAGCGGCGTGGCCGCATTCCTGCAGTTCGGGTCGCCGCTTTACGCGCTCGCCGCGGCCGGGGTGTCGCTGCTGGTGGCGGGTGCGATCGGATTCGTGTTCATGACCTGGCTGCACAGCCGGTTCGCGCGCGTGAACGCCGCAGTGCTGTTCATCGCGCTGTTGTTTTTCGGCTGGCTGTGGGGCGTCTGGGGGCTGCTGCTCGGTGCGCCGCTGTTGGCCATCGCCAAGGTGGTCTTCGACCGGGTCGAGTCGCTGAAGACTGCCGGCGAACTGCTCGGGCGCTAGCATTACATCGCGCTGGTGTCGAGAACGTCGAGTCTCACCTCGACCGAATGCTCCCGATGGTCGTCGACCAGGGAAATGACGCGGCCGCGCTGCCTGACCCCATCGACCGTGACGCCTGAATCGCCGTCGCCGGCGCGCATCCTCGAAACCGCGATGTGGTAGACCGTTTCGCGGTACCGATAATGCAGCTTGAACGCCTGCCAATCCCCGGGAAGACATGGGGCAAGCCGCAATTTCTCCCCCTCCAGCCCAAGCCCCAGCAACGATTCCACGATCAACCGGTACATCCAGCCCGCGGAGCCCGTGTACCACGTCCATCCGCCGCGGCCGGTATGCGGCGGGAGCGCGTAGACGTCGGCCGCGATCACGTACGGTTCCACTTTGTAATTGGCGATGCCCGCCGGCGATTGCGCATGGCTCACCGGGTTGATCATCGCGGCGAGCTCCCAGGCGCGCCGGCCGTCGCCCAATGCGGCGAACGCCATCGCAGCCCAGATCGCGGCATGCGTATACTGGCCGCCGTTCTCTCTCACCCCGGGAACGTAGCCCTTGATATAGCCGGGATTCAATTCCGACTTGTCGAACGGCGGATCCAGGAGCTGGATCAGCGCATGCTCCCGGCGCACCAGGCGCCTGTCCACCGCATCCATTGCCATGCGCGAGCGCGCCGGATCGCCCGCTCCCGACAGCACGGACCAGCTCTGCGCGATCGAGTCGATCTGGCATTCGGCGTTGTCCGCCGACCCCAGCGGCGAGCCGTCGTCGAAGTAGGCACGGCGATACCACCCGCCGTCCCAGCCGTTCTGCTCGACGTTTCGGCGCAGTTGCCCGGCCTCGTTCCGGCAGCGATCGGCGAACGTCGCATCGCCGCGCCTTCCGGCCACCTCGGCAAACTGCATGAGCGCGTGATAGAGGAAGAACCCCAGCCAGACGCTTTCGCCTTTGCCGTGCTCGCCGACGATGTTCATGCCGTCGTTCCAGTCGCCGGAGCCGATCAGCGGCAGGCC
>Ga0209514_10009914_pt1 | contig 10366 bp, 10 predicted proteins | sample Subgrocontami58m_FD_187452 | JGI IMG/M metagenome (GOLD analysis project Ga0209514, IMG submission 187452) | Subsurface groundwater microbial communities from S. Glens Falls, New York, USA - GMW37 contaminated, 5.8 m (SPAdes) (version 3) | ecosystem: Environmental > Aquatic > Deep subsurface >...
CCACCTCGACCTCTGCCTCGCTGATCTGGCCCTCGACGATGCGGAAGGCCCGCACGGCGGGCTGCTCCGGGGCCATGAGAGAGATCAGCAGGTAGAAGGCCTCGGGATAGAAGGCGAGGGAGACGTCGGTCGGCGACGGGTAAGCCGGCGTGTGGGTGTGGGAATGGTAGATACCCAGCAGATCCCAGCCCTGTTCGTCCATGTCCCGCAGGGCCTGAAGCAGCTCGCGCGAGTCCATGTTGTAGCGGTAGGGGCTGGCCTCGGCGTTGGTGACCGCATAGCGCCGGAGGACGCGACCATCCCGTCCCGCCAGCAGCCCGCAGCACTCGTTGGGCGCCTCGGCTCTGGCCTGGGCCACCATGGCTTCGTATGTCGCGCGATCGAGCGCTAGCAGTCTACGACTCCCCCGCCCCCGCCTCCGGGCGGGGGTGAGTGCCACTCAACGGGCCTCGTGCCACCTTCAATACCAGCGGAAGGTGCGCGCCGCCAGCACGTAGGCGAGCACCCCCCAGACCGCCAGCACGGCCAACTGCGGCGCCACCGCCACCAGATCGGCCCCCTCGGTGGCAACCGCCCGCATGGCGGCGTTCAGGTGCGATAGCGGCAGGCTGTCGGCGATGGGGCGCAGCCAGAAGGGAAACACCTCGGTGGAGAAGAAGGTGCCGCTCAACAGGAATTGGGGGAGCGTGAACAGGTTGGCGATGGGACCGGCCGCCTCCTCGCTGGCGCACCAGCCGGCAATGAACAGGCCAAAGCCCAGGAACACAACGAGCCCGAAAGCCGAGAGCAGCAGCAGCAGCAGGAAGGTCGCGACTCCATTCGGTAGCTGAAAGCCGAAGAACGCCACACCGAAGGCCAGAATCACCACCGCCTGCAGGAGCGCGATGGCCAGCCGGGCCGTCCCCTGGCCCAGGAGAATCGTCAGTCCGCGCACCGGAGTCGCAAACATCCGCTTCAACACCAGGGACTTCTTCAGGAAGATCAAGCCAAAGACGGTGCCAAAGATGCCCGTGGACAGCAGCGCCATGCCGATCTGGCCCGGCAGGGCGAAATCGATGTAGCGCTCGTGCCGGCCAGCCACCTCCTCCACCACCAGGCGCAACGCGGGGGCCGTCACGCCGGCGAGCTGGAGATTCAGCCGGTCGACAGCACCCTGCAGCCAGAGAGGCGCCAGCCGGCTCTGGGGGCTGGCGGAGTTGACGGAAAGCACCACCCGGCCACCCTCGAGCCTCAGCACGCCGTCGATCCGGCCAAGCCGGAGGCGCTGCTCGAGGTCGGCCGCGTCCCCCGGCTGCAACGTGACGCCGGGCAGGCCGGCGACCGCGTCCAGGACGGGCCCCGAGCCCCCGTCCACCAGGCCGAGCTGGATGCCACCGAAGCCGACGTTCCCGATCAAGCCGAAAACGGCGATGAAGACGACGGGGAACGCGAAACCGAAGAACATCGTCGCCACGTTGCGTCCCATGGCCAACAGGGGATACCAGGAGAGCGCTACGAAAGCCCGCACCTGACTCGGGTGGGCCGGAGCCGCGTCGAAGTCGGAGGAAGCGAGGCTACTCATCGCGCAGGCCGTGCCCGGTGAGGCTGATGAACACATCTTCCAGCGAGGCATCCTGTCGCACGACCTCCTTGCGGAAGCCGGTCGCCAGCAGCTCGTCGATCAGCGCGCGGGGCGAGCCAGTGCTGAGAATGCGGCCCCGGTCCATGATGGCCAACCGATCGCAGAGCAGCTCGGCCTCCTCCATGTAGTGGGTCGTCAGGACAACGGTGGTCCCCTCCGATTGGATCTCGCGGATCGTCTCCCAGAGGCTGCGGCGCGCCTGGGGATCGAGGCCGGTGGTCGGCTCATCCAGGAAGATCACGCGCGGGCGGTTGAGCAAGGTCGTGGCCAGGGAGAAGCGCTGCTTCTGTCCCCCGGAGAGCTGCTGGAAGGTCGCCCCGGCCTTCTCGGCGAGCTGGAAGCGGCGCAGGGTCGCCCGCCCGTCGACGCGCACGCCATAGAGGGCCGCGAACAGACCGATGAGCTGGAGCAGCGAAAGCTGCGGGTAGAAGCTGGCGGCCTGGAGCTGCACGCCGATGCGCGCCTTGACCCGGTGGGGCTGGCGCAGGGCATCGACGCCGTCCACGAACACCTCGCCCTCGTTCGGCCGCTGGAGGGTCTCGATGATCTCCAGGGTCGTGGTCTTGCCGGCGCCGTTGGGCCCCAGGATGCCGAAGACCTCCCCGGCCTGGACGGCGAAGGAGATGCCGTCGACGGCGACGACCTCGCCGAACCGCTTGCGGAGGCCGCGTACGTCGATGATCGGGGCCAACCCGCTTTCGCCAGGGGCAAGGGACTCAGCCTGGGCCAGGGTCACGGAGCCTTGAGACGGCACTGCCAAAGCATAGCAACCTGCCATGCGGCCCGGCGGCGCCACAGACGATTGAGCAAGCCCTCGGCGTTCCGGCCCTCACCCAACCCTCTCCCAGAGGGAGAGGGCCTTTCGCGGCGCGGGACCGCCCCCATCACGGGCCGCCTCACCGAGAGGCTCGCCCCTACGGCTGCACCCAGATGCGGCCGCTCGAGTCCGGCACCAGCTCGCCGATGCGAGCGCCGTCCACACCTCGCTCCGCCAGAGCGGCCATCAGGGCCGCCGCTCGCTCGTGAGGCACCGCCATGAGGAGGCCACCCGAGGTCTGGGCGTCGCAGAGCACGACCCGCCCCTCCTCGGAGACGCCCTCGTCCCAGACGACGGACCGGGCCACATCCTCCAGGTAGTGGCGGTTGCGCTGGGTGCCGCCGGCGATGTGGCCCTCGCGGGCGTAGTCGAAGGCCTCGGGCAGCGTGGGGACGTTGGCCAGCGAGATGCGGGCGCCGACCCCGCTGGCCCGGGTCATCCAGTAGAGATGCCCCAGGAGCCCATAGCCGGTGATGTCGGTGCAGGCGTCGACGCCGACGGCCACCATGGCATCGGATGCCTGGCGGTTGAGCCGGGCCATCACCTCCATGGCGCGCTCGACGGCCTGGGCCGAGGCCCGGTCCCGCTTCAGGGCCGTGGTGATGAGGCCGATGCCCAGGGGCTTGGTCAGGACGAGCACGTCGCCCGCGCGGGCGGCGGCATTGGTGACGATACGTTGCGGGTGGACCAGACCCGTCACGGCCAGCCCGTACTTGGGCTCGCGGTCCACCACCGTGTGGCCCCCGAGGATGGAGACCCCGGCCTCGTGGGCCTTCTCGTGGCCTCCCTTGAGCATCAGCGCGAGGGTGCCCTCGGGCACGCCGCCGTCGGGGAAGGCCACGATGTTGAGGGCCGTGATGGGGCGGGCCCCCATGGCATAGATGTCACTGAGCGAGTTGGCCACGGCGATGGCGCCGTACCAATACGGGTCATCCACGACGGGGGGAAAGAAGTCCACGGTCTGGACCAGCGCCAGGTCGTCGGTCAGGCGATAGACGCCGGCGTCATCCGACGTGCTGGTGCCGACCAGCACGTTCGGGTCGGTGAGGGGGGGTAGCTGGCGCAGCACCTGCGCCAGGTCCTCGGGACTGAACTTGGCTGCTCAGCCGGCGCAGCTCGCCAGGCTGGTCAGCCGGAACGGCTCAACCACGGCCACGGGCTTCTCTCCATCGCACCAACATAAGAGCTTCTTATCAGAGACATTATAGGTACAGTGGGCGGACGCCTGCCAGCGTCCACGAAAACGGATACGGCGTGGGGCGCGGGGGCTGGGAGCGCGGCCGTCCCGGCCGCCGTGCGGGCCAGAGGCCCGCGCTCCCCTACGCTGCGCCGCTACAAGCGACCGTCGCTCAGCCCGCGGGCCGCTCGACCCGGGGCCCGCGCCCGTCGGGGAGTAGCGGCGACCACTCCTCGGCCACGAACTGGGCGCTCTCGGCGGCCATGGCCTGCAGCATGGCCTGCACGGCCTCGGGGGCCTCGCGGGGCCGGCGCTCGGCCGAGCTGACGAAGCGCCGCTCCAGGTAGCCCCAGGCGACGCGCTGGCCGCCCTCCTCCTTCACCATGTCGTAGGCGAAGGTGAAGCCCCGGGCGTTCAGGTCCTTCAGTCCCATGCGCACCAGAACCACCTCCTCCACCCGCACCGGCGCCAGGTAGCGGCAGAACGCAGCGGAGATGGGCATGGCCAGGTCCTGGTCGGGCAGGTCCCGGTAGAAGAGGCCGTGCTGGTGCTGCCAGTGCTCGGAGCCCTGCTGCACCAGGTACTGGAACCGCCCGTAGAAGAGCACGCGGGCGAAATCGATGTCGGAGAACCCGACGGTGTAGCGGTAGATCATGCGATGGTGTTCCTCAACTGTGGTCCAGAGAATTCCCTCTCCCCCTGGGAGAGGGTTAGGGCGAGGGCCCGCGCGCGCCCGCCAAGCGACGGGGGCACGGGGGCATCGGTATCTTCCGGCGTCAGCGCGGGGGCTGTCAACGCCGGTATGCTGGGCGCGGGTAGCGCCGGCCGCGGGTAGCGCCGGCCGCGGGCCGGTTCCGGGGCGGGGCACCGCCGGGCCGGCGGCGCTACCCGGCAGGACGACTGTTGCGCAACTGCCGAGGGCTGCCACCGGGAACCGGGCTGGACGGGCCATTCCTATCCGATACACTCATGGCGTCAGACAGATACGAAGGTGTAGGAGATGCCGCCGAAAGACAGTGCCGTGGCTCTGGCCCGAGTCCTCCCCAAACACCAGGTCACCATTCCGCGCGCCGTCCGCGAGGACCTGGGCGTGAAGGTAGGAGATGTGTTGGCCCTGGAGAAGGCGGGAGGGGTGTGGGTTGTCCGCCGACAGCCGGGCGATCTCGTGGAGTTCCTGCGCGAGCTGGGCACGCGGCTGCGGCCGCCGACGCCCGAGTTCCTGGAGGAGATCGACGCCGACGGGCGGGACGCCGACCAGCACGCCGACGCAGCGTATGGGATAGAGACCGGTCCCTCGGCCGGTGAGTAGCGCCTTCGAGGCCCCGCGCGCCTCGAAGCCCCTCGTCCTCGACGCCAACGTCTTCATCGCCGTCGTCCGTCCCGACCTGGGGCACGTGGCGGCTGAGGATGCCGCGGCGTGCGCAGCCATCCTGACTGCCGTCCAGAAGGGCCGGCTGCGGGCCTACACCCCGGCGCCGGTCGTGGCCGAGCTGATCCACGTGCTGGCGCGAGGTGGCGTGCCCCAGGCCGACCGAAGCGAGCTAGTGCAGCGGCTGCGCGGGCTGCGAGGCAGGCTGGACCTGGTGTCGGTGGACGCATCTCTGGCGGAGGAGGCCGGTGAGTATCGCCAGACCCACTATCATCGCGAGCGGCTGCCGTTGAGCTACATCGACTGCTTCTGCCTCGTGCTGGCCCAGCACATAGAAGGCATGCTGGTGACGACAGACCGGCCTCTGCTCGCGGCGCCGGGCGTGGAGGCACGAGCGCCGCGGGAGGTGGTCACAAGCTAGAGCGGCCTGAGGGGCTAAAGAGTCATTGGATGACCCGTCGTCGAATGGCGGTAGCCGTGGGTTGTGCCGGTTATTCCGTCAGCCTGGCTAAGACGTCTACGAGCCTCCCGTCGTATTGCGCCACTTCTTCCGGCGTGGCAATCGCATCCACCACAGGAAACGTCGGATTGCCGGGGGACCAAAGCTCGGTGCTCTCGGGGTGCTCGTCGAAGTACGCGGCACTGGTGGTGAGGCGGATGGCCTCGGGTAAGCCGGGGCTTGAGTATTGATACTCATCCTTGGCCAGAGGCCTTACGTCCAGGGGGGGGCAGAAGCTGGTGATGCTGGAGCAGTTGGCCGAGAGCGGCCAGGTCGTATAACGGCGCGAGACGCGGGGGCTCCTCCAGGTAGCCCTCGGTAATGGCGTCCAGGTCGAAGGCTAACTCCTCCGCCCGCTTGATCTCCGCCTCCAGCTCACTGAGCATGAGACTGCGTTGCTGGTCCTGCAGCGCCCTGGGCACGAGGGTGGCGGCGGCCAGAGTGCGGGGCAAAGCGGCCAGGATGGGCTGGAGCTTACCAACGTATTTGCTGAAGAGGCCGATCCGCTCTCTCAGCGCGAAGGGGACCATTTCCAGGAGGCCGTCCTTGAAGACGGCTTTGATGCTATCCCCCAGGATATCCCTGGCCCGGCCTGGGTCTACCAGGCCCTCCTGCCGCCTTCAGGCCCTTGGTGGGGTGGGTGTTGGCGAAGAACACCTCTGGCTTCTGGTACTCGTCCGGCGCCCGCTGGTCGATGACCTGGGCCAGGTCCGCCGCGAAGTCGGACTCGGTGAGGTGCCCGCTGAGGACGTCCTTGCGTGGCTGACAGAGGTCGAAGATGGTCTTCACCTGGGCTGCTCCATGGACCGTCTCCTCCCGTGCGCGGGTCTGTGTGGCACCGAGTATAGGCGCTCCAAGGGAGGGTTGAAAGGAGGATGCCCGTCCGCTCCGATCTGCTGACCCGACTTGCTTCCTGGCACCGCTCATCCCGACGCGTGTGGCGCAGCCATGGAGGGCTGCGCAACTAGCCACTCGGCTATCAGTGCCCGCCGAGTGGGCGATCAGGGCACGCGCTGACTGCGCACCGCCGCCCCGAGCGGATGAGAGGCGCCGTACACCTGCGCGGCGTCCTCGTTGAGCACGTCCTCGACGAACTCAATGGCCGTCAGATACTCGACGCCGCCATAGACGTGGCGGTGTTGGACGAGCGGCGGGAAGTCACCGACGTCGTGGCTCACCACGTAGTCCGCCCTTGCGACAACGGCTGTTTGCCAGATCGGCACATCGTCCCCATCCGTCAGCTCTGGCCAGGGATCGGCACCCGCATACTCCCGCAGCGAGACAAGTCTCATCACGGGGAGGAGGTAGCGGAGCATCTGGTTGCCCGCGCGCGTAAGCGAGGTCCACTCGAACTCGTCGGGGTGGGCCGCCCGGTGAAGCCACCGCCACGCGAGCGTCCGCCACGTCTCGGCGATGATCCACTCCGACCAGGCAGGGACGTACGGCGGGTCCGGTCGGGCAGCCAGGCGCTGGAGGACCACCCGCGACCAGCGTGGAACGAGGGCGCTGCTATCGAGCACCGCGACTGGTAGGGTCGGCGGCAGGCTCACGGGACTGAGCCGGCGTGCTCACGCTCCCAGGGGTTCTTGCCCGGCCGGGCCTCGCGCATGATGCGCAGCTCGTCCTCGGTCAACTCGTCGCCGCCGATCGCCGAAAGCCCCTCGGTCTCCTCCCGCCGGCGGAGGACGTCGTCCAGCAGCACCTGGACGCGGCCGTTGGGCAAGGTGCGGCTGCGCAGCAACCCCATCCGCGCCCAGGCCTTGACGGTATTTTCCGAGCCGAGATCCAGGAGGCGCTTGGCCTCGGTGGTGCCGACCCAGCGCGCCTCCTGCCTCGAGAGCATCTTCCGCACCGCGCGAATCCGCTCGGCGAGAAGCACGGAATCGAGGCCACCCTGCGTGGTCGCGAGCAACGCCGCTTCAATCTCCCCCAGCGCGCTGGTCGCCTCGTCGAGCACTGTCATGCCACGACCTCCCCAACAGCCATTCAAACCGTCACCGCTCAAGCGTAGCGGAAACTGTCAACACTATCAATCGACCGTCCCGGCTGACCCAGCCACGGACGGCGCTCAGTGCGCGCCCGCCACGCGGCCGCCGCCTGCTATGTTAGTCTTTGCGGCCGACTTCCTGGAGGCCAAGCGGACCTGGGAGACGAAGCCTCTTCCAGAATAGTCGCACCTTCGCCAGGCTCAGGGCGAACGGAATCGAGATCGGTTCTTCCGTAGGTCGCCTTCTGAAACCAGGTACTGGGACCACCCGCCGCACATAGCCTGATGGACCTCTCCGGCCTCCTGACCCTCATCGAGACCGACGGCGACCTGCTGGCCCTGGCCGCGGCCCTGCGGGCGCCGGCGGCGCCGGTGGGCGTGGCCCTGCCGCGGGCGGCGCGGGCGGCGTGCCTGGCCGGGCTGCAGCGGAGCCTGGGCCGGCCCCTGCTCGTGGTCACGGGCTCGCCGGAGCTGCGCCCCTTCCACGAGGAGCTTCAGGCCTGGTGCGGGCCAGGGGCCGACGTGCTCCTCCTGCCGGAGCCCGAGGGCCTGCCTTACGAGCGGCTCCCCGCCCATCCCGCCGTGGCCGGCGAGCGGCTGGCTGCGCTGGCGCGGCTGAGCCAGGGCGTCGTCGCCTCAGATGCCTCGGGCGAACCGGCCCTCACCCTAACCCTCTCCCAAAGGGAGAGGGAACAGGACGCCCCCACACCGGACCGTAAGTCAGCGCCGCCGGGTCGGCCAGCTTGGCCATCCCCCTCCCAAAGGGAGTGGGGACAGGACGCCCCCACCCCATTCCCAGGGGCGTTGCCGGCGTTCGTCGTCACCACGCCCCGTGCGCTGTGCCAAGTGACCATTCCGCCCCAGCGCTTCGCGTCGGGCCAGCAGGAGATCCGGCCGGGGGACAGGCTGAACCTCCATCAGCTCCTCCAGGTGCTCGTCACCCTGGGCTACGAGCCAGCACCCCTGGTCGAGACGCCGGGCACCTTCGCCCGTCGCGGCGGCCTGGTGGACATCTTCCCCCCGGGCGACGCCGCGCCCTGCCGCATCGAGCTATTCGGGGATGAGGTCGACAGCCTGCGGCTGTTCGACCCCGGCACGCAACGGACGACCGGGCCTGCCTCGTGCTGCCGAGTTACGCCGGCCCGCGAGATGCTGCTCTCGAGGGAAGACCAGCCCTCGCTTGAACGGTGGTCGAGCGAGGAGGCCCAGAACCTCAACGCCGAGGCGCGCACCCAGTGGGAGCGGGAGCTGGCAGACCTGGCCCAGGGGAGCTACTTCACCGGCGCCGACTACTACCTGTCCCTCTTCTCCTCGGGCTGCGCCCTCGACTACCTGGCCGGCGACTGGCTCGTCGTGCTGGATGGCCCGGCGGGCCTCGACCGCTCCGCCGCGGAGATCGAGGCCCAGGCCGAGGAGCTGCGCCAGCAGATGCTCCAGCGGGGCGAGCTGCCGGCGGCCTTCCCCCCGCCCTGTGTGTCGTGGGAGGCCGCACGCCAGCGCCTGTCCGAGGGGCGCCTGCTGGAGATCCGCCCGTGGCAGGAAGGGGCCGGATGCCTCCGGGTGGGGTCGCTGGTCCCGGCCCAAGCCTTCGCCGGGCGCCTGCGGCAACTCATCGCCGAGACCGGCGACCTGGCCCGCGCCGGCGGCCGGGTCGTGCTGCTGTCGCAGCAGGCACCTCGCCTGGTCGAGGTGTTCGCCGAGGCGGGGCAGCCCCTGGAGCGCCGCGAAGGGCTGCCGGCCGCGCCGGCGGCGGGGCAGGTCGTGGTGCTGCCAGCGTCGGTGGGCGAAGGATGGGCGCTCGGCGCCTCGGGCCCTCACCCTAACCCTCTCCCAGAGGGAGAGGGAATAGACGGCCACCCCTACTACAAGCGTGAGGCAGGCTCTCCCCCGGGGGGAGAGGAGACAAGACCTATCCCCCCCCTTGGCAAGGGGGGGGACGGGGAGGTTACGGGGGAGCCAGGGGAGGTCCCGCGCCTCGTGGTCCTGACGGACCACGAGCTGTTCGGCTTTAGCAAGGAGCGGCGGGTCAGCCGGCGGGCAGCGGCCCACCGCGACCCCTTCCTCTTCGACTTCCAGGAGGGGAACTACGTGGTTCACGTGGACCACGGCATCGCCCGCTTCAGTGGCGTAGTCCGGCTGGCCTTTGGCGGGCCCGAGCGCGAGTACCTGCTCCTGGTCTACGCGGAAGGAGCGAAACTCTACGTGCCGGCCGAGCAGGCCGACCGGGTGAGTCGCTACGTCGGCCCCCGTGAGGGCCCACCGGCCCTGAGCCGGCTGGGCGCCGGCGAGTGGGCCCGGGCCAAGCGGCGAGTGCGCCGCTCGGTGGGGGACCTCGCGAGAGATCTTCTGGCCCTCTACGCCGAACGTCAGGTGGCTCAGGGCCGCGCCCTCTCCCCGGACACCGTCTGGCAGAATGAGATGGAGGCGGCGTTCCCCTACGTCGAGACGCCCGACCAGCTCCAGGTGGTCGGCGAGGTGAAGGGCGACATGGAGCAGCCCCGGCCCATGGATCGCCTCGTCTGTGGCGACGTGGGCTATGGCAAGACGGAGGTGGCCATCCGGGCGGCCTTCAAGGCGGTGATGGACGGCTACCAGGTGGCGGTGCTGGTACCCACCACCGTCCTGGCCATGCAGCACCGGCGCACCTTCGGCGAACGGCTGGCAGCCTTCCCCGTGCGGATCGAGATGCTGAGCCGGTTTCGGACCGAGCGCGAGCAGGCGGATATCGTCGCTGCCCTGCGGGAGGGCCGGGTGGACATCTGCATCGGTACCCACCGGCTGCTCCAGGCGGACGTGAGCTTCCAGAACCTGGGGCTGGTGATTGTCGATGAAGAGCAGCGGTTCGGTGTCGCCCACAAGGAGCGGCTCAAGCGGCTGCGGCGCGAAGTGGACGTCC
>Ga0209514_10009917_pt1 | contig 10361 bp, 7 predicted proteins | sample Subgrocontami58m_FD_187452 | JGI IMG/M metagenome (GOLD analysis project Ga0209514, IMG submission 187452) | Subsurface groundwater microbial communities from S. Glens Falls, New York, USA - GMW37 contaminated, 5.8 m (SPAdes) (version 3) | ecosystem: Environmental > Aquatic > Deep subsurface >...
TTTGCAGACCAAACCGGGCCGGTATGTTTTTCGGCCTCTGCAATCATTGTTCTAAACTTTACCATCTTAAAAACTTTTCCGTTCATTCCGGCACGTTCTTGCTTGAAAAATACAGGTCCTTTGCTGTCTAATTTTATCGATAGAGCAGTTAACAAAGTTGCGGGCGAAGTTAAAACGATAAGAACAAAAGACAGAATTATATCCAACAATCTTTTAATTTTCTTTTCCCACTCGGGCATTAATTCAGGCATAACATCAATCAAAGGAAAACTATAAAGCTGGGAGATCTTTGCCTGCCCGCTTATTATATCGTAAAGATCGGGAACGATTTTGATCTCAACATTTTTTCCTTCACAACGTGAAATAACTTCAAGAATAGTTTCTTCTTCATGCCGTCCGAGAGAAATTATAACATTCTTAATCTGGTAATTTTCCAGAACAGATTCCAGATTGTGAATAGTATCTACAACAGAAATATTTTTAAATGACTTATTAAGTTCAGAGCCGTCAACATCAACATAAGCCACAACATTAACACCAAGTTCTCTGAATTTCAGAATCGAATTATGAATTTCGTTCGCTTTAGAATTGAATCCAACGATAAGAGCATTCCGTCTTCCGATTCCTTTAATAAGAAGTCTACGTTGAAGACTTCGAATAAATAATCTTCCCGTACTAACAACAAATAGAAATATTCCCCAGTAAAGGAAAATATAAAAACGTACCGAGGTGGTAACGCCGTTTGTGTAATCATCGTACAATACTAAAAAGAATAAAATGAAGACACCTACAAATGATGCTTTAAATAATGTAAATAATTCATCAAATCTTGAAAGAGCAAACCATGTACGGTACATTCCAACAAAAGTAAAAATGATGAGCCAATAAAAATAAACCGCAAACATAGAAAGAAGAATATCGGGCTGAGCAATTAACTCGAACCAGCCGGTTTGAACCCGTACGTAGAAAAATAAAATCCACGCAAGATTAACTGCTATAAAATCCGTAGTAAGTATTAAAAATTTCTCGGTTCTTTTATTCATATAAGATTTTTTTGTAGCGCAGATTCGTAATCTGCGCAGGTTGTTTAATAACACAGATTAAGAATCTGTGTTACGTTTTATAATTTTGTTAAAATAAAATCCACGCAAGGTTAACTGTTATAAAATCAGTAGTAAGTATTAAAAATTTCTCGGTTCTTTTATTCATATAAGATTTTTTTGTAGCGCAGATTCTTAATCTGCACAGGTTGTTTAATAACACAGATTAAGAATCTGTGTTACAGTTTTACAATTTTGTTAAAACTTTATCTGAAATATAATCTCCGATTGCAAGGGATGCAGTAGCAGCAGGAGAGGGTGCATTACAAACATGAACAACTTTCTTATCTTCAACAATATAAAAATCATCAAGTAAACTTCCGTCTTTTAAGCATGCTTGAGCCCGCACACCGGCACCACCGGATGCAAGATCATCTGCAGTTACTCCGGGAATCAATTTATTTAATGCTCTAACAAATGCTTTTTTGTTATACGATCTGTAAAACTCGCCTAATCCCATTCGCCAATGTTTTTTTATCAATTTATGAAAGCCGCTCCAGGTAAAGGTCTCAAATGTATCGAGTAAATTAAAACTTGTTTTCCTATATCCTTCACGCTTAAAAGATAGAACTGCATTCGGACCGCATTCTCTTTCTCCGTTTATCATCTTGGTGAAATGCACACCTAAGAACGGAAAAGCCGGATCGGGCACAGGATAAATTAATGCATTCACTAAATTATTTTTTTCTTCCTTCAATTTATAATACTCGCCCCGGAAAGGAATAAGACGCAGCTGCAAATCCGGATGAGTCATTTTTGTGATTCTATCTGCAAATAATCCTGCACATGTTACAACAACATTGGATTTGAAAACGCCTTTTGATGTAATTATTTCACATTTATCATTCTTAATTAATAATTTTTTTACATCAGTATTGAATTCTATTTTCCCTTCAGCGCGTTTAATCAGTTCAAGATATTTTTCCGATACTTCACTGTAATCAATTATTCCGGTCTGAGGAACAAAAATTCCCGCAACACATTCAACGTGCGGTTCAATTTTTTTTACTTCCTCACGCGTTAATCTTTTTAATCCTACAAGACCATTCTTGTTTCCACGATCAAGAATATTTTCCAATACTGGAATTTCTTTTTCGGTAACTGCAACAATCACTTTTCCGCAAATATCATAACGGACTTTATTCTCGTTGCAAAAATCTAACAACATATTATAACCGCGAACACAATTCTGTGCTTTCAAACTTCCGGGTTTATAATAAATACCGGAATGAATTACCCCGCTGTTATTTCCCGTTTGATGTTTTGCTACACTATTTTCTTTTTCTAATATAAGTAGTTTTAGTGAGCGATTCTTTTCTAGGATCTTCAACGCAGAAGCTAATCCGATAATACCCGCACCAATAACAATTACATCATATTTCATTTATCTTAGCTCAACTTTAAGAGTTCATCATAAAATCTTTTTACTACGGACTTACGTGAAAAGTTATTGTATGCTTCATTGCGTCCATTCTTTCCGAGGTCTTTAATCATACTCTTATTGTTACGGAAGTAAATTATTTTTTCTGAGAGCATTTGAGAATTTTCCGGTTCAACGAATATTCCGCAATCGGCTTCTTCCATAATTTTTCTTGCTTCACCATCAACACAAAGAAGTATTGGAATTTCAGCCGCCATACTTTCGTAAAGTTTAGATGGAATTGTGATCTTGAATATCTCGCGGTGAACAAGAGGAATGATCATTACATCAAACAACATTATATATTTTATAACATCTGTTCTGGAAACCGGCGGAATCAAAATTACATTAGTTAGATTATTAGTTTTAATTTCCTTTTCGATCAAATCTTTTTCAACACCATCGCCAATTATGAAATAAACAATTTCTTTGTAGTCCTTAGTTAATCTGGCAGCATCGGTAATAATTTTCAAACCTTGTGCGCTGCCGATATTACCGGCATAACCAAAGACTAATTTATCAGAGAGTTGATATTTTTCAACAAGTGACGGATCGCGTGGCTCATACTTTATTAAATCTGTGTTAACAAAATTCGGTGTGTACAAAATCTTTTTAATATATGAATGACTTTTTGATAAACGTTCGTTGGTAAGTTTTGTAACAACGTTTACCATATCAGCATGGCGGTAGATCCAATGTTCTAACTTTTGTGCTAATTTAATTACAGAATCATTTTTTAGATAGCCAAGCGCTGTTGCAGATTCCGGCCAGAGATCGCCGATATCAAAAAAGAATTTTGATTTTTTAAACTTCTTAGCAAAAACTCCTGAAATTCCGGTAAACAACGGCGGAGCTATGGTAAGTATATAATTAATTTTTCCAACTTTGAATAACATTACAAAAAGTGAAGAGAGCATGAACGATCCGTAATAAAGAATACGCTTTATATAACTTCCTCTATCCGAAGCATAAACGAATGTTCGATAGATTGTGTAACCGCTTTCTTCATTCTTTTCATAAAGTTTGTAATTTGTTTTTACTTTGTCCTTACTCATTAAATAACTTGGGTAAGGAGTGATTACAATAATCTCCATTTCCAGATCGCGCAATCCTTCAGCGAAGCCGACGCTTCTTTGAGAACCGCCGCCGATTTCCGGCGGATAATATTGAGTAATGATTACAAATTTTTTCATCGGGAAATATTTTTCTTTTCCAGCTCAGTTTTCTGAATTATATCCGAAATACGTTCGGCTATTGATTTCCAGGAATACTCCTGTGCTTTCTCAATTCTTTTTCTATTTCGTTCGGGTAAATTATCTTCAATTGACCTCTTTATCAACTCTACAAACTCATTATCATTCTTAGCTATAAAAACTAAATCCTTAAATTTTTTAACTTCAGGCAAATCGGAAGATAATACAGGAATTCCCATAGACATATACTCGAGTAGTTTAAGCGGATTTGCGGCAATTGTTAATTCATTAACCTCGAAAGGAATTAATCCCAAATCAAATAACGATGCATAATTAGGAAGTATAGAGTATTGGATTTCACCAAGGTAGAAAAAATTTTTAAATTGTTTTAGCGAATCTAAATTTCTTAACGACTTCCCGATAAATATGAAAGAGTAGTTTGGATAAGTACTCAAACATTTTTCAATTACATCTAAATTTATCCATTCGGATATCAAGCCAAAAAAACCGGCAACCGGTTTGGGAATTTTTTTTATCTCATCAGGAATTAGATTAATTCGTTTTTGGAAATGCTCACAATTCACTCCTTGAGGAAGAAAATAACTTTTCCCGTTTGAGGGTTTCCTTGTATTTACCAAAATATCTGAAACAGAAAAGCTTGTATTTACTTTTTGAAGCAGCTCCCGTTCAAAATCAATAAGCTCTTTGAATGTCCCTTCCAGTTTAGAATAATCATCAAGACAAAAATAATGCGATGAACTCTCACCAATTTCTCCGACTATATCCGATACCAGCGGAGAAGAAGTAAGCAGCACGGGATTAACAATTTTATGAAGTTCTATTGCTTGATATAATTTTTTCTTTAGACTATTCTTATTGAAGTATCGAATTAATTTGTAATTGTGAAAAGGAATTATGAATGGGTGAAGTTGATTTGGAGATTTTTGATCAGCGCTCTCAATAGATTCTTTTTTTGAAAAAACATTAGCCAGTTTTTTTGCAGCCCGCTTAAAATCATTTAGATTGAGATTCGGTTTGCGTAATCCAAGTGAGCCGATCCAAAATATTCTATTTTCTTTTAATAATTCTTTTGTAATATGCTGAAGCGTAGAAGGTAATCTTCCCCAATCATCACTGAATATTATTATGTCTCTACCGGTAAGCAATCTATCTATTCTCTTTGTAATTAAAGGAGTTTCTGCTTTAGGATTTCTAAAATTTTTTCAGATGCTTTACCATCGCCGAAAGGATTTTGTTTCGGGAAAAAATTAAAATTTTGCGATTGTTTTTTATCTATGTCTGTAAAACAGTCATTAATTAATTTTCTGTTGCTTCCCGTTAAAAACGCATATCCGGCTTTAACAGCTTCATTTCTCTCCGTTACCCCGCGCATGACAATTATTGGTTTACTAAATACAAAACATTCTTCCTGTACTCCCCCGGAATCACTCATAATAAAATGGCATCGGCTCATCATATACAAGAAGTTAAGATAATCCATCGGCTCTGTAAGAATAAAATTTTGGGTCTTGGTTAAAATATCACGCACCGGATTAACAACATTCGGATTCAGATGAACCGGATACACAAAATTGTAATCGGAATATCTTTCTGCTAATTGTTCCAACGTGCGAAGTAGTTCTTCAATTTCATCGCCGAATTTCTCTCTGCGGTGAAGTGTAATAAGAATATATTTTTTTGAAAAAATATCGGAACCGAGTTTTGATTCAATATCAGTTTTTATCTGAAGCGAATATTTTGGATCATCAAGTTTATTTTTTATTTGTAGAAGCGCATCTACAACTGTGTTGCCGGTTACAAAAATAGATTCACTTGAGAATCCTTCTCTTAATAAATTTTGTTTAGTGTCTTCTGTCGGGACAAAATTAAAATCGGAGATTACCGAGATAAATCTTCTGTTAGCTTCTTCGGGAAAAGGATGAAGAACATCATAGCTTCTCAAGCCTGCTTCAATATGAGCTATTTTAATCTGTTTATAAAATGCGGCAAGTGCTGATGTAAAAGCTGTTGTCGTATCGCCCTGCACCATTAAAATATCCGGTTGATATTTTTCGATCGAATCTTTTAGCCGTATCAATGAATTCGAAGTTATATCAAAAAGCGTTTGGTTCGGTTTCATTAGATCGAGATCATCATCAATTCTCAAATCGAAAATTTCCAATACTTGTTTTAGCATTTCTCTATGCTGTCCTGTTGAACAAACTATCGTCTCAAAATTTTTTTCTTTTTTTAGAACTTGAATAACCGGGGCAAGTTTTATCGCTTCGGGACGAGTGCCGAAGACAATCATAATTTTTTTCATGCAATCGCCTTTTGATTTTTAGCAGGATAAACAAATACCGAGCGTAAATAACAACCCGATTTTTTTATCAATGATTTGTTCCCTTTTATTAATCCTATAACAAAATATAAAGGAAAGCGGAGAAGTAAACCCAATTCATGTATCGAAACGGCAAGTAAAAATTTGATCCCTCTAAAATGTTTCTGAAAAAATTGAATTTTAGATACGTGCTGATTTCTAAATTTAAACCAGAGATTAGAATCTGTGCTTGCACCGCCGATATGAATTAACTCGCCATTCGGATAATAATAAACTTTGCCTCCTTTGGACTTCCATCTATAACACAAATCGGTTTCTTCGTAATAGAATAAAAACCGCTCATCAAGTCCGCCAAATTCTTTTAATATTGTGTGTGGAAGAAAAAGAAAAGCTCCCTTCACAGCATCAACTTCAATCGGTTCTGTTATTAATTCATCGTTCAAATGATATTTGCTTAGAGTTTTACTTCCTGGAAATAGCTTGTATAGAAAAAAATTCTCGCCGAATAAATTTGGTAGCGTATCAAAATCAACAATAGAAATTTGATGAGTACGGTCTTCATTTAAAAGTTTACATCCGATAATTATGCGATTACTATTTTCTTTAGAAAATTTTACAACTTTAGAAATCACATCTTCTATAAACACAACATCATTATTCAGCATCAGTATATATTTTCCGCTTGCTTCCTTAAAACCTTGATTGTTCGCTGCAGCAAATCCTTTGCTTGTTTCATTCAAAACAAATTTTACTTTAGGGTATTTCGAAATAATCTCATTTTTTCCTTTCTCTGAAGAGCCGTTATCAACTACAATTACTTCAAAAGTTATTTCTTTAGTCTCAAGGAACAATGTTCTCAGACAATTATCAAGATGAGGAAATGAGTTATAATTAACTATTACGATTGATACATCAACCATTCTGGGTCTTCATAGGAATGAAATGAGTTTATTTTGGAGCAAATATAAGTGTTATCAATTAAAGATTTGATTTTTATTTTTATCTTGAAGTTACATTTTTATTCAACATGGAACATCTTATGAAAAAAGTATTAATCTCTATCTGCCTGATCTTTACAATAATAGTTTTGACTTACACTTCTTCAGATGCTCAATCGTTATCAAACACAAGATATGAAGCGGCAGAAGGAAAAGTCGTTGGTATATGGCCTCATAACGATCGCTTGAAATCAACAGAAAGATTACGGGAATTGAAAGACCGCTGGGGATTTAATTATTTACTTCTTGCAGCAGTTTATGGAGAAAAAGAAAAGTCGCTCGTAAATGATGCCGGCTTTGACTCATTACATATAATGCATCAAATTTATTTGCCCGACTTGATCAATGATAAAGAATTGGTTATTCGGAACATTAAAAATGTCGGAAAGATTTGGGCTTATTATTTCGATGAACCAATCAGCCGCGGGCAATCATATATTCAATTTTTACAATTGATAACAGAACTAAGCAACAGCGGATTTTATCCGCACGCAAAATTTATTGTAAGTGAAGTTGATGAAAATAAAGCAGCGCGTCTTCTGAGAGTAGCAGATGGAATTATGTACAGCGGTTACGGCAATAAAGAAGCAATGGGTTTAGATCAAGTGAAAACATGGACGGAGTGGAAACAATATCTTGGAGAAATATTTTCATTAACATGGATTAGCTCCGATCAAGATTCAAATGAATATCGAACGTTGCTTAAAGCCGCGCGGGATTTGGGATTTAATGCAGTTTGGTTTTATGCTCTTGAACCGATTGGGGAAGGTGAGGAAGTAAGTAACAGCAATTATGAAAAATTTTGTGAAGCCGCTGTGGAGTATGGATTTATGAAAATAAAATAAGAAGTTAAGCCAATTTAAGTTTTTGAATAAATCTTTTTCCTAATTCTTCTTTATTTACCAATCTAAAGAATATTATTAATTCTTCCCCGCCGAATATTTTTGTAACAATTGTAGTAATAAAAATTATAACAGGAGATAATATTAAATATGGTATAACCGGCAAGAAAGATAGCACATACAATCCAATACACATTAATAAAGACCAAAGTAAAACTTTATAACGACCGATTGACGGTTTGTAGTCAAATTTATTTAGAACCATTAGAATGAAAACAAACGATGCAAAGCTTGCAATTAATTTTGCCAATGAAGCGCCAAGAAATGAATATTGAGGAATTAAAATAAAATTTAGTACAAGGTTAACTACAACCTGAATTGCCCCGTAAAGAAAATTATAGAATTGCTTATTCTTTGCTATCAAAACTACAAGAGTGTAAAATGTAAAGAACAAAAAGATCTGACACCAATATAGAATTGAAGCAGGCAGTGAAGCAGATAAGTATTGCGGACCAAAAATGAAATTAACAAGTGAGTTTGATTCAAACGTAAACACAGCAGCAATAATAAATGCAATGAAGTAGAGAAGTTTAATTACAAGATTAGAAAGAAAATCCGAGCTGACCTTATCCGACATTCGTTTAACTAAAATTGGAAATACTGTTGTCACTATTGCGCCCGGAATAATGCTTAAGGGCATAGTTAATCGTACACCTGCAGAATAAATTCCTACAGCAAAAGGACCTTTGTAAGCATTAAGAATAACTATATCTATCTGCATAAATATTGTGGTTAGAATTACAAATCCGAATAACGGTATTGATTCTTTTAACAGCCAAAGTCCATGATCAAGTCTTAGTTTAAATTTATAATCAAATTTTTTCTTCAAGAAATAAAAAGAAAGAATAAATCCCGGAACGCTTGATACCGAATAAACAATTACAAAGTAGAAGACCGGATCTTTCATAAAAGGGATAAACATTATCATCAAAAGAAGGAACAAATTATCTAATATTGCCAATGTCATTGGATAATGCATTTTTAGATTTACTTTGAATGGAGTTGTAAGGAGTTCCCGGAGACAAACAGTTTTAGCCGATAGAATAATTGTCGTAAAGAGAATATTTGATAATACTATTTCCCTTGAAGAATAATTTAGAAATGGAGCTGCAAAATTAAAAATCACAATAAGAATTACATAGAGTAAAAAACGAAGAGATAATGCGCTGCTGAATAAATGAAAATTATTTTTCTCTTTAGAAAATTCACGGAAGACGATCGGCTCGATTCCGAAATCAACAAATTTTGAAAGAATACCAATGATAGCGAGAAGACTGCTGAACTTTCCGAAACTTTCTACACCTAAAAAACGGGCGGCTAGGACAATCGCGATAACATTTATAATAAAAGCCGCAGCTTGTCCAAACGAAAGCGAAAAAACATTTTTAGTTACTTTGTCGATAGAGATTCTACTCTAGATATAATTAGAAATATTTTTTTTGTAATACTCGTACGTTAGATGGATTCCCTCTTCTAACGTAACGTTCGGTTTCCATGTAGTTAGCTCTTGCAGTTTAGAAATATCAACGGTGATATCGCCGGTTTCTATTTTTTCATAGTTTTCAGGCCAAGGAATAAACTCCATCTTTCCATTGTTAACACAGTTGATAATTGATTGGACCATATCGCGAAACTTAGTCGATTTTCCTGAGCCAATATTAATTACCTCACCAGCAGATTTTGAGGACATTGCTGAAAGTATCATCGCGTCAACAATATCGTCAACATAGATGTAATCTCTTAATTGTTGTCCCTCACCGTATATCTTTATCGTTTTATTTTCCATCGCTTGTCTAATGAACCAGCCGATTAACGAGTACTTACTATGTTTAATCTGCTGGCGTGGACCATAAGGATTTGTTAATCGTAAAATTGTAGATGGAATTCCAAAATCTTTATAGTACATCAGTAAATATTTCTCCGAGGTCAATTTGTGAATTCCATATAAGCTCAATGGATTTGTCTCGCACTGCTCTGTAACTAAAGAAGTTTCTACTTTACCATAAACCATCCTGGAACTAGAGAAAATTATTTTTGCACTCAGATTAAATTTACGGCATGTTTCTAAAATGTTTAACGTCGCGCGGGCATTAAGATCTAAATCTTCAAATGGCATGTTAAGACTATCAATATAACTTACTTGAGCGGCTAGATGAAAAATAATATCGGACTTTTCAATCAAAGGGCGTATTACATTTGTATCGCGAATATCATTTATCACTATTTCAATTTTTCTTTCTTTGCCTAAAATATTAAATAAGTTTCCGCCGTAAAGAGGATTGAGGTTATCAATTATTTTGATGTTCGCATCAAGTTCAATCAACTTGAGTGCTAAATTGCTTCCGATGAAACCTAATCCACCTGTTATTAGAACATTTTTATTCTTGTAGTAATTTTCCATAGGGTA
>Ga0209514_10009918_pt1 | contig 10361 bp, 10 predicted proteins | sample Subgrocontami58m_FD_187452 | JGI IMG/M metagenome (GOLD analysis project Ga0209514, IMG submission 187452) | Subsurface groundwater microbial communities from S. Glens Falls, New York, USA - GMW37 contaminated, 5.8 m (SPAdes) (version 3) | ecosystem: Environmental > Aquatic > Deep subsurface >...
GCTACTTCTCGGCACTCGGCGATCTCGTCGTCACGGGACCGACGCGCACCAACGTCAACGACTACCGCGTGATCCTCGTCACCGCGTAGGGTGGATGGAGTGCAGCGCAATCCACCAAACGCTGCAGATATAGCGCGCAGCTACGCGCCACGCACGCGGCGAGGCCGCGGCTTTGCCGGTTTTGCGGCAATGGTCTCGAATTGATTGATCTTCACTGTGCCTTGCGGAAATTTCGCGGTGATTTCAAGCGCCCCACCCATCGCTTCAACGTAGGAGCGCAGGGTCGAGATGTAGACATCGGTGCGCCGCTCGATCTTCGAGACGTTCGCCTGCCTGACATGAAGCTCGCGTGCGAGTTGCTCCTGCGATAGTTGCCGCGCCTGCCGCAGCTCGTAGAGCGGCATTTCCTGCATCAGCACATTGGCGCGCGCCTCCGAGCGCTTCTGCGTACCCGTGGACATCTTTGCCCGCAGATCCTTATAGGGTTTTGCCATGATTCCTCGCTTCCTGTTCCAGTTCCTTCAGATGCTCGTCATACAAATGGTCGGCGAGCGGCACATTTATCTCATACCAACGCTTGTTACCCGTCTTGTCGCCGCCGATGAGCAGAATCGCTGCGCGCCTCGGATCAAATGCATACAAAATTCGATACGGCCGCCCTGCATGTTGAACCCGCAACTCCCGCATATGGCCGTGCCTCGATGCCTTCACACCCGAGCTGTGCGGAAATGGCAGCCGTGGACCCATCGCTTCAAGCAACCGCACGGAAACATCGACAGACTCCTGCTCGGCCTCGGTCAGCGCGTCCCACCATTGTCCGAATTCGTCGGTGTATTCAACATTCCAGGTCACGAGTAATTATAACTCTAAAGGAATATTCCGTTCAAGGTATGCCTGACCACGCCGTGGAAATTTCGCAATCCTGTAGCGCAGGGGCGCGCGGACACGTTAGCGACGCAGTCGCCCGTTTGCGGGAAGCGCACCTTCGCCGCCGCTTCCGCCCCGGATGGCTCCACCTACGCCGTGTCGCGGGGGCGCCTCGCCTGCATGGTCGGGAATCACAATCACGAATCAAAGCGCACTAGGTATTGCACGGGTTGCAGGTGAGATCGCTTTAGGTCTTTGGCGGGCAGACAAGTCACTCGCGGGCGTTTCGTATCGACGCCACTCACCAGATAGAACCAGTAATTCTGGCGTGCGCGGCTGTTCAGCCATTCACCTTCAGAAAGAAAGAAGCGGTTGCCGTTAGTGATGTTTTTCACCTCAATGAATCGCTCACTGCCGTCGCTTTCGAAGGACTTGATGTCATAGCCGAGTCCCGGGCGGTCGGCGACGTTCTCCACTCTTCCTGCAAGATCGGATTGCCCTGCCTTGCAAAGCCGTTCCTTTTCCGCCTGCAAAGCGATCTCCTCCGCGATTTGTCCGGAAGCCTGGCGCTTTTGCGCTTCCTCCCGCATATCACGCACTTCAGCGTCGTCCTTGGGGGTGAAGCGAACTGACTGGGCGGCACGATGCAGGGTTCCATCAAAGGGTTGCAGGCTCGCAGGCGCGATGGCCTTGGATTCACTCTCTCCAGCCTTATGTCGAGCGAGTATCCAGCAGAATGAGTGGGCATCAAGAAGGGTTGCGTCCCGGAAGCCTTCGGCTTGAAGACAGCGCTGAACGTCCCGGACGGCAGCGATGAATCTGGAATAATTATCCCAACTGCAGTTGCCTTCGGTCCGCAGGTCTACACCGAGCTCGGCAAACGCCTTGTCAAAAGAGCGCGTGCGCAAAGGCAAGAAGCGGTCTGGCGCGGCGATGAAGAACAAGTAGCCCAGCAGTTCGTAGCGTTTGCCGCAGTGAGCGGTCATCGACTCGAACACCTGCTGGCTGGCACTCCCGTTTTTGTAAAGTTCAAACAGCAGGGTCTCCAATTCCCTGCGTGCAGCAGGCTCTGCCTGGGCATCAATGAGCCGCAAGTGAACCCGACTGTTTGGACCTTGCCTGCCTTCCCATTGCAGGAGATTGTTGCCCGGAAGCTCTATGGCCCGGATTACCCTCGAAAGAATCTCCCCGGTGCCAATCGTCGCCCGGGTCCAACGCCTAGGTTCCATGATGGCCATGGCGCGGTCCGGAATCGCATTTTTGTAGCCCTCCCACCCGTAGGCGAATGATTGGCGGTTGGAGAAACTGTCGAGCGGCCAGCCGCTGGCCTCGATGTGGATTTGCTGGAAACGGTTGTAGGCGCGGCGGAAAAGCGACGGAGAGATTGGCATCTGGTTAGTAAGAAGTGGTGAGTTCGGCGACGACGGCTTCGAGGAGGTTCGTGGCGGTGGCGCGGGAGGCGGCGAGTTGCGTTTCCAACTGGTCCACCAAGGCCATCAGTTGATCCACTTTGGCCACGATCCGGCGTTGTTCGGCGAGAGGTGGCAGTGGAATCGGCAATTTGCACATGACCTCACGTCCTATGTTCTTCATCGAACTGCTCGTGCCGGATGCGTTTCGAGCGTAGTAGGCACGAGACGGATCGGACGTGTTCGCGAGGTTGACGAAGGCTCGCTCAATCTCATCGGGAAATGTGAAGCGCACGATCTTGTCGCTCATCATCAGGTGCGGCGGCGTCTGATCGACGATAACGCTGCGAGCTACGAGTTCTTCGGTATTGGCCCGAGAGAGCAGGAAGTCTCCGGCCTTCACTTCGCAGTCAGGACGGCTCGTCATTCCCGGAGGCAGTGCCTTGTTTTCCTCAGGCTTGAAGACGCCCCATGAGACGGCGCTGACTTTCAAAACTCCCCAATCCGTTCCCCCGCGTGCTTCGGGCAGGCATTGTGGGCTCCAGCCAGAATCGCTCGTGAGGGAGATATTTCCTAGACGAATCCATGCCCAAGAGAATGGCACTTCGTAGGGGGCTTCATCCGCTGACACGGGCTCATATTCCTTTGCCTTCTTCGCGCGCCGTTTTGCCGCGATGCGAGCGATTAAATCCTTGGCCGATTCGTCGTTGGGGTCTTGGGGGACGAGTTTTCCTTGGACGGCGAGGGTGAGAATGGATTTGCGGAGGTCGGCAGGGGGAATGGTGTAGGACGGATGGAAGAGAAACTGGAGGTTGGCCGAGGTGGGCCCATCGGCAAAGCGGGCCAGCGACGCGCGGGCGAGCGCGGCGTGCCGCATCTCCCGTTCCTGCTGCTTTGCCTCCAGCCGATCACACAACGCCATCAACTCATCCACCTTCGCCACGATTCGCTTCTGCTCGGCGAGGGGCGGGAAAGGAATTGCGATCTTACGGAGCCCGGCCAATGGAACAGTTTTTTGGGCAATTCCTGTTGCGATCAAGGCGGCCTGCCGAAACACATGTTTGCTCATCAACGCGTAGGCGAGGTAATGAAGCTCGACATGCTTTGATGGACGAATAATGCCAATGTGCCGCTGAACGCAGAATGGTCGCGAATCCCGAACAATGACTGGAATGCCGAACGAACCAACCAACGTGTAGAGAATGTCGCACTCTCGAGGCTTTCGTATCCAATCCAGCTTCACGTAATACTCCGCCGACACATGGCGACAACCGGCGAAATCGATTCCGCCCCACCGAACGTCACTGATGACAAGAAATGGAACGCCGGTTTCGGCTTTTGGAGGCGGTAAATGGTCCCCGTCCGTTACAGAGACGCACAAAGCGGCTAGCGGAGCGATGCTCCATTGAGAGGGCAGTTGAAACTCATCGGCATCTTCGGACAGTGGTTCAATTCGCTCTGCTTTTTTGAGAAGCCCCTTATTTACAAGGGACACTTTCTCGGCGTGAATTTTTTCAAGCAACTTCCCTGCAATGCCATCATTTCCATCCTGCTCAACCAGCTTTCCCTGCACAGCAAATTCCAGCACCAGCTCCCGCATCTTCGCCGCCGCGTTAGGCGTTTCGGCGAACTGGTCGAACTTTTCAAAAAAGGTTTCCAGCTTCATTCAGCAGTGCCAGCGGTGCTGCTGAGGGCGCGGTGGAGTTCCTGTTTCAGCGCGGCGCGGGTGGCGGCGATCTGGGCGAGGAGCTTTTCGTATTCCGGCAGGAGGTGATCCACATCGCCAGGACCGGTGTCGGGGTTGTGTGGGTTCTTGAGGTCGAGGTTGTAGTTACCGGTCTTGATCAGGTCGAGGGAGACGCGCCAAGCCTGCTCGTTTTCCACGCGAGATTTGAATCCGTCTTTTTCCGAGCCCCACCACGCGCGTTCGCCCTCGAACTCCTCGATGCGGATGGGTTTGCCTTTGTTGTAGCTCTTGGCGCCGGGCGGATAGGAGTGCTCGTAATACCAAACGTGAGTGGTAGGCTGACCCTTGGTGAAGAAGAGGAGGTTGGTGCGGATGCCGGTGTAGGGATTGAAGACGCCGTTGGGCAGGCGAACGATGGTATGCAGGTTGCACTCAGTGAGCAGCGCTTCCTTGATGCGGGTCTTCACGCCTTCACCAAACAACGTGCCATCGGGAAGCACGAGGCCAGCACGGCCGCCGGGCTTGAGGATCTTCATGAGGAGCACCAGAAAGAGGTCGGCGGTCTCGCGGGTGCGGAACTCGGCGGGGTAGTTGGACTCGATGCCGTCCTCCTCCATGCCGCCGAAGGGCGGGTTGGTGACGATGACGTCCACGCGTTCCTTCGGGCCCCAGTCGCGCAGGGGACGGGCCAGCGTGTTGTCGTGCCGGACGTTGGATGGCACGTCGATGCCGTGCAGGAGGAGATTGGTCATGCACAGGACGTGCGGCAGGTGCTTTTTCTCGATGCCGGCAAAGCAGTCCTGGATGGTACGCTCGTGTGCCTCGGTTTTAGCCTGTTTGCGCAGGTGCTCAATGGCACAGACGAGGAAGCCGCCGGTGCCGCAGGCGGGGTCGAGGATGGTCTCGCCGAGGCGGGGGTTGACCTGCTCCACAATGAACTGGGTGACGGCGCGTGGGGTGTAGAACTCGCCGGCATTGCCCGCGGACTGGAGATCCTTCAGTAGCTTTTCGTAAATGTCGCCGAACATGTGGCGGTCATCGGTGGCGTTGAAGTCGATGCCGTTGATCTTGTTGATGACCTGACGCATCAACGTGCCGTTTTTCATATAGTTATTGGCATCGTCAAACGTCATACGAATCAGGCCGGCAATCTTGTCCCCGCCGCCGGTCAGCGCCTTGAGCTTGGGTAGTAGCGTGTTGTTTACAAAGTCGAGCAGCGCTTCGCCGGTAATGCCCTCCGCGTCACTCGCCCAATTGGACCAGCGCAGGTGTTTAGGGAGCGGGGACTTATAGTTGTCGCGAAGGACCTCCATCTCCTTTTCGCGATCGTTGAAAATCTTCAGAAAAAACATCCACCCAAGTTGTTCGAGACGCTGCGCATCGCCGTAGGTGCCGGCGTCCTTGCGCATAATGTCCTGGATGGTCTTGACGATATTAGAGACGTTAGGCATGGGTCAGGCTGCTTCTCCAAAAAGTTGTGTCTCGAGTTCGTGAATCGCGGCGAGATAGTGTTTCCTGTCGCCGAAGAGTTTGACGATTTCGACCGGCGTGCCAAATTTGGTTAGCGGGTCGACTTTAAGGATTTCGAGCGACTCGACGCTCTTGAGGCCGGCGTCAGCATATTTTTCGAGCAACGCGTCTAATACCGCGCGCGCCTTATCACCATACTTACCGAAGACATTACGCTTGCGCACTTTCTCGGCGCGCTCGCGGCGCGTGAGCGGCTTCTGGTCGAAGGCGACGTGACAGACAAGGTCGAAGGCGTCGTAATCGCGCCCGACCTGCTCGGCAAGGTCATCGAGGAAGACGCCCTGGCTTGCCAGTTCCTCGATGATGGCTTGCTTGCGATCGGCTGCCTTCCATGCATTGAGAAACGCGTTCAGCGAGGCGTAAGCGCTGCGCACGGTTTTTCGCGTGTAGTCCCTCAGTGATTCGGTAATAAGTTTACCGTCGCCGTCGAGATACTGAACGCGCTCGCTTGTGATGGTGACTTCGACGTCGTCGACGTAATACTTGTGTATTGGATGCCCGGCACCAACTGACGTCAAGACGGCCGCGGGATCGTAGATCAGATCGCCGGGCAACGCAGCGTTTTCGCCCTCTGGCACGTCGTCAGGCGGAACCGGTGAGTCCTTCAAACCGGGCTCATAAATTTGCACAGGGTCGCCATCGAAATCCGGGTCCGCAAACAGCTTGGTCGCGTTCCGGAAATCCATGATGGTGAAGAAGAACTTGTCGTAGTCCTCATTGATGCGCGTGCCACGACCAATAATCTGCTTGAACTCGGTCATCGAGTTGATGTGCTTATCGAGGACGATCAGGTGGCAGGTTTGCGCGTCCACGCCGGTGGACATAAGTTGCGACGTTGTTGCGATGACCGGATACGTGGATTCAGGATCGATGAAGTTGTCAAGTTGGGCCTTGCCCTCGTCGTTGTCGCCGGTGATCCGCATGACATACTTGCTGTTGGCCGCTGCAAGGTCAGGGTTGGCATTGACCAGTGCCTGGCGCATGCGCTCCGCGTGATCGACGTTCTCACAAAAGACAATGGTCTTGGCGTAGCGGTCTGTCGCCTTCAGGAATTCAGTGATCTTGGCGGCAACGAGCTCGGTGCGCTTTTCCAGCACGAGATCGCGGTCGTAGTCGAGCGCGTTGTATTCGCGATCTTCTATGACCTGACCGTATTTGTCGGCCTTGCCTTTTTCTGGGCGCCAACCCTCAAGGTCCTTGTCGATGCCGATTCGGACCACTTTGTAGGGGGCGAGGAAGCCATCGGAAATACCTTGTTTCAGTGAGTAGGTGTAAATCGGTTCACCAAAGTAATCAATGTTGGAAACGTCTTTGGTTTCCTTCGGTGTGGCGGTCATGCCGATTTGCGTGGCTGATGAGAAATGCTCCAGGATCTTGCGCCATGCCGCATCGTCGGCTGCGCTGCCGCGATGGCACTCGTCGATAACCACGAGATCGAAAAAATCCGGAGAGAACTGCTTGTAGATGTTCTGCTCTTCCTCAGTGCCAGTGACAGCCTGATAGAGGGAGAGATAGATCTCGAAGGCTTTGTCCGCAGTGCGATTGGTGATCTTCGTCATCGCATTGCCGAACGGCTTGAAGTCATTGGTTTTGGTCTGGTCGGCAAGGATGTTGCGATCGACCAGGAAAAGGATGCGTTTCTTCGCGCCCGACTTCCAAAGGCGCCAGATGATCTGAAACGCGGTGTAGGTCTTGCCGGTTCCGGTAGCCATGACCAGCAGAATGCGGTTGACGCCGCGCGTGATGGCTTCTACGGTACGGTTGATTGCGGTGAGCTGATAGTAGCGGGGCGACTTTCCAGAAATGTCGTCGTAGTATTCCTGCGTGTTTACGGTTTCCTGAGCAGGGGTAAAACCCTTGGCAGCGCAATAGCGCGTCCAAAGTTCTTCAGGAGAAGGAAATTTGTCGAGCGGGAACTCTCGCTCGACTGTCGCGCCCGCCCCGGTGCGGTCATGTTCGAGAAACGCGTCACCGTTGGAGCTGTAGGCGAAGGGTACGTCGAGGATCTCGGCATATTCGAGCGCCTGCTGCATGCCGGCGCCTACCGTGTGGTTGTTGTCTTTCGCTTCAATAACGGCAATCGGAATGTTCGGTTTGTAGCAAAGCAAGTAATCCGCTTTCTTTGCCTCTCCGCGCTTCACCGTCTTGCCGCGCACGATGACCCGGCCTTTGGTGAAATAGACTTCTTCCCGCACTTGGATCATCACGTCCCAGTTGCCACCCTCCTTGCCAACAATGGCGGGGGTGATGAACTTTGTGCGGATATCTGCTTCGGTGAGGCTTTTTTTATGGAGGTCAGACATACCTCGTTGTGTCCTCGGTGCGCGACGGATCAGTATATATTGACTGGGCTCGGACGTGGCTCTAATGTGAATCACTCGGAATAGGTTGGCGAAATATTGCGGATCGGGGCCGGAAAGACGGAGTCAGGTTAAGGAATGGATTGCAGGCGAGGCGCCTGCGCTACGTGCTACAGAGCCGCGCGCTAGATCACGCGTCCCAAGGGTTGACCACTTCGACACCGCAGTCGTCATAGTCCGCGACATTGCGGGTTGCGATCGCCGCGCCGGCGGAACGCGCGATCGCGGCGATTTGCGCGTCGAAGCTGGAGATTGGCCGCCCTGCCCGGCGGCGCTCCGCTGCGATGCGGGCGTAGGGATGCGCTTCTTTGCTGCCGAAGGGAAGAATGCGGCCGCGGAAATCTTCACCGAACATCGCCTCGGCCGCCGTTTCCAGAGCTTTGCGCCGCCGGCCCGCGGGCAGCAGCATGATGCCGTGCAGGATTTCCGCTTGCGTGATGCTCGTGGTGTAGAGGCTTGTCAGCGGTTGGGCGGCCACCCAGCGCACTACGATTTCTGCGGGCGACGGCCGCATCAATTCTGAAAGAACATTGGTGTCGAGAACGATCACTTGCCGACTCGTTTGCCTGGTTTGGGCGGCTCGCGCATCGGCTCGCGAACGGGCACGTGCAAATCGATGCCGCCGAGCGGCTTGAAGCGCCGCCGGATCGTCTCCGCGAGGTTGCGGGGTGTAGCTACCTCCTCCGCAAGAGCCGCGCGCAGAATGTTTCTGGCCTCGTCTTCCATCGAGCGTTGGCGGTGAGCTGCCCGCACGCGCAGGCGTGCCTTGGTCTGTTCGTCCAGTTTTCGAATCGTGATGCTGGCCATGGGGGTCCTCTCGTGCAATCAATGATTGCATTGTAATCAATGCGGCCGGATGCCTCAAGCGTAAGGAATGGATCGCAGGCGGGGCGCGTGCGGGAGACGAGTAAAGCGTGGCGCGCTGAAGCCGCGCCCTACGTGTGGCGCACGGGTGGGAGACGGGAAAAGCGTGGCGCGCTGAAGCTTTGCCCTACGTGTGGCGCACGGGCGGAAGACGAGTAAAGCGTGGCGCGCTGAAGCCGCGCCCTACACGTGGCGCGGGCGCGCCGCTATGTGAGCGCGTTCGGCACCGGCTTGCCGGAGAAATGCGCGCGCAGGTTCGCCAGCATTTTCTCCTTGCGCCCTTCGCGGACTTCAAGCGTGCTCGATCCGATATGCGGGACGAGCACGACCTGCTCCATCGCCAGCAACTCCGCAGGCACGCGCGGCTCGTCCCGAAACACGTCCAGCCCCGCCCCCGCGATGCGCCCGTCCCGGAGCGCCGCAATCAACGCCGTCTCATCAACATTGACGCCGCGCGAAACATTGATCAGAAAACCCTCGGGCCCCAGTGCATCCAGGATACGCGCATCGACGAGATTGCGCGTCGCCGGCGTCGCCGGACAGGCGATCACCAGACAGTCCACCTCACGCGCCATGCTTTCCAGATCGGAATAGTAAGGCCAGGCGACGTCCGGCTTGCGGTGCGGCCCGTGGTAACACACCGACATGCCGCACGCTTCCACGCGTCTTGCGATCCCGCGTCCGATCCTGCCGAGACCGACGATGCCGCAGGTCTTGCCGCGCACTTCGCGGCCCGGCGGCGCCGGTGCTTCCAGCCATTTGCCCGCGCGTACGTAGCGGTCGTGCTCGCAGATCCGGCGCATCACCGCAATGAGCAGCCCCAGCGCAAGATCAGCCACGGCCTCTGTGATCGAATCCGGGGTATTGGTGACCACCACCCGCCACTCCTTTGCCGCGGCCAAGTCCACCGTGCGATTGGGCGTGCCATAGCACGCCACGATCTCCAGCTTCGGCAGCGCCTCGAAGTATTCGCGGCTGAACCCGAACGGCCCCGTGGTGACCGCGCCGCGCACGCGAGGGGATATCTGCTGCAGGAAGGCGTCCCGATCGGGCGCGGTCCACAGCCTATGCACGGTGAACTCGCGCTCAAGCTCGGCGAGCGCCGGCGCGTAGATCGCCATCGTCACCACGATCTCAGGTTTTGCCATATTGGAAATCTAATAATGCGACTTGAAGCTGATCGCATCGCGATAGGCAAGATCTTCCAGATCGATGTAGGAGCGCTTGGTTTGCTTGTCCACCGTGTACTGAATCTTGCGGTTGGTTTCGTTCGTCGCGCGGATATCCAGCAGCTCGAGCGATTCCCTGACCTCCCATTCGTGGGCACCCGCGATTCCGGCAGGCGCGTAGATCATCGAGCCGGGACCGACTTCGAATTCCTTGCCTTCGAAGTTGCGCACCGTCGCGTGTCCCGAAATCACGTAATAGCAGGCCTCGATCGGGTGCCAGTGAAGCTGTTCGTAGGTCCCGGGTTTGTAAGTCGCGCGCCCCAGCCTTACACGGTCGGTCGCATTGACCTCCGGCCACCCGATGAGCCGCTGGTAGGTCTGGCCGTCCGTTACGCCGCGGCGCCCGGGATAATCCGCCTGATTGATCACCGTCAATGTCGATTTCACGTCCATGTTCGTATCTCCTTGGGCTGAA
>Ga0209514_10009924_pt1 | contig 10356 bp, 8 predicted proteins | sample Subgrocontami58m_FD_187452 | JGI IMG/M metagenome (GOLD analysis project Ga0209514, IMG submission 187452) | Subsurface groundwater microbial communities from S. Glens Falls, New York, USA - GMW37 contaminated, 5.8 m (SPAdes) (version 3) | ecosystem: Environmental > Aquatic > Deep subsurface >...
GGTGGGCGTGCCCAGGGCCCGCTGGGCAGCCCGGTGGCGCTGGCCGTGCTCGCCCAAGCTCTCCTGATGGTAGAGGAACTGGATGCTCCGCTCCAGGAACCGCCGCTCCGCATCCACCCACTGCCAGGACAGCAGCACTCCCAGGGACTGCAACTCGTCCATGTCTCGCTCGAAGCGCTGTTCCAGCTCGAGCAAACGGCGGCGATCCGCGGGAACAGCCTCTCGGACGCCGTCCAGGATGGCCTGCACGGACAGGGGCTGCGCCAGGGTCCCGTGGCTAGCCCGGATCGCCGTCTGGTAGCCCAAATAGTACCCCAGGCGGATGAGGAATCGCTTGTGGTAAGGATCTGCCTTGATGAGCTGCAGCGGGTACCGACCGATCTGCCCCAGGTTTCGGCTCGCGTTCCAGGCCGCGCCAGGGCTGAGCCGCCACGACGTCACGTCGCCGCTGAGAGACCCCGGCAGGTCCCCTAAGGGGCGTTGGAACATACTGCCGATGGCCTCGGCGATGAGCTGCCGTCCCCGCACCGTGGCCACACACTCCGCGCGCCTCGTTAGCCGACGCTCGATCTGCACATTCAGGTCGAGGGAGGAGAGGTGCTGCACATCTGCGTTGAACTTCTGGCGCTCCCTGGACGTCCTCTTGCCGACGCAATGCATGTCGAGGCCCCGGGCCTCGGCGTAGCGCCTGTAGTTCAGCAGAATGCCTGCCTCAGGGTGAGGAAGCGTCATCCAGGCGTTGCTGACGAACATGAAGAGCTGGATGGTACTGGAGCTCATGGCGGCTACCGCGGCAAAGAGCTGCCGACAGAGCAGATCCGGCTCTGACGCGCTGGGAGTTACTTCACGATCCATCCCAGGGGGTATATAGGCGATGGATCCTGCGATCCTCCCCCGCGACTTCCGGTACTCCGGATAACCCCATCCGCCGGTCTGCCAGGCCCGGGCCATGATCGCCTCGAGAGCCAGCGCTTGGCCCCCGTCGGCCGGAAGGCGCAGCACGCCGTCCTTGGGAATCGGAGCAAGGGGGAGGTGCCAGTTAGCCTTGGGTCTGCCGCCTCGCGCCGGCCGCCTTTCGTCGCCAGGACAGAGGAGAAGATCCAGCGAGCCCTGACCATGGCTCGCAGGGCGGGGCAGGTCGACCACCAAGCGCAGCGCGTCCGGGGCCCTGGACTCCATCTGGTCGAGAAGGGCCTCCTCGGCGCTCAATTCGCTCCGCACGATAGCATGGCTCATGCAACCGGTCAAACGCAGGTGCCCTGGGGGAGTAAGAACAGACTTCAGCGGTTGGTCGTCGGGAAAGGGTGTGTTATGATCAGCCCCGGTTCTGAGAGGCCGTCTGCGGCCAGATTTCCCGGAGGCACCAGTGAAGACCGCCGAGCTTTTCTCCATCCCTCTCGCCCTCTGTGCCGAGCGCGACTGCGCCGTGTTCGAAGGGCAACGCTTCACCTTCGAACAGGTCAACGCCCGCGCCAACCAGGCCGCCACCGCGCTGGCCGGCTTGGGCGTCCAACCGGGAGACCGGGTCGCCATCCTGCAGGTGAACTGCCACCAGTACATCGAGAGCTTCTTCGGCTCCGCCAAGCTGGGTACCGTCTTCGTTCCCCTCAACTACCGGGCCAAGGCCGACGAACTGGTCCACATGATCAATAGCTGCGAGGCCTCCACCCTGCTGGTGGGGCCCCGCTACCTGGACCTGGTCGACTCGCTGCGACCCCAACTAAAGTCCGTGCGCCACTACCTCTCTCTCGAAACGCCACACGGGGGGATGCATCACTACGACGCCCTGGTAGGGGGCGCGTCTTCAGACGAGGTGTTCCCGGCTGGAGAGGACGACGAGGCGACGGTGTTGCTCTATACGGCGGGGACGACGGCCTTCCCGAAAGGTGTCATTCACACCCATAACACCCTCACCCTCTACATCCTGGAGAACGTCAATCCGCCCGACCCCGAGATCAATGAGGTCAATCTGCTGGTCGTGCCCCTCTACCACATCGCCGGGCTTCAGGGGATGCTGGCCTCCGTCTACGGGGGGCGCACCATCGTCCTGCAGCGCCAGTTCGATGCAGGCGCCTGGTTGCGGGCCGTGCACGAGGAGCGGGTCACCCACAGTGTGGTCGTGCCCACCATGCTCAAGCAGGTCATCGACCATGCTGACTTCGCCCGCTCCGACCTGAGCTCCCTCCGCCAGATCACCTACGGAGCTGCCTCGATGCCCCTGGAGGTCATCAGCCGCGCCGTGGATCTGTTGCCCAACGTGCGCTTCATTAACGCCTTCGGTCAGACCGAGACCGCCGGGACCGTCACGGCCCTCGGCCCCGAGGACCACATCATCTCCGGCACACCCGAGGAGAGGGAGAAGAAGCTGCAACGCCTCAGCCTCTCCATCGGCCGGGCCCTACCGGGGGTGGAGGTCTGTGTCTTCGATCAGGAAGGGTGTGAGCTGCCGCCGGGCCAAGAGGGTGAGATCGTGGCGCGCGGCCCGCGAGTGATGGCCGGCTACTGGGGTCAGCCCGAGGCCACGGCGGCCACCATCCGTGACGGGTGGGTCTACACGGGAGATATCGGCTGGATGGACGACGAGGGCTACTTCTACTTGTCCGGCCGGGCCAAGGACATGATCATCCGGGGCGGCGAGAACATCTCCCCCGAAGAGGTGGAGAACGTCGTCCATTCCCACCCGTGCGTGGAGGAGGCTGCCGTCATTGGGCTTCCGGACGTCGAATGGGGCGAGTCAGTGTGCGCCGTGGTGACCCTGAAGCCCAGCCAGACAGCCACCGCCGAGGAGATCATCGAGTACTGCCGGCAGCGCCTCGCGAGCTTCAAGAAGCCCGAGAAGATCATCTTCACGGATGCCCTGCCGCGCAACGCTATGGGCAAGGTGCTCAAGACGACCTTACGGGAGCTGTATGCCCAGCCGGCCAAGTCGGGCGCTTCCTGAGCACGCGGGGCCGACATAGGCGTACCGACGGCTGATTCCGCCGGCGCCGCAACCGGCACGGCCAGCCCGGGCACGGGCCCAGGGCTCAGTGCGACTTTCGCCTCCTTCCGGTACCGGGACTTTAGGCTTCTCTGGTTGGGCCAGGCCGGCCACTCGGCCCTCGTCTGGATGGAGCAGGTGGCCCGCGGCTGGCTCACCTGGGAGATCAGTGGCTCGGCCATGGACCTGGGCGGCGTCCAGGCAGTGCGGGCCATTCCCTTCCTCGTGGCCCCTCTCATCGTGGGGCTGGCCGTGGATCGCTTCGACCGCCGCCTGATCCTGATCGGCACCCAGCTCACCGAGGTGGTGGTCAAGCTCGCCCTGGCCCTCCTCATCGTCACAGGCCAGATCGCCATCTGGCATCTCTACGTCACGAGTATCGTCCTGGGAGCCTCCATGTCCTTCAACATCCCCACCCGGCTCGCGCTGACGCCGAGCCTGGTGGGCAAGGGTGAGGTGACCAACGCCATCGCCCTCAACAGCACGGCGATGAACGTCAACAAGATCATGGGCCCCATCCTCGCCGGGCTGATCATCGCCTGGGCGGGAACGGGCGGTGTCTACTTCGCCATGGTCGGCGTGGGCTGCCTGACCGTGTTCGTCACCTTCCTCCTGCGGGTGCCGCCCGAGGCCAAACGGCGACAGGCCCTGTCCTGGCTCCACGACCTGCGCGACGGGCTGGGCTACATGCTGGGCCACCGCGACCTGATGCTGGTCATGGGGATCGCCCTGGCCACGATCATCCTCGCCTGGCCCTACGTAACGCTCCTGCCCATCTTCGCCGACGAGATCTTCCACGTTGGGGCCCCGGGGCTCGGGCTGATGAATGCCGCCATCGGGATCGGCGCCCTATTGGGCTCGCTCTTCATCGCCTGGCGCAGCGACCTGGCGCGCCAGGGGCTTGTACTCGTGGGGCTGAACTTCGTGTTCGGGGTCTTCATCTTGCTCTTCGCGTTCAGCCCCGTATTCCTCCTGGCCCTCATCTCCTTGGCGGTAGTCGGCTTCGCCACGACCGCCTTCATGGCGCTGACCAACAGCGTGCTGCTGCGCCTCACGTCGGCCGAGTATCGGGGCCGCGTCATGGCGCTCTTCATGATCGACCGGGGCCTCTCACCGCTGGGCCAGGTGGCCGCGGCCGGTCTGGCCGCTGTCGCCAGCGCCCCCATTGCCCTGGGCACCTTCGGCGCCCTGGCCGTGCTGGTGTCAGCCGGCTTCGTCCTCGGCAGTCGCCGCGTCCGCACTCTGTAGCGGCAACGGCGGGAGGCAGTCCGCCGGCCGGCCTACTCGTCCAGGCGGGGCTGAAAACGCCACGCGGCCAGGGCGACCAGGGCGTTCAGGGACACGCCGGCGGCGATCGCCCACGGCGCGCCGGTCAAGTCGGCCAGGGCTCCCATCGGTAGAGCTCCGATCGGGCCGAGGCCCCACGTGATGGTGAAGAGGCTCGCCACGCGCCCCCGCATCTGGTCGGGCGCGATCGTCTGAAGCAAGGTATTGGAACTGGTGGAATAGATCTGTCCGGCCCATCCTGAGAGGAAGAGGAGCGCCAAGGCCACGGGAAAAGGAGGTGTGGTGGCAAACAGCAGGAGGCAGCCCAGCATGGCGAAAAGGGCGCCATACACGAGCGGTGAGGCCCGTCGTGTCTGGCCAAGAAGGATGAGCGTCACCGCACCCCCGAGGGCTCCCATACCGACAGCGGAGAGGAGTTGGCCCAGGCCTGCCACGCCGACGGCGAAGACACGATCGGCGAAGAGGGGCATGAGCATGAGGAGGGGCTGGCTCAACAGGTTGTTGATGGCGACAAGCAGGACGAGCACCCGCAACCGCGGCTCGTTGTAGACGTAGCGGACGCCTTCCTCGAGGGTCGCCCTGACGCCCAGCGTAGAGGTTCGGCCGCTCGGGAGGGGCTGGCGAAGGCCCAGAGTCGTGGCCAGCATGGCAGCATACGCCAGCGCCGCCAGCCCCAGGGTGGGGGCGAGTCCCAGGCTAGCGGCCGCGAAGCCTGCTACGGCGGGGCCCACGAAGCGCGTGGCATTGTAGGAGACGGAGTAGAGGCCGATGGCGCCCAGCAGCTCGTGCCGGGGCACCAGGTTGGCTACCGAGGCGATGCGCGCTGGCTGGTCGAACGCGTACACGACCCCCATGAGGAGAACGATGGCCGCTATGTGCTCGACGGCAACGGCGGACAGGGCAGTCAGGGCAGCCAGCAAGCCCAGGAGTAGCGCCAGGAGCAGCGCGGCAGTGGCGATGAGGGGCCGCCGCTCGGCCACGCGGTCGGCTACAACGCCCCCCAGGGGGGTCAGCAGCAGAGTTGGAGCCGAGCTCAGGAAGCCGATCAGCCCCAGCCAGGTGGCGGAGTTGGCGAGCCGCAGCACCAGCCAGCCCTGAGCCAAGGTAGCGATCCAGAACCCCGTGGCTCCAGCGAACTGGCCGGCGGCGAACAGCCGGAAGTCGCGATAGCGCAGGGCAGCGAGGGGAGGAGAAGCGGTGACCTGGGTAGGCGGCTCCACCATCAGGCCAGGTCACGCAGGGAAGGCCAGCGCAGGGCCACGCCCAACGTGACCAGCACCAGAAGAGCCCCAGTGATGGCCACGGCGGCCGGTGCCCCCAGAAACTGGGCGAGGGTGCCGACGATGAGTGACCCAAAGGGATGGAGGCCGCGGTCCAGGGCATAGAGGCTCATGACCCGGCCCCGAAAGGCGTCCTCTGTCTTCCGGTGCAGCAGGTGGTTCACGAAAGCGTGGAAGGCGTTGCTGAATAAGCCGATGCCGAAGAGGGGCAGAAGGGACACGGCCAGCCACGGGGAATAGGAGAAGACCAGCATCGCCAGACCGAAGCCGGCCATGGAGAGCAGCATCTTTCCCCCCTTGCCCGGCAGATCGCCCAGATAACCCAGCATCAGCAGGCCACTGATGGCGCCGACGCCCACGGCAGACAGTAGCAGACCCAGGCCCTGGGGTCCGATGTCCAGAATGTCCTTGGCGTAGACGGGCAGAGGCGTGGCATAGGGCCAGCCGACGACCATGGGGACGCCCGAGACGACCAGCAGCAGCGCCAGGGGTGGCGTGCGCCAGACGTAACGCAGCCCTTCCAGAAGATCGCCCCAGAGGGAACCCTGCTGGCCGGGCACGGGTGCCGGCACCTCGCGCATGAGGAGGATGCTGACACCGCCCAGGAAGTGGACGAGGACCTGCCCCAGGGCGGCTCCGACGGGCCCCACACTGGCCATGAGGAGCCCGGCCACGGCCGGTCCCACGCTGCGGCTGGTGTTGAAGGCGACGGAGAGAAGAGCGATGCCGCTCATCAGGTCGGAGCGCGGCACGAGCCTGGGCAGCATGGCCTGGCGAGCTGGTTGCATGAAGCTCTGAGCAGAGCCAGCGGCCAGGGCCAGGACGGCGAGATGCCAGGCCTCCAGGCGCTCGCTGACGAGCAGACCGACGAGGGTCAGATCAACCAGGGTGTTGGCCCACTGGGCGGCCACGAGCTGCCAGCGGCGATCGAACCGGTCGGCGAAGACGCCCGCCCAGGGCCCGAACACCAGAAGGGGGGCATGGCGCGAAGCAGCCACGATGCCCAGGACGAGAGGAGACCCGGTGAGCTGGTAGGCGATCCACCCACGCACCACCTCGTCCATCCACTGGGCCAGGGCCGAGCAAACCTGACTGAGCCAGAGGTAGCGGTAATCGTGGTAGCGGAGAGCACCGACGGTCCGCTCCCAGCGACCCTCGCGGGACCGATCGTCCACCGATGTGGGCGTGACCGTGTCGCTCACCAACTCATCAAAGTGGTCATCACTCCAGCTTCAGGAGGGACCTCCAGCGCAGAGCGACCCCGACGGTCATCAGGATCATGATGGAGGGCATGATGGTCAAGGCCATGGGAGCGCCCAGGAGCTGGGCCAGGGTGCCGACGGAGAAGAGCCCGAACGGTAGAAAGCCCCGGTCGAGGGCATAAAGCGCCATGACCCGGCCCCGGTAGCGGTCCTCGGTGTTCACCTGGAGAAGTTGGTTCACGAAGGCGTGGAAGATATTGCTGGTCATGCCCACGCCGAAGAGCAGGAGGAGGGAGAGGGGCAGGAAGCGGGAGTGGGCGAAGATCACCAGGGCCAGGCCGAAGGCCGCCAGGACGAGCAGCAGCTTGGCCCCTTTGCGCGGCAGATCCCCCAGGTAGCCCAGGCCCAGGAGGCCGGTCACGGCGCCCACACCGGCCGCGGTGAAGAGGAGACCGAGCCCCCCGGGCCCGATCTCCAGGATGTCCTTGGCGTAGACCGGGAGGATGGCATTGTACGGAAAGCCCACCAGCATGGGGACGAGCGTGATGGTCACCAGAACGGCGAGATGGGGAGTGGTCCAAACATAGCGCAGGCCCTCCACCAGGTCGGCCCAGGGCGAGCCACTGCCGGTCCGCTCCGGCGGAGGCACCTCGCGCATGAGGAGTATGGCCAGCCCGCCCAGGAAGTGGAGCAACACCTCGCCGAGGGCCGCGCCCACGGGGCCAGCAACAAAAATGAGCCCCCCCGCAACGGCGGGGCCGACGCTGCGGCTGGTATTGAAGGCCACGGAGAGGAGGGCGATGCCGCTCATCAGGTCGGCGCGGGGCACCAGCTTGGGGAGCATAGCCTGGCGGGCCGGCTGCATGAAACTCTGTACCGAGCCTGCGGTCAGCGCCAGGGCCACCAGATGCCAGGCCTCGAGGCGCTCCGTTACCAGCAGCACTACCAGCGTGAGGTCCACGAGTACGTTGGCCCACTGCGCGGCGATGAGCTGCAGGCGGCGGTCGACCCGGTCGGCCAGAACCCCTGCCCAGAGCCCGAACACCAGGAGCGGAGCGTGGCGCGAGGCCGAGACAACGCCCAGGATAAAGGGCGAGCCCGTGATCTGATAGGCGATCCAGCCCCGCACCACCTCGTCCATCCACTGGGCCTGGCCAGAACAGAACTGGCTGAGCCACAGGTAGCGGTAGTCGCGGTAACGCAGGGCCCCTGCTGTACGCTGCCAGCGGCTGCGTTCGCGGGCCGCCGGAGGAACCGAGGTGGACACTCTGTTTGAAGTCAGTCGAGGGTGCTGGCCAACCGGAGGCAGTCCTGCGGCGGCCGGCGCTAGGCGAGCCGGGAGAAGTCGGGCTTGCGGACGGCTACCAGAACACCCAGCAAGGCGCAGACTGCCCCTCCGAAGGCGACGGCGACCGGCGCGCTGAAGATATCGCCGAGGGCGCCGAGGAGGAGCGCCCCCAACGGCGTGAAACCGCGATCGAGCAGGTAAATGCTCATCACCCTTCCCCGGAGGTGGTCGGGCGTATTGGTATGCAAGAGGTGCTGGACGGGCGAGTGGTAGGCGGCGCCCGCCAGACCGGCGACAAAGAGTGCAACGAGAGAGAGAACGAGCAAAGAGGAGAGGGCGAACACGACGAGGCACAACCCGAAGGCCATCATGCCGGCCAGGACAAGCAGTCCCTTGCGTTGCATGTCGCCCGCGGTCGCCATCAAGATCACCCCGACGATGGCTCCCACACCCGTAGCCGAGGCCAGCATGCCCAGCCCCGTCGGCCCGATGGCCAGGACCTCTTCGGCGAAGATGGGGAGAAGGGCCTGGTAGGGTTGAGCGATCAGCATGGGAATCAGACTGACGGCCAGGAGGAGAAGGATGACCGGCGTGTTGAGGGCGTAACGCAGCCCGCCGGTCATCGTCGTCCAGAGGCGATCCCCACTCTTGGAGCGCTCGGTCGGTGGTTCCCGCAGCATGGCCACACTGGCGCCGGAGAGGAGGTGCATGAGCCCTTCGACGAGATAGGCAGCACCACCACCCCACAGTGCCAGGACCAGGCCAGCAATGGTCGGCCCCAGGGCCCGGCTGATGCTCAGGGCGCCCGCATTCAGGGACACGGCATTCATGAGGTCGCCGCGCGGCACCAGGTTGGGGATGAGCGACTGGCGGGCGGGCATCATGAAGCTCTGGGCCGCTCCGGCCACGAAGGCGGTGACGAAGAGGTGCCACACCTCGATGTGGCCGCTGAACACCAGGTAGGCGAGAACCAGGTCGGAGGCCACATTGGTCCCCTGGGCCAGGATAATCTGGCGCCGGCGGTCGAATCGGTCGGCCAGGACGCCGCCGAGGAGGCTGAAGAAGAGGAGCGGGATGGCCCGCGCAGCGGTGATGGAGCCCAAGAGAAGGGCCGAGCCGGTGAGCTGGTAGGCGATCCACCCGCGGATGATCTGGTCCGACCACTGGGCGAGGGTCGACGAGAGCTGTCCGAGCATGAGCCAGCGGAAGTCACGGTGGCGCAGGGAAACAAGGGCGCGAGGAAGGCGGACACCTCGCCGCACGCCGTTGGTGACAACAGCGGCTGCCTGGTCAGCAGCCGCCGCGGGATCCGGTGGTGGGTGGACGATCAATGAGAGGCCAGAACGCTGTCCAACTCGGCCTGCAGGTCGCGGTTGCGGGCCAGCCGGTGGCGCAGGTTCTCCCGCATCTCGGCGAGCTGCAAGAGCTTCTCCTCCACCATCGTAAGCTGATACTCGGTGACCGCCTGGGCCTTCCGCAGCGCCTCCAGCCGCGACTGGCGGTCGGGGGCACTGCGGATCTGCTCCCGCAGGTGTCCGCGCTCCTCCTCGGCCTCCACCATCTCCTTGATCTGGGCCAGCGAGAAGCCCAGGAGACTGCGCATCTTCTTGATCAACTCGAGGCGCTGGATGTCCTCGGGCGAATAGAGACGAAAGCCGCCCTCCATGCGGGTGGGCGGCTGCAGCAGCCCCGTCTCTTCGTAGAAGCGAAGGGTGCGGGGCGTCAGACCTGCCCGTGCGGCCGCCTCTCCGATCTGGACGTAGCGCCCTCCCTCATCTGGCCCTGACCGCATTAGGTCTCCGTCTTGCCCCTTGCAGAGAATACGACATCCCCCCTTCCGGTGGCCAGAGCAAGGTCGCCGGGACGCGGCTGGGGCCGCAGAGCCGGGAGGAGCGACAAATAGTCGCCTAGAGAGGTTCGAGGACCTCCCGCCGAACGTAGCCTTTGATGCCCATCATCTCGACGCGCACCCAGTCCCCCGATACCTCCAACACCCGCACTCGGGAGCCTACCGAGAGGCCCCCGCTGCGCGCCGACTCAATGTCGGGCTGATCCGTGAGCTCGGCGGGGCTCGCTACCCGGGCCATGGACCCTGTCGCGAGTACGGACTGTGTGTCAGCCATCGCCACACCTCCTGCTGTTACTCACCCTTACGTGAAGGATATCACTGCAGGCGCCCCGCTGACAAGGTCCCGTATTCACTCACCTAGAATGTTACCGAAGGGGCTAGGGTTCACTCAGACAGGAATGTTACTGAGGGGACGATGCCCAGTTGGAGCAGATGACGGTGAACGAACGACGGAAGTACCTGAAGCTGGT
>Ga0209514_10009925_pt1 | contig 10354 bp, 7 predicted proteins | sample Subgrocontami58m_FD_187452 | JGI IMG/M metagenome (GOLD analysis project Ga0209514, IMG submission 187452) | Subsurface groundwater microbial communities from S. Glens Falls, New York, USA - GMW37 contaminated, 5.8 m (SPAdes) (version 3) | ecosystem: Environmental > Aquatic > Deep subsurface >...
ACTACACATCCCCCCCCCTTTTTTTTTAAAAAAATGCACAAATATTAGACCAATAAATCCCTTAAATCATAATATCCCATTTCCCCAAGTCGGTTTATCGCTTGATTGATACCATTAGCAATTTCTGGTATATCCTTATATTTTCTAGCCTTGGCTAAGATATCATTTAACAAATCTAAATTAAAATGAATGTTTAGAAGTGAATCTTTTATTTTAAGTAATTCATTAAGTATATAAAGAGCGTTTTTTGTATTAGTCTCTATCTTTTCATTAATGTATTCTAATAAATTATCTACTTGGTAACCAATCTGCAAAAAGGGGATGATTGGTTTAATCAAATGAACTATATCGTCTAAATTTTCAGGACAATATTTGAGCCATCGCACAAAATCAGCTAATTCCTCATCTTTCGCTTTCTTTACTCTATCTTCCCATAAAGCCTTTAGCCTTCTCCATTTATCCGAACCTTTTAGCGGTTTAACTTCCTCAATTGCGTTGGATAAAAACCAAATTGCATGACCTCTTAGGGTTGGAGAGGCTTTTTCAAAGAATATATTTAGTATTTCTCCATCTTTGCCTATCTCTTCTAATTCTCTCCAATAAGCAATTATTAAATGTTCAGACAAACGGTTATCATATTGGTCATCGTGCTTCTTTTCGTCTTTGACGTCCACCAACTTATCAATTGCTTTTCTATAATCTTCCTTTAAGAAATCATAGATTTGATTAAATAAATCGTTAAATCCAATGTACCCTTGCCAATGTGCTTCCCAAAACTTATCTTTTTCTTTAGTTTTAGGAAATAGTTTTCCTTGTTCTTTCATTTGTTTAACCCATTCCTGGTCAAGATAAAAAAGATATATCAAGGAACGTCCATAGCATGATTGAACCGAGGGGCTACTCTCCTCATCAAGCCTTTCTGCCAGGAATTCCTTATATAAATCCATTCTCTCCCCTGGAGGAAATGAACCCTTCCCTTCTTCTGCCTTTTTCTCTTCTTCAGTCCGCATCCGTGCCCGGCGTAAGGCATGTTGTATCAAAGCATTCATTGCTCTTCCACGATTTGAATTTATACAATAGGTAACATAGTCCATATTCCCAGGACCATATTTCCTCTCTGATTCTTCTGTTGGGTCTTCATCTCTCAGTATTAACTCAATAAGAACCTTTTGGGTTCTAACCATAATTTTGTCGGATAATATGAATTCATTTTTCCTAACCAGTTCTTCAATAAAATCAGAAATAGATACTCTTAACCAGGAATACTGTCCAATGGCAAATTCTTCAGGCTTTGATTTTACTTTGGGTCCTTCATTAAATTTCAAAGGATGTTCAATAAATCTAAGCACAGGTTCTAATTCAAAGAATTTACTATCTTTTATAGCATTTCCCAATCCATTGATAAAGCCACAGAGATACGTTGGAAATATTTTTTCATCTAAGAATTTTTCTGAGGCAAGTACATAGGGTCCAGGATTCTCTTTGACAACTTCTTGGAATATCCTGGATACTCCTTCTGGTGAAGGTCCAATAATTCCAAATGGAGGTTGAAGATTGTTCTTAGTCCAGTTAATAAATTGTTCGGGAGACATTTTGGCTATTTCTTCTTTGCTGAATGAACTCTCAGTGCCAATCCTGACAGTATGATAATAAGGAAACGCAGGGTGTTCTAATTCAGGAATATTTTTTCTTATTCTGTTTAAAAATTCCAGATAATACTTGAATTGTTTTTCAGTTCCAGTATCTTTTTTTATTGTTTCCTCAATAATAAGTAATATCCGTAGTTGCTCTCCTTGTTTATATCTTTCAAACTGTTTAAGGTCTTCTTGTGGAGGTCCTTCTTCAACCCATTTTAGAAATTCCAATTTCTGTTCATCATAAAGTTCCTTATATCCATCTCTTAACAAAAGTAGATATTCATGATACCCTGGTTTGCCCATAAAGAGCCTCGTCTTATCCAGAATAAGACTGTGAGCAAACATATCTAAATCTCTGCATATTCTTGCACAATGTATTACTAATCTTTGAAATATAGAAAAATCTTCCTTAAGCCACCTATTCAAAATAACATTAATTGTCTTAATTTTATTTTTGCATAAAATTTCTGCAATGTCTCTAATAATAGTTACAAATATATCTTCCGGGTCATCATGTTCCCAATTCTGGTCGCTGTCCTCTATAGTGGGACGCCATGCATCAGATGAGTCTTCCTTTGGATTTTTATTCCTGTTTTCTGTAACGATTGCTTCCTTCAAATGTTTTTCAATGACATCTAAAACCTTGGTTGGACTATTTTCTATAACTTTTGGGAGATATTTCTCTGTTAATTCTTTATAATGGTATGCGTCAAATCTAAATTTCAGACCTCCTGTTTTGCCCTTCTTTGTCTTACTCAGTATATCTAATAATTTATACACACCTTCAAAAAATCCCAATTCAATATATTTCTTGAATAAATCTATTGCTCGTTTATAAATGAAGCCAATATATTTTGAATCAAGCCATTTATCAAACAAATTTATTATATCATCAGCATTGTTGATTAAGAAATCATCAGGCATATTTAAAATAGCCTGCCCACAATCATCAAGGGCAAGACGATTATCTGTTTTTATTTTTTCCAATACCCCTAACACTTTTTGGGGAATCTTACTGGCAACCTTAACTAAATATTTCCCTGGCCACCATGGGGAGAATTGAATATATTGATCATCATCTGTCGGTTCCGGTTCCGGAATATAATCAAAAGGGTGGATTTCATTATTTAACCAAACAAATAAATCAGGGTTATCTGCTTTTTTAAAGAAGTATTCAAAATGTTCTGGCTTTGAAATGAGTAAGGCTAATTTACTTAAGTCCTTCATTAGATATTGTCTCATTTCTAAAAAGGGGTCTATTTCCCTTGCTAAATCGAAAAATCCTGAAGTCGCAAGGATTAAAAAATCTTGAAAAAATAACCAGTTTTTAGAGAATTCTGGTTCATATTCATGTTGCCGGTGTAACACTTGAGTAAAGTAATTATATATCTCTGCTAATTTTTCGGCACTATCCTGTAATGCTTTAGGAAGAATTCTTAAATCTTTTACTGACCCAAGAAGTTCCAATAATTGTTGCTTTCTTGTTCTTATTCCATATGACAACAAATTTTTTAACTCCTCATACTTCTTATTTGCCTGCAGCGACGTTTCTTCTCTATCTTCATCATCGGTTATTTTCTGTAAAGAACTCTTAAGAATTATTTCAAATTCATTTTTCAAATTATTAAATTCTTCTTCCTTTAGATTTGGCGTGGGCTTCTTTGTTTCTGTCTTATTGTAATTTAATAAGATGTCAGCAATTCCTCTAATAGTATTTGCTGACTGCGAAAATCGCATAGGATTATTAAAATCATTTAAAACCTTAACTACCCCTTCTAACATCTTTGGTAATTTAAAGTGGTCGGGTTTGTCAAGACCAATTTTCATGTCAGTTAAGATAGATTGCTTCTGTTATTGAAGGCCAGCCTTGGTTGCCTTCAATGTTACCTTGGCAGTACACCTGCCAGGGCGTTTTGTTGTCAAGCGACTGATGAAACCGTTCCTTGTTGTAGAACTCAAAGTATTCGGCTAATCCCGCCCGCGCCTCCGGGATCGTCTGATACCCTTTCAAGTAAACGTTCTCGTACTTCACGCTTCGCCATAATCTCTCAACGAAGATATTGTCTAAGCACCTGCCTCTGCCGTCCATGCTGATACTGATGCTGTTTGATGTTAGTACGCCAATGAACCCCTGAGACGTAAACTGTGTCCCCTGGTCTGTATTGAATATATCTGGAACGCCGTATTTGGAAATGGCTTCTTGTAATGCCTCCACGCAGAAATCAGCGTCCAGCGTATTAGATATCCTCCAGCTTAATACGTATCTACTGTGCCAGTCAATAATGACTACCAGATACGCAAAACCAAACGCAAGGCGTATATAAGTTATATCCGCACACCATACCTGATTAGGACGTATAACTTCTCTATTCCTTAATAGATATGGATATATCCTATTATCCGGGTGAGGTATTGACAGGTTCGGCTTGGGGAATACTGCCATAAGACCCATAGCGCGTAATAGTGTTCGGACATGGTCTTTGCCAACCGCATAACCTATTTCACGTAGATACGTAGTCATGTTCCGCACCCCATAGAAGGGCGTCTTTGTGTATTGTTCATCCAATAAATTCATCAGGATTTTATCCCTTTCTGATATACTAACCGGTTCGTAATACCATGTTGACCGGTTAATGCCTAATAACTGTATTCTTGGATATGGTGATAAAGTGCCGCAGGATTTAAAATTGATTGATAGCAAGGCGTTGACTGAAATTCTAAATGTGAAGTATAGCACGGTTAGGTCGTGGGTGAGTCAGGGTAAAGTCCCTGGTGCTGTTAAAATCAATGGGTGCCGTAGATTCGTTCTCTCTGAAATTTTGAAGTGGGTTAATGAGTCAAGAGGTGTAAATAATGTTTGACATTTTTATAGCCCCTGTGGTATACTTATTCAAAGTTAAGCAATATATATTTAAAAACTTGCTGGCGTAGCTCAGTGGTAGAGCAGGGGTTTTGTAAACCTCAGGCCGGGGGTTCAAGTCCCTCCGCCAGCTTAATAGATTGGGCAGGTGGCCGAGTGGACAATGGCAGCAGACTGTAAATCTGCCGGCTAAGCCTACGGAGGTTCAAATCCTTCCCTGCCCACCAATTCTTTATTTTTTGCGGGCGTAGTTCAACGGTAGAACGGTAGCCTTCCAAGTTACTCACGGGAGTTCAATTCTCCCCGCCCGCTCCATAGTAAAAATATGTTTTCATTATCTACAGTGTGGAATTCAGGAAAAGCCTTGAGTGGCAGGGAGATGGTAAGTGAGATAAAATCTCTCGGATTCAAGAGAATAGAATTAAACTTCTCTCTGACAGAGTCTATTGTCCATGAGATTATCCAACTTTACAATAAGGGCGAGGTTAGTATATCAAGCCTCCATAATTATTGCCCTGCCCCGCCAGAGTTAGAACTCAAATATGCCACGCCTGATTGTTATTCACTTGCATCTCTAAGTGATGAGGAGAGGGCAAAGGCAGTCCATTATACAAAAAGGACGATAGATACTGCTCACTTATTAAATGCCAGGGCTGTTATAGTCCATAGCGGCAGGGTGGAAATAGAAGAGAAGACGAGGAGGTTATCAGAGTTCTATTCCCAGGGCATGAAGGGCACAAGGTTCTATGAGATATTCAAAAGTGCCATGATAAAGGAGAGGGCAGAAAAGAGGGATGTTCACCTTGATGCTGTGTATCGCAGTTTAGAAGAATTGTCTAAGTATGCATCAGGTAAAGGCATAAAGATTGGGCTTGAAAACAGGTACTATTACAGGGAGATACCCATCCGTGAGGAGATAGGCATGATATTGGACCGATTCAAGGGGTCCAATATATTTTACTGGCATGATGTAGGCCATGCACAGATATTTGAGAATTTAGGCCTGGCAAGGCATATAGATTATTTAGAACCCAATGCCAATAGGATTATAGGTTTTCACCTCCATGATATTGAAGGGACAAAAGACCATAAGGCGCCTCATTCAGGTAAGTTTGATTTCCACATATTAGAACCTTACGTGAATAACGGTACCTTGAAAGTGATTGAGGTTCACCCACCGGCTACTGCAGATGATATTAAAAAGGGAGTAGCATATTTAAAAAAGATATTTGGAGAGGATAAGGAATGAATAGAAATCCTGCTGCAGCAGGTCAGTTCTACCCTGCCAGCCGCAGCCTTTTAGAAAAGGAACTCAAGAGACTTATGGTAAGGGAAGGAGAAGCAGAGGATGCTATAGGGGTTGTAGCCCCACATGCAGGATATATGTATTCAGGTGCTGTAGCCGGGAGTGTATTTTCCAGGATTGTTCCCAAAGGCACCTATGTCATCCTTGGACCTAACCATACAGGCAGGGGCAAGCCTTTCAGTATAATGGCAGGCGGTGTATGGAAGATGCCGATGGGGGATGTCCAGATAGATTCAGAACTTGCCGGTGATATTTGTAAATCTTCAGATTATATAAAAGAGGATTATATTGCCCATTCCCATGAGCATTCCATTGAGGTAGAGCTCCCTTTCCTGCAATACAAGGGTGAGAATTTTAAGATAGTTCCACTTGTCATCTCACATTCTACATTAGAGGTATATAGGGCGATAGGTACAGAAATAGGAAAGGCTGTGAAAAAGTCAGGGAAAGATGTGGTGATTATAGCCTCAACTGACCTTACCCATTATGAATCACATGAGTCTGCCTCGCATAAAGATAAGAAGGCTATAGAGGCAATTCTTAGATTGGATGAAGAAGCACTTGTGAAGAATGTTGAGGATATGGATATCAGTATGTGCGGCGTTGCTCCAACCGCAGTGATGCTTGTCTGTGCCAAATATTTGGGTGCCACATCAGGTAAATTGGTAAAGTACCAGACCAGTGGAGAGACTTCTGGCGATTGGACGAGTGTAGTAGGTTACGCTGGGATACTAATACAAACGCATTAAATATCCTAGCATATTCCTGATGTTGTCATTCCTGTGAAAACAGGAATCTATTATTCTACAGTCGATAGATTCCCGCTGGAGTTTACCCCTGCGGAAGCAGGGGCGGGAATGACAGTCACTGTAAAGTTAGTTATTGCGTTTGTATTAATTTCAAGAAAGTGACAAGGAAAACAAGATGAGTAAAAAAACGATTTTGGGAAAATTTGCATTGGTTCTCCATTCACACCTCCCTTATGTAATAGAACATGGCGTGTGGCCACACGGGATGGACTGGTTATTTGAGGCGGCATCTGAGACTTATATACCTATTCTTAAGGCGATGAACCGCCTTATCAGGGAAGGGATTTCACCTAAGGTTACTATCGGTATTACACCTGTCCTCGTTGAACAGTTAAAAGATAAGGCATTCCAGGACGGGTTCAAGGTGTATCTTGAGAATAAGATAAAGGTGTCCCGGGATGATAAAAGGCAATTTGAGGAATGGGGTGACAAACACCTTTTAAGCATTGCCTGCATGTGGGAAGATTTCTATAATACGATACTCACCCTTTTTAAAGAGGATTATAAAGAAGATATAGTAGGTGCATTTAAGATGCTCCAGGATATGGGGCATATAGAGATTATTACTTCATGTGCTACTCATGGGTATCTACCGCTCATTGGAAGAGATACGGCAGTTCAGGCACAGATAAAACAGGGTATCCAGACTTACAGGAGATATTTTGAAAGAGACCCTAAGGGTATATGGCTTCCTGAATGTGCTTATAGGCCCAGGTATAAATGGAAGTCCCCGATAGGTGGAGATGACGGCGTGATGAGAAAGGGGATAGAAGAATTCCTGAGCGAAAACAAGATTGAATATTTTATTATAGATTCCCATCTGCTCAAGGGTGGGAATGCTATCGGTGTCTACATGGACAGGTTTGAGTCTTTGAAGAAACTCTGGGGACAATTTGAAAAGGAATATAAACCAAGGCATGAAGATGTAGAGAAATGCCCCCATGAGGTCTATTATGTAGGTTCTGTTGAAGGCAAGAAGCCTGTAGCAGTCTTTACGAGGGACCCAAAGACAGGCATGCAGGTCTGGAGTGGTGAATACGGATATCCAGGAGATGAGTGGTATCTTGAGTTTCATAAGAAACGTTTCCCAGGAGGCTTGAGATATTGGAGGGTCACAGGCTCCAAGAGTGACCTGGCAGATAAATCAGAGTATGAGCCTGACAGGGTGAGTGAAAGGATAGAAGAGAATGCCAACCATTTCAAATGGCTGATAAAGACTACATTGAAAGAATGCAATCACACACAGGGTATTGTCTGTGCCCCATTTGATGCCGAACTATTTGGACACTGGTGGTTTGAGGGACCCGAGTGGATCTACAGGGTACTAAGGTTAATTCACGATGACCCAGAACTTGAACTGAGCACTTGTGGAGGACATCTTGATAGCCAGACAAAGGAGACTGTAGTCGTATCATTGCCAGAGGGCTCATGGGGTGAAGGGGGATTTCACTGGATATGGCTCAATGAGTGGACCATGTGGACATGGAAACATGTCTATGAGGCTGAGAAAGAGATGGAAAGACTTGCGAGAGAATTAAATGGCACAGGAGATGAAAAACTTGAGACTATCCTGAAACAGGCTGCACGGGAACTCTTGTTATTAGAGAGTTCAGACTGGCAGTTCTTAATCAGTACATGGAGTGCCAGGGATTATGCTGAGATAAGGGTTACGGGGCACTATCACGATTTTAAAAAATTATCTGATATGGCTTGGAGATATAGCAGAGATAAAAGACTTAATGAAGGAGACTGGAATTTTTTAGCCTCGTGCCAGAAGAGGGATTCCATATTCAGTGACATAGATGTAGGGTGGTTCTCAAAGGTAGAATTTCCTATATAAAGCAGGCAATTATGCCTGAGCATACAAGAGGTGAAGGTATATGGAAGAAACACCGAAGAAGAAAGTGGATGAGTCATGGAAGGAACGTGTAGAGAAAGAAAGGGTAATAGAATCTAAGAAGATAGAAGAATCTGATAAGGGAAAGGCAGATTCCCAAAGGTCTAAAGATAAAGAACCTCAAGAAGAGACACCTGCACTAGAGGAATCCGGAGGAGAATACGAATCTCATCCTCGCGAAGCAGAAGCCAGTTTTAGCATGTTCCTATCAGGATTAGGCATGCAGGCATTGATGTGTTTAGGTGAAATTCCCAACCCTGTTACTAATAAGAAAGAGAAAAATTTGAATCAGGCAAAGTATATCATTGACACGATAGGAATGCTAAAAGAAAAGACAGGGGGCAACCTCACCGGTGAAGAAGCAAACATGATAGATAGTATCTTGTATGAACTTCATAGGAAGTATGTAACTCATAGTGAAAAGGAATAAAGGAGGGAATAGAAATATATGGTAGAGATGAAGCCGACGAGGGATGGGTATGGGGAGGGTCTGGTAGAATTGGGTAAGACTAACAAGGATGTGGTCGTTCTCGGTGCAGATATAACAGCATCAACGAGGGCAGACTGGTTTAGAAATGAGTTTCCTGACAGGTTCTTTAATATAGGTATCTCAGAGCAGGACCTTATGGGAACTGCTGCGGGCTTAAGTCTTGCAGGTAAGATACCCTATGCCTGTACCTATGGGGTATTCGCGAGTGGCAGGCCATGGGACCAGATAAGGACCTCTATATGTTACATGAACCTTAACGTAAAGATAGGCGGGGCACACGGCGGAATCTCGGTTGGGCCTGACGGTGCCACACACCAGGCATTAGAAGAGATATCTATTATGCGGGTACTGCCGAATATGACTGTCATCGTTCCGGTAGATGCTATAGAGACGAGAAAGGCAACTATAGCGGCTGCAACTTATCCAGGCCCTGTATATATAAGGTTTGGGAGAGAGCCTGTGCCGGTACTTACTAAGGAAAAAGACCCTTTTAAGATTGGCAAAGGGTATGTTGTCCAGGATGGCAAGGACATATCTATAATAGCATGTGGTGCGATGGTATACCATGCTAAAGAGGCTAAAATATTGCTTGAGAAGAAGGGTATAAGTGCACGCGTGATTAATATACATACCGTGAAACCCATAGACAAGGATATTATCATAAAGGCTGCCAAAGAGACTGGTGCGATAATTACTGCGGAAGAACACAATGTATGCGGAGGGTTTGGCAGTGCTGTGGCAGAGGTCGTGGTGCAGAACTGTCCTGTTATGATGAAATTCGTAGGAGTCCAGGATAGATTTGGGGAATCGGGACGGCCTGATGAATTATTAGATGCATTTCATCTGACTGCAAAAGATATTGCAAAAGCGGCTGAATCATTACTTAAGAACAAGAAGAAGAAACGGTTAAGAAGATAACCTGTGAATCAGATTACCATTAAATCCCCTGCTAAGGTGAACCTCTATTTAGAGGTAAAAGACTTGCGGCAGGATGAGTATCACAATATAGATACTGTCTTTCAGAAGATAACGCTCTATGATGAAATTACTTTGTCTGAAAGAACTAAAGGCATAAGGCTCATTTGTGACAATAAAGACGTCCCTACCAATCATTGTAACCTTGCGTACAAGGCAATAAGATTACTTAATGGTGTGGTAAAGGGATTGCCCGGGATTGAAATAAGTATAAAAAAAATAATACCTGTAGCAGGTGGCCTGGGAGGAGGTTCAAGTAATGCTGCGTCAGTCCTATTGGGGCTTAAGAAGCTCTGGCAGATAAAGGTCTCTCAAAAGAGATTGATGGAGTTAGGCAGGGTATTAGGGGCGGATGTCCCATTTTTTATTTCCGGGTTTGG
>Ga0209514_10009932_pt1 | contig 10350 bp, 9 predicted proteins | sample Subgrocontami58m_FD_187452 | JGI IMG/M metagenome (GOLD analysis project Ga0209514, IMG submission 187452) | Subsurface groundwater microbial communities from S. Glens Falls, New York, USA - GMW37 contaminated, 5.8 m (SPAdes) (version 3) | ecosystem: Environmental > Aquatic > Deep subsurface >...
TGGATGGAAGAGGATCAGGGCGAGCGGATTAACGATATGAGGACCGATCAGGCGATTGCCGCCCAGGCCGACACAGTAGCCGTTGCCTGTCCCTTCTGCCTGACCATGTTGTCCGACGGCATCAAGGACCGACAAAAAGAGGAAAGTATGGCCGCCCTGGACATTGCGGAAATCGTCTGGAGCGCCATGGGCATGGCGAAAAAGGAATAAGCACCGATGAGACGATGGTTGGCTGTCACCCTCTGTGCGGCGCTAATTGCCTGCGGCACTACCGCCGCGCAGGCGGGCAACGTCGATACCTACGGCATCGGCGCTAAAGCTACGGCCTTAGGCGGCGCTTTTGCCGCCTATGCCGATGATGCCTTCGCCATCTATTACAATCCTGCCGGCCTGACACAGATTGCCGCTCCCGTGCTTTCGATGGGCGCTAATCTGATCCAACCAAGTCTGAGAGTTTACAATTACCAGGTAAATGGCGGCCTCGCGGCGCCGACGACGGGACCGCGCGACTTTCAGGACCATGCTAACGTTAGCGTGGCCCCTCATGTCGGCTTTGCCATGCCGATAAACGAAGCCAAGACCCTGGTTGCCGCCATCGGGACATATGTCCCCTATGGCTTGGATATGAAATGGCCGGGAACGCCCAATGACCCCGGAGCCTATAACGCCCACCATACCTGGTATGCGCGCATGGTTGTAACGCCTTCGCTGGCCCTGCGCCTGACAAATTCCCTCTCCCTGGGCGCGGGTATTGCTCTGGGCAGGTCTGTCGCCGGGGCGGAAAGGTTGGCCTTTACCCCCTTTATCCCCAATCTGCACAACAGGCAGATCGAGATGGATATGAAGGATGACGACAACTGGTCGCTAAATTTCGGCGTTCTTTACAAACCCTTGGACTGCATTGCTGCCGGCCTGACCTATCGAGGGAACACCCGCACACATTTTAAGGGTACGGCAAGGGTCGTGGGGTTAAACAACGGCGATACACTAACCGTCCCCTTTGCCTCGCTTGCCGGCCCTGTGGATAATACGGTTGTTAATGCCGAGATGAGGATCGACCACCCCGAACAGCTGCAGATGGGGGTCCGCTATATGCCCGTGGTAAAGGTTTCTCTCGAAGTGGATGTAGTCTGGACAAGGTGGTCACGAATCAGCGGCTACACGGTTTCCTTCGATAAGAAGTTCCTTGATGCCCCGGCTTTGGGACCATTCAATCCTGGCGCATCAAGCGACTTTTCCCCCCGTAATTGGCAAGACACCAAACAGGTAAAATTGGGCGTGGAATGGCAGGCAAGCCAAATCCTGACCCTGCGCGGCTCTTACTTATACGATCCCACGCCCGTTCCCGATTCCTCCCTGGACATGCAATGGCCCGACGCCGACAAGCGGACCTTTGCCCTGGGAGCGGGACTCAATTTCGGCCGTATCAGCGTGGATGGCGTCCTACAATACACCGTAACGGACGGACGACGGGATATCAACGGCAGCAGCGCCGCTTTAAACAATAGCTACATAGGCGGCGGCCAGGCTGACCCAAACATTCCACCCGGCGTCGCCCTAAGCGCGGACGGCCACGTCTGGAGCGGCGGTATAACAATCAATTATAAATTCTGATGGGATCGGGCTTGCAAAATTGCCAAATGTCAGTTGTCTGGACAAACCCTGGTTAAGGTTCTATGAAAAGGGCGTGCCGGTCGGTATTGCCTACAAAGCTATTTCTTTGCCCCAGATACTTGACCGCACGGCCGGTATATTCCCGGATAAAAAGGCATTAATTTACCAGGGATATGAATTAACCTTCCGGCAACTGCAGGACATGGTCAACCGCTTCGCCGCCTGTTTGACTGCCTGCGGCATCAAGAAGGGCGATGCCGTGGCCATCCTGCTTCCCAACCTCATTCCCTGCGTGGCGGCTTACTACGCCGTCCTCAAGGTCGGAGGAATCGCCGTGATGAGCAATCCCCTTTATACCGACCATGAGCTGGAGCGGCAATTCAACGATGCCGACATCAAGTTACTCGTTACCCTTGATCTCCTGGCAAACCGCATGATCGATTTGAGGTCCCGGACAAATGTAGGGGAAATCATTATCACCACCGTCGGCGATTATCTCCCCTTTCCGAAGAAACTGCTCTTCCCGCTCCTTGCCCAACGAAACAAATTAGCGGCAGCAGTCAAGACGGCGCCGGGGGTGCATCGCTGGCGGGAATGCCTAGAAGCGCATGAACCCTTGCCGACACATGCTGATATTGCCCCGGACGATGTAGCCATGTATCAATACACGGGCGGTACGACGGGGAGCACGAAGGGGGTGGAGCTGACCCATCGCAATCTCAGCAGCCAGGTGCAACAGTGCGCGGCCTGGTTCCCCTCGCTTAAAAAAGGGGCGGAAACCATGCTGGCGGCGCTACCCTATTTTCATGTCTTCGGCCTGACCTTTGCGATGAATTTCTCCGTTTACATGGGCTGGTCACAGATATTGATCCCTAAACCACAACCGGAACCACTTTTGGAAGCCATCAGGAAATATCGCCCCACTTTTGTCCCCTTGGTCCCCACCATGTACATCGGGATCCTCAATCACCCCTCCCTCAAAAAAACGGACATGAGTTGCATCCGGGGGGCTTTTTCCGGTGGCTCACCCCTGCCCGTGAAGGTGCTTCAGTCCTTTGAAAAGGTTACCGGTGCTACGATCGTGGAAGGTTTCGGCATGACGGAGACCTCCCCAATCACCCATGCCAACCCATCTAACGGCACCCGCAAGGTGGGCAGCATCGGTCTGCCCGTTTCCGACACCCTCGCCCGCATTGTCGATCTGGAAAGCGGTAACAATGATTTGCCCTGCGGCGAGGCGGGCGAACTGATCGTCAAGGGGCCGCAGGTAATGAAGGGCTACAAGGGCAAGCCCGAAGTAACGGCTGATACCTTGCGTAACGGCTGGTGTTACACGGGAGATATCGCCATCATGGATGCCGATGGGTATTTCTATGTTGTGGACCGGAAAAAAGATATCATCATCACGAGCGGTTATAATGTTTATCCACGAGAGATCGACGAAGTCCTCTACCAACACCCGATGGTGCAGGAAGCTTGCGCCATCGGCGTCCCCGATCCCAAAAGGGGAGAAAACGTCAAGGCCTTCGTGGTGCTGAAAGCGGGCGCAACCGTGACCAAGGAGGAACTCCTGGCTTTATGCAAAAAGGAACTGGCAATATACAAGTTGCCGTCGGAGATAGAATTTCGCGAGGGATTGCCGAAGACCAGCGTGGGCAAGATACTGCGCCGACAGTTAAGAGCGGAAGAAATGGCCAAAAGAGAACTGGGAACGGGGACCGTGGACGTTTATCATAGTTGAAGTTTCTGGCAAAAACTATTTATCCGTGCGGTGCTTCGTAAGTAAGAATAAGAAGAACATAGTGCCTGATTGCGACTGGTTCGTTATTGATAGATGTATTTTTCTTCTCTCATAAATAATGTATCATGCCGCAAGGGCAACCGATATCAGACAACGGTAAGCGCTAGCGAGGGATCTCCATGGGCTTGCCGACTTTACTTTGCTGGTTCAGATCGGCGGCCTTGGCATAATCCGCTATCTCCCTTTTTTTGTTTCCAAGTTTACCATAGATCACCCCCCGATTATAATAGGCGCTTGCATAATCCTGGTTTAGTTCTATGGCTGTGTCAAGATCCTTGATGGCTTGGCTGAAGTTGCCAAGTCTGCTGTGCACAGTTCCCCGGTTATAATAGGCATCGGCAAACTTTGGGTTCCACGCGATGGCCGTGAAGAAATCTTTTAATCCCTTCTCCAGGTTGCCAAGTTTGACATAGGCAGCCCCTCGATTATTGTAAGCCTCCGCAAAGCCAGGTCTTAGCTTAATGGCGTTGCCGTAATCCTGTATAGCCTGATCGAGGTTGTCAAGATTATCGTAAGCAGCCCCCCGATTATTGTAGGCTTCTACGTGTTTCGGATTGATTTCGATGGCCCTGTCATAATCCTGTATGGCCCGATTGAAGTCGCCAAGCTTATCGTAAGCCATCCCCCGCCGGTAATGGGCATCGGCTTTTCCCGGAACCAGCTTCATAAATTCATTATACTCCTGTATTGCCTGGTGATAGTCGCCCCGATTGTAATGGCGTCTCCCCTGTTCCAAAGCGCTTACGGCCTCCCTCCTGGTTACCTGGCCGGTCTCTGTTTCGGCAGATTGCGGATTGGCAATAGACAGGAAAGCTAGAATCATGACCAAACACATTATCCTTATTTTTGTTTTGATGTTCATCTTTTAAGCCTCCTTCGGATATGTGGCCGAAATGTACATCAGAACAGGAACTTACACAAGAAAAAAAGTAAATATTTTGCTGTTGTCAACATAATTGGCAAAATAATATCGATCATGATACCGTTGCACGGAATAGAATATCGTAGATTCTTCCGGCTGGCTTGCATATTTTGCAGGTGAGCCTGAAAAAGACATCATACGGTGTTCGATCCCAAAGAGGACAAACAAAGAAAGGAGATACCGATGAAATGGAAAACAGCAGACGGGGGGTGGAGCCCCTACCTCGCCGGAGCCCTTGTAGGTCTCCTGGCCATTGCTTCAGCGTTGGCAACGGCCCAATGGCTTGGGAAAACCAGCTATATTGGAGCGTCAACCACATTTGTCCGGGCCGCCGGTCTTGTTGAGCGAACGGTTGCTGCGGATCATGTGGCTGCAAACGAGTATTACACTAAAGAAAAGGTTCACGTCGATTGGCAGTTCATGCTGGTTTTCGGCATTTTCCTGGGTGCACTGATTTCTTCTACCACGGATAGGAGCTTTAAACTGGAGAGTGTTCCACCAATGTGGAAAAAGCGATTTGGCCCCTCAATCGGAAAACGAGCATTTTGGGCATTCGTGGGAGGCGCCATTGCCATGCTGGGCGCTCGTATGGCCGATGGCTGTCCCAGCGGTCATGGTCTTAGTGGAACGATGCAATTGTCAGTCAGCTCGCTTGTAGCGTTGGCATTGTTTTTTTGCGCAGGAATCATTGTCGCCCGGTTCGTTTATGGAAGGAGGCCATCATGAACAACGCTCAATTGATGGGTCTGCTCACCGGGACCCTGTTCGGCTTTCTTTTGCAGAAAGGGCGCGTTCTCCGCTTCGACAAACAGGTTGGTGCGATGCGACTTATGGACATGACAATCCTCAAGTTCATGCTTTCTGCGATCTTGGTCGGTATGGTAGGCATATCTCTCCTCTCAGATGCGGGAAGCATCGTATTGAGCCATAAGCCGATGAATGTCGGTGCGGTAATCCTGGGCGGCATTTTGTTTGGCGCTGGGTGGTCAGTCATGGGGTACTGCCCCGGCACATCCATCGGCGCTTTGGGTGAAGGCCGCTGGCATGCCATTTTTGCTGTTCTGGGCATGGTGGCCGGCGCCGCGTTATACGCAGAACTTTACCCGTTTTTCAAGTCCACGGTTCTTGCGTGGAGCGATTTCGGCAAAATTGGCCTCCCCGAAACGCTTGGCATCTCGCACTGGGCTATCATCCCCATATCTTGGGCAGGAACAATAGCCCTGTTTTTATGGTTCGAAAAGAGGGGCCTATGAGATATCTGCCTATCGGATCAAGCCGTCTGATTAAACGCACGCGCGAAAAAAGGGGCGGTGCAAAACTCGTCACTGCCCGTGCGCCGCTTACCATGACGTTATGCATCCGGTCATAGAGAAAGTAGTTAATCATAAAAGGAGACTTCACTGATGTACCTAAAAGGAACGCAAACCGAAAAAAATTTGATACTGGCTTATACCGGCGAATCTCTCAACAGGAACTTGTATACCTATTTTGCGTACCAGGCAAAAAAGGAAGGCTATGAGCAACTTGCTGCAATTTTCCTGGAGACAGCCGACCATGAACACGAACATGCCAGACAGGAACTGAACTTTATTCAGACAAGCGACGTAGAACTTCCCGCCGGCATTTATCCTGTGAAGGGAGTCGGCAACACGATTTCCAACCTGGAAACGGCCGTTTCCGGTGAGCATTACGAGCAGAGCACGATGTATCCTGAGTTTGCGAAAACAGCCGAGAAAGAAGGCTTTCCTGATATTGCCCAAATGCTTCGGCACATTGGCACTGTAGAAGCCCACCATGAAAAACGGTATTTTGCCCTTTTGAAAAATGTAAAAGAAGGGAAGGTTTTTAGAAAAGACTTGCCTGTAAAATGGAAATGCCGTGTGTGCGGCTACGTGAAAGAAGACAAGGAACCTCCGCAAAGCTGTCCCATCTGCGCCTATGACCGTGCCTATTTCGAGTTATTCGCGGAAAATTATTAGTAAGCTAGAAGTTGCTTCCCGGTAGGAAGCAACTTCTTTGGCGCACCTATCCTGTTTCGTGGGACTTATCCCGTTTATCGGGGTCAGGGCTGAATCGGGGATAATTATACGGGCAGAGGCTTGCTGGTCCGTGATACAAAATTCCCCATAGTTTGGGGAGTAATTCTCCGCATTTTGAGGACAGTTACGAAAAAATAGGTTCCCCCATTAGGCTGTTTTTCGCCTGCTTACAAGGCATTGATCGCAACAAACCAGCAATTGGCCTGCATGGTATGTATATTGCTTTTTCCCAGCAGCCCTTTTAAGATACCGTGCTGTAACCCAAATCCGGCATGGCCGACGATCCGGATACAACGTGGTCGGCCAAAGTTTCCACTACACGCCGATTGCCACGGTCGTCTTACGACCCCGCAAAGTCCGGTCACGCCATCTCTGAAAGGCGGCGCGGCTCTGTCTTCGTGGGGGCTGATCACGATTCAAGAAGGAGGTTCTCTGGTATGAGGCGTTTGCTAACTATGGCTCTAGGCCTCGTTTTATTGTGTGCGGCCGTCCCGATATACGCGGCCACACCTGATCAAGGTGTGAAGGTGCCCGTTGCGCCGCTATCCACGCTCACTGCCAAGATGGCAAAGATGCGGGCAGCCGGTGTAGTCACGGAAATTTCTGACACGTCGCTGAAAATTGAGCGTAAAGTTAAGGATAAAGTGGAAACCATGGAGTTCCTATTGGAAAAACCCTTAGGTGGAATTAACGTGGGACAAAAAGTAAAGGTTAGTTATATCAACAGCGAAGATAAAAATGTGGCCACAAAAGTGACGGTAGATATTCCGCGAAAAGTGAACAAAAAGGCGAAGAATCCGGGCTTTAAAGTATCCCCGGCGCCGGTTAAACGCTAAAACAGGGGCATGACAGCATCCCATGACAGTACGTTGGCGTCTCATGTTTGTCACAGTTTTCGGTTTGGCTGTCACGATGGTCATCTGGGGCTGGATTCAACTGCAGGCTCTCGACAAAATACTCATCGATCAGCAACTGAAAAAACTCTACGACGTTGCGGAGACGGTAAACACCTACTATCAGCACTTTCCCACCGCCAAGGGGCTTTCCACCCTGGATTTGACTTTGAAGGACCATGTGCAAAGCGATGTTCGACTGGCGAGAATCGACATTTTTTCCGCGTCCGGCAGCAATGTTGATTATGTGGCCGGCGCCGGTCGCGTCCCTCATGAATGGTCCGAATCCCTGCTGGTATATGTGGGAAAAAAGTCCAAACCTTTTTATGTAAAGTTGCAAACGGAAGCAGGACCAGCCCTGGGTCTGGCCTATACCTCCGGATGGGGCGAAAAACCGGGGCGGCGGCTGGTGGTTTGCGTGCTTGTTTTTTCCCGTTCTAATGAGGAGATATTGTCGCGGGCGCAGCATTTGCTGGTCTTTAGCACCGGCGGTTTGTTGCTGGTTATCGTGTTGATCCTGGCCTTCAGTTATGGCTGGATTATTGAGCGGCCGCTTAAAATAATCATCGATACGATTGATCAGTTTCGTGGGGGAAGCTACAAACAGCGGATTCCCCTCCGCAGGAAGGACGAATGGGGGCTATTAGCCAATCATTTCAATAAAATGGTCGATGAGATTGAGCAGGTGCTGGCCCGGAACCGGGAACTCGCAAGCCGACTGGAGGCGCGTGTGCAGGAAGCAACGCATAATGTGGTACAGTTGCAGGGGCAGGTGAACCGGATGCAGCAGCTTTCCGCGCTGGGACAGTTAACTGCCACCCTTGCCCACGATCTGGGCACTCCCCTCCATTCCATTGCGGGCTTGGCCCGACTTCTTCTGGAAAGCGATGAAGGCTGGTCGCCGGAGGCGGCGCGTAAGCTGGAGCTGATTGTGCAACAAGCCCAAAGATTAAACACCAGCATCCAAAATGTCCGGCATGCCACGCGCATGCCGGAGCCGCATTTCGAAATCCTGTCGGTCGCGGAGCTTTTTAGTGACACCCTGACGCTTGTTGAACCTGAACTTAAGCGGGCGGTGATAAAAGTGGCGCTCCTTGCGGAAGAGAATATCCCCAGCCTTTACGCGGATCGGGACCGTGTCCAGACGGCCCTCTTCAATCTTATCCAAAATGCCATCGAAGCAATGCCTCTGGGGGGACGTCTGGACATTGACTTATTTACCGCCACGGAGCGGCACGCTCTGGCCATTTCCGTGAAGGACACAGGTGTCGGCATGTCGCCCGAGCTTGTGGAAAGGGTTTGTGAACCCTTTTTCAGCACCCATAAGGAAGAGGGAACCCGGGGGTTGGGCTTGGCCATTGTGCAAGACATCATCAAAGCCCACGGCGGCCAGATCGAGATAAAAAGCCGCCCTGGGGAAGGCAGCGAGATTATTCTTTATTTTCCCCTGGTGGACCATAAAGGGGAAAATAAACTTCAACCCTGATTTTCCTTCAGAAGCCCGTAATACAGAATCTTGTTTCTCAAGGTTTTTCTATCTATGCCCAACAATTGCGCGGTCTTGCTTTGATTCCAGGCGGCGGCTTCCAGCGTTTGCAGAATCTGGATTCTCTCTGCGCCTTCCAGAGGTGTCAGAAAAGGCATTTTTGCTTGCTGCCGGACCCGGAATCTCTCGGGCAGATGCTCCGGCAGGATGACCACGTAGGGCGACATCAACAGCGTCTGCTGCAGGACGTTTTCCAGTTCCCGCACGTTGCCCGGCCAGTCATAGGCGGTGAGCAACTCCATCGCCTCATCGGAGATGCGCACCTGGGTATAATCCATCTTTTTTAAAAGTGACTCTATCAACTGCAGCAGATCTTCTTTATGTTCCCTTAAGGAAGGGATGTGCAACCGCACGACAAACCGGTATAGCAGGTCGGAACGGAACTGCCCCTTTTTTACCTCTTCATCAATGTTCCGGTTGGCTGCCGCCACCACGCGAACCGTGACCTGACGCGTTTCATGCCCACCCAACTGACGCACTTCGCCATTCTGCATAAAGCGGAGCAGCTTGCCCTGCAGAGCCGGCGACATTTCCGTTATTTCATCGAGAAACAAGGTTCCTCCCTGGGCCGAGGCAATCAAACCGGCATGGTGACGGTCAGCCCCCGTGAAAGCCCCCTTTTCATAGCCGAAAAGCTCTGATTCCAGCAAATTGTCCGGAATGGCGCCGCAGTGGACAACGACGAAGGGCTTCTCCCGGCGGGAACTGAGGTGGTGCAGGGAGCGGGCGGTCAGTTCTTTACCTGTGCCGCTTTCCCCTTCGATCAGGACGCTGGCCCAGGCATCGGCTACTCTCGCGATTTGTTTGTAAAAATCCACCATGAGGGCAGAGGAGCCGGTAAAATGCGGGGCCTCCTGGTGGCCCTCTGGTTGGCCATTTTTTCTTTGCTGCCTGATTTCCCGCATCTCCAGAATTTTTTTCACCATGCCCCGTATTGCCTCGGGGCTAAAGGGCTTGCTTATGTAATCACAGGCGCCCAGCCGCAGGGCATCCATAGTGGTTTCCAGGGAGCCGTAGGAAGTCACCAGGATGACGGGAACTTCCGGCCACTTCTCCTGCACCAGGCGCAGGAAATGCAGACCGTCGATGACCGGCATCCTGATATCGGAAATGAGCAGATCATAGGCGGCAAGGTCAAGTTTCAAGGCTTCGGCGGCGGCGGTACGGGTGTCCACCTGATAGCCGGCACGGGAAAGCGCTTCCTGGAGGAACTCACAGGCGACGGCATCGTCATCAATGACGAGAATATGGGCAGTCAAGAGAGATCACCATCCTTTTTGGGCAATATAATTGGTCAGGTCGGCTACCCGGCAAGAATAGCCCCATTCGTTGTCATACCAGGCCACAACCTTGGCCATATTGTCCCGCAGCACCTGGGTGAATTCCATGTCGATGATGGAGGAATGGGAATCACCTCGAAAATCAGAGGAGACAAGCCCCTTTGCTTCACAGCGCATGATGTCCTTCAGGCCACCCTGCGACGCTTTTTTCAGCGCCTGCCGCAAGTCATCCGTCGAAATATTGGTACTAAGCTC
>Ga0209514_10009934_pt1 | contig 10349 bp, 9 predicted proteins | sample Subgrocontami58m_FD_187452 | JGI IMG/M metagenome (GOLD analysis project Ga0209514, IMG submission 187452) | Subsurface groundwater microbial communities from S. Glens Falls, New York, USA - GMW37 contaminated, 5.8 m (SPAdes) (version 3) | ecosystem: Environmental > Aquatic > Deep subsurface >...
AATCTTTACAGAGATAATTCAATTCTTCTTGATCTGGTTTGGATTGTTTCTCGTTTCCATTTTTGGAATTCTTGAGATAGGAAGCTTAAAAGAAATTATGGCAAGGATAAATGAATACAGTTCTCAAGTCTCATTAACAACTCTTTGGTCAACATCTTCCAACCCGATGCAAAACGGAATGTTCATTCATTGGGGAGGAATTGTATTGGGACTTGGATTCGTTTTATCATTCGGTTATTGGACAACAGACTTTCTTGTTGTGCAGAGAGCTTTCTCTGCGAAAGATTTACGTTCCGCACGCATGACACCGATACTTGCATCTTTTTTTAAAATGGCAATTCCTTTTTTGGTAATTCTTTCTGGTTTAATTGCAATTGCTCTATCAATTGATCCTAAAAGCGGATTTCAACTTTTGCAAGACGGAGGGCAAATAAATTATGATTCGGCTCTTCCTCTTTTGATAGCAAGATATTATCCATCCGGATTAGTTGGACTTGGTGTAACTGCATTGCTTGCCGGATTCATGGCGGGGCAGGCAGGAAACATCAGTGCATTCAACACTGTTTGGACTTACGATATTTATAAATCTGTTTTGAACAAAAAAGCTACAGAATCACATTTGCTCAGGATGGGGCGCGTTTCTACTATTGTTGGAGTATTGATTTCTCTCGGCACTGCTTACTGGGCAAAAAGTTTTCCGAGTATTATGGATTATATGCAGGCAATTTTCTCGTGGGTCAACGCACCGCTCTTTGCAACAATGCTTCTCGGAATGTTTGTCTGGTGGATTACTCCTAACGGTGCTTTCTGGGGATTGGTAACAGGTATGTTCTCATCATTTTTTTTGTGGTTGGCAGTAAAGTTTCACTGGTTCAATGAAAGTATAATTACTATGTCTAACGTTCAAAGTGATATGGCTGCAAACTTCTGGCGAGCTTGGTGGGCTTGGCTGATTTGTTTTGTCGTTACAATTATTATCAGCTTCTTCACAAAGAAAAAACCTAAAGAAGAATTAATCGGACTTGTGAAAGGATTGACTGACGAAAAGTATGATCAACATCTGCCATTTGTCAAACGTCCTGAATTTGTTGCAATTATTGCTTTGATCGTATTAGTTATTCTAAACTTATTATTCTGGTAAAGCCCTCATCCCAACCTTCTCCCAAAGAGAGAAGGGGTTATAAGATGAGTGGAAAATAATTTTTTAAATAAATATATCCTCTCCCTTAGGAAGAGGAATAAGGAGTGGGCTATGAAACCGATCTGGTTCTTTGTCGGATTAATTTTATTAGTTATGGGCGGATTAATATTACTAACCGGAATATTTCAAATTATTAATCCACCTGAACGAGTAACTGTTCTTAGCGAAACTCATCCTAATATTTGGTGGGGCGCAGTAATGTTTTTGTTCGGCGGATTCATGTTTTGGAAAACAAGAAAGCAAACTGTGTAACGACGTTGTTTTTAAGCCGCCGCCCAACACAGCAATGCAACTTTGAAAAGACAACGCCAAGAATTTATTAATTACATCGTTTATTCAACTACATTAAAAAAGTAACTAACTTTTGCAACGATATTTTTTAATTACACAAATGCCGCAACGTTTAAAGCGGTCGGCCTTGAAGAACTTGTTAGGTAGCGAATTGAAATACCACTATTTCTTTTTACCATCTACTGCCCAACCCAAATCACCATATCTATCGCCTAAAAGAATTTGCCCATCACCATCTTTGCTTTCAGAAATATTCATTATCATACTATTTTTTGAATTAAACTGTTTTATGGAAGATGTATTTTGATTTTTATCATAAATGATCTCCGTTCTGGTTTTACCATTTTCATCCTTGATGGATAAATAACAATTATTTTCAATATTGGACAAATCTATACCACCTTTATTTGTATTTGTATAAAGTTGAAGGTGACTAGAATTAGTAACCATATTATTTCCAAATAAAGCGACAACTTTTTCATTAGAGTTTTTTATTTGGACAACTCCAACTCCAATTAAACCTAATGAAGATTTATTGTCATATCCCTTTAGAAAAATATTGCCACCTAGATCACTTGAGTAAATATTGGTTGTAAGTTTTTTATCGTAGCCATACAAACGAACAAATGAAATCGAATCTTTATCCGAATAGCCTATCTCACCAAGATTTTTACCTTTCTCATTTTGAATAGTGATTGATTTAACTATGATATGCCCCATATTTTTATCAGAATTAAAGCCAAAAAAATTAAATACTAATATTGTTGATAATATTCCAATTATTATGCTTTTAATATCAATCTTCATAGCTCACTCCTTGATTTTGTACAGCTACCTAACGGCGTTGTCTATAGAAAAGAAAGTCAAGAAAAAACAGTTCATCCTTGGGATTTATTTATCCCACATTTCTGACTTCGGTCTCACAGACAACACTAGCCTGCCCGGCGCTTGTCCGGCTGCCTTTTGCCGGATCTTTTTGACGGGTTGATTATTATTTTTGTTAAACAACAACTATCTGTTTTTTCCTTCTAAACTATCTTTCTTTGCTCGTTTTTATTTTTATGTTTGTTCTACTACTCGTCTATCTGAGCTCTCTGTTAGGGCTACGGCAAATTTTAGTATAAACCGGGAGAGGTTAACCGCGACTTTGGAATGTTCCCTTAACTTAACGGGACTTCAAACGCCGTTTTGAACTCTTTCTCCCACACTTTTAGATCATCTAAAAAGAAAATGAAGTTCTGCTTTTATTGTAATAACCAACTTTTGTCTTTCTCTATTTATGCAGCTTCTTTTTCTTTCTGATTATTTCTCCACTTATACGGTTTATATTTCTCGCCGCTCTTTATTATGCCCAAACTTATCTTTGCTATATATCTTGCAACCGCATTCCTTGCGTTATGTTCGGCCAGCTTCTTATCTCTTATCAAATAATCGTAATATTCTTTTAGCGGGTTATCTGTTATCAGTACTCTTACTGCCGCCGATTTATATACTCCTTTCAGCCGCCTGGAATACCTCGGTATTCTTTTGCCGTAACTTCTTCCTCCGCTAAACTTCTCGTGTTTTACTAATCCGCAGTAGCTCAGGTAATGATTGCTGCTCTTAAATCTCTTTCCATCTATTACTATAGATAATATTGTTACGCTGCTTATCGGGCCAAGACCGGGTATGCTTTGTAAACTTTTTATCACCTTGTTCTTTTTACTTACTCTTGCAAACTCATTCTCATACTTCTTTTTCTTTTCTACATATGAGCTTATCTTTTCATCCAACTGCGCTACTATAAAATTATTGATTCGGTTGTTCTCTATTTCTTCTTTCTTCTTCCACGATTTATGTTCTGCTCTGTATAATGCAGATTTCTGATTTAATAATCTTACTCCGGCTCTTACCTCGTCATCATAATAACTAACCAATTTTCTTAACTCATACAACTCATTGGTGCTGTGATAGACTTCCTTCATCATTCCGTTTCTAAGCAGCTTACATAATTTACCCGCGTCTATTTTATCAGTCTTCGGACCATCGCTTAAGAGTCGGTTTCTGTATGGATCACATATAAATATTTTCTCTGCATAATTGTATAGCTCCACATATAACCATTGACTAGTCGTTGTCTCTTCTATTGTCAATATCTTATTCCCTTTAAGATGTGATAAGTATAATTTTAGTTCCTTTAGATCTGACGGGACATCAATTATTTTTGGCTCGAAATCTTTTTTACACATCCTGGCTATGGCCATGTTTCTTTCCGACCAATCCAGCGCTATGTAATGTTCGTATGAATCTGTTACTGTCAAAGAACTATTGTCCTTCTTACTTTTTCCGCTTATCTTATTCGCAATCATTTTAGGTCTCCTTGCTTTGTTTGAGATGCCATAATTTATTCCGATTTATCGGAATATGCACCAACCGAAGTGAGTGAGACCTTCTTTTCTAATTTACCGTGCCTAAGCCGAAGCCCAGAGCAACAATGCCACATTTATTAAATAACTTTTTAATTAGAACAAAACTTTCATTTACAAACTACGCCGAATAAGAAAGCCGAAACGGAGCTACACACTTTTAAATTGTACAAAAGCCAAATGCGAAAATGCTTTCGGCTTGAGGCACTTGTTATATGCGGTTTCAGAAAATCATCTTGCCTTTATCTGTAAAATTATGTTTTACAAATGCTGGTATTCCTACAATAGATTTTAATACTTGTCTCATAAATTCTGAACCATTATCCTCGGGTATTTCATATTTTTCCAATTCATCTGTATAATGGGGAAAAATGTTCAGAAAAAATTTAATTGATTTCTCTTTATTTAATTTCCGATAACGATTAGAGAAAACAAGATTGAATGCAGAAGCCAAATTCCAATTATCGCTCAAATCAACTTTGTCAAAAAATTTATGTCTATGATAAATATTTGATAAAACAACTAAATCAACTAATAAGTATTTATTTTGATGACAAAAAGAATTTTTAGTAAAAAGACCTCGTTGAGCGAACATATAATTATGCCAGTTTTGCATATCATTTGCGTCCCCACAACATACAACCAAAATATTCACTTCATTTTCATTTGGAGTAGGATTGAATTTTTGATTTGCTGAAATTAAAAAGTCTTTGAGATTATTATCCATTTTTCTTAGTTCAATAAGGGGTTTTGGATTCTCCTTTTTTATCTTTTGCCCTTCAACCATTAAATTCCCAATTTCCTTCATAGTATCTTTATATTCATCAATGCGACCATAGGTTCCGAATTTGAATGCATCTTGATTATCAATTTTTTCCTTCAATTCAAAATCAGAACATTTTACTTCTATATTGTAAGTGAAACTGCCAATTTGAAATTGGCATTCAATATTTTTTTTACTTGAAGGATTTACTTTCTTTTCATATGCAAAGGAATTAGTGAAATGTTTTGCAAAATATGAATTAACAGTAGTTTCGCAAGCAGCTTGGATGAATTGTTTTTCATTAAAACTTGGAGATTTGAATTGTATTTTTTTTTGTAATAAATCTTCAAATTGTTTTGAACTAATATTTTTTTCTAAAGGAAGGATAAACTCTTTAAAGTTGTCATAATATGCTAATGTTGCTTCCTTAGCTTTATATATATTGTGTAAATAATCTTTAATACCATCAATAAACTTGTCAATATTCATTTTCAATAAACCTTTATCTGAACTACAAATGGATTTAATTGTTCAATCTGTTCTTCCATCTTAGTCTGCTTTACAAGATTTTTCCGCTTCAATATTTCATCTCCTTCTGGCATCATAGAAATTAAATTTTGAATATAAGTTGACTTAACAGCGAAATTAACGTTTTGTGGGATTACACCAACATTTTCATAAAAATATTTTGCATTAAGGCTTGATATAACTAAGCCGACTAATTCACCCTTACTATTAAAAAGTGGACCACCGCTGTTTCCGGGTTGTAGTGGATTACTAATTTGAAATAACCTTGGATCATCTTGTAAACCATAGAGACTATTGATTCTTCCATTAGATAACCTTGAACTTGCACCCATAATATCTCCAAGTGGAAAGCCAAGAGTAAAAACTTCTTCACCAACTTTAATTGTATTAATATCAGCTAAAACGAAAGGTATTGGTTGACTGAAATATGATGAAAATGAAAAGTCGTTAATTTCTAGAATTGCTATATCATTTTTTGAATCTTTTATTTTTACAGTAGCAAGTTTCGTAATATTTTTATCGGGAATGATTACTTCGATTTTCTTTGAGTTTTCAATTACGTGGTAATTTGTAATTACTAGTCCATTTGTAGAGACTATTATTCCACTTCCAGAACCTTTTTGAGATTCGGATTTTTTATTAGACTCATAGTTTTTATCAGTGTATTTGGGATACATTTTTACATAATTTATTTCAGAGTAAACTTGTCTTCCTTGAACTATGTCATTTTTTGAAGTGCGTAATACTCCATTTTTATCAAGTGTAAAGTTGAACATTGAATAGCTGCCGTCGAAAGAAAATTGTTTGGATATATATAAATTCTCGTAAGAGCCCTTTTGAAAATGTGCTGTAATAGTATGAGGCAACCAACCATCACCAGAAATTACGACCTCATAGAAATCTATACGTGTATTTGAAGTATCTTTAATTATTGCAACGGTTGCGTAGTTGGGTTGATCTTGCCGATAAGAACCATCAATTACTGTCGTACCATTCACAGACCATATACCTTCAATATCATCAATTTCTGAAATGTTTTTTTGATAATAATCTTTGAAAGCAGTTTCATCCCGATTATCTCTCTCCCAATATATTTTTGAATTTTGAGAAGTAAGAATTTGCTGCTGTACCGGCATACAAGAATGAAATAATAGGAGCGATAAAGTAAAAAGTAAGGAAATTATCTTTGTATTCATTTTAACTCCATATTTATTCTAAGCATATAACGTTAAGTGTTTTATCCGAAGTTGAGACAAAAAAATATATAATTGCACTCGCACAAAATATTATTATCGGTTAATTGATTGCATTGTCTCAATGCCTCAATTTCGGATAAAATACAGTTGTGCGAAGCCCCACCATAATTAAGTCGGGTAAGTGGTCTCACATTCTTATGGGTATTTAATCGTCTCACTTCTTTACTTTTTATTATCTATTTCTGTTTTGGTAACTGTCTTACTTAGTAACATTTTATTCTTATTGCATTGTTGTGTTAAATAACAACAATTTTTAATGATCTTTTTCATAATTGAATGTTCTTGTTCAATGGTAATCATAAATACCGTTAACAAATTTTTATTTTCACAAATCAGATTACTTCAACCGTCTTTTACTACGGAGACCTTGATGATCTCGCCATCATTGTCTCGACAAGTATCATTCTTCCTTCCCTGCATTCCGGGCACTGAGTTACATCCACACCGGTTAATTCGTACAGCGTTTCTTTCCAATTTTTTGATGCACCGGTTTCTTCTACATTGCTTTCTTTTACTCCCAGTATCTGCCGGCACTGCATTAATTTTGTTTTCTTGTTTCTGCTGCTTAGTATGCCGTAGTACCTTATCTTATAAAAATTATCCGGCAGTACATGAAGTAAAAACCTCCGCATAAACTCTCCGGCTTCAAGTGTCATCTCTTTTGTTTTATTGCAGTCACGGTAATCATTGTAGCTGAATGTTACTTCTCCTCCTTCAATGCTTTTTATCCGGTGATTACTTATGGCTACCCGGTGTGTGTATCTTCCTAAATAATTTATCACTTGTTCCGGTCCGCCAAAGGGATGCTTACAATATGTTATCCATTTCTTCGAATAAAGTTCATTCACCAGTTTCTTAAATTTCATTGCTTCGTTTATACTTTTTATCTGTCCTTCAAATCGTAATTCGCTTTTATCGTATGATCTTTTCAAATGGTATAAAAACTTCTTCTTGAATAAATCCGACATAACATTTACGTGAATGAAAAAGTCTTCTCTCTTACTCTTCTTTGGCTTCTCCCATTTGTTTTCTCTTACCGATAAACCGCCTCCCGGTACTATACAATGAAGATGCGGGTGTTCCATCAAGTTTTGTCCCCATGTGTGAAGTACCGCTATTATCCCGATTTCTCCGCTAAGATGTTTTTTGTCTTTGCCGAGTTTTAACAGTGTTTCACTGCCGGCTTTGAATAATATATCGTAAACCGTCTTTTTATTTTGTAATGCTATTCGATTTAGTTCTTCGGGGATTGTAAACACTATATGAAAATATTTTACCGGCAGTAATTCTTTTTTCCTTTCCGTTATCCACTTCTCACGCGCCAACGATTGGCATTTCGGGCAATGACGGTTACGACATGAGTTGTATGATATACTCTTGTGCCCGCATTTATCGCACTTCTCTACATGTCCCCCGAGAACCGATGTTCGGCATTTCTCTATTGCACCGATTGTCTTTAATATATACGCCGGTTGTTTGTGTTTCTCAATGTATTGCTTGGCGTACCTCCGGAATATTCCGGCTACTTCGCACCCACTTCCCGTAAACATTATTCTACGGGGAATATCATATCAAGGGGATTGGTTATTCTGTCTAATCTATCGCGAGTTATTCGGAGATATATGCTTGTTGTCTTTAAGCTGGAATGACCCAGAAGTTTTTGGATTGTGAATAAATCGCATCCGCTTTCCAACAAGTGCGTGGCAAAGCTATGACGTAGAGTATGTACCGTAACAGCTTTGTTAATCTTCGCTTTTTTTTTGACTCCTTGAACGCTCTTTGAAGTGTTGACTGGTTAATCGGTTCGGTTTTGTTTTGACCGGGGAATAACCATTCTTTCGGTTTTTCCCTCTTATAATACTCTCTCAGTTCTTCTAGCAACTTCAAAGATAATATCGTATAACGATCTTTGTTCCCTTTCCCTTTTACTACGTGTATCTGCATCAACTCGCTATCGATATTGCTTACCTTTAAATGCGTTGTCTCGCTTATCCTCAATCCAGCCGAATACGTTGTCATCAAGGCGATTCGGTGCTTCCTATTTCCAGTTGATTCAAGTATGCTTTTTACTTCTTGTCTCGACAAAACCGACGGAAGCATTTTGTTTAACTTTGGGCGTGGTATTTTTTTTACGTTCCACTCTCGGTCCAATACATTGGTGTAGAAGAACTTCAATGCAGAGTACGCTATATTTATCCCGGACCAACTCGCTTTCTTTCCATCTTTCAAATAACATAAATATTTTATTACCTCTTCTTGTCCCATCTCATCGGGCGACTTCTTGAAATAACCTACATATTCTTTCATGTACATCAGGTAACATTGTATTGTCTTGCGGCTGAAGTTTTTTAACTCCATTAATCTCAGCATTTGGTTCTTGAGTTCTCCCATGGCTTTTCTCCTTTTTTTATTTTTGATGATTACTTAAAAAATGAGTTACGCCATTTTAATAATTATACTCTCAGAATCAACCGCTGATTTTTGAAGTCTTCCAATTTATCAATGAACTTTCTTCTTTAACTGCCGTTAGGCTTCGTTCAACTATTAATTAACCCGCCAACGGACAACATGGCGGTTGTTGTTTATCTACCAGTATATTCTTTGTTTTCATTTCATTTTCAATTTTTTTAGCGTGATATCATTCCTTCCTATAAAATTGAATCTAATGGGCTCCGAACGCCTAGAACTGTTTTCAATACATGAGTATAGATCATAGTAGTCCTTACGCTTTTATGCCCTAGTAACTCTTGCAGTGTTCTAATATCATATCCGTTTTCTAACAAATGAGTTGCAAAACTGTGCCTAAAAGTATGCGAGCTACCAGGCTTAACAATATTCGCACTGTTAATTGCTTTTTTAATTTCCTTTTGCAGCGAACTCTCATGCTGATGAATTCTGTAATTTAGTTTGGTGGCTTCATCAACAACAAACAAGCTGGAAGGAAATACATATTGCCACCCCAACTCCTTTGCGGCATTAGGATACTTACTCGCCAATGCATACGGTAAAATTGTTCTTCCATTGCCAACTTTTAAATCATTTGCGTGCAGCTTTTTAACTTTTTCTAAATGCTCTTTTAGTTGCGGAATCAACTTCAGAGGTAATAACGTAACTCTATCTTTTTCACCCTTGGCATCACGTACAATAATCTCATTCATCTCAAAATCTATATCCTTAATTCTTAACCGAAGAGCTTCAGAAATTCGCATTCCCGTTCCATACATCAAACTGACTATTAATTTGTAAATCCCATTTAACCTAGAAAGAACTTCTGCCGTTTCATTCTTAGAAAAAACAACCGGTAAATGCTTTACCCGTTTAACTCCTTTGATATCTTTTATCCAGCCAACATCTTTTTTTATTACTCTTTTATAAAGGAATAATATTCCCTGCATTGCTTGGTTTTGGGTAGATGAGGAAACATGCCTGTCAATAGCTAAATGATTTAAATAATTTTTTATCTCTTCGGCGCCTAAATTATCTGGGTGAATTTTATTATTGAAGATTATAAATCGTTTTATCCAGCTTGTGTAGCTCTCTTCTGTTTTCGGGCTATAGTGGTTTGTGCGAAGTGTAATTCGTATTTGATCTAACAGCTTCGGTTTTTTTACTGCAGTTTCCAAAGTCCGTCCCCAATTTTGAATTCAACATAAACTTTAAAACTTACTTTATCAATAAAAGAAAAATCATATAGAATCCGGATCGAGCGCACACCCCGGCTTCGCTCGGTACTCGCGCGTCCGAAATGACATTTATAATATATTCTCTTCTACTTAAGCTGCCATCGATCGTTTTTCTCAATGGCTGAAGAGGGACTGCTGCCGTTGAGCCATTCTACGGCAGATTTATTTTCTTTCAGGAAAGCATCCCAGAACGCAGTACTTAAAGCAAGAATAACGCGGTGA
>Ga0209514_10009939_pt1 | contig 10347 bp, 8 predicted proteins | sample Subgrocontami58m_FD_187452 | JGI IMG/M metagenome (GOLD analysis project Ga0209514, IMG submission 187452) | Subsurface groundwater microbial communities from S. Glens Falls, New York, USA - GMW37 contaminated, 5.8 m (SPAdes) (version 3) | ecosystem: Environmental > Aquatic > Deep subsurface >...
ATCGTATTCGTGCTTGCGGCGGTTTCGCTGGTGTTCGGGCGCTCGGGTTGGCAGCGCGCGTTGGCTGCGACTGCTCCCGACGTTTCCCGCCGGCTTGGATTTGCAACCGCTTTCTTCGTCGCATGCTTCGTGCTGTGGGCGGTGTCCTCTAGGATAGGCCGCTACGCAATGCCGCTGTGGCTTCTCGCCGGGCCGCTGATCGCGACTTGGACCGCGCGCTGGTTCACTGCCGGCCGGGGCCTGCTGGCGCTCGCGGCGGTCTGCCTCGCCCAGGGGGTTCAGCTCTATTACGCGGGCAACTTGCGGTATTCGCCGGCCCCTTGGGATTCGCAGTGGCTGGATGTCCGCGTTCCCGAAACCCTGCGCCAATCTCCCCAACTCTTCATTGTGCTGGGACAGCAGAGCTGGTCTGCGATCATTTCCTATTTTCATCCTGATTCGTCGTTTTCCAACGTCGTCGGACAATACGTCATGCCCGGTGGCGAAAGGATGCCTCGCCGGCTGCGGTCGTTGCTGGATCGCTTCAGCGGACGCACCAAAGTAATTTTTGACTACAGAGAAGGCCATTTGAATGGGGATGTTCTGGCCGCGGGAATCGTGATGGACGTGAACGCCGTGCTGTCGGCGTACGAGCTTCAACTGGCGTCGGACAAAGGCTGCGGGGTCGTCGAAATTCGCTTCGGCCATTTCCAGAACTGGGTATTCTCCGCAGAGAATCGCACGCCCGAAGTTGCTGGCAGGATTCCCGGGAATCGACTACTGGTCTGTGGCGTCGGGCCCGGTCGTTCCGCGGACCTGGCGGCAAAAGGCGATATGAAGACGAAACAGGTCGACCGGGCCTTCGCTGCGGTCGAGACAGCATGCTCCAATCTGTTTTCTCCATCCGGAGTGCAAACGATCCAAGGTCGCAAAGGATGGGAGCGCTTTTATTTCAACTCCGTCAACAGGCTGATGAGCGACGGCAACAACGTATATCTGAGACCCTTTACGAGTTTTGGCGCCGTCAATCTTGGCTCGCTGGACCAGTGGCTGGCCGATATGCCGCCGCATCACTGCGAAGACAACATCGTGAAGGCGAATCCGTTTATTCCATAACGGGAGCATCGGTCCGAGCACGCCACCCGTTCAGGGGCGACGCCAGCGCACGGTGTCGGAGCGATTCGCCCGCGATGGGTGCATCATTATGGGGCCACAGGGGCCATAGAGGCAGTGGGGAACTCCAGTGAACTCGACGACAGAATCCGATGAGAAGCTCGTGCGCAACACCGATCAAGCGCAAGGCGGCGCGAGGTATGCCGGCAAGCAGGAGTTGCAGCAGACCGAAGCACTGAGAAACTACAATCGCTTCATATGCCGTCTGTTCCGCAGAGAGTACGAGGGCGGCGTCATCCTTGATTTCGGGGCGGGAATCGGGACTCTCACCGACCAGATGTCGGATCTGGGCGACATTGTATGTGTCGAAGTCGATCCGGAGCACTCCGAGGCACTGCGCACGAAGGGATACGAGGTACATTCGAGTGTTGATTTGCTGAAGGACGGGACGGTCTCCTTCGCGTATTCGTCAAACGTGCTGGAGCATTTGGATGACGACCTCGGCGCGCTGAGAGCCATTCATCGGAAAATGCGTCCAGGCGGCAGGCTGGCCTTGTTTGTGCCGGCCTTTGAAAGCATTTGGACTGCCAATGACGACCGCGTCGGGCACAAGCGGCGCTACACGCAAGAAAGCCTCACGGACGTCGTCGCGCGATCGGGTTTCCGGGTGGAGAATTCCTGCTACGTGGATTCGATCGGTTTCCTGCTGGCGCTGCTATTCCGATTCATCGGCAGCAAGGACGGAAGTCTGAATACAGCCCATCTGTTCATATTTGATCGTGTCGTTTTTCCAATGTCTTGCGCGATGGACACGATTTGCCGGCGCTTGTTTGGAAAGAACGTGTACCTCGTCGCGCAGAAATAGGTGGCAAAGGTAGATGAATGCTCGCCGTGGGCGCGGCAGAGCCGGTTCAGGGAGTTCTGCGCCGGAACCTAAGGGGACGGTCTTGTCCCGCGATGTAGTCGGGTCGTTGTGTCCTGGAGTCAAAGGGCTGCCAGGATGACGGCGCTTTCAGAAAGCGGTACGATCCCGCCGGCATGTTCTCGATCATCATGTGCAGCCGGGATGACCGGCGGTTCGCGACGGCATCGGCGCACTACGCATCGCTTTTTGCCGGCGTCGAGAACGAGATCATCCGCATCGCGGACGCGCGCTCGATGTGCGAAGGCTACAACCGCGGCGTCCGCCAGAGCCGCGGCGACGTGCTGATCTTCTCGCACGATGATGTCGAGTTCCTCTGCGCCAACATGCCCGCGCTGCTGACCAAGCGGCTTGAACAGTTCGACATGCTCGGCATCGCCGGCACGACGAAACTCGTCGGCCCGCGCTGGGTGCAGGCGGGACTTCCGTACACGATTGGCCAGGTCGGCCACGTCGACCCGGAGGGCAACGGATATCTGGTCATGATCTGGGCGGCCGCGGACCGCGCAGTCGGGAACATCGCGGCGATGGATGGGTTGTTCTGGTGCGCAAAACGCGAGCTGGTCGAGCAGGTCGGCTTCGACGAGCAGACCTTCACCTCGTTCCACCTGTACGACCTGGACTTTACGTTCCGGGCGTCGCAGCGGGGATACAAGCTTGCAGTCTGCACCGACCTTTTTCCGATCCACGCTTCGCTGGGGGGATTCGGCGATCCGAACTGGCAAGCCTCCGCCAAAGCTTTCATGAACAAGCACGGTCGTTGGCTGGCATCGATTCCAAAGCGCGAATGCACGTTCGGCTGGCTGCGCGTCGCGAGCCGAGCCGAGTGCGTCAAAGTCATGACGCCGCCGTGGTGGACGTAGAACCAACGGGCTGACCAAGCCGCCCTTCAGCTTCGCCGGCCCGCGTTATCTTTGCTAAGATTAGGCAATGGGGATGCGACAGTGGTTCGATACCAAAGAGCTGGACGAGTTCGCAAGCTCGATAGCGGCAGAACTCATCAAGCGGGTGCCGCCCTCTTCCCTGGATTCCGGGAAGAAGAAGACCGCCGGTCAGCTCAAGAGCTCTCATCACGCGATTTTCACCCGCGCCGAGACCTTCGCACGCACGCATCCACTCAATATCTACCAGAAGGCCAAGGTGGGAAACAGTTTCCGATGGGCGCTCAAGGAGGCTGGTTATCCTCGGGACCTTGTCGAGGCATGGACATACGAACTGGTTACCTTGATCTCGCTAGAATCCACCGCGCGCCGTAAGTCGAGCCGCTGAATGCTCGTGTTCGCGGTGCCTTGGTCGGCGGACCGCCCGGGGATTGCGGAAGCGGGAATGCTCACGCCTTGAATGATCGAATCCGGTCGTGATCTTCAGACGGTTCTTCAAGACCGGTAAGCCGGGCCCGACGCCATCCTCGGCGACAGGCTCTGGACCGAGCGATGCAACCGCCGGCAGCTCCGTTGCGGCCGGGCAGCGGGCCCTCGGCATCGCGCTGCAACACCATCAGGCGGGTCGCATCGCCGAGGCGGAGGCCGCCTATCGCCAGATTCTGGCGTCCGATCCTGGCAACTTCGACGCGCTGCACCTTATGGGCGTCATTGCCTACCAGCTCGGCAGGTACGACGAGGCCTTGGAGCGCATTTCACAGGCGCTTGCACTGAGTCCGACCGACGCGCCAGCACAAAATAACCTTGGAAATGTCTTGCGGGTGCAGGGCAGGCTGGATGAAGCCCGGGCGCGATTCCGGAACGCGGTGACCCTGCGGCCAAATTATGTTGACGCACATGTCAACCTGGGCGCTCTTAACTCGAAGCAAGGCAGGCTGGAGGAGGCCATCGCGTGCTACCGGACGGCACGCTCGCTGGCGCCCAATTCGCCGGCGGTGCTCTTGAATCTTGGAAACCTGCTCGTCGACCACGGCAAGCAGGACGAAGCCATTCAGTGTTACCGACAGGCGCTCGCAGTCAAGCCTGATTCCTTCGACGCGCAATTCAATCTGGGCAATGTTCTGGCGAAGCAGGGCGAGCTGGATGAAGCGGTCCTGTGTTACCGGAATGCGATCGCGCTCAGGCCGGATTTCCATGCAGTCCATTCCAACCTGGGGAACGTGCTCAATGAGCAAGGCAGGCCGAGCGAAGCTGCTGCCTGCTACGAGAAAGCGATTGCGCTCAAGCCTGATTTCGCCGAAGCACACTTCAATCTTGGCATGGTTCTGAAGGCCCAGAGCAGACTGGATCAGGCGGTTGCCAGCTACCGCAGAGCGCTCGCACTGGAGCCGAATTGGCACGAGGCGTACTGCCTGTTGGGAAACGCCCTCAGGGACCAGGACCGGTTCGAGGAAGTGCTCGAATGCTACCGGAAGGCGATTTCGATCAAGCCTGATTATGCGGAGGCCCGATGGAATCTGGCGATGTCCCAGATACCCGCGGTCTACCCCGTCGACTCGGATCCCGGGCGCTACCGGGGGGCGTTTTCTACGGAACTCGAGGAGCTGGAGCGCTGGTTCGGTCCGGATCGCGTTGCCGAAGGCTACGAGGGCGTAGGCGCCAAGCAGCCGTTCTTCCTTGCGTACCAGGAGGAAAACAACCGGGATCTGCTCGCGCGATATGGAAACCTGTGCAACCGCATCATGAGCGCCTGGTTTGACAGACAGGCATTGCCGGCACCCGGCAAGCGGGACCACGACGGCGTCATTCGCATCGGCGTTGTTTCGCGGTATTTCCACAATCATTCCGTCTGGAACGCCTTCGTGAAAGGCTGGTTCCTGCAACTCGACCGCAAGCGTTTTTCCCTTCACGCATTTCACCTCGGCACGGAAAACGATGAAGAAACCGCTGTTGCACGGGCCAGCGCCGCGTATTTCGAGCAAGGATCGAAGAAGCTGCTGCAGTGGGTCGAGGCCATCATGGCCCGACAACTTGACGTGCTCATCTATCCGGAGATCGGAATGGATCCGATGACACTGAGGCTGGCCAGCCTGCGCCTGGCGCCGGTTCAGGTCGCCGCCTGGGGACATCCGGACACGACGGGTCTCAACACGATCGACTATTACCTGTCGGCAGAAGATCTTGAGCCTGAGGGCGCGCAGGACAACTATGTTGAACGGTTGATTGCCTTGCCTCACCTGGGGTGCTTCTACAAGCCGGTACCGATTGGCGACGCCGTTGTGGACCTACGCTCGCTGGGCATTGACCCGGGATCGCCGCTGCTTGTCTGCCCCGGCGTACCGTTCAAGTATTCGCCGCGGCACGACCGCGTCATTGTCGAAGTCGCCCGCAGGCTCGGTGAGTGCCAAATCGTTTTCTTCAAGTACCAGCTCGACAAACTGTCGGAGAAACTGCGGCAGCGCCTCCAAGTCGCGTTTGCGCGCAGCCGGCTGGACGTCGACCGCTTCGTGAAGTTCATTCCCTGGCAGAGCAGCCAAGGGTTCTACGGACTGCTGAAGCGGGCCGATGTCTATCTGGATACGCTTGGCTTTTCCGGATTCAATACCGCCATGCAGGCGCTGGAATGCGGCCTTCCGATCGTAACCATGGAGGGTCGCTTCATGCGCGGTAGGCTGGCAAGCGGGCTGCTGAAGCGGATCGGGTTGCCGGAACTGGTCGTGGCGTCGGAGGACGATTACATTGTGTTGGGAGTGAGGCTTGCAGAGGACGCAGGATATAGACAAAGCATCCGCGAGCGCATTGAGGCGTCGCGTCACGTTCTGTTCGAGGACCTTGCGCCGATTCGCGCCCTGGAGGACTTCCTTACTGGGGTCGTGCGACGATGACCCCGATCTCTCGACCGCATGGCGGCGACAAGCGGCGCCTGTGCCCTGACCCTGATGTTCATGCGACGGGGTCCTGCATGCCCAAGATGCGGGCGGGCATGCGCAAGAGGCCGTGGTGTCAGAGACCCGGTGGCTTAGACAGTTCTTGGACTACTCGTCGCTCGGCGCCTCGATCGGCGCCATGCGCGCTGTCATGAGACATCTCCCGAGTGCGCATCACATGAGAGTCAACATATCACGATGGCCGGGCTATTGTCTTGCTTTTGTCTTCGTGTTGTTTTTCGCGCTGAGTCTTCGTCAGTTGGTGGATGAGGACGTCTGGTTCCAGTTGCTGGCCGGGCAAGAAACCGTGAGGACGCTGGCTGTACCCAGAACGGAGTTCTACATCTATTCGGCATTGGGTGAGCCATCCCTGTTTGTCGGCTGGCTCTGGGGACTCTGGCTTTATCTTGCTTGGCTTGCCGGCGGATACGCGGCGGTGTCTGTCTTTGGAGCGCTTGTCTGGGGCGCAATATTCGCCATCGGAGCGAAAGCCATTGTCACGAATATCGAGCGTGACTTGCCGGGCGGCGTAGCCTATTCACGCAAAGCCGTGCTGGCAGCCGTCCTTGTTGCAACGAGCGTTTCGTTTCAGTTCCTGGTAGGGCGCGCGGTGTTTCGAGCGGAAACTACGCTGTATCTTGCATGGGTTGTCGCGGTCTGTCTGTCCGCGGGCATTGCGGAGGACGAACGGCGCCGGAATCGATTCCTGTTTGTTGTGCCGCTGTTGTCCTGGAGTCTGGGCTGGCTGCACACGACATCCATATTCATGGTGCTTCTTCTTGTCGGTCATTTGCTGCAGGCCGGTGTCGATGCGATGAGAGCGCCGCTCGCAGGTGGATTCAAGAAATTCGCCAAGACAGATCTGCGGGCATGGTTACTTGCGATATTCGCTGCTGCGGCGCTGCCATGTCTGAACCCCAACGGGATGGAGCAGGCATTGCCATTGATCACCGAACTTGCAAGTAACCTGCATGGCATTATGTCGGGTGAACGCGCGGACGCTTCCGAACAAGTCATTCACATCAATCTCGAGTATCGCAGGCTCACCGACGTTCCCCGGGTGTGGTCGACCGCGATCCTGTTTCTGGTTTGTTCTCTCGTCGTCGTTTGGCTAGACCGGCCTCGTCGAGTAGTCAACGCAGTGCTCCTGGCGGTAGCAATGTCACTGTCGCTGTTGTACGTCAGGGCGCTCGCCATTTGGGGAGTTTTTCTGATGGTTCCTCTTGCTGTCGCGATTGCGCCATTTTTGCAGAAAGCCACGGCAGTCCTCGAGTCGAGGAGGAAGGGGGCGTTAATCGGTGGTTTCATTTTCATGTGTTGTGTCTGGAATATTGGCGCCGTGTATAACCGGGCCGGCGCGCGGTGGGGGATCGGATATCGGTCTTCGCCGGCGAGCGAGCAGGTATTGAATGCAATCCGGGCAAACATGCCTCATGGCGGGAACATATTTAATTGGCACCCGCTGGGAGCCCGCCTGAGATGGAATCTCGGCGCCGGGTTTCTTGTTGCCATGGACGGGCATTTGGCCGACGCCCGATCGTCCGCATGGAAGGCGTACTACGCTATCGAGGACTCGGGAGACACTGGGCCACGACTGATCGAAAAGTGGAACGTACAGGCCGTATACCACCCGGTTGTCACGCCCGTTTTTGGACAAATACACTGGTTGCCCTATTACTTGCTGAATGACCAGAATTGGAGTCTGGTCGCCATGGACCAGAGCGGTGTTCTACTTGCGAGGATTTCCGCGGGCAGTATCGATGAACGCACTCGAAATCTTCAGAAGATGGACTATTGGCGCAGAGTGATTGTCGAAGCCAAGATCGTCGAGTTTACTTCCGGACAGGAAGACAGCAAAGATCGCGCGCGGAGAATTGTCGACTATGCCCAAGAGAGGATAGGCGAACTCCAGAATCTATTTCAGTCTGAAAACGCGGAAATGCCACGCTGAGGGACGCCAGCGTAGAGTGATGCCGCAATCTCAGCCAGGTGACTTGGTGGCGACCCAATGCCCGGACCTGCCGCCGGATTTCTCCAGCAGCCGGACCTCGCTGATGGTCATGGCGCGGTCCACCGCCTTGCACATGTCGTAGACGGTGAGCAGACCGATGCTCACCGCGGCAAGCGCCTCCATCTCCACGCCGGTGCGCCCGACGGTCTCCACGGTGACGGTCAGCGTGATGATCGAGCGGCGGCGGCTCGTCTTGAACTCCGCGGCGACACGCGTCAACGCGAGCGGATGGCACAAGGGAATGATTTCACTGGTGCGTTTTGCGCCCTGTATCGCGGCGATCCGGGCCACGCCCAGCACGTCGCCTTTTTTCGACGTTCCGGCAAGGATCATGTTCAGGGTCGCGGACCGCATGCGTATGCCGCCCGAGGCGCACGCGACGCGGTGCGTTTCCGCTTTGGCAGCCACATCCACCATGTGTGCCGCACCTCTATCGTCGAAATGTGTCAGGCGCGGTGGCATGTCGTGTTCCAGATCAATCTCAAACGCCTCAGGTCTGCGGGGGCACGTTCAGGTCCAGCCAGTAGTGGCCGCTTTTCCGAAGTGCGCGGATTGCCAGTTCCAGGTCATCCGGATTGTCTTCTACCAGCGATATCGTTTTGGGAGTCACTGCCACTTCTCCTGAGTATCGTGGTGACCGCGGCGCAACCATTGTGCCAAGTTCCGCGCGATCCGGCTATACGGTCCGAATTCGCCGATGGTCGGTACAGGAGGCGTGAGTAAATGACGCCTTGCCAAGGCGTCGCGGCCCTGCCGACCGGCACCCCGACAGCGGCGGTTCGATCGGCCTCTGAATGGGAGCCGCCCGCCGGTTACCGGTATCATATGGCCGATGCGCCTTGCGTGCCTTATTTGTGGCCTGTTGCTCATGCTACCGGCGGCCCTGGGGCAGGGGCTGCCGGAATTGGGCGACGCCTCCGGAGCCGTTTTGTCGCCGCAGGTCGAACGAAGCATCGGCGAGGCGGCGATGCGGGATATTCGGTTCAGGGACCCGAGCTATCTCGACGATCCGGAATTGGCGGATTACATCAATTCGCTCGGGCACCGCCTCACTGCCGTGAACCCCGACGCGCGCCTGGACTTCGAGTTCTTCATGGTCCAGGACAACACCATCAATGCCTTCGCCATGCCCGGCGGATTTATCGGCGTGCACACGGGCCTGCTGCTTGCGGCACAGAGCGAGTCCGAGGTGGCGTCGGTGCTGTCGCACGAGGTCGCGCACGTGACGCAGCACCACATCGCGCGGATGCTCGGGAAACAGGCGCAGATGTCGGTGCCGACGCTGGCGGCGCTCGTCGTCGCCGTTCTCGCGGCGCGCGCCAATCCCCAGGTTGCACAGGGCGCGCTGGCCGCGATCACGGCCGGCAACATTCAGAGTCAGCTCAATTACACCCGTGACTTCGAGCGCGAGGCCGACCGCGTGGGATACCGGACCCTTGAACGGTCGGGGTTCGACGTCCACGCTATGGCCAGGTTTTTCGAGCGGCTGCAGAAGTTCGGCCGCCTCTACGAGAACAATGCGCCGGCCTATCTGCGCACGCACCCGCTCACCAGCGAACGGATCGCGGACATACAGAATCGAGCGCAGGATTCCCCCTATCGACAGACGCCGGACAGCATGGAGTTCCAACTTGCCCGGGCCAAGATCAAGGCAGAGCAGGGGTTGCCGCGAGACGCGCTTGCCTTGTTCGAAGACCAAATCAGCGCGCGCCGTTTCGCCAGCGAGGCTGGCTCGCGCTATGGGCTGGCGTCCGCGCTCGCGCGTTCGCGCGAATTCCCGCGCGCCGAGATCGCGGTTGCCGAACTGCGCAGCCTGGTCGGATCCCATCCGATGGTCGATCTGCTCGCTGCCCGCATCAAGGCGGAAGCGGGAGACGTGAAAGAGGCGCGCGACATGGTGACCACCGCGGTTGCGCGCCACCCCAATTACCGACCGCTGAGATATGCACAAGTCGTTTACCTCCAGACGCTCGGACAGCATTCCGAGGCGGTGGTGAATCTCGCCGAGCTGATCAAGACCTACCCGCGCGATGCGCGACTTTTCGATCTTCAGGCGAAATCCTACGCGGCGACGGGCAAAAGGCTGCTGCAGCATCAGGCGCTCGCGGAGGCCTACCTGCTGCAGGGGGCGCTCACCGGGGCAATCGAGCAGCTGCAGCTGGCCCAAAAAAGCGGCGACGGCGATTTCTACCAGTTGTCGAGCGTCGAGGCGCGGCTGCGGCAGTTGCGCGTGCTGCAGATGGAGGAGAAGAAAATGGAAGGAAGACGCTAGCTCCGGGTGGCAAGGCCAGCCCGGGCTGCGGCCACCATCACGCCGCAGACGAAAATGATTGCCGGCGCGTCGAAGGCATCGGCAACTGCGCCCGCGGCAAGGCTGCCCCCCGTGGGCATGCGCCTGCTTGGTTGAGGAGGAAGGTCTAGCCCGGATTTCTCACAGTAGGAACGAAACATCGGGGCGGGAGTCGAAAAAGTGTCTCTGGCAGAGATACTTAACCGACTCTTGGAGTGGCCCCG
>Ga0209514_10009948_pt1 | contig 10341 bp, 6 predicted proteins | sample Subgrocontami58m_FD_187452 | JGI IMG/M metagenome (GOLD analysis project Ga0209514, IMG submission 187452) | Subsurface groundwater microbial communities from S. Glens Falls, New York, USA - GMW37 contaminated, 5.8 m (SPAdes) (version 3) | ecosystem: Environmental > Aquatic > Deep subsurface >...
CCCCTGCCGTGTCATTTGCCGTAAAGAATGCCGCTCTTGCTCTGCCGCTCGAATCGGTCATTGCAGTGTTGACGCCACCTTCAAATGTCCCGCTCGGTCCTCTAACGGGGGGCGTCCACGTTACAGTAACGCCGGGAACAGGATTGCTGAATGAGTCACGAACGAATACCCGGAAGTTGGTGGCAAACGCGGTACCCACCAGCGCGCTCTGCGGTGTGCCCGCTATTGCTGTGACGCTGGCTGGCGAACCAGGCAGGTTCGTGAGGAAGAACATTGCAGGTGCAACAACTCCCGGAGCGGTTGCGAGAACGACATACGAGCCTGCGATGCTGTTCGCTCTAAAGGGCGGCGCTTCTATGATACCGCTGGTATCTGTTGTCCCACCAACACCGCCTTCAAATCTCCCGCTCGGACCTGTTATGGGCGCCCTCCACGATATCACCACTCCAGCAACAGGATTTCCTGCTCCATCTCGCACCACCAGCTTAAAGCGGATTGGAAACACTGTGTTCACTCGCGTGCTCTGTGGTGTGCCCGCTGTCGGCGTAATGCTGGCTGGCGGGCCTGGCAGGTTCCTGAGGAAAAAAATCGCAGGCGTAACAACTCCCGGAGCAGTTGCAAGAACGACATAAGAACCAGCGATGAGGTTTGCTATGAACGGCGCCGATGTCGCGATACCATGCGAATCAGTCACCGCAGTGTTGATTCCACCAACAAATGTCCCGCTCGGTCCGCTTAGGGGAGGCGTCCACGTTACAGTAACTCCGGGAACAGGATTGCCGAGTGAGTCGCGAACTAATACCCTGAAGCGGATAGGAAACGCTGTGTTCACCTGCGCGCTCTGCGGTGTCCCCGCGATTGCCGTAATGCTCGCTGGTGGTTCGGACAGATTCGTCAAATGAATTCTTGAAGCGTACACCTCTGCCCGCACGAATGCAAGCAGCAACATCAATATCCCCCCTACCAACATCACGACGCGAAGCTTCATTGTTTCTTCCTCCAGTTATCTGATGAGCATGAGTTTTCTTGTTTCAACGAAACCGCCGGCGCTCAGCCGATAGAAATACACTCCGCTTGCTAATCCGGTTGCGTCTCCGCCGGAGGCGGATCCGCCTCTGGCGGAAAACTCCACCGACTTAAATCCAGCTTCCTGAATTCCATCAACAAGCGTTGCAATTTCTCTTCCCATCACATCAAACACTTTCAGACTCACGTGTGCAGCCTTTGGAATCGAGTATTCGATACGCGTTGTGGGGTTGAACGGGTTAGGGTAATTCTGGCACAAAGCAAATTGCGAAGGCAGAGGTTTAACTTCGTCAACCGCCACGAGGAGCCGAGTTAGCAGCCTCGACGACCGTCGATCATACCAACCATCTTCATAATTGGGCTCGGAACAAAGGGAGTATTCCCGCCGAATCAAACCTGAATCCTGCGAGAACCATAACGAGTCGTAATTTCCAACAATCACTACGTTACGGCACCCCTGAAAAGTATAGAACACGCGTGCATTTGAAGAATCCGAAAACCTAAACACGGGACACTCCGGTGATCGAGGAAACTTCCAGACATACGAACTGCAGCGGAGTGCGTGCCTACCTGTGGTGAATTCGGAAAGGGTGACAATCGAGGAATCAGAGATGAAATACACAGTATCATGAGGAAACGGGAATCTCCCACTCCGAACCATCACGTTTCTTTTCTGCCGAATAGTCCACGCGACGGTTGTGTCGTTCACTCTCGATGAGTCCATGACATGGTAGGTGACTATTCCGGAGTCCTGACTCCAAGAGGCCGAAAATTCAGTCCACGAACTTTGCGCGCCTTTGTATTGATACGTACACAGGAGCCCCTTGGTTAATGGAAACGTGTCTGTCAAATCTGGAAATACTAAACTTATGAGATTTCCAGAACCGCTTTCTGGTCTCAGCTCGTATGAGAAACCGAACACGAGAGCCATCGCCAGAACACATACATGTTTCATGATGACGCTCCTTTGTTTGAATACTAAGTCTACCTGATAATGAGCATGCGTTTTGTTGATAGGAAACCTCCTGCTTTCAATTGGTAGAAATACACGCCGCTCGCCAAACCGCCCGCATCAAACTTAACCGTCTTAAACCCTGCTTCCTGAACCTCATCCACAAGCGTCGCGACCTTTCTTCCCAACATATCAAACACATTCAGAGCCACGCGGCTGACTTCTGACGTCTGATATCTGATCTCTGTCGTTGGGTTGAAGGGGTTGGGATAGTTCTGCTGAAGAGCGAAGCGATCGGGAATAAGGTTCGGTGTTTGATTCTCTACTGACAGCGGATCGGCAGTGTTGGTGAGTAAGAAGAACGCTGTTGCACCAATTCCTTGTACAGTTGCAGGAACGGTGTATGTACCCGCAGTATCGTTTGCTGTGAACGTCGCCGATGTTGCAACTCCACTAGTATTGGTCACAGCAGTGTTGACGCCGCCTAGGAATGTCCCGCTTGCTTCTCTGGCTGGGGGCGTCCACGTTACCGTCGCGCCGAAAACAGGATTGCCGAATGAGTCACGAACCAAGACCTGGAAACGAATTGGAAAAGGGGTGTTCACTCGCGTGCTCTGTGGCGTACCCGCTATCGGCGTAATGCCGGCTGTCGGTCCGGGTAGGTTCGTGAGGAAAAAAATCGCAGGCGTACTTACTCCCACTACGGTTGCAGGAACAGCATAGCTACCCGCCGTATCATTTGCTGTAAAGGTCGCCGATGTTGCTCTGCCACTTGTATCGGTCACCGCAGTGTTGACGCCACCTTCAAATGTCCCGCTCGGTCCTCTAACGGGGGGCGTCCACGTTACAGTAACTCCGGGAACAGGATTGTTGAATGAGTCACGAACGAATACCCGGAAGTTGGTGGCAAACGCGGTACCCACCAGCGCGCTCTGCGGTGTGCCCGCTATTGCTGTGACGCTGGCTGGTGAACCAGGCCGGTTCGTGAGGAAAAACATTGCAGGTGCAATAACTCCTGGAGTGGTTGCAAGAACGACATAAGAGCCCGCGATGCTGTTTGCCCTAAATGGCGGCGCTTCTATGATACCGCTTGTATCTGTTGTCCCACCAACACCGCCTTCAAATCTCCCGCTCGGGCCTGTTAAGGGTGCACTCCAGGATACGACCACCCCGGCAACAGGATTTCCCGCTGCATCCCGTACGACGAGCCTAAAGCGAGTTGGAAAAACTGTGTTCACTCGCGTGCTCTGGCGTGTGCCCGCTGTCGGCGTAATGCTGGCTGGCGGGCCTGGCAGGTTCCTGAGGAAAAAAAATGCAGGCGTAACAACTCCCGGAGCGGTTGCAGGAACGACATAAGAGCCAGCGATAAGGTTTGCTGTAAACGTCGCCGAGGTTGCTATACCACTTGAATCCGTTACAGCAGTGTTGACGCCGCCGGCAAATGTCCCGCTCGGTCCACTTAGGGGAGGCGTCCACGTTACAGTAACTCCGGGAACAGGATTGCCGAGTGAGTCGCGAACTAATACCCTGAAGCGGATAGGAAACGCTGTGCTCACCTGCGCGCTTTGTGGAGAGCCTGCGATTACTGTAATGCTCGCTGGTGGTTCGGACAGATTCGTCAAATGAATTCTTGAAGCGTACACCTCTGCCCGCACGAATGCAGACGGGAACATCAACAAACCCAGCAACGCAACAAACGTCAGCATCGTTTTCATTCTTACAACCTTTCTGATTATCTGATCATCATGAGTTTCTTCGTCGCAACAAAATTCCCAGCAGTCAGCCGGTAGAAATACACCCCGCTCGCCAAACCGCCCGCATCAAACTCCACCGACTTGAACCCCGCATCTTGAATCTCATCAACAAGCGTCGCAACTTTTCTTCCGAGCATATCAAACACATTTAGAGTCACGTGACTGACCTCTGATGTCTGATATCTGATCTCTGTCGTTGGGTTGAACGGGTTGGGGTAGTTCTGTTCAAGTGCAAATCGCATTGGCTTTTCGTGAGTCTCCGGAGTGCTCGTCAAAATCATTTCCAATAGCGGGCGTTCCCACAATCCAGACTCATCCGTTCCGGCATACAGCTTCGTCTGATACACGAGCAACGAGCGAATGCTGAGGTCCGACAATCCTGTGCTGACTCCATTCCAACTTCCACCGAGATTCAGTGACAGAAAGATGCCATGTATGGTTCCTGCAAACAGATTTGCTCCACTCACTGCAAATGCACGAACATCAATGGCACCAAGTCCCGTATTCGCAGCAGTCCAATTCGCTCCGCCGTTTGTGGAACGATACACGCCTTGACTCGTTCCTGCAAACACAACTGTTGTGCCTCCCGTGGTCATCGTCGCAAAAGCTGAAACAGAAACATTCGCGGGCAACCCAGAGTTGGATGCCGACCACGTTGCGCCTCCGATACTGCTCACAAACACACCTGCGCCGCTCGTCCCGGCAAGTATTCTTGAGCTACCCAGCAATGTTGGGTTCGTATGAATCGACAGAATTGTTTGAGCGGAAAAACCGGGGATGACACTCCATGTTGCGCCGTTATCTGTCGAACGGTAAAATGCCGTTTGCGTTGACACAAAAGCGGATTGTCCCAAGAAAGCGATAGCAAAGACGTTGCCGCTCAAAGGGCCAGAAGGCCAAGTTGCCCCGTCGTCATAAGAAACACTGACGCCGCGCGATGTCCCACAATAGAGAGCGCCAAAGCCGCGCTCGAACATATTCACATCGTCATTGCCGTACCCGGTTCTGACGAGATCCCAATAAGCGCCTCCGTTTGATGAACGCATCATGTCGAACCACTGTGTGCCGCCGAGAATCACAGCATTGTTCGCAAATAACGCTCTGACGGAAAAGTGGGAAAGTCCGGCGTTCGTTCCGCTCCATTCATGACCATCAATCGAAGTTCGGAATACTCCATTCTTCGTCGGAAACAAAGCAGGTGAAAACGTCCCGCCAAAGACAAACCTATTGACTCCCGACGTAACGGATACCAATCGCGGTAGTCCTGCAAACGAGGGAAGACCAAGGCTGTGGTCTTGCCACGATGTTCCTCCGTCGGTGGAGCGGGTAGCGCGAAGGTCATTGCCGACGAGTAGAATATCATTACCGGTGAGCGAAGGAATCGCAACAATGTCATACACCAGACCGCCGAAATCCGGACTACCGGTGCTCCACGTTATTCCTCCATTTGTTGAGCGAAAGAACATCGCGGGTGAAGTAAAGCCAAGCGTGGGCACATACACGTTCGAGCCGTTGCTTGCAATCGCAGAGACGTAGTACATATCAGTCCGAAGTCTCACCGTATCCCACACAGTCCCGCCGTCAGTTGATTTGACAAGACCGTTCCAACTGCGAGCGCCGAAGATTGTTGAGCCTGAAACGCAAAACTTGACAATGCCCGCGGCGTCCGGATCGCTCGTTGCATCGTTCCACGTCACGCCATTGTCTGTTGAACGGTACACATCATTTTGCAGCGAGGCAAGAGTCGTGGTTCCGAATTGAACAAATGCTATGGGCGCCGTGCCTGACGGCAAGCCAGTATTGGACAAGCTCCACGTCGCGCCATGGTTTGTTGTCCGATACACTGCTTCGTTGTCCTTCGCACACAACATGATGCTTGTTGTGCCAGGTTTGATTAAGTGAAAAGCAGTGATGAAAGGCCGCGTTCCAAGTCCGGTGTTCGCCTTTTCCCACCGCACACCAAGATTGCTTGAGACAAACACACTCCAGAATGTAGACGTAAACAAATACTCTCCATCCCAACCAAGTGCATGGGTAGTTTGTGCTGAATAAGCATTCGTAGGCTGCCACTGCGCAAGTGTTAGGGAGTGGAGACAAAGGATCAGAATAAGAACGGCACGAACTTTCACGGTTACCTCTTTTGATGATAATAATGAAGACATATCATTTTATCTCCTTATCTAATCACCATGAGTTTCTTCGTCTCAACAAATCCGCCAGCATTCAACCGATAAAAATACACCCCGCTCGCCAAACCGCCCGCATCAAACTTAACCGACTTGAACCCTGAACCCTGAACCTCATCCACCAGCGTTGCAACTTTTCTTCCAAGCATGTCAAACACATCCAGCGTGACCCGGCTGACTTCTGATGTCTGATATCTGATCTCTGTCGTTGGGTTGAATGGGTTGGGGTAGTTCTGGTACAAAGCAAATGCGGCTGGAAGAACATCATTCGACCCCGATGAAGTTACACCGCCGTTCCGCGTGAAGGCAATCAAGCCGCTGTCACCGACTGCATAACCGAGGTTCTCGTTGAGAAACGATAATGCACGGAGCGCGGGGAAATGGAATCCTATGTTTCCAAATTGAATTGTCCATGTGTCTCCGTAGTTGCTTGAGCGATAAATCGCGCGTCTCGATCCACATAGATATACAAGCTCTCCGCTCCGCGAAGCTTTTAGGTCATACGCGAACAACGGGGGAGGCGGACCTTGCACTCGTTGCCAAGCATTGCCGAATGTTCCTCCTCTTCGTAACAGGAATGGAATTGGTCCCGGGTTACCTCCGCTGCCAAGAAGGTATTGAACCGTATTTCTTAGGTCTCCGCCCGCGAGCAGATCCCACACTCCGGTCGGATTGCTCACCGAATCGCTCAACGAGTAGGTAAACCCGTGCGTTGCAATGAGTGGGTAGGTACTCTGGAGACCGCCATATCTCAAACCAATGGAAAGAACACTCCCGCCTTGCAGCGTTCTTTCTCTCCAAGGTCCGCTTGGAGAATCCCTATACCTAATCAAACCAGTTGCGCTTCCCATGTACACATCGGGATTGATTATCGCGCCATATTCAACAACGACGAAATTCTGAGCAGCCGCGTCCACTTGCCACGTTTCGCCTTCATCCGAGCTGTAGCAGATAACACCATTGCCAACGGCGTAGCCATCACCTGCGGAAAAGCGAAAGAATGCTGTCGAGTTGAGATTAGCAGATGTCGCAATTGGTTTCGGCACCCACGTAGTGCCGGCATTGGTCGTCTTCAAAACAGTTCCATTGTTGCCAACGGCGATCGCTGTAACGGAATCCAAGGCTGCAACGTCGTTCAATCGCGCAGTTGTGCCGCTATTCTGGATAACCCACTGAGCAAAGGATTCGCTGCTTCCAACTACGCACAAGATCATCAGTGGACCGAAGAAGCAAGCTGCGATCCTCCAACGAACAAATACCCGTCTCATAGGAACCTCCTTCTTTCATTTGTGAATCGTTTTTGAATTACCGAATTACCATGAGTTTTCTTGTCTCAACAAAACTTCCGGCAGTCAGCCTGTAGAAGTACACTCCGCCCGCTAACTCCGACGCGTTGAACTCAACGATCTTGAACCCTGAACCCTGAACCTCATCCACCAGCGTTGCAACTTTTCTTCCAAGCATGTCAAACACATCCAGCGTGACCCGGCTGACTTCTGACGTCTGATATCTGATCTCTGTCGTTGGGTTGAAGGGGTTGGGGTAGTTCTGCGACAGCCTGAAGCCCGCAGGATATGTTGGCTCCTCGGACTTGCCCGCGGATGTTATCACTGTGCTGATGAGGATGTGTTCAGCGGCGTAAGTATAATCAAGCACGCCGTCGTTGTATCGAAATCGTATCTGCCCCACGGACTTCTTGTAAGTGAAAGTGCTTCGGAACAAAGGATTCGGAAAACCTCGTGGGATGGCAGACTTGAACGTTGTCGTATCTCCCAAGCCAACGTTCCGATAGCGGTAGATTCGGGTCGTGTCTGTGAACTCCCTCGTGAATGGAAGGACATCAAGCCGGATTGGATTAGCGTCCTCGTTTCTATATAGATGATGTTGAGCTTCGAGCCGTTCGATTAGTTGGAAGTTCGACGTATCACGAACAGGATATGTTGAGTCCGGGATAGAACGATGATGGATCAAATCTCGACGGACGCGAAACATCCATCGTGTAGAGTCCGCAGTTCGCACCATGCCAACGATCGAATACACCGCGCTCCCAGAATCAGTAATAGTAAGGATGCCCGGCCCACCGTTTTGTACAAAAATTGTAAAGTACCTGTACGTCCACTGGTTACCCACAGCAAGAGGAAAGACGTCAACCAGACTGTCTGTTTGTGCCCCTGCCCGGGCAACCCCGATTAGCATCAAGGCTATCATGTATTTCATAGCGTCCTCCTGTTTACGAGTTTATCGAATCAGTGTTAGCTTCTTCGTTTCAAAAAAACTCCCCGCGGTCAAGCGATAGAAATAGACTCCGCTCGTCAATCCATTTGCGTCGAACTCAACACTCTTGAATCCCAAACCCTGAACCTCATCAACAAGCGTCGCGACTACCCTCCCCAACAGATCAAACACTTTCAAGCTCACGTGTGAGGTTTTTGGAATCGAGTAGTCGATGCGTGTTGTGGGATTGAACGGGTTGGGGTAATTCTGATATAGTGAAAACCGTTGGGGATAAAAACCTGACACTACTGATGTTGTTCGCACAATACTTCCAAAGACACCAGACGAGCGAGTTCCGACAAATGCAAATCCGTCCTGACCAAAAGTTAGATCGTTACAATAGGTGTCTGTTAATCCACTACTAATCTGTTCCCATGTTTCACCGTTGTTTGTTGATCGAAACACACCGCTCAAGGGTGCTACGGCAAAAACGTGACCATCTCTGTTTGTTTCAATGTCTTGAACATAAGAACCTTGCAAGCCAACATACTGCCAGATATCTCCGGAATTCGTTGAGCGGAAGACACCCGCTGTGGAAGTGCCTGCAAAAAGAGACCCGCCGTTACCCAACGCAAGAGAAAGAACAATGTCACTTGTGAAGCCGACGTTTATCGGTTGCCATGTTGACCCATTATCGCTCGATCTAAAAGCTCCGTGCCAACTGGTACCGACAAACATCTTGCCGTCCGGCGTAATGAGGATTGCGTTTATGAACTTATCTGCTAGTCCTAAAAGCTGCCAACTTTCTCCCTGATTGGTCGATCTGAAGAGCCCTCCTTGGGTACCCGCCAGAATATTACCCGTCAAATCAGTAGTGAGCACTTCAACAGCACCATTGGTCAACCCTGAATTGATTTGTGTCCACGATATTCCTCTATTGGTTGAACGATGAGGCCAAAACGTACGGCCCCCTACGAAAATGGTACTTGCGGAAGTAACTAGAATCGTTTGGATGTAGTTATGCAGAGGTTGACGCGCAACTGAGTCTGCAACAAGGCTCCAACTTCTGCCGTTGTCTGTTGTGCGGAAAACTCTGCCGCCATCCGACCCTACCCAAACATCACCCTGCGGTCCTCTCGCGAGACAGAATGCATTAACGCTTGGTGGGCCAATCTGAGTCCAGCTAGTGCCGTTAACTGTTTCGAATAATCCACGATTGTATGTCCCCACAAGTGTTTTCCCCCGTCGCGTGAGAGAAACCGATTGAAGAGACGAATTCCCGAGTCCCAGATTAGACCACGTCATTCCATTGTCTGAGGAGCGAAATACGCCCGAGTAATAACTTATTACGGTAATCAGATTCGAAATGGTAGCAATACCGTTTATTGACACACCTGCCAGTCCAAAAGGTCTCCACTGATCACCATTATTGCTCGAAGCAAAGATCCCGGCATTCGTTCCAGCAAGGAGAGTCCCCGTTGGCATTGCCACAATTGCCTTAATAAAACTGCCAGTAAGTCCTTGACTTACGCGAGTCCAGCTGGTCTCAGTAGCAGCAACTATTCGGTATGCTCCGCCATCGGTTCCCGCGAAAAGAAATCCTGAGTTTGCTGCAAGGGTTTTGATGTCAGAAGAAGAAAGTCCAGAACCCAGGCGCAACCAGCTTTCCCCATCGTTTGTGGTCCGAAACACGCCACCCTGCCACAAGCCAGCATAGACACTGCCACTAGAATCAGCGGCGAGAGTGTTGACAAGTGAATTCAAACCAACATTGGTTTCATTCCACGTCTGTCCGTCATCTGTTGATCGCAGCACCCCTCTTGTTGTTCCCGCGAAGAAATATCCGTTTGTCTTTAATAACAAAGTTGTAACTACACCAGGATACTCTACACGCACGCCCGTCAGTTGTTCCCATTCCTGCGAATCATTGCGAGAACGAAACACACCACCTAGATTCGTACCAACAAGAATCCGCTGGGAAGAATCCTCGAGGATCGAAAGAACATTCCCTCCGTAGGGACCATTTGTTTGTTGCCAGAATGCTGGCTGTGAATACAACGCGATGGCACTGAGATGAAATGCCACCGCAAGCGAGACAAAGAACAATGATGATCTCTGCATAGCTTGTCCCTCCACTATTATCGAACCACAATCAATTTCTTCGTCTTAACAAATCCTCCAACTTTCAGACGGTAAAAAAATACTCCGC
>Ga0209514_10009949_pt1 | contig 10341 bp, 12 predicted proteins | sample Subgrocontami58m_FD_187452 | JGI IMG/M metagenome (GOLD analysis project Ga0209514, IMG submission 187452) | Subsurface groundwater microbial communities from S. Glens Falls, New York, USA - GMW37 contaminated, 5.8 m (SPAdes) (version 3) | ecosystem: Environmental > Aquatic > Deep subsurface >...
GAGCAACCGGCCGGTCTCGTGGTGCTCGCGACGTACTGCTTCAACAACACGCGATTGCTGCTGCTCTCCGGGATCGGCGCGCCCTACGATCCGGTAGCTGGCCGCGGCGTGGTGGGCCGTAACTATGCCTACCAGACGGGCGGCAGGGTGCAGGTGTTTTTCGATGATCGGGAATTCAATCCTTTCATCGGCGGAGGCATGGTCAACACGTCGATCGACGACCTCAACGGCGATGTTATCGATCGCTCCACTCTTGGATTCGTCGGCGGCGCCTACATCGGGTGCGCGCAACAGGGAGCTGCTCCGATCAAGGCCAAGCCCGTGCCTCACGGAACCCCGCGTTGGGGCGGGGCGTGGAAGAGGGCGGTTGCTGAAAACTATCGCCGCGCATTGACGATCGGCATCCACGGATCCTGTCAGAGCTATCGGCAGCACTATCTCGATCTCGATCCGACCTACAAGGATGCCAACGGGCTCCCGCTGCTGCGCATGACGTTCGACTGGCACCAAAACGAGCAGAAGATGCTCGCTTTCATGGTCGAGCGTTGTGTCGAAATCGCGAAGGCCATGAAGCCCGCCAAATACCATGCGCACCCGATTGCGGACACGTACAGCATCGTTCCCTATCAGAGCACGCACAATATGGGGGGCGCCGTGATGGGCGCTGATCCGGCAACCAGCGTGGTGAACAAGCACCTGCAGTCCTGGGATGTCCCGAACCTGTTCGTCATCGGCGGCAGTGCGTTCCCGCAGAACCCCGCGCAGGGGCCGACCGCGACCATCGGAATGCTGGCTTGCTGGGCGGCCGACGGCATCAAGGACATCTACCTCAAGCGGCCGGGGCCGATGGTCTGAGTCCTGGGAAAAACGCAGCGGCCGGAAGTTGAGCGCCGCTTCAGTACGAGCCCGTCAAACGCGTGCGGTCATTATGCGGCCCGGTCCGCGGACGCTGAATCCGTCGGTCCGGTTGGCGAAATAGCGCTCGATCGCCTCATTGGAGCCGAAGACGGTTGCTTGAGAAAAGCCCATTGCCGTGAGGTCTTTGACCAGCGATGCCGGATCAAAATAACTGATCCACGGCTCGCCGATTTTGGCCACACGCTCAGCGCGCTGTGCGCGCAACGTCCGCGCCACTTCACCAAGCGCCTCATCCGGAAGAGAGAAGTCAAAAACAATCTCGCTCCCACGGGCGCACGACTCAGCCACAAAACGCAGCGTCTGCATCACGGCGTCGCGTGTGAGATACATCGTTACGCCAAGCCAGGAAATGAAAACGGGGGCATTTCGCCTGAACCCCGCCCGGCGCAGGCGATCCGCGAGAGAATCTTTCTCGAAGTCTACCGGCACAAAGCTGAGCGATCGCGGCAATTCGATCCCCTGATCGTGCAACTGCGCGCGCTTCCAGGACTGAGTCGACGGATGATCGACTTCGAAGACCCGTAGGCGTTTGCCGTGCGGATTGCGGTATGCAAACGTGTCTAGGCCGGCTCCGAGGATGATGTATTGCCGCGTGCCCTGTTGGTGGACACGCGCGAGTTCGTCCTCCGCATAGCGGCTGCGCGTGACGAGCAAGGCACGCATCGCGCGCGATCTCAAAGTCTGGTAGCGGTCGAGGTTCAGCGCGAGCCACTTTACGCGCTGCGCGCCCAGAATCCTCAGAGCTACTGGATCATCGAATACAAGAGGCCTCTCGAGTAGCTGATGCGCCGCCCTTTGCAGGGCCGTGCCTTGAGCCGTTCGGCTCGGCTTGCCCACCTGAAGAGCAATGGCTTCCAATGGCCAAAACGACCCCAGCCCGGCGGCCGCTATCGAACCCAGAAATTGGCGTCGATTGAGCATGGACAGAATCCTGTTGCCTCGTCCCGGCGGTTGAGCTGTCTACTCCCGCGGAATCCCGGCCTCCTCGATGACCTTGCCCCACTTCTGAAGATCAGACCTGATCAGTGCCGTGAATTCCCCTGGAGTGGAATGGGCGGGTTCGACGCCTTGCTCCGCGAACTGCGCGGCGATGTCCGGGCCGCGCAGGATGCGCACGAGCTCACTGTTGAGCTTCGCAATGAGTCCCGACGGCGTTCCAGCCGGTGCAAGCACACCGAACCACGGATTCATTTCAAAGCCTGCGAGACCCGCTTCGCTGACCGTCGGCATATTCGGCAGCGATGGCGAGCGCTGCAGACTGCTGACCGCGAGCCCGCGCAATCTGCCCGACGCGACATGGGGCAGAACCGATGCGATCGGCGCGAAGCCTACGGGGACTTGTCCGGCAAGAAGGTCGGTCGTGGCTTGCGCGCCGCCTTTGTACGGGATGTGAACCATTCTGATGCCAGCCATCGACACAAAGAGCGCTGCCGTGAGATGCGGCGTGCTGCCCACGCCGCTGGTCGCGTAGCTGAGTGCGCCGGGCCTGGTCTTCGCAAACGCGATTAGCTCTTTCACGGACCTGACCGGAAGCGATGAGTGCACGGCGACGACATTCGGCGCGCGCGCTGTCAGCGTGATGGGGGCGAAGTCCTTCAGCGCGTCGTAGGGAACCTTGCTCAGGAACGGGGCGAGGGTGAGGCTTCCCATGCCGCCGTGTAACAGCGTGTACCCATCGGGCGCGGATTTCACGACGAAATCGGTGCCGATACTCCCGCCGCGGCCCGGACGATTTTCGATCAGCCATTGCTGTCCCATCGCTGACGACAGCCGCTGACCCAGCATGCGCGCGACGATGTCGTTGACGCCGCCGGCCGGATAAGGCGCCACGAATCGAACCGGCTTGAGCGGATAATTCTGCGCCGCTACGTCGAATGTCGCCAGCACACCCAGCAAGATGCAGAGGTACTCGAATCGAATGATCGCTGTCATGGAGCGCTCGCCAAGCGGACAGGACGGCCGATATTATCAACGGGATTGCGATTTGCGCACAAGTTTACCGATAACCACATAGGTCAGGTTGCCGCAGGTTGCGGTACCGATTCCTTGTTCGCGATCATTGTTCGGCCAGCATCCATTCGTATGTATGCACTTATTGCTTGTTTTCGCAGTATTTGCGCATTTTGTAATCGTCCGGCCACTGCTGCGCGCAACGTGCTCGGGACGCCTCGCTTCGGCTGTTCGATAGCAGTGCTCTATACCCGTCATACTGTTGGGATTCGCAATAAGCCCGCATCTTAAAATCGCGCGGCCATTCCGCAGCGCATTTCCCGCGGATGATCCTAAATGCACCAGGTTCGATGTCAGTCGGCATGCCTCTATCTAGTTTCGCGATGCCCTGCTGCTGCTGTTCCCCGCAATAGCGTCTCATTTTGAAGTCGCTCGGCCACTCCTCCGCGCATTTCTGTTGAATGATCTGAACGGCGTCCGCAGGCAAGCCCATATTTGCGTTCTCGTATTTCTTGACCATCTGCTGTTCAATCTGCTTCGGGTTTGTCAGTCCCATCGAGGCGCTGAGGCCGCCAAAATGATCGGCGATCCACCATACTTGTAGTAAGCATAAAGAAAATACGATGCCGCCAAACACCTTCCCGTCCTGGTTAAATTCCAGTAGGGAAAATATGATTGCGATCAGCACAATAAGCGGCGCCATGATCGCCGGAATAAAGCTCGACATGAAAAACGCGATCAACGCAATCCAGCCGAAGATGTGCGACCGCCCTTGGTTCTTCGCTTCAGATACGGATCTTTCTGCCGGTTTCTGCGGGCAGCCGCATGCCGGACACGCGGCCGCCTCGGTTGAAACATCCTTGCCGCATTCCTTACATTTTACGATCATCGAAATCCTCTAGCCTGTCAGTTCCGGGCTGCATCCGGCCATTTGCTTCGAGTTGATTTGGGTTGGCTCGACCTCCGTTCGAGTAACGGAAGTTATGCCTTGTAGGATCTTTGACTAAGAAGGTCTAACAAACGGCATTGACTTCAATAATTCAAATATCGCATTACCTTCTTCCCAAAACTGTTTCCACGAGGCACCGCCGTCGATGTATAACTGCGCGCGCTCCAACGCCCGGAGCCTTTTGGCCGCGTCGTCCAGGATCTGAATCATCGTCTCCCTCTCGACGGTGGGCTGGTTGGGCGTCAACTCGCAAGGCTCCGCAGAAATTCGTCTTTCGGAAGCCATGGGTATCTGGGCTTCAACGTGTTTGCCAGATAGTGTAGACATACTTTGTGCTGGCTCCGTCATCGGGATAAGAAGCAACTATCGATTCGGGTCGCTCCACGTGGCATCCCTTGCCTGACATCGACAGCAATGAGCGGATGACATGCGAACCAGGGTCGGGCCAACCTCCAGTGAACCGGTGACCAAGGGCTGAGATCGCGAGAGATACGAATGACGGGCTATCGTGATGTTCGCCGGAGACAGAAGACGACAGCACACCTATCAACCACCCTTCGTCGTCGAACACAGGCCCTCCACTCATCCCGGGCCACGAGTCACACTCTACTTCGATTGCCGGACCGGGCAGCATGACTCGATCGCGGCCGAGCAAGAAGTGTTGCGTTACTTCTCCGGCACAGATAAGTGCGTTCATTCGAATTTGCCGCCCTTCCACCCAATTTTCGCAGTCCTCGGCTTCGGCCTTGAATGCGACGACGAATAACCGCTCGCCATGTCGAGGCGTTCTGGTGGTGATACTTGCGTGGTGGAAGGTTCTGTCAGTGGGAAGACCGTTGATGAGAGTAAGCGTGAGAATGCATACGTCAGTATTGGGTACAAAATTGATTCCGCGAAGCCCCCATAGCTCGTTTCCATGGTCAGAAGGCCCGATGCACAAAGCCTTTAGCTCTCCCGACATTAGTCTGTCGAGATGGCCTTGGAATACGTGAGAGGCACAGAGGGCAACCCCCGGCGCAACCATCACCGCAGAACCTTCAACTCGGTGCTCGTTCGTTGAGGTTAAATTGACTCCGAGTACGGCTCCCCTCAAACGCCCCCATGTCTTGAGCCGAGAGATTCCGGCCCCGCTCAAGTATCTGACTCGGACGTCGGTGAACTTGAGATACTCGCCAATCTGTAGCGCAGCGAGATCGCTTGAACTATCCGCTTGAAAAGTGACCTTCACTTGGGGGATGTCGAGCCGAGAGGACTGGTTCAATTGATAGGGACGAATTTAGCAACAGAAGCGCGTGGCGATAACAGGAAAGAAGGACTACTGTGCTAGGCCTCTTGTTACCGACCGCTCGTAGTTCAGACCCCACCACGCGCCCTTGACGCCCAACGTTCGCGTTGAAGGGCGCGAGCAAAGGCGCGAAGCGACGCCTGCGACCGTCCGTTTTCGAACGCGTTGTTAGACATCAATGTCCTTCCACCCGAACGCCGTTATGCGCTTGCCGTCCGGTAGTAGATTGCCCTTCTTAGCCATAGCCTCAACGAGATCACGATCATTTGGACCGAGGCGATCGTCACGGATCTGCTTGTAGCGAATGACAGCAGCGCCGAACCGCCCTTCTTGACCATTCAACTGCGGCTCGAAAGAGTGAATCAGGAGCGCCTCCAGGTGGTCGAGCAACTGCCGCTGGGTGATGTGGAAGGCAGCTCCGGGCGCTTTGAGCCGCGGATTGGCGCCGCCAATTACCGAGCGAAATCCGAACCAGGAGAATCGATCCCACCGGCCGACAAAATCGCCGGCCAGATAATGATTCTTCAGCCGAGAAAAGAGGCTGCAGTTCGCCTGACCCACATAGATCGGCACAAAATCCGAGTACAAAACGTAGATGCCCGATTGCTCCGCGAAGTTGGCGACGGGCGATCGCTTGGCGCGCGCGGGCACACCGAGTAGCTTCCCGTTCAGGATGGCGGCGTGCCAATAGACATCATCGGCTCTCCAACGCGACCCCATGCACAGTATCGGAGCGAATGGCATTGTTGATGTCTAAGGTTAATTGGTTGCCAAAAAATTAGATGACAATTTAGTTGACATTGTTTGCCTCTGAGATAATCCACCCGCCGCGTTAGTTGACATATTCGTTGCCGGTGTTAGGTGCTACAAAGTCGGCGACGCGGCCCCCGTTGAAGTAATACGGGGGCCTACGGATACATTGCCAAAGAAAATACTACGCCTTTTTCGGTGGTCCAGGACATAAAGGGCGCTGAATCAGGGTCGATTTGCTTACGCCTGACCGTGATTCTTCTCGATTGTCAGGTTCTCCTGACAGATGGCTTGGCTTATCTGCGGCGCGGCGACCGATTGGTGTTACCGAGTCCGTACTACAGTCGGTTCGGTGGATTGCGCTTCGCTCCATCCACCCTACGTTGAACGATTGTCACGGACATATGTAATTCGCAATAGCTGCGCTAATTTGGCACACACGTATAACGGCCGCGGACAGACGCAAATTGGCGATTCGATCGCTGCGCGAAGTTTACCACCGAAGATTTGGCACAAGCAGCTCCGCACATCAGAGCAAGCAGGGCGGGTGGGCTCCACCAATCGCCGTGCCGACCGCGAGATGATCGATGAGCTGCGGCGCTGCGCCCGCGGCGTAGGTTTCGACGAGCAGGCCCTGCCCGAATGATTGCTAAGGGACAAAACCTTTTCGACTGAGTCCTCTGACATGATCGTTTGTTCCGAGAAATCTAACGTCGCCGCTCCCGAGGATCGGGTGCAACGGCTTGTTATGCCGCTCCCGGCTCACGCGATGACCCGTTGAGCACGAGCACAATCTTGCCTGTCACGCCTCCGTTCCCGAGCAACTCCTGCGCGTGTCTTGCCTCGGTAAGGGGAAATCGCTGCGCGATGAGCGGCTTGATCTTCTTCTGTTGAAGCAGTTCAAACAGGGAGATCCAATCCCGTCGAAACAATTCCGGTTTCAGCCGTTTGAGCGTTTGGATGCTGTAGGGTACCACCCGTTTTCGCCCCGGGAGAAGCCGGCCGCCGGCGATGTACAACCCGAAGCGGGCGGCGCCACGAAAGCGTTGACGACGACCTGGGCGACCTGAAGCCAATCCCTCTCCACGTATCGAGGAAATGAGGCCATAACCCACCACCGTCCCGCCAGGACGGAGCGCCTTGCGGGAATGCCACAGGTGGGTACCACCGATGTGGTCGAAGACGACGTCTACGCCCCCGTTTGTGAGGCGGCGAACTTCTTCCACGAAGTCCTGATGCTTGTAATCAATCGGGATACCGCCCAGGTCGGAAACGGTCGACGCCCCTCGCGATGAACAGGTACCGTACATTTCTAACTCCGCGAGGCGCCCGAGCTGCAGTAGCGCTGTGCCGACCCCGCCTGCCGCGCCGTGGATCAGCACGCGCTGGCCCGATCTGACCTTAACGGAACGATGCATCATCTGGTACGCCGTGACGTAGTTCAGCCCGAGGCTGACGGCCTCGGCGGCATCCAACCCAGGTGGCACCGGGACCAGTTCACGTTGCGGCAGGCAGACGAACTCCGCGTAAGCACCGTGGATCGGTAGCGCGGCAACTATCTGGCCTGGTTCGATTCCAGAGATACCGGTGCCAAGCCGATCCACCACGCCAACCAGGTCCCACCCTGGCGTGAAGGGCACTCGGGGCGTTTCGGGATGAACGCCCTCGCGCGCCATGACGTCGGGCAGGGAGACACCTGCGGCGAGCACTCTCACCCGCACTTCACCATCCTTCGGTTCCGGGCACTCTTCTTCAATCACCTGAAGTGCATCGGGCCCGCCATAGTGAGTGACGATGATGCGCGTGTGTCTCATGGATCTCTTCCTCCCTTGCTGGGCGCTCAAGCTTTTTCGGCGTAGCGTCGTGGTGAGCGACGGGCCAGCCACATTGTCGGTCGATATCGTGGTGCGCTCGCGGCCTGTCCGTTCCACCTATAGTTAAATGGCTTTTCGATACACAGCCTCATACGAGTATCTCGAGACGGAAACGGCGCTTACCGGTAAATACGTCGTCGTACATCATGTATTCCAGTCGATACTGCCACTCATAGCCTTTTCCACGCGTGGCTTCGACATTGATTAGTTCGTTCTCAAGCGTCTGCAGAATTGGGGCGTGAGCTAGATGGCGCTTTGGTTGAATGACGATCTTTTCCGGTACATTCCCGCCTCCGGCGGGACGAATGACATCTATCTTTTCGAGCACTTCCATTGCTCCGTGGTCGAGAAGTATGGAACCGTTCTCGTCAAATATGACCATCGGACGAAGTGACCCTGCTATTTTTCGAAGAAACGGCTCCTCATGGATCTTTCGCTCGACCCGCCAATCGATAAAGCGCGTCACGCCATAGATCGCGGCTACTAACGTTACGATGGTTCCGGCGGCACCTAGTAGTTCAGTCAAATCCATTTTTCGTTTCCCCCTTCGGGACGTCTTGGGCAGCCATCTAATGTTCCAAATGAGGGGCGCGAGCCAGCAAACGAAGTGCCGCTGACGATGCGTCCCTCTCGATCGATTTGGGGGTTAGACAGCGACATCATTGCCCAAGGACTTCTCTCCGAATAATTGCATCGTCGGGAAGATCGGTCGTGCGCCATCGAATCAATTTGACCGCCGCCGCGGAAAGAGCCTTTTCCTTTTTTGTGTCAGTAAGCTGCCTATATTCAGTGTCGTGACTTTTGTCGTCCAGTTCAATGACCGCCAGAACGGTCGCGTCCTTGCCGCATACAAGGAAATCCGCGGACATTCGGTTTATGCGGTTATACCACGCCCTGAAATCGTAGCCCTTTTCGACTCCCAAAAACCGCGATAGCTGCACTTGCGCGAGGACAATATGTTCGGGCAATGCATTTCGCAGTCGGAAATAGAGAATCTGCTCGGGCCGCGTGAGTGGTCGCCTCAAATAGAAGGGCCAATATTCACTTGTGTCCGTCTCAACAGGAGCTGGCGGCTGATGCTTCAGAAGCAGCCACGCCGCAACCATAATTGCGGCCAATACCAAAATGAGGAGGATCCAATGGTCCACGTGGTATGGGCTAGCTGTCTAACGCTCGCATCAGCGGCGCGGCTCTGCCGCGTCCGACTGCATGCGTTTGTTAGAGTGCTCTTTCACGCTAAGTTATGCATGCCTTAAGGAATACGCACGATGCCGCGGAACTTGGACTCAAGTGACCATTGTAACTGCCAGAGTCGGCCATTCTCGCGATCTAGGAGCAGGAAGTTGTACATATTGTGTGTTGGGTAGAGAGTGAAACGGCCATTTTTCGCGATAACGCCTTCGGGCAAAAGTGAGTCTTCATTGATGACCGACCTTCCTGCAGGTTTGTCGCCCACAGAGTATTGCACCTGCCAAGCGCGTCCGGTAGCTGTGTCGAGGAGGATGAAAGTCCAGATGTTCGTAGTTTCGAAAAGGCGAAATCGGTAAGCGATATCAGACTCCGAGATTGGGTCTGCACGTTTCTGAACCGGTTGGTCACGTTGTGACATCGCAGCATCTGGCATCAACAGGCCAAAAAGGGCTAGAGCTCCAATGGTTCCAAATTTGATGGTTTGCCAGTTCATCTCAGGCCTTAATCCATTTGAAAGTATTGACGAGCACTCTAACGAGAAGTAGTTAGGCCATCAGCCGGTTTGTAAATCGGCATTGTGCGCTTGACGATGTCATACCTCAATGGAATCAAGGCGTCGCGGCGTATGGCCAAATAATATTTCAGGAGTTACGCAAAGCGAGCGATGAAACGCGATATCTTCCCCGTACAAGTAACACGAGGGCCTATGGATACATTGCCAAAGAAAATACTACGCCTTTTTGATGGTCCAGGACATAAAGGGCGCTGAATCAGGGCCGGTTTGCTTACGCCTGACCGTGATTCTCCTCGAATGTCTGGTTCTCCTGACAGACGACTTGGCTTATCTGTGGCGCGGTGACCGATTGGTGTTACCGAGTCCGTACTACAGTCGGTTCGGTGGATTGCGCTTCGCTCCATCCACCCTACGTTGAACGATTGTCACGGACATATGTAATTTGCAATAGCTGCGCTAATTGGGCACACACGTATAACGGTCGCGGACAGATGCAAATCGGCGAATAGATCGTTACGCAAAGTTTGCGAACGAACATTTGGCGGCGGCGGTTTCGCTTATTAAGTCAAGCAGGGCAGGTGATAACGCGATTTCTGCGGTATCGATTCCTTGTTCGTGATCACTGTTCGGCCAGCATCCATTCGTAGGCGGGCATCACCCGTAGACCGCTGCCCGCGAGCGCGATCACCTGCTCCTGAGTCAGCACAAGCAGCAACGCCGGCAGCTTCGACTGGGTCTTCGCAGCATCGGCCAGCGCCCGCAGTTCTCGCTCGCGGGCGTCCGCGGTCGAAGGATCGGCGCAAACTTGCAGCAGCTCGCGCCGGCCGTCGCGGTAGGCGGCCAGGAAATCCACTTCGAAGCCTTCCGGCGTCTTGACATAAGCAGCGTCGGCGCCCCGGCGCTGCAATTC
>Ga0209514_10009954_pt1 | contig 10338 bp, 7 predicted proteins | sample Subgrocontami58m_FD_187452 | JGI IMG/M metagenome (GOLD analysis project Ga0209514, IMG submission 187452) | Subsurface groundwater microbial communities from S. Glens Falls, New York, USA - GMW37 contaminated, 5.8 m (SPAdes) (version 3) | ecosystem: Environmental > Aquatic > Deep subsurface >...
TAATTTCTAAATTATTTGATTGAATCTGCTTCCAATCGGCTTCAATTTCAATTATTCCTTCCCCTTTATAAACCCACTGGTTAAAAAACTGATTCAAATTCTTTTTAGAAATTCTTTCACAAACATTCTTAAAATCATCTGTTGAAGCATTGCTGTATTTATATTTAAGAAAATACTCTCTCAATATTTTGAAAAATATGTTATCACCAACTTCCTTTCTCAACATATGTAGAACCCAAGCACCTTTATTATAAACAAGGCCGCTAAATAAAGCGTTACCCGGATTATAAAGAGTGCCATCAGAGATTCCAAATCTTGTCATCATTGTTGATTGAAGCGCATTAAAGCCAGCTTGCTTTTCCCAATACAGTGCAACCGAATAAGTTGCAAATCCTTCATTGAGCCAAATATCTTTCCATGTTTTGAGAGTAACTGCATCTCCCCACCAATGATGGGAAAGTTCGTGAATCAGAAAATCAGTACTGAGTCGTAAACCGCTTATAAAATTAGAACCGATTCCGGTTAGTGTTTGATTTTCCATCGCACCGCCCTGCCACCAAAACTCAGCTACACTGTATTTTTCTTTTATGAACGGATAAGGTCCGAATAATTCTTCAAAAACTTTTATATATGAAGAATGTCCCAAAAAATCTTTTTTTGCATTATCAATATCTTTGGGAAGAGCATAATAGGCAATATTAAGAGAATCTCCGGAAACCGATCTATATTTTTCAGAAAAAGTTTTATAGTCGCCGGAATAAACAGCTATCAAATAAGTAGCAATTGGATAAAATGTTTTCCAGTGATAAGTTCTTCTAGTTTTGTTTGATTGCACATCAAGCAATTTTCCGTTTGAAAGAGAAATATTTGAAGAATCATTTGTAATATAAATATCAAGTAAAGCTTTATCATCAGGAAGATCAATACATGGGAACCATGTTGAAGCGAAGATCGGTTCACTTAAAGTATATGTTTGTAAATGTCCGTTCACTTCAACAAATCTGAATGAACCGAAACCCAAACTCTTTGGAGTTCCTTCATATTTAATTCTTACATCTGCCGAATCAAGCTCTTTATTTTTTTTTAGAACGGTTAATACTTTTTCTGTTTGTTCATACTCTGTATTTTCATTATTTACCTGAACTTCTCTAATTTTAAAATTATCATAGAGATTAATCTCAAACCTATCAGACAGCTTATCATTTATTTTTAAGCTAATTGTAACATCTCCAATTATTTTTTCTTGATCGGGATACAAATCAAGATTGATGAGATAATGTTTAACATCAACTGCTCTTTGGCTTTTCGGATTATATTTTTCAAGTTCTTTTTCATTAAGATCTTTCATTTGGACAGCTATAGAGATGGCTTGCTGAGCTTTTCTAAGCGGATCTAAATTATTAAAGGCCCGTTTTATTACCAAGAAGCCTATAATCAATACTATTACTACAAATATTGAAAGACCGGCAAATAGAATATTTTTTCGTTTAGGCATTTAAGAAAATTTATAAGCGGTTAAGTATGAATTTCTATTCAAAGTTAACAATTTCTTTAATTGCCAATCAATTACTAATTAGATATATTTTAATTAAACACTAAGGGGATTGCTATGGCATATACAGGTTCAACGATTCTAAGAAAAACATTAACAATGGTCTTAGCTGGTGGACAAGGCGAAAGATTATTCCCTTTAACTAAAGATAGAACAAAACCTTCTGTTCCCTTCGGCGGGAAATATAGAATAATTGATTTCACTCTTTCCAATTGCTTAAACTCAGGTTTTAGAAAAATATTTGTTTTAACTCAATATAAATCAGATTCACTCAGCCGCCATCTTTATGAAGCATGGAATATTTTTAACCCGGAATTAAGAGAATTTATTTATTCGATTCCGCCGCAATTCAAAATTAGTAACAACTGGTATATGGGCACTGCAAATGCAATCCGTCAAAATTTTAATCTACTGGAAGATGAACACTACGACTGGCTTCTGATCTTATCCGGCGATCATATTTATAAGATGGATTATTTAAAAATGATCCAGTATCACATTGAAAAGAAAGCGCATTTATCCCTAGCAGCAATTGAAGTTCCAAAAGAACAGGCTTCGCGTTTCGGAGTAATTGGTATTGACCCTAATTATAAAGTTTCTTCCTTTATAGAAAAACCGAAATCTCCGCCTACTATACCGGATAAACAAGATCATTCTTTTGTTAATATGGGAATTTATGTTTTTAATATTGCCGCATTAAAAGAAGTCTTTGCTAAAATGGAAAAAGAAAAAATTCCCGATCATGATTTCGGAAAGGATATAATCCCTTTTATGTTAAAGAATGATTACCATGTTCAGGCATATAGATTTATTGATGAGAACAAAAAAGCTGAACCATACTGGGTGGATGTAGGTACAATTGATAGTTATTATGCTGCAAGTATGGATCTGATAAATGTTAGTCCGCATTTTAATTTATATGATTATGATTGGCCTTTACGGACTCAGCAGCAGCAATACCCGCCGGCTAAGACAGTTTCTCATGAAGGAGAACGTGTGGGACGGGCTATCAATTCCCTTGTATCCGATGGGACAATTGTCTCCGGTGGATTAGTTGAGCGATCCATCGTTGGTTTTAACGTACGTGTTAATAGCTACTCTTACATTACTGATTCAATAATTTTTGATAATTGTAAAATCGGTAGATATGCCAGACTTCGTAGAACTATTATTGATAAAAATGTTGTTGTACCTGAAGGGACAGAAATTGGTTTTGATATAGAGTCCGATAGGAAGAAATTCACTGTTTCAGATACAGGCATCGTTGTAATACCAAAGAATTACATTTTTAAATAAAATGTTGAGACGAGATTAATCCCTGTGCTGTCAGATTAAGAGCAAAAGGATTTGGACTAAAGTCCTATAAGAAGTGGTTGTTGTATAACCCCACGCTTAAGCGTGGGGTTCAGGCAAGTAAAATAAAAAAGGGCTTTAGCCCACAATTTAACCTGACAGCATTAGGATTTATCCTGTCTCTACTAAAATATTTTCTACCCGCTAATTGCAATTCACATTTTCATTTTTTAATTAAGAGATACTAATTCAAAAAAATATATGAATGCTGTTTTAGAAGATAAACTTAGCTCACTTCCTTCCTCACCCGGTATTTATCAATTTCTCAATGAGAAAGGAAAAGTTATCTACGTAGGGAAAGCTAAAAATCTACGGAATAGAGTCCGTTCTTATTTCAAAAGTAAAGTTGATTCACCAAAAACTGAAATACTTGTTTCAAAAATTTTTGATCTTCAATTAATTGTAACTGATTCTGAGATTGAAGCATTGGTACTTGAGAATAATCTCATCAAGGAATTTAGACCACGCTACAACATAACCCTTAAAGATGATAAATCATTCCCGTACATTCGTGTTACAAATGAAATGTTCCCTCAAATCTTTCCGACAAGAAATGTTGTAAAAGACGGCTCAAAATATTTTGGTCCCTATACAGATGTCAAGAACATGAAAAATTCTCTCCGCCTTTTGAACAAACTTTTCAAAATTAGAAGTTGTAAGCTTGATATTACTCAAGACGCAATTGATAAGAAAAAATTTAAGGTTTGTCTAGATTACCACATTAAAAAGTGCGAAGGACCATGTGAGGGGCTAGTTACTCAAGCACATTACAACGGAATGGTTAATCAGGTTATAAAAGTATTACGCGGAAAGACTGATGAACTTATTACGGAATTAAAAGCGCAAATGGCTAGTGCTTCTGCAAAATATGAATTTGAAAAAGCGGCTGAACTGCGTGATAGAATTGATCAGTTACAAGTTTATTCTTCAAAACAAAAAATTGTAACAACTGATCTCGAAGACCGAGATATTATAAGTGCTGCATTTGAAGGCAAAGATGCTGCAGCAACAATATTAAATATCCGGTCTGGAAAACTTGTTGGCAAACGCCAATTTAATCTGAGCATTGAAGAAAATGAAGAGTTAGGGCAGATCTATTCTGCAATCATAAAATTCTATTACAATGAGTATGTTGAGATACCGCAAGAAATTATCTTAGAAATAGAGCCGGAAGATTCTGAATCTTTAATTGAATGGTTGAATTCAAAAGCATTGAAGAAATGTAAGTTCGTCATTCCGCAAAGGCAGAGCGATACAAAATCGCTGATGCTTATGTGTAAACATAACGCGGAATTTCAATTAAAAGAGATTCAGCTTCAGAAAATGAAGAAGGAAGGAAATGTTCCGTTTGTACTATCAGCTTTGCAAAGAGATTTAAGATTAAAAAAACTTCCACGATTAATTGAATGTTTTGACAACAGTAACCTTCAGGGCACAGATGCAGTTGCAAGCATGGTTGTTTTTGTTGATGGCAAACCAAAGAAAAGTTTGTACCGTAAGTTTATTATCAAAACAGTCGAAGGACCCGATGATTTTGCAAGCATGCAAGAAATTATTACTCGTCGCTACAATAGAGTGAAAGAAGAAAAATTGCCTGTTCCCGATCTCATTATGGTTGATGGAGGAAAAGGTCAGCTTTCAAGTGCGGTTGAAGTTCTCGACAATCTCGGAATTAAAAATTACGAGATTGTTGGATTGGCAAAACGTTTGGAAGAAGTTTTTCTTCCGGGTGAATCTGAAGCCCAATCAATTCCGAAAACATCATCAAGCTTAAAACTTCTTCAGCATGTTCGAGATGAAGCTCACCGTTTTGCAATTACATTCCATCGCGAAAGAAGAAGCAAAAGAACCATTACGAGTGAGTTATTGGAAATAAAAGGGATTGGCGAAAAAGTAGCACAAAAACTTTTAACAAAATTAAGTTTGGAAGAAATAAAAAAAATTGATGAAAACAAACTTGCTGAAGTTATTGGTGGTGCAAAAGCAAAATTGATTTATAATTTTTTCCATAAAATGTAGAGCGAGTCGTTATAAAAAATTAATGGAGTACATATGCGTTCGTTTGATAGTCTAACCGAGCAAGAAGTTTTGGCGCTTGCAATTTCTCTTGAGGAAGAAGATGCAAGAATATATGATGACTTTGCGGAAGCTTTGCGAGCGGATTTTCCTGAACAAGCCGAAGAATTTGTTAAAATGCGTAAAGAAGAAGATGGGCATCGTCACCGTCTTCTTGATCTTTACCGTAAAAAATTTGGAGAACACATTCCGCTAATTCGTCGTGATGATGTTCGAGGATTTGTAAAACGAAAACCAATTTGGCTTACACGTCCATTAAAACTTTCGGCTGCACGCAAGCGCGCTCAGGAAATGGAGATGGAAACCGGCCGCTTTTATGAGGTCGCCGCAAGCAGAACTACTGATGTTGGTCTCCGCCAATTATTAGGTGATCTTATAGATGAAGAACGAAAACATGTTCACACAGCACAAACTATGGAAGCAAATGCACACGTAGAAAACGAACAAGCTGCGCAGAAAAGATTATTCTTACTTCAAATTATACAACCGGGACTTGCCGGTTTGATGGACGGTTCTGTTTCAACTCTCGCACCGTTATTTGCTGCAGCATTTGCCACGCATAGCAGCTGGGACACTTTTCTAATTGGTCTAGCAGCAAGTATCGGTGCCGGAATAAGTATGGGATTTGCAGAAGCGCTTTCTGATGATGGAACGCTTACCGGTCGTGGGCATCCGTGGATACGCGGAGCTATAACCGGCTTGATGACAACTCTCGGGGGTTTGGGCCATACACTTCCATATTTAATCCCGAATGTTTATACGGCTACAACCATTGCAGTAATAGTTGTACTAATTGAATTAGGAACAATTGCGTGGATCAGACACAAATATATGGATACGCCGCTTGGCACTGCCATCTTTCAAGTTGTTGTTGGCGGTTTGCTTGTATTTCTTGCCGGTGTGGTAATTGGAAATTCTTAATCATTATAAAAATGCCAAGCACTTAATCACCCAAGTTACATACTGACCGTTGCTTCCTTCCGGATCTGGCGGGATTGGGTATAAACTTGCCGATCAGTGCCTGGCAAAATTTGGGGGTGCTAATATAGAAATTTTTTTGTCTCTTCTAAAACTTTCAAAACATCAATACCGCCTTGCCCACTAAAACTACATTTCTTCGGATCACCGGGACAAATAGTCTGGCAATAATTTTCTTCAGGTAAAATAATTTTAGATTTATTACCCAGAGGACCCCAAAGTTTTGGCGAACATGCCGTTAATGGACAAAACATAGAAAGTGTTTTTATCTTTAATGCTGCTGCAATATGCATCGGTCCGGTACTTGCGGAAATTAATAGATCAAGAGAAGCAAAATTGATTATGGATTCTCGTAAAGATTTATTTTCATTTGGGTATGATACACCCTCAATTTTTTTTAGCTGTTCGGGAATAATGTTATCAGTTACAACTACACAATTTCCGGCTTCTTGGGTCAAACTTAGAACCAACTTTCGATATTCATTAACTTTCCAGTTTGGAGATGAATTACCGCTAGATGCATGAACCCCAATTAAATATTTATTTCCCTTTAATAATTTTTCACGTGTTTGATTAACTTTTTGTTTTTCCTCATCCGTTAAAAAAATCTCTGTATCAAGATTTTCTGATACCACACCAATCTTTCTTGCAAGATCCATACAATAATCTGCTTCATGCCTTAGCGGAATATATTTTTTACGATCAACATAACGCGTAAAAGTAATGAACTGATAAAATTTATGGCCAACACCGATTCTGTATGGAATTCCAGCAAAAAATAAAAGATAGTTCAATCGTTCTGTCGGTAAAAGCAAAAGTGAGTGTGTGAATTTATATTTTCTAATCTCTTTAACTTTTTCCCAGAAAGACTTACCTACTTCGTCATCAATTAAAATTATTTTATCTACATAAGGATTATTGGAATAAACGTCTTGAGTGTATTTACGAAGAAGTACTGCAACAAAACTATCGGGAAAAGTTTTTTTAATTTCACGAGGAATCGGAGTAGAAAGAACAACATCTCCAATTCTATCAGGTCGGACAATTAATATTCTCTTTTGTTTTGCCATCTAAATCAGTTTTGCTCTTACTCTATTATATTCTTCCTGCCAGTTTAATTCTTTAGCTGCTATCGTACAATTTTTTCTATAGGTATCAAGAAGATTAGGATTCTCGTACCATCTATTTAAGACATTCAAAATATTTTCTTCATTCTCCATATTGATATTTTCACCAACTTTATAATCATCAACTATTTGTTTCATTTGCGGTAGATCGCTGCAAAGAACCGGTAACCCGGCCATTATATACTCAAATAATTTATTGGGCAATGCGTGATAGTAGCTAATACTGATATTTTCAATTAAAGAAAGACCAACATCGCCGCCTACTGTATAATTGATCAATTCTTTTTGGTCAATTGAACCGACGAAAATAATTCTTTCCGAAACATTCAGTTTATTGGCAAGCTTAATAAAATTATTTTTCTGTTCGCCTTCACCAAAAATTATTAAAACTGTTTTGGGAAGTTTAGCAATTGAATTAATTATTTGGTTAAGTCCCCTGCCCGGTAAAATTACACCTTGATAAATAAGAATTAATTTGTCCTGATCTATATTGTATTTTTTTCTGAGATCAATTCTAGAAACTGCCTTTTGATAAAGCGGAATGTTTCTAACGACCACAGTATTGCTGATGTTATATAATTTTTCAATGAATTCGGAATCAAGAGAACCAGTTGTAAGAACAAGATCCACTTTTGTAATAAAAAACTTTTCGATTGATTTCACAATTTTCTGAAGTGTCGGTCGATTTCGTAGCCCTCCGAGGTGAGCATAAATCTCACGGCTGTTATAATAAACTTTGGCTTTCTTAATTTTTGCAATTGTTGTTACAAAAGGAAGAGTGTAAAGGTCTTCAGCAAAGTAAATATCTGCACTCGACCTAACCAATTCACCGATTAAGATGAAAGCAAACTGTAAATAAAAGAATAAACTAAACTTATTTTTTTTGATTGCGAATATTTTTGTTTCTTCATCAATATAATTTTCAGAAGAAATAAACCAATCAAAACCAAGAACCGAAACTTTGCAACCGTCCTCCCGAAGTGAATTAGATAGATTAGTAATACGTGAGTCGAAACGCGGGTTCCCTAGAAATGCTATGTATACTTTTTTTGCTCGATCCATTTATTTCGAATCGCTCAAAGTTTAATAAGGAAAGTATTTCTCATTATTGTCTTTGCATCAAACTGCTCTTTAAATTCAATCAAGCTCATACTTGGTGTCATCGGATTTTCTGCTTTAGTATCCTGAGAGACGCCAATATCAACGTAAGAATATCCATTCTCCGTTGCATAATTAACAACATCATACATTATACGGTGCATTGGTTTGTATTCCGCATATTCATATAACATCATATTATAAAAGCAGAGAGCAACATTTTTGTTTGCAAAGAACATCAACGAACCGCCGATCGGTTTACTTCCAAGATAAATCATGAAAAGTTTTAAGTTGTCCGGCATAAGTTCTTTTAAGCGAAGCAGATCTTCATAAGAGTGTGTGGGTTTGGCATCATGCTTGGCTTTATTCTCAACAAGTATAGGATAAAATTCATCATAGCGTTCATTAATTTCAACACGCAAATCTTTAATGCGGAAAGTTTTTCTAACATTTCTTCTTGTAGTAGGAGTAAATCTAAGAAGATAATCATCATCTTTATTTAATTTAATTGCGCTAGAGATGTAATGAAGTTTGTATGAAAACCCCAGCCATCTCATCGCAAATTCAAGATTTTGATTCTGGTATTTCTCATAAATCATCGGGGCGGGAGTCAACTCAAATTCTTTTATATTATTCTTACGTCCATAATCAAGTAAAGTAGAAACAATCTCCATAGCTTCAGCAAATTTAATATCTCCGGTTACAATTGATCCATAACTTGCACCGATAGGTGATTCATAAACTCCGTTTGTTAATTTGCCGGGCAGCAGCGCTGCAATTTTGTGATTCTTTAAAAATATAAGATGATCAAATTTGAATTTACCGGGAGTGTGATAATCAAAAAAATTTTGCAAATGAAACATCGTTCCATTATTTGAGTTCAGAACGAATTCATCCCACTTCTGTTTCCATTCTTCAGAATATTTGATGATTTCCATTTGTATCCAAATTAAGATTTGAAATTTTCACTCAGCTAAAATAATCAATTTGTGTGTAACAGCATTACATCTCATTTTCAATTTTATAATATCGATTTACAAATGACGTTATATAATCTCTACAGAAATTTACCAATTCTGATTTTCTTACAATAAATATTTCATTTTCCCACGGCGTTCTATAACTATAGATAAATTCTCTTGTTATCATTCTCCTTATCTCTTTCCCTTCTGGAGGATATTTAACCTTGTCAGAAACATCTTTATAGAAAGCTTCGTTCTCAATTGTCAGATTAATAACATTTTCTGGTAAAGCAAAACTTCTGGTAAACGAAATTATTATTTCACCTTTTTCTGGAATATCTTTAACTGCAACTGATAATTCAAGATTTGCCTCATAAACAATAGAGATTTTTTTAGACTTTAAAACATCTACAAAACATTTACTAATTTTTTGATATAGTTCAGTACTATCAATTTTAGTCGGGACAATTCTTAAAGAGAGTTGGGGTTTAGATTCTTTATTAAATATTTGAGCAAAGGTTGAGGTGAAGAAAAGAAAGAAAATAATAATTGCTGCTAATTTATACTGCTTTTTAACTAACATGACATACCTCCTTTAAGTGGTTGATATTAATTTGAAGCAGTACAAATCGATTTTACATGTTCACCAGAATTGTTTTAAAATAATTTTATTCGAATGTATAAATGAAAGAGAGAATATGTGAATCACCCAAACCATACTTAAACGGAACGAATGCATAATCAAGGTTTAATCCTTTCCACTTGATGCCGAATCCGGTAGAAATACTTTTTGAATCGTAACTGCTTGCGTATCCTACGCGAACTGCAAACATTTTATCATAAACAACTTCCCCGCCGAAATGAAGATGTGAATCAGTTTGTTCTAAATATTTCTGGAAGCCTGTGAGCAATGTAAAATCTAATCTTGAATTGATAATGGAATAATTATAAGCAGCGCCAATACGTAAATCAGTTGGAAGTTTTGTTGATTGAGAACGGAGTTCATTCATGGAACCGATATTACGTACTGCCGCGCCAAGTGAAAGACCATCAACTAAACCTTCGTATGAAATGCCGAAATCGAATCCCAATCCATTTGCATCATCGGAAAATAAATTTTCATAAAGATATTTTATTGTAGCGCCTGCATAGAAATTATTTATTATTTCATAAGCTGTCGAGATACTTCCGG
>Ga0209514_10009956_pt1 | contig 10337 bp, 9 predicted proteins | sample Subgrocontami58m_FD_187452 | JGI IMG/M metagenome (GOLD analysis project Ga0209514, IMG submission 187452) | Subsurface groundwater microbial communities from S. Glens Falls, New York, USA - GMW37 contaminated, 5.8 m (SPAdes) (version 3) | ecosystem: Environmental > Aquatic > Deep subsurface >...
CCGCGATTTCCTTGGCCCAGAGCCGTTTGCGGGCGATATCGGCGTCGCCGATGCCGGTCAGGTCGATGTCGCGCAATGTCTCGGCCATGGGGTCCCACGATGAAGCTGTCCGCGATCCGGAGCCTAGAACGGTTTTGCCATGACTGAAACTGGCAAACTGCTTGACACCTGGCTGGGTCACATGGTTCGCATATCGTTACGTTCCACACAACGTGACGATGCTCCAACCTGACCGACCGTCGCGGGGACGCCAGGCGGCGGGGCGGTCGCCGGCGAAACCACAAGGCTCTCCGGTTGACACCATGGATTCGGGATGCGTTGATCGCCCCAACACGCGCCGGCAAATCGGCGTTCGGGAGGAATGAATGCGCTGGATTTCCAGTCTGATCGCGACCGCGCTGCTGGTGCTCGCCAGTGGTGCGTCTGCGCAACAATCCGGTGGCGTCCTGAAGCTGACCCATCGCGATAGCCCTGCCAGTCTCTCCATCCATGAGGAAGGCACCAACTCGGTCCTGACGCCGATGATGTCGGTGTTCAGCAACCTGGTCGTCTACGACCAGCATGTGAAGCAGAACAGCATGGCATCGATCGTGCCGGAACTGGCGACCGCCTGGACCTGGAACGACGACCGGACCCGGCTGAGTTTCAAGCTGCGCGAAGGCGTGAAATGGCACGACGGCAAGCCGTTCACGGCAAAGGACGTGAAATGCACCTGGGACCTGTTGACCGGCAAGGCGCCCGACAAGTTCCGGCTGAATTTTCGTGAAGGTTGGTACAAGAACCTGGCGGAGGTCACCATCTCCGGCGATTATGAGGTGGTGTTTCATCTGAAGCGGCCGCAACCGGCCTTTCTGGCGCTGCTCGCATCCGGGTATTCGCCGGTCTATCCCTGCCATGTGCCGCCCAACACGATGCGCACACAGCCGATCGGCACCGGTCCGTTCAGGTTCGGCGAGTTCAAGCGCAACGAGTCGATCAAGCTCGTCCGCAATCCCGACTACTGGAAGCCCGGCCTGCCCTACCTGGACGGGATCGAGTTCACCATCATCCCCAACCGCTCGACCGCCATATTGTCGTTCGTGTCCGGCAAGTTCGACGTGACCTTCCCGTTCGAGCTGACCATTCCGCTGGTGAAGGACCTGAAGGTGCAGGCGCCGCAAGCGATCTGTGAGGTCGCGTCCAGCAATGTCAGCACCAACCTGATGGTCAACCGCGAAGTTGTGCCGTTCAACAATGCCGAAGTGCGGCGCGCCATGGCGCTGTCCCTGGACCGCAAGGTGTTCATCGACATCCTCTCGGAAGGCCAGGCCGATCCGGGCGGCGCGATGCTGCCCCCGCCCGAGGGCGTCTGGGGCATGCCGGTGGAGATGCTGCGCACCCTGCCAGGCTATGGTACCGATGTCGAAAGGAACCGGGAGGAAGCGCAGAAGATCATGCGCGGCCTGGGCTACGGCCCTGACAAGCGGATCAAGGTGAAGGTGGCGACGCGCAATATCGCGCCCTACCGCGATCCCGCGGTGATCCTGATCGATCAGTTGAAGCACATCTATATCGACGGGGAACTTGACGTGATCGAGACGGCGATCTGGCACGCCAAGATCGCCCGCAAGGACTATGACATGGGCCTGAACCTGACCGGCAGCGGCGTCGACGACCCGGATCAGCAGTTCTACGAGAACTACGCCTGCGGGTCGCAGCGCAACTACACGAGCTATTGCAATCCGGAGATCGATGCGCTGATCGACAAGCAATCGGCGGAGATCGACCAGGAAAAGCGCAAGAAGATCGTTTGGGAGATCGACCGCAAGCTGCAGGAAGACGGCGCCCGTCCGATCATCTTCCACGGCCGGTCCGCCACCTGCTGGCAGCCCAAGGTCAAGAACATGACCATCATGGTCAACAGTATCTACAACGGCTGGCGGTTTGAGGACGTGTGGCTGGAGAAATAGGCGCGATGCCCGCCCCCTCGTACCGGGGGGCGGGCCGTTTCGCCGGCCGTCAGGCGGTCAGGCGGTCAGGCGGTCAGGCCATAGAATTCGGCGACATTGCCGTACAGCACCCGGTTGCGTTGCTCGTCGGTCAGATGGGCCGTCTGTTCGGCGATCACATCCTGGCTCCAGGGCCAGGTTGAATCGCTGTGCGGAAAATCGTTGGCCCACATCAACTGGTGCGGTGCCATCATGTCCGCGAGCTGGAATGCCACGTGATCGTCCTGGAAGGTCAGGCGGATATTCTCGCGGAAGTATTCGGACGGAAGCCGAGGCAGTTCCTGTCCTTTCAGCCAATAACGGTGCCGCTTGTAGGCGTGGTCCATGCGATACATGAAATGCGGTGCCCAACCAGCATCGGCCTCCACGCATGCGATTTTCAGCTTCGGATGGCGCGCGAAGACGCCGCTGAAGATCAGCATCGCCATGATGTCCTGGCAGCCGCGGATGATCGACAGGAAGGCGTTGATTTTCGGTCCGCGCGGCCGGTTCGCGGCGTCGGAATTTGACGTCAGGATGTGGAACGACAGCGGCAGTTCCAGCGCCACCGCGGCTTGCCAGAACGGGTCGTACGCGGGGTCGTCATAGTCCAGCTCTCCGGGGTTGCCGGGCATCATCACGCCCTTGAAGCCCATCGCCTTGATCTGTTGCAGATCGACGATGCCTTCCTTGATGGTGCGGATCGCCGTCTGCCCCATGCCGATCAGTCGGCCTGGCGCGTGGGACGTGTATTCCTGCAGCCAGCGGTTATAGGCGTCAAAGCAGACTTTCTTGTAGTCCAGGTCTTTGTGGTTGCAGAGCACCATGCCCACGGTGGGATAGATGATCTCGGCGCCGACCCCGTCGCGGTCCTGATCGCCGAGGCGCGCCTTAGGGTCCCAGCCGCCGCGATGCAACTCTTCGAATTTGGCGCCTTCCTTGCTGAGTTTGCTGGGATCGACACCAGCCGCCGCGACCAGCCCCATCGGGATGGTCTGTTTCATGCCCTCGACGACGTAGGTGTCACCGAAGCGGGCGTCGCGCACGATGTGGGGGGCGCGTTCTCGGAACAGCGGGTCGATATGGGCGCGATAGCAGTCGGGGGGTTCGGTGATGTGGGAGTCGGCGGAGATTGGTTTCATTGCCATTGTCGTTTCCCTATTGTGTTGTTGTTGACGGGCGGGGCTTCCGCCCCGGACCCCGACCAGGGCTCAGCCCTGGACCCGCCAAAGGCGACGGCCTTTGGGATGCGATTCTTTGGTCGTTTGAATGACCGGGGCCTGGCCGGACGGTTATAGGTCCGGGTAGGCCCCGGTCATTCAAACGACAATGTTCCGGTTCCAAGGGCGGTCGCCCTTGGCGGGGATCCAAGGGGCAGAGCCCCTTGGTCGGGGTCCGGGGCGAAGCCCCGCCCTTCACCCCTCATTATGCCCCGGCAACCGGATCGTCAGCATCAACGCACTCAAGCTCTTCCCATGCGGATCAATCGCCAGGGACCGCGTCACCCCGCCCCCCAACGCATTCTCCAGCACGAAATTCAACGCCCGCAACTGCGGCAGCTCATACCGCCGCACCGGCCCCGGTGTCAGATGCCCGAAATGCGCCAGCACCCGTTCGGCCGTCAGCTCCCGTTGCAGCACCTGCCAGCCTTCTTCGCTATAGGCGGTGACCGAGATGTTGGACGTATTCCCCTTGTCCCCGGCGCGCGCGTGGGCCAGGTCGTAAACCAGCGTGCTCATGCGGCGCGGTCCATGATGATATCCGGTTTCACCCATTCGCGCGGGATCAGCACCGATTTCACCGCCAGGATCTGGCGCGCCCCGAAATTGATGCCGCCCCCGGCGCCGGTCGGCCCCTGCATGTGCAGGCTGCGCACTTCCGCGCCCACCGCCTCGGCCGCTTTCTTGTCGGTGGTGCGAGCCGCGATCCGCAAACGCACCTCATACGGCTCCGGTGCCTGTTCAGTGTCGTTGCCGTGCAGGGAGTTCATGCCGATCAGGTCGATGCGCATTTCCTCATAGCTGAAGCCGCGGCGGCGCAGGCGCTCCTTCACCACCTCGATGCCCAGTTTGGCGCGGGCAACGGCGTTGATCCCGGCGAAGCCCATCTCGCCGGAGCCCATAAAGCCGTCGAAATACCCCACAACGACCTTGTAGGTGGCGGTCCGGGGTTTTCCGCGCGCCCCTTGCAACGACACGCGGTCCTTCTCCACCTGACGGAAGGTCACATTGGACGCATCCAGCACGCAATCCGGGGTGATGTAGGCAGATGGATCATGCATCTCATACAGCAGTTGCTCGGTGCAGGTCGCGACATCCAGCCGCCCGCCGGACCCCGGGGTTTTCGACACCTCCACCCGTCCGTCAGCCCAGACATCGGCCAGCGGGTAACCCAGGCCGGCCAGATCCTCGACTTCTTTCTTGCCGGGATCGGCGAAGCAGCCGCCGGTCAACTGGCCGGAACATTCCAGCAGATGGCCCGCCAGGGTCCCGTTGGCGAGTTTTGCGTAGTCGTCATACGACCAGCCGAACGCATGCAGCATGGGTCCCAGGAACAGCGCCGGATCGGCCACCCGCCCGGTGATCACCAGATCGGCGCCGGTGGCGAAACCCTGCGCCACCACATCCGCGCCCAGATAGGCGTTGGCCGAGGCCATCCGCGGCAGCAACGATTCCAGCGGCGCGCCATCCTCCATCAGGACCAGTTCCGGATGCGCGCGCATGATGTCCGTGACCTCGTCGCCCTGCACCACGGCGCAGCTATAGTCCGGGCAGCCCCAATCGGGCGCGTGCTTGCGCAGCACGCGGGCGGCCCCCATCGGGTTGGCCGCGCCCATATTGGTGACGATCTTGATGCCGCGTTGCAGCGCCGGGGGCATGATCGCCTCCATGCGTTCCAGCAGCACCGGCGTGTAGCCCTTGGTCGGGTCCTTGGCGCGATCCAAGGTTTCCCGCGCGATGGTGCGTTCGGCCAGGCATTCCATGGCGAGGTAATCGAGGTCCCCCCGCTCCACGATCTCTACGCCGGGTGGGATGCGATCGTCGGAAAATCCGGCGCCGCAGCCGATTCTGATCCTGTCTCGTGCCATTGGGGCTCCCCCTGATGGTGCCCATGCTACGCGGCATCCTGGCCGATGGTCCACGTCCCGCCGGCTGTTTGTGTCGTCGGAATCCTTGCGGGAACTCTGCCACGGTCCCGCCGAGATATGGATGCCGATCCGTGTGCTGACAGAGCCTATGATCGGAACGCCAGGCACTTCCCCGCACGGAGACGATGCCCGATATGCAGGGGAACGACAGGGCGGACCGCCCAATGACAGGCCCAAATGACAGCAGGAACGGGAGGACGCGGATGCGGATCGGCTTTATCGGCCTCGGGATCATGGGTGGGGCGATGGTCGCCAACCTTCTGAAATCCGGGCTCAAGGTCACCGTCCACGATCGCAACCGGGCCGCCGCGGACCGCCATCTGGCGGCCGGCGCCGCATGGGCGGGCTCCGCGCGAGAGGTCGCCTTGCGGTCGGACACGATCTTCACCTGCCTCCCCGACCTGCATGCGATCGAGACGGTGGCCCTCGGCGAGGACGGCATCCTGGCCGCCATCCAACCTGGTCACGCCTATTTCGAGATGTCGACCAATTCGCCCGATCTGCTGAAGCGCCTGCATGCCGCCTTCGCCGCCAAGGGTGCCGCGATGCTGGACGCACCGGTCAGCGGCGGCGCCGGCGGGGCGGTGCTGGGGCGGCTGGCGATGTGGGTAGGCGGCGATCGTGACGCGTTCGACCGCTGCAAGCCTGCCCTCGATGCGATGGCGGACCGAGTGGTGCATGTCGGACCCATCGGCTCCGGCCTGGTCACCAAGCTGGTGCATAACTGTTCCAGCCAAGCGATGCAGGCGGCCCTGGCCGAGGCATTCGTGCTGGGGGTGAAGGCCGGCGCCGAACCGGTGGCGCTGTGGGAGGCGATCCGGCAGGGCTCCATCGGCCGCCGCCGCACCTATGACGGACTGGTCGATGAGTTCCTGCCGGCCCATTACGAACCGCCGAGTGCTGCGCTGCGGATCGTGCACAAGGACATGATGGTGGCGACCGAATTGGGGCGGGAACTCGGCGTGCCGATGCGGTTTGCCAATCTGGCGCTGGCCGACATCGCGGAGGCGATGAACCGTGGCTGGGCCGAACGCGATGCGCGCTGCGTCATGCTGCTGCCACAGGAACGCGTCGGCGTGCATATCGCGGCGGATCCGGAACGGATCGAGGCCGTGCTGCGCAAGGACCCGCCGGCCCCGACCGACACGAAGCGGGGCACGGGGGAGTAGCGGATCAGCCGGTGCTCCTGCCGTCCTCGCTCATGGACGGGCCGCATCCCCGGGGTGGTCGCATCTGGCGTCCGGGCGCGCGAAGTCTCACCGTTTCGTCGGGGGCCCTTGAAGGAGAGGCAGAAATTCGTCTGCCCCGCCGCCAGGTGCGACCACCCTGGGCGCATCCGTGATGGCGCCGACAGCCGGGGCCACGTCGCGGCAACCATGGAGCCGCGACCATGATCGTGCGACCATGACCTTGCCCCGGCACCAACCGGGCTGACAGCGGAACCGCGCAGCGACGCCCCGGCTGTGCGACGGACGGCTTATGCGTCTCGGTGCGCACCTGCGTGCTGCGTCAGAACCACAGGGCAGGGATTTTCCCCAAGGCGGCCGGTGCCGAGATCACAGGGTACATCGGCATGCGGTTGGTGACCGATTGCCGCACCATCGAAACGATATGTCCGGCCACATGCGCGCAGTGCTGATGGATGTCCGGCACCGCGGTGATTTCCCACAGCGCGCTTCGACACACCGGTCCGACCCCAAGCAGACAGTCTGACACGACGCCGGTCGCGCCGAACAGGGCTCCGGTCTCGGTGATCGGTTATTGACACCGCCGCCTGACTGATGGGCCGGGGTAGGCCCGATCGGGTGCGCGGGTTGCCGGTCGCGTTGCCGCAGGTCGGTTGGCGGCCGGACCCAATGGCGACCGGCGGGCCAATTTCCGGATTGAGCCTGAGCGTGATATCCGGGCAAACGATCCCAGCAAATGATCCGGGCAGACGGGCCACCGGCTGATGCTCCGGGAAGACTCCGGACGAACGACCAAGGGCGACTCGACGCAATGCTGTCCAGCAAGGGAAAATACGCCGTCCGTGCAGCCACCATGCTGGGGGAGAAATTTGCCTCTCAGGCATGGACGCCGACTGTCGAAATCGCCGAACGGGAACATATTCCGCAGAAGTTCCTGGAGGCGATCCTGGTACAGTTGCGCGATCACGGTCTCGTTGAAAGCCGCCGAGGATCGCAGGGCGGCCATCGCCTGTCCCGCGATCCGGGGACGGTGTCGGTTGCCGACATCATTCGCTCGATCGACGGTCCGCTGGCCCTGACCCCATGTGCGAGCGTAACCCGCTTTCGGCCCTGCACGGACTGCGTGGATATCGACTCATGCCGTCTGCGCCATCTGATGAAAGACGCCCGGGACGCGGTCGCGAATGTGCTGGAGAACTGCTCCTTGGCAAACCTCGCGGTCTTCGCCTGAGTGGACCCGTGACGGCTCGCCGCTCAGGCTCTCGACAGGGTACGTCCGTCGTTGCAGCCGTGGTGGCGCTGCGTCAGACGCGCTCGCTCAACCCGATCGCCAGGCGGCAGCCGGTTTTGATTGCCGCCGACAGCAACCGATAGCCTGGAGCCGCCTCGGCGCCGTGATCCAGGGCGGTGTCGCGGTGTTCCCGTTCCTCGGCGCGGAAGGTTTCCAGGGTCGCCCGCAAGTCCGGCTCGGTGTCGCCCAGGGCATCGATCTGCGCGGTGTAATGCGCGTCGATGGCCTCCTCCACCGCGACGGTGCAGGCCATCGCGGCCTTTTCCCCCAGCAGCGCGGTGACCGCGCCCAGGGCGAACCCGGCCAGATGCCAGAATGGTAGCAACGCGGTCGGTCGCACCCGGCGATCCGCGACAAGCTTGTTGAACGTATCCAGGTGCTGTTGCTCCTGCGCCTGCATATGCCGCAGCAGCGCGGCCTTGCGGCCGCCCCCCAACACCGCGAGTTGTCCGGCGTAGATCCGCGTGGCGCCATACTCGCCGGCGTGATCCACCCGGATCATCCGCTCCAAGACCTCCTGCCGTGGGACATCGCCCGGCAGGGTGCGGGATGGTTCTGTCATCGCGGTGGGGACCTTCGGAGCGTAAAGATGCCAAGGATGGCGGAAAGAACCAACGCGAACAGCAGGTTCATGGCCGCCATCGACAAGGGCAGGCCGGGGATCAGGAACGTCGGGTCGTCGCATGGCTTGGCCGGGCGCGCGGGCATCGCGGCCAGCCGATCCGCGATCGACCCGCCGCCGAACACCGGCGCGGAGCACTCGGGCAGCGGGCTGCGCCACCAGCGGAACTCCACCCCGACATGGGTGACCGCCATGGCAACGCCGGCCAGCACCGCCAGCAGCATCAGCGCCAGCAGCCATCGAGCGTGACGCGGCGGCAGCAGGGCGGCGAGCAGACCCAGCACAAGGACCACGCGATAGGGCCACCGCTCCCACAGGCACAGCGCACAGGGCACCAGGCCGAACCCGAGCTCCGCGCCATGCGCCACGGCCAGGGCAAAGGCGGCGGCCAGCGCGCCAGCCAGGGCAACGGTCCGGTGAGGAAGGTTCCGCATGGCGCGCATGTGCGCCTGTCGGGTCCTGTTCGCAAGGTTGGAGCGCAAGATCGGGGCGCGAGGTCGGGTGGAAGATCGGGGTCCAAGATGGGCGCGAGAGCTTCAGGCGCAAGTTGCCGTTATCGCGGGCGAAGCATAGGGTCCGCCGATCCGCAACCGGGAGAGCCAGAATGCGCCGTATCGTCTGGGGACGTGCCACGTCCAGCAACGTGATGAAGGTCCTGTGGGGCCTGGGGGAACTGAACCTGCCGTTCGAGCGGATTGATGTCGGCGGCGCCTTCGGCAAGACCGACACGCCCGAGTATCGCGCCATGAACCCGACCGGGCTGGTGCCTACCCTGCAGGAAGACGACTTCACCCTGTGGGAGAGCAACGTCATCCTGCGCTATCTGTGCCACGCGCATGCCCCACACTCGCCGATGTGGCCGCAGGAGCCGCACGCGCGGGCCAATATCGACCGCTGGATGGACGCCCAACAGACGGTGTTCAACCGGCCCATGAGCGCGGTGTTCTGGGGACTGGTGCGCACACCTGCCGACAAGCGCGACATGGCGGCGATCCAGCAGGCGATCGAGGATACCGCCAAGGGCTGGCGCATGGTGGAAACCAAGCTCAGCCAGCATGCCTTCATTGCGGGCGACACCCTGACCCTCTGCGATATCCCCTGGGGCGTGCACGCGCATCGCTGGTTCAACATGGATTACCTGGGGCTGGAGCGGCCGGACCTTCCCGCGGTGCGGGCCTGGTACGACCGACTGTGCCAGCGTGCCCCCTATCGGCTGCATATCGCCGACCACAAGGTCGTCTGATCGGGGCCGCTGCCGAACCGTCTCCCCGGATTGGCCCAGGTGATGATGCCAAACGGTGGGGACCGCTAGCGGTCGGCCGTGATGCCCCGACATGCGTCGAATCCTTGCGCGAGGTAACGAACGGTTAAGACTTGTCGCCTATTGACAATTTGTTTGACGGCAAAACGCTGATCGGTAAATTGAACCTGACACATTCTCCGTTCCTGTGTGGGGAAGCGGTGCTTGCGTCAATGTGACAGTGGAGGAGGCGGAATGCCGCTGGGGACCCGACACGCTATTGTTCTGGGCGCAATGCTCTTTGCGACCACACCCCTCGCCGCCCAATCCGCCGCCGACCCAGAAGCGGCGCAGACCCTCTTTCAGCGGGTCGAGTATCACATCAGCCAGTCGCCATCGCTGGGGCGCTATCTGGCCAATGAGTGCCTGCTGACCAGCGTCGCGGCGGTCGTCGTCGCCCTCGCCATCGGCGGTCCGGTGGCACCGGCCGCCGAGGCCGCGCTCGGCGTTGTCCCCGGCCTGTCCACATTCAGTATCGGCGCGTTGGCCTGCGGGGCCGGCGTCGCGGCTGGTTCGGCGGTGGCGGCCTTCACCACCGCCTGGGGAGAGCGGCAGGCGATCCAGGAGACCGCAGCCGCTCAGATCGCATGGATATGGAACGGTGTCGCCGCGTCCCAGGGGGGGCCAGGCGGGGCGCCAGGAGGGGACTCCGAGGTGGCACCAGGGGGATCGTCCGGCGGTTGGTCCATCGCGGGTCTGTGGGAACGCGCCGGGGAGGTCACCACCGCGGCCGTGCAGACCCTGGCCTACGCCGTCCCGACCGTTTGGTCCGTCCGTGAGGTGCCGACACCGGGCGCGGAGAAGCCGGCCGAATACGAAATC
>Ga0209514_10009958_pt1 | contig 10335 bp, 7 predicted proteins | sample Subgrocontami58m_FD_187452 | JGI IMG/M metagenome (GOLD analysis project Ga0209514, IMG submission 187452) | Subsurface groundwater microbial communities from S. Glens Falls, New York, USA - GMW37 contaminated, 5.8 m (SPAdes) (version 3) | ecosystem: Environmental > Aquatic > Deep subsurface >...
AGCGCGCTTAGGTCATACAGCGCCGAAAACCATCCCAGCCCCACTCCACGACCCTTTCCACGCGTTTTCCCCATCCTATCTTGTAAAGTCCCGCTAGAGGCTGGCGTGCGTACCAACTCGACAACCTCACTTCCGGTGCGTTCCGCAAGAACACGACAGTACCCTACGTCCTCGCTGGCGAAACTTTTCATCCAGGCGCGACCTCGTGTTGGAAAACGACCGTGCAGGGATTGGATCGCCTGAAAGCTGCGGGGCGAATCCAAAAAGCCGGTGACACTCTGCGCTACAAGCGCTACCTCGACGACTTTCCTGCGGTTGAAGTGACTAACCTCTGGGATGATGTGGCTGGGGCAGCGGATAAGGCCTACGTCGTCCAAACAAGCACGTCAGTAGTTGAACGCTGTATCCTCATGACCTCCGACCCCGGCGATCTGGTCCTCGATCCGACGTGCGGTTCGGGCACCGCCGCATACGTCGCTGAACAGTGGGGCCGGCGTTGGATCACTACCGACACCTCGCGCATCGCCCTGAACATCGCCAAGACACGTTTGATGACCGCCACGTTCCCCTACTACCAACTCTACGACCAGCAGGGCCACGACCTTCGCCAGGGATTCGTTTACAGGAAGGTCTTGCATATCACGCTCGGCAGCATCGCCAACAACGAGCCGCCTCCCGAAGAAACCCTCTACGACCAACCCCAGGAGGATAAGAGGCGCCTCCGCGTCGCCGGTCCGTTCACCGTCGAGACGCTCCAGAGTTACGAGCCGATTTCCCCCGAGGAACTTGCCCGCCAACGCGAGCAGGACGCCGAACTTGGCAACTTCGAGAACCTCATTTTCGAACATCTCAAGACCGCTGGCGTGAAGACCGGCGACAAAAAGGAAAACGCCGTCTTCGTCCGCCTCGACCGCCTTTCCTCCTCCACCCTGCACGCGGAAGGCTGGTATCCCGCCTCCTCCAGTAGCAGCCGAAGTGAGGAGTCTGAAACTTCCTCATCCGAAAAGAGTCAGAGCCTCGTTACCTCGGCTGCTACGATAGTCGAAAAGAAAGCCTATCTCCACATCGGCCCCAAGTTCGGCACCGTCAGCAAGCAGGCCGTGACTGAAGCCATCAAAGCCTGCCGAGACCGGCGCGACGCCGACTGGCTCCTCATTCTCGGTTTCGCCTTCGAGAGCGGCATGACGGAACTCAGCCGCAACTTCGGCAGTTTTCAGGTCAGCATCGTGCGGATGCACGATGACCTGCTCCAGCAGGGCCTCCTCAAGCGCGACAAGAAAGCCGCCAGCTTCGTCACCATCGGCGAGCCCGACATCCGCCTGAGAATCGAACCCAAGCCGCTCTCCAAACCACACAAGGGCCTGGACGATGAACCCTGCCAGGCCACGGTGGAAATCGCCGGCCTCGATATCTACGACCCGATCACCGACGAAGTAAAAAGCCGCGACGTGTACGACATCGACTACTGGATGCTCGACGACGATTACGACGGCTCGAATTTCGTCGTCCGCCAGGTCTTCTTTTGCGGCGGCGACAAGGACGAATTCGAGGAATGGCGCAAAGGCCTCAGCGACCTCGCCAAAGCCGCCACCAAACGGAAGGCCGAGCAAACCCTCAAACTCCAACTCGACGACGAGGCCTTCGCCCGCGTCTATGGCCACGTGAGCCGCCCGTTTGACGTAAAGCCGGGCCAGAAAATCGCCATCCGCGTCCTCAGCCAATTCGGCGAGGAAACAACCAAGGTGTTGGAAGTGAAATGAACCGCTACGGTCTTCCCGGTGAGGACCCAAACCGAGCCGTACCGGATCGGACCGCCCGATCACGCGGTCGGTATCGTCGCACGACCACAAGATCATTCTCATAGTCCTCGTCGCGGAGCGACGGACCGATGGTAGCCGTGGGTTTCAACCCACGGTCTTTCGCGCCCACGGTATGCGTCGCGTCGCGACGCCCGAACGCCACAACATGCCCGCGCATCAATCGTCCCTGCGCGACGAAACCGCACCCCGCCACCTTACCGTGGATTAAAATCCACGGCTACCAGCAGCACCTCGCTACGCGAGGAACCGCGGAGCCGTTCCAACGACATCGAAGGTCACCAATGATCTCAGAACCCACCTACGAAAACGAAATGCACCTCAGGTTCGCGTTCCGCCGCCCGCTGACTTGACTCACAGCACGAAAGCCAGGACGATGAACACATGTCTCACATGCGCGCTTCCGATATCGATTCGAGTGTGAACCGGAGGCAATTCCTGAACTTACGGGCTTGCACGTGCCTCAACACGGACTGGGGATCAACGTCCGCACCGCAGTCCCGATCACCAATGGGAATGTGTCGCCGCCTCGGCGACCAGCTCAATGAACTTCACCGCGGCCACGCTAGTCTATGAATCCACTCCTGGGCGTTTTCCTTCATGCGATCGGCGGTTTCTCCTCCGCCAGCCTTTATGTTCCCAACTACAAGGTGAAAGGCTGGGCCTGGGAGACCTTCTGGATTCTGCTGGGTTTGACCGCCTGGATTATCATGCCGCAAATCGGCTGCTGGTTCACCACGCCGGATCATTGGGCCATCCTGTCCGCGTGCCCGGCCAGGAATCTGTTCTGGGTGTATTTTTTTGGCGTCTTGTGGGGTTTCGGCGGTTTTTCCTGCGGCTTGGGGCTGCGGTATCTCGGAATGTCACTCGGGCAAACCCTGGAGCTGGGCTTTTGCGCCGCCTTCGGAACGATCATCCCGCCCATTTTTGCCGGCACGGCGCGGACGCTGTTCACCACCACGTCAGGGCTTACGGTCATGGCGGGGATTGTGGTCTGCCTGCTCGGGATCGCAGTGTGCGGTTACGCCGGACTGTTGAAGGAGTGGTCCTTGACCGACGAACAAAAGAAGCAGGGCGTCTCTCAGAAGGAGTTCTCCTTTTGGAAAGGTTCGGCGCTCGCCGTCATCGGCGGAGTGATGAGTTCCTGCATGGCGTTTGCCTTTGATGCCGGCAAGCCCATCGCGGAGGCCGCCTTGGAGGCGGGGACTCAGGATGTCTTCAAAAACATGCCGGTGTTGGTCGTGGCTCTGGCGGGCGGCTTTACCACCAACATCGTTGTCGTGTTGGTCTTGCACACGAGGAATAAGTCTTTTCACGACTACGTCGCCGGGCCGGGTCGCGTCCTGACGGCGAACTACCTGCTGTCGGGTTTGGCCGGCGTGCTGTGGTATGGGCAGTTCTTCTTCTACGGCATGGGCACGACCAAGATGGGCAAATACGACTTTGCGAGTTGGAGTTTGCACATGTCGTTTATCATCATCGGCAGCAATTTGTGGGGCATCGCTTTGAAAGAGTGGCGGTTTGTAGAGGGCCGTATCCGCGGCATTTTGTGGCTCGGCATTGCCGTGCTGATTGGCTCGACGATACTCATCGGTTGGGGCAACCACCTGGCGGGCAAGTGAGGTTATGAAGAATCCAGCCACCTGCGCACCCGAAATCGTGAAACCCGCGACGCCACTTGATATCGCCCAAGCCCTGGTACGGATTCCCAGCGTGAATCCGATCTACGACCCGCAAAGCCCGGGCGAAGGAGAAGTCGGAAAGTGGGTTGCCGATTGGGGGCCGACGCACGGTTTTGAAACCAGCATTCGACCAGTGCTCGAGGGTCGCTCAAATGTCATCCTGCGTTTCCGCAACGGCGCTGATCATCCGCATCTCCTCTTCAACGGCCACACCGACACCGTCGGCGTTGCCGGCATGAACGTGCCGCCCTTCGGCGCCGAAGTGCGCGACGGAAGACTTTGGGGACGTGGCTCGACTGACATGAAAGGGCCGCTCGCGTGCATGTTGGCGGCCGCCGCCCAACTGCGCCGGCAACCCGAAACCTGGCAAGGCACGCTCACGCTGGGCTGTGTTGTGGACGAGGAGTACCGCTTTCGCGGAACCCTCGCACTGATGGAACAACTTGACCTGCCCGACTTCGCCGTGGTCGGTGAACCGACCTCGCTGCGAGTCGTCCGCGGCTGCAAAGGTTGCCTGCGGTTTGCCGTGCGCGCTCGCGGCCGCGCCGCCCACAGCGCCCATCCCCAGCGCGGACGCAGCGCCATCGTCGCCATGGCCCGCGCGATTCTGGAACTCGAGAGCTTTTTCGACGAGCGCCTGGCGCGCGTGGAGCATCCTGATTTCGGTTGCAGCACCGGCTCGATCGGCGTGATCGAAGGCGGGACGGGCATCAACATTGTGCCCGAGCATTGCATGATTCAAGTGGATGTCCGCCTGCTCCCCAGCCAGGACGCGGACGAAACCTATCAGGACATTCAGACGCATCTGCGCGCGCGGTTGGCTTCCGTGAGGGATGTCGAGTGGGCCTTTGACAGCCCGAGCGTGATTGATGCCGGTTATGAAATCCCCGCCGACAACCCACTCGTCCGGCAGGCGTGCGCGATCTCGGGTGAACGGAACCCCGAGGTGGCCTTTTACTCGTGCGACGCGAGCAAGATCGCCGCAAAGTCCGTGCCCTGCATCATTCTCGGGCCGGGCGATATTGCTGTCGCGCACACGGCGAACGAATCCATCGCCCTCGTGGAATTGGATGCCGCGACTGAGATCTATCGACGACTCGCACAAACACTGATGCCGCCGGAGAAGAACGGGGCAACTGCCGCAAAATGAAAGAACCAATCAGAATTGCCGTCGTGGGCATGGGCGCCTTTGGGGCGTTGCATGCGCGAACCCTCGGCGCACTACCCGAAGCGCGATTGGTGGCGCTGGGAAATCGCACACGGGCGAAGGCTGAACTGCTCGCCAAGGAACTCGGTGTCGCCCACGTCTTCAGCACCGTCGAAGAATTGATTGAGCGAAAAGTCGCCGACGCGCTCGTGATCGCGACGAACACGGAGACACACGTGCCGTTCGCCAAAACCGCGCTGACGGCCGGAATGCACGTCCTTATCGAGAAACCCGTCGGCGTTGATTTAGCGGATGTGCAAAGTCTGGAGGTGGCAGGCGGGAACTCACGCTGCGTGGCCATGGCGGGACATGTTTGTGTTTTCCATTCGCTGGTCGCGCCGCTCATCGAGCGCGTCAGGGAGGCTGGTTTTCGTTCGGCGCATTTTGTCCGCCATCGCCCGGCGGGGTTGGGGAGACTTTTTCCTGAAGAACATCCCATCACGTTGACAATGGTTCACGATCTCTACGTGGCGGCCCAGATGGCTGACGGCGCGGAACCGGAGAGTCTTGAGGCCTTGGACGCGCTTGATGCCCAAGGCCAAGCCGATCACTCCTGGGCCACCCTGCGCTGGCGCGATGGTCGCGTCGCGACGTTTCACTCGCACTGGATTCTGCCGCCCGGCGCCCCTGGCGATGGCGTTGATTGGGTGGAAGTCTTCGGCCAATCCTATCATGCCCGCGTGAATACCAACCCGCAAAGCTGGACGTGGACGCAGGACAAAATGACATGGCCCGTCGCGCTCGAAATGTCCATGGCGCATGGCCGTCCAACCGGCATGTTGGCCGAGGAACTTCGCTCCTTTCTCGCGGCGTGCCACGGCGCTCCCGTGCCGGCCGGTTGCCGGATCGCGGACGCGGTGCAAGTCCAACGCTGGATGGAGCTACTCCTGAAATACGCGCGCGCCAAGCGCGCCGCGAATTCGTAACGACGCAGTTGAACCGAACCACAAATTAATCCAAAGATATGTTAACCGACCGAACTCGCGCGCGGGATTTTCCCGGCCTTGTCAAGATGACTTATCTGAACACCGCCGCCGAAGGCATCCCGCCGGCCTGCGTGGGCGAGGCGTTGCAGGCATATTTTCGCGACAAGCTGCGCGGCATGAAAGGGCGCGATGGCCTTTTTGCACGGTTGGAACAATGCCGCGAAATCGCCGCCCGCATGATCCACCGCCAACCCGCCGAGGTTTCGTTTTGTTCGTGCAGCGCGGAAGCCTACAACCTGCTGGCCGCGGCCCTCAATTTGCAGCCTCGCGATGAGGTTGTGATCAACGATCTGGATTTTCCCTCCGGCGCGACCCCGTGGCTCGTGGCGCGTTGCAGGGTGAGGGTCTGGAAAGCGCGCGACGGGGCGCTTGAGATCGAAGACTTGCTGCCGCTGCTGAACGAACGCACCCGGCTCGCGCAGACTTCGTTGGTCAGCTTCGTCAACGGCCATCGGCTTGACTGGCCGGCGTTTCGCAAGGCGGTGCGCGCGCGCTCGCCGCAGGCGCTTACCTCGGTGGATGTCACGCAGGCGCTGGGCCGCGTGGTGTTAGATTGCACCGATGCGGACTGTCTCATCTCCAGCACGTACAAGTGGGTGCTCGGCACGCATGGCGGTTGCATCGTGGGCATCCCCCAAGAGCGTGCGGAACAACTCACCGCTCGCGCGGGCGGCTGGTTTAATCTGTCAAATGCATTTGAGTCCGACCGCTTTCAGCGCGCCACGAACAAGGCCGGCGCTGCCAGCTTCTCCACCGGCATGCCGAATTTCGCCACAATCTATGCGCTCAATGCCGCGCTGCGCTACGTGGAAGCGATCGGGGTGGAGAGGATCGCCCGCCACGCCGACCCGTTGGTGGAGCAGTTGCATCATGGATTGCGCGAATTGGGCGTCACCCCGATGTCACCGTATCAACGCGGCGGTTCGGGCATTGTGGCGTTCGTTCACCCGGACAATGCGTCCGTCCACGCCGCGCTGGAGCGGGCCAGAATTCACGTCATGCACCACGCCGGCCGGTTGCGCCTCTCGCTGCATGGCTACAACACGGCTCCGGACGTGGAGCGCTTTCTCAAAGCGCTGCGCAAAATCCTTCGCTCGCGATGAAACTCGCCGACGCGCATTTGCACTTGTTTCGCCATGGCTACGCCGAGCGCTACGGTCGGGTGTGGGCAAACCGCAACGAAGTGGGGCTGTATGAGGCGTTGTGCCGCGCCCACGAGATCGAACGCGGGCTGGTGATCGGCTACGAAGGGCAGCCGAAGTTTCGCGGCAACAACCGGGACCTCGCACGCTGGGCGAAGGAACATTCCTGGATCACCCCTCTGGCGTTTCAGCCCATCACTGAATTGCCCACTCTCGCACACCTCTCGGCGCTGTTTCGACAGGGCTTTGCCGGGCTTGCGTTGTACGCGACGAGCCCAGGTGATGTTGAGTGTCTGAATCGTTGGCCAGCCTCCGTCAACCATTGGCTGAATCAACAACGTTCGATCGTCAGTCTCAACACGCGGCCTGAAGTCCTTCGCGGTATCAAGCCGTTCCTCGCCCAACTCGGTCAATGCGCCATCCTCATCAGTCATCTTGGATCGCCGGGGCGTTACGCCGCGCCGCCTTCACGGCGTGAAGCTAAGACAACTTTGCAGCCACTCCGATCGTTGGCTGGATTGCCGCAGGTAGGCGTGAAAATCTCCGGCGCGTACGCCGTCAGCCAGCCCTCACACGCCTATCCGCACCTGGGCGCTCTTCCGTTGATTCAGCAGGTCTATGACGATTTTGGACCCGCTCGCCTGTATTGGGGTTCGGACTTCAGCCCGGCGCTCGAGCACGTCTCCTTCCCACAGACGATTGACGTGCTCCTGGATCTCGGATGGTCCCCGAACGATTTGCGCCGCGTCAGGCACGACAACTTGATGCGGGTGATTCGACGTGTTCGCCCGAGTTAGCAAACCGGAAGACAGCAACCGCACCCAATCCCTTAACCCAGAATACCTATGAGTGCCGAAAAACGCCTGATTGAACTCAAACTGGAACTTCCCTCGGCCCCCAAACCGGTGGCCGTTTACCGCACGGTGGTCGTTGCGGGCAACGTGGCTTATGTGTCCGGACACGGTCCGCTGAAATCCGACGGCACGATGATCGCCGGGCGTGTGGGCGCCGATCTTGACCTCGCCGCGGGCAAAGCCGCCGCCCGCCAGACGGGCCTCGCGATCCTGGCCTCGCTGCGCGCGCAACTGGGCAGTCTCGACCGCGTAAAGCGCCTGCTGAAAGTGTTCGGCCTGGTCAACGCCACGCCGGAGTTTGGCGCCCACCCGGCCGTCATCAACGGTTGCAGCGAATTGTTTGTCGAGGTCTTCGGACCGGAGAACGGCATCGGCGCGCGCAGCGCCGTGGGCGCGGGATCCTTGCCCGGAAACATCGCTGTGGAGATCGAGGCGATTTTCGAACTCCACTAGCCCGGCCTTGGATTACCCGCCGGGGACACCCGCCGCAGGCTCGTCCTGGGGATCTCCTTCTCGGTCCCGTTCGAGGGCCCTTTGCAGTTCTGCCAGCTTCACCGGCTTGCTGAGGTAATCGTTCATGCCCGCCGCCACGCATTTTTCCACATCGCCCTCCATGGCATGGGCTGTCATGGCAATGACATGAACTGGCCTGGAACGCGCCTCCTGCTCCCGCTGGCGAATGGCGCGCGTGGCATCGTAACCGTCCATCTCCGGCATCTGACAATCCATCAGGATGACCTCGTAGGGGACGCGCTGCAGCGCTTCCAGCACTTCGATGCCATTCGCGACGGCATCGACCTCGTAGCCGAGTTTGCGCAACTGCGCCACTGCCACATACTGGTTGACGATGTTGTCTTCGGCCAGCAAAACGCGGGGCTTCCGGGTCGGACCAACCGCCACCGATGGCGGCGTGATCGGGCCAACGGCCTGGGGCAGAGCGTGACCCATAACGGTGGCCAAACAATCAAACAGCAGCGACTGCCTCACTGGCTTGGTCAGACAGGCGTCAATGCCGGCGGCCCCTAGTTCAGCCTTGTCGTGCTTTTGTCCCAGCGAAGTAAGCATGACGAGCCTCGTGCGGGCACCCAGAGTGGAATCGGCCCTGATGGCGCGCGCCAGCGCCAGTCCGTCCATCCCCGGCATCTCCATGTCGAGAATCACCAAAGGAAACGGGTCGGCGAACGCATCGCGCAACAGAGGTAGAGCCTCCGCGGCGCTGGAGGCGCTGGCGGGGCGCATCTTCCTGCAGCGCATCTGGTGCTCCAGGATCTCGCGATTGGTGGCGTTGTCGTCCACGATCAACACGCGCAGATCGGTCAGATCCTGCTTCTCCTTGCGGACCAGCGGCGTACCGGGTGGCTGCTTTGCCAACTGAACGGTGAACCAGAACATCGAGCCTTTGCCCGCCTCGCTTTCCACTCCGATCTGGCCGTTCATCATTTCGGCCAGTTGTTTGGATATCGCCAGACCCAACCCGGTCCCGCCGTATCTGCGCGTTGTGGAGCCGTCGGCCTGAGTGAAGGGTTGAAAGAGCCGCGCCCGGCCTTCCGACGAGAGGCCAATGCCCGTGTCTTTAACTTCAAAACGCAACGTCGCCATCGTGGCCGTTTCGCTGACGCTGGCCACGCGCACGAGGACCTCGCCGCGATCGGTGAACTTGATGGCGTTGCCGAGCAGATTCAGCAGGATTTGGCGCAATCGGCCCGGATCGCCGCGCAGACGGACCGGTACTTCCGGCGGCACGAATCCGGCCAGCTCCAGTTTTTTAGCGTGGGCCTGTTCCGATACCAGTTCCAAGGTGCTCTCAATCGTTTCCTGGAGATCAAAGTCGAGGGTTTCAAGGGTAACCTTCCCGGCCTCGATCTTGGAGAAATCCAGGATGTCGTTGAGGAGGGTCAAGAGGGATTCCCCGCTGTCGTGGATGGTGTTGGCGAAATGCCGCTGCTGCGGCGTCAAGTCCGTGTCCAGCAGCAGATTCGTCATGCCAATGACGCCATTCATCGGCGTGCGGATTTCGTGGCTCATATTGGCCAGGAACTGGGCCTTGAGGCGCGTCGCCTCTAGCGCAACGTCGCGCGCATTGATGACTTCGGCTTCCGCCCGCCTGCGTTCTGTGATGTCCCGGACGATTCCCAGAGCATGCCACTGGCCCTTCACCATCACGGCGGACAGAGACAGTTCCACCGGGATCTCCGTTTGGTCCTTCCTTACCGCCCACAGTTCCAGGGTTCGGTCAACAGCGGCTCCTTGCCCCGTCAGTTGAAAATGGCCGAAGGCCTTTCGATGCGCTTCGTGGTAGCGCGCCGGGGCGAGCAGGGCATGCAGGTTTTTGCCAAGAACTTCGGAGGCAGGATAACCGAACATCCGCTCGGCCGATTCGTTCCAGAGAGAAATCTCGCCTTCGTTATCCATCATGATGATGCCGTCGCGCGCGGAGGTTGTGAGCTTGCGGAGTCTCTCCTCGTTCTCCCGCAGGGTCTGGTCCGCTTGCAGCAGCTCCGCGGTGCGCTCCCGCACCCGCCGCTCTAATTGTTCCTGGCTGCGACGCAACTCCTGCTCGGCCTGCGCGCGGTCTTCGATGGCCTTGACCACGGTGCGATGCCAGTGGCGCACGCGGCGGATGACCGCCACCCACAGCCAGAACGCC
>Ga0209514_10009959_pt1 | contig 10335 bp, 12 predicted proteins | sample Subgrocontami58m_FD_187452 | JGI IMG/M metagenome (GOLD analysis project Ga0209514, IMG submission 187452) | Subsurface groundwater microbial communities from S. Glens Falls, New York, USA - GMW37 contaminated, 5.8 m (SPAdes) (version 3) | ecosystem: Environmental > Aquatic > Deep subsurface >...
GCATAGAGATCTGTCGGGATTGATTGCCTTCGTGTTGCTCGATAGCGGGCCCTTTCCAGGGCCGGTCGGCCGCGGATCACGGTTGGATGCAGTGCTACCTGGCTAGAGGTCTGTAACACAGGAAATAGCCCAACGTCATTGCGAGCGATAGCGAAGCAATCTCGGCGCGCCACTAGGAGATTGCTTCGGCCTGCGGGTTACCAGCGCCGGTTGTCGCTATCCCCCGGCCTCGCAATGACGTCAGTCAAAACCTATGTTATAAAGTACTAGGGCCTCGTTGTTTGACAGCAACCCAGACGGGCTCCGAGGCGAGCAACTGCTAACCAATGTCTACTCGGATGGGTCTTCTTTCGGTGCTTCGGGGGCCCTTCCAGCTTTGTCGCTAACCTTGTCGATTAGTTCCTCGAATGGCTCCCTCTCCGTTCCCGACAGACTCCGTGCCTCATCCAGAAAATGTGGCATGGCCATCTGTGCAGTGACGGAGATGATGGGTGGCCACCAAGAGGTGATCGAGGACTGGATTCTGCCGGCCCTTCGCCGGGCCGACGCTTTGCCCGTCGTTGATGGGATGGAAGCAACTGCGCTTTCTCACTTCGTGGCGCCGGTGCGGAACCGGCCCGCGGGTGTTTTCAAAGTGCTTTACACTGAACTGACAGGGTATTATACTCTGGCTTGGGGGTAACGATGGCAACGACCGGGAAACAAAAGCGCATGACCCTGGACGTCGCGGACGAGCACCTGTACCGCGCTATCCGCCATGCCGCGGCTGAGAGGGGCAAACCAATGGCGGAGATCGTAGCTGACGCCCTCCGGAAATGGCTCGAAGATCAAGAGGACCAAGAAGACCTGGCAGCCATGCGGGCGGTCAAGGATGAGCCGACGATACCGTCGGAACAGGTGAAGACCGAAATCCGCGCCGCAGAGGCCGCCGAGGCGATCAAGTCTAGGCTTTGACGGCTAAGGCGTACCAGCTCCAGGTAACACGAACTGCTCAGAAAGAAATCCTTGGGCTGCCCGCCAAGATTCGGCGCCTGGTGGAAGCAATCATAGACAGGCTGGCATACCATCATTGAAGCGCAAAAGTGCTCCATCGCCTCCCGGTAATGCGCAGCCTGAGCACAGAGCTGCGCTAGCAGATTGTGCGTCTCAACCCGCTCCTCAAGATTAGGGCCAGACTACTAAGGGTTTCGGAAGATAGTGTGATCGCCTATGCGTCGCCAGCGGACCACCGGTTCCGAATTCTCGTCGGATACGATCTGAAAGGTCGCACGCCCATCAGGCCCGGCAAACGACCAAGTCATCTCGTAGATGCCTGCATGATCAACCAAGAGGCCAATTCGTAGCGCTGACGGCCACTGGGGAAGACGGCCAGGCTCACGCTTGCAAGCGGCGATCATCTTGCGAACCGCCTCTATGAAGAGGCGCTGCTCTCGCTCCTTGAGTCGCTTGAAGTCGGCGTCGAACTCTGGCGCGGTGTCGTACTTCATCTGACTTTTCGTTGAGCCCTGGATTCGGCAGCCAGCTTGTCCAGGTGAGCGATAAAGTCCTCCCCTGACTGATGGCGATGGAAGTCGCCCCGATCATAGGATTCCTGAACCTCGCCCTCCATCCTCTGCCAGCGGTCGCTCCAGAACCACGCTTTGGAGGCATCCACCGTCACCTGGGGGTGCAGCTCGATCACCCCATCGCCCCGGCGCACCACGTTGAAGAACACCTCGCCCTGCTCTTTCGGGCGCACATTCTTGGGTAGCGTAATTGTCCCACGCTCGGTCATCTGTCAATGCCATTTCGCTTGACAAGGCTGGGCCATATCCCTAGAATGACCGCGGACAGTATTGCTTTAGGCCTCGCCAGTCCTGGCCTGGCAATTTTCCCGGCCCTGTCTGCAGTTCCCCGGCAAGAAATCCTAAGGGATAGATGTCCGGATAGGACCGGGTTCAGGATTTTTGGAGGACAGAATGGTCAAGGAGATTTACGACGTAGCGATCATCGGCTCTGGAATAGGCGGCCTGTGCGCTGCCGCCCAGTTGGCCCACAGCGGCTACAAGGTGCTGGTGACAGAGCGCTTCCGCTTATTGGGGGGGCGGTGCTCGACCATCAACCTGAACGGCTACCTCATCAGCACTGGAGCTATCGGCATCGAGAAGAGCGGCCCCCTGGAGCAGACCTTCATCGACGTGGGAGCGCCCTTCCCGGTGAAGAGGCCTGACCCCCAACTGGCCTATTATGTCGATGGCAAGACCCATGTCATGCCACCCAAGGGAGGCCTCCGCTGGCTCCTGCACCACGTGGCCAGGGACGAACGGGATGCCGAAAAGGTCATGAACGTGTTGAAAAGGGCGATGATGTGGGAGGAGCCCTCCATGAGCATCTCCTGCAGAGAGTGGCTCAGCCAGTATACCAACGATGAGAACATCCACGGCGTGATGCAGGGAGTCATCGCCGCCATGCTGGTTATCAACAGCTACGAGGTGCCGGCCGGCGCCTTCATCAAGTTCCTCAAGACCGGCGGATACCGGGACTTCGGCATAGTCGAGGGCGGCAATATCAACATGATCGAGAGCCTGGCCAATGTGATCACCAGGAACGGCGGCTCCGTCTGGACCAACGCCACTGCGAAGCGAATCCTGGTTGATAAATGGGCGGCCAGTGGACTGGTGGTAGAGAAGCCTGACGGCGAGGTAGAGGTGGGAGCCAGAGTGGTTATCAGCAATGCAGGCCCCAAGAAGACCGTCGAGCTGGCCGGAAGAGAGAACTTCGAACGGGGATACCTGGTGGATGTCGACACCAAGCTCCGTCCCGGGCCGGTGGTCGCCCTCTTCATAGCCAGCGACCGCCCCCTGATTCAGCATCCAGGGGCCTTCATCCCCGTCAATACCCGGCGCGTCTGCCTTATGTTCCAGACCACCCTCACCTGTCCGGAGCTGGCGCCCCCGGGGATGCATTACCTGGAGTCCTTCGGCGCCTTTGGCGACTCTCTGGGCCCGATAGACCTCAAAAAAGAGATAGAGCTGAACCTCCAGGACGTGCGGGACATCACCGAAGGCTTCGACAAGCACGCCAGGGTACTGGCAGCGGAGTGCTTCCACGGCGACTGGCCGGCCTTCCATACCTGGCCCGGCTATGACCTGCCGCAAAAGACCCCCATCGAAAACCTCTATAACGTTGGCGACGGGGTCAAGGTGGCCGGCTGGTATTCCGGCACCCCCGCCGCCGCCGAGACCGCCCGGGTGGTGGTGGAAGACATCATGAACCGCCACAAGCCGGGAGCAGGGTAGGAAGTTGTGAGTTGTGAGTTGTGAGTTGTGAGCTATGAGGTAAGAGCTATCATGTAATCAGTAATCAGTAATCAGTAATCAGTAATGGCCTAGCCCTTCGTTATGCTGAACAAGCAACTCTGTGCCCTGGCCAGCGAGCTCCGCGCTACATCGTTAAACTTTATTGGACTTTTGAAGGGGTATGCCAGGATTAAGAAGAGGTTGCGAGCGGAGGCAACATGAGCGGGACAAGGGATGTCTCATCGATCGAAGTCAAGGTTGGCCTTTCCCTGGAAGACTTGGTGAATGCTGTCCGAAAGCTGAGCGAGGAAGACCGGGAGTTCTTTATTGAAAACTTGCTGGCCGCTACGAGCCCAGCCTTTCTGCGAAGTATAAAGGAAGCCAGACAGGACTACAAAGAGGGGCGAACTGTACCCTGGGAAGAGGCGTTCCAGGAAGCCGCTGCTCCTGAATGACTTTCGACCTCGTCATCACCAGACGAGCGGCGAAGGATATCACCCGGTTAGACCCGGTGGCCAAGCAACTGGTCAAGGAGGCTCCAGGAATACCTGAAGGACCCCTTGAGCCACGGCCGGAAGTTTGTCAGAGCTTTCCGTCGGAACGTAGCGTTTCAGGATTGGCGATTACCGGGTCTTCTTTGACAAGGTAGCGCCACGAGATTGCATGGGGGTGAGCGACCGTGCCGATCATCAACCGCCAGGACGCCGCCGAAGTAGACGACTACATTGCTCGTTTCTTCGCTTCATCAAGCGCAGGCCGCGCCCAAGCCCTGCGCCGGCTGTTTGTAGAAAAACTGGACTTCGCGGGCGCTACCGGCGCCGTCAGTCTGGCCAACGCACCCAAGACCGTCACCCTCCCAGCCTCTGCCGAGCGCATCGCGTCCATGGAAGGGCTGCACGCCCTGTACGTCCCCCTCAACGGCGACGGCCCAGACCGCGTCCGCAAGGCCGAAGCCTCTGCCGCCGCAAAGCTCATCGCCGACGCCATGCACGGAGATCTGCTTCTGGTTATGACCAACCCCTCGTGCAGCCAGCTCCACGTCATCTATCCGTCCTTCGTCAGCAGTACCCCATCGCTGCGCCGCATGATTATCGAGCGCGACCTGCCCAGACGGACGGCGGTGCAGCAGCTATCCAACATCTACTGGAAGTGGAAGGAAACAGGTAGCATCCTTTCTGCCGTAGATAAAGTCTTTGACGTTGAGGCCGTCACCAAGCAGTTCTTTGAAGAGTACAAGCGGGTTTTTGAACGGACTTTGGCCTCTGTCAGGGGCTTCGGCCAGAACAAAGAGGAGGAAGACGCCAAGAAGCTCTTTGTCCAGACCGTCTTCAACCGCCTGATGTTCATCTACTTCCTTTCCCGTAAGGGCTGGCTGAAGTTCAAGGGCAACCCTGACTACCTCAATGCCCTTCGTAAAGACTACCCCGCTGGACCGGCAGAGAACAACTTCTACGACATCCGTTTGAAGATGCTGTTCTTTGCAGGCCTGAATAACGACGCTTCAAGAGACGTGCGGTCCTCAACCCTTGCTTCTTTGATCGGCGACGTGCCCTTCCTCAACGGCGGGCTGTTTGAGGAGACCCCAGACGACAAGCGGCTCAACATCCTTATTCCCGACGCCGCCATTGACCAGATTCTGCGCGAGCTGTTCGACAGGTTCAACTTCACTGTCATGGAATCCACGCCCTTTGACGTAGAGGTGGCCGTGGACCCGGAGATGCTGGGCAAGGTCTTTGAGGAGTTGGTCACGGGCCGCCACGAGTCCGGCTCCTACTACACGCCCCGCCCCGTGGTCTCCTTCATGTGCCGGGAGGCGCTGAAGGGCTATCTGGAGACCCAAGACACTGGCGCATCAGCCGAGGCCATCGCCGCCTTTGTTGACCACAAAGACTCCAGCACCCTCACCCTCCCCTCTGCGCCAAAGGTCGGCGAGGCTCTTGCGAGGGTGAAGGTGGTTGACCCAGCGTGCGGCTCCGGGGCGTACCTGCTGGGCATGATGCAAGAGCTGGTGGAGCTGATGACCGCCCTCTATAGCGCGCAACTGAGCCACGAGGCCCAAGACCTGTACAATCTGAAGCTGCGCATCATAGAGCAAAACCTGTACGGCGCGGATATTGACCAGTTTGCCGTCAACATTGCCATGCTGCGCCTGTGGCTTTCCCTGGCCATTGATTATGACGGCGCGGTTCCGCCACCCCTGCCCAACCTGAACTTCAAGATCGTCTGCGGAGATAGCCTGTTGGGGCCTGATCCCAGCCCGGAGAACTATGGCACCCTCTTCCAGCACCGCGTCCACGACCTTGCTGGCCACCTTGCAGTTCTCAAGGACAGGCACATGCGCGCTACGGGACAGGACAAGATCAACCTCACCAAGGAAGTGGAGGCGCTCAAGAGCCAGCTCCGGGAAGCACTGGCAGAATCCGCGGCGCCAAATGGCGCCGTGGACTGGCGAGTGGAGTTCGCCGAAGTCTTTGACCAAAATGGTGGTTTTGACGTCGCGATCGCTAATCCGCCGTATGGTATTGAGGCGGACGGCAGGCGTCGCGTCTTGGCTGGAATTGGCGACTCCTATCCGAGTTTTATGCTTCTCGCAGTGGAGCTAGCCCCAAAGGGAATGCTGGCCTTCATCACCCCCACTTCTTGGGAAACAGGTGAAGGCTACACTACTTTTCGCAAACGACTATTTGGGTCTGCAGCAATTGTCGCCATCGTCAATCTCCCATACGATGTGTTCGCGGCGGCATACGTTGACACAGCAGTGACTGTCGCGGCAGTAAATGGCGTCAGGGGTACCGCATTAAATCTTGCCACCCTTGGTAAGCGGACCAACCTTAACCTTGAGGCTATTGGCGATTATCTCGAAGAAACAAACTGGGCGACCATAGACAATGATCCCCTGCAGCGAGTCCCCATCACTAGCTTGTCCCTGCAAGTTCTGCAGCACCTTTCTGCGGGTACTGTGCCACTTCAGAGCGTTGTAGAAAGCAAGCGTGGAATTGAAGCATACATGTACGACTTCTACCAGGCGCAATTGGCAGGAACACTCCCATTCTTTTCAGGTGAGGTTTACCGATACTATGTTTCCTCTTTCAACAAGAATACTTTCGTGGGGATCTCTGACAGAGATGCCCACTTCCACACAAGTCCAAGGATATTGGTTAGGAGGTTGGTTAGTAGAACCAATCGGTTAATGGCTGCACGCGCCAATGAGGTTTTCGTCTGCAAAAAGGACCTGTATTGCCTACTGCTCAGAAAACAACAAGCTCTAAGACTTCCGACGGTACTCGCAGTATTGAACTCTTCACTCATTTCATTCTTGTACCTCAGCAGGTCCGCTGCCGCAACGAAAGATGACTTCCGACAGATCACTCTTAGTGGTTTGCGTGAACTTCCAATAAGATCGACCTTCACTGATGAAAACCAGGAGGAAATCGAGCGTCTCACCAATATCATCGAGTCCGAGCCGGGGTCCGAAGATGCCTTGAAGGCCGATCTAGATTTGGACCAAATTGTATTTGGAGTTTATGGCATTCCACCGAATGAGCGCGGCAACATCGTAGAGTGGTTGGGTCGCCCCGGCTAATGATAGTAACTATACACGGATGCTTGCAGAGCCATCTCCCAATTAGACTATGAACATCCTCCACGCCACAACCACCCCTCCCCTGCTGAAGCGCTTGAAGGAGATGCTCGCCAGCTCCACCCGCGCGGACATCGCCGTGGGCTACTTCTTCATCAGCGGCTTTGAGCAGGCGAGGAGCGTTATGATAAAGGGCGGGAGGTGATGGTAATGGCGACGACTGGAACGAAATACCTGGTAGACAAGTGGGGGAGGAAAAAGGCAGTCCTCCTGGATATTAAGGAGTACTCCCGATTAGTTAGCCGCCTGGATGAACTGGAGGACACCCTGGACCTGGATGAGGCGGTGCGTACCGCCCACAGCTTCCGGGACTATCGGGAGGTGCGGGCGGACCTGAAGCGTGAAGGCCGCCTGTGAACTATCAGGTGCTCCTGGAGGGCCGTGCCCAGAAGGAGCTAGCGGCCCTGCCCGGGGTAGCCCTCAAACGTGTTGATGTATGAACATCCTCCACGCCACAACCGAACCATCGCTCTTGCAGCGCCTGAAAGAGATGCTGGGCAGCTCGCCGCAGGCGGACATTGCCGTAGGCCACTTCTTCGTAAGCGGTTTCGAGCAGGTGGCGGCACGGTTGAGCAAGGCAAGGAGTGTATGATTGTGTCTATCCGTTATTCCTGGCATACGGGGCGAGGAGTGTGGAACAGGAACCTGAGAGTGTGCCATAATGAAACTACGGGATGTTGTTACACGCTTACGGCAGGATGGTTGGTATGTAGCACGGATCAGCGGCAGCCATCAAATATGGAAGCATCCAACTAAGAAAGGGATTGTGGTCATCGCCGGGCACCAGAGCAAAGATGTTGCGCCGGGCACTCTTAAGAGCATCTGGAAACAGGCGGAATTGGAGGGCTGAGCATGAAAGAATATGTGGTGATTTATGAATGGACAGGTCGCAACTACTCGGCTTACGTGCCTGACCTTCCAGGCTGTGTTGCCTGCGGAGATACGCTGGAAGAGACAGAACGGTTGATGGTGGAGGGTATCAAGGTGTGTATCGAGGCGCGTAAGGAAGCGGGCCAGCCAGTCCCTGAGCCAATGACGAAAGCAAAGCCAGTTGTAGTAGCCGTATGAGCCTGAAGGTTAGTTACGATGAAGAGGCCGATGTGTTATATTTGGCCAAGGAAGGTCAGGAGGAGGAGGTAGTGGAGGTCTATCCAGGGGTTAACCTGGAATTTGGGCCGAAACGTGAACTCCTGGGCATCGAAATTCTCGGAGCTTCCCGCATCCTTAAAGTGGTGGTGGATCCCCTGAGGGAGAAGGCTGCCCGGTCATGACCGGCCCCGCCGGAGGCAGTCAGGCCGGAGAAGAGATTTTACGCCCCACGACATCATAGACAACCGGCGGCGCCCCTGGAGGGCCTTTATGGTATACAATTGGTGACCGCTCAATCAACATCCTCCACGCTACCACAGATCCACCACTTCTTCAGCGCCTGAAGGAGATGCTGGGCAGTTCGGCGAGGGCAGGTATACTTGTTGGCTACTTCTTCATCAGCGGCTTTGAGCAAGCCAGAAGTGTATAGCACCTATGCCCCACAACACCATAAACTCTAGGGGGGAAAGGAGAAGAGATGAAGCTGAAAATAGTCCTGGAACCCAGCGATGAGGGAGGCTACACGGTCTACGTGCCATCCCTCCCTGGGTGCATCAGCGAGGGCGACACCCGGGAAGAGGCCCTGGCCAATATCCGGGAGGCTATAGAGCTTTACCTGGAGCCTACGGAGGATGACGCTCTACCTCAGGAGAAGGCCGAGGTGGTGGAGCTAGCCCTGTGACCTCCTTTCCCAGCCTCTCCTATCGGGAGGTCATCCGGGCCCTGCAGAGGGATGGCTGGGTGGTAATACGGCAAAGGGGAAGTCACATTCGGCTCCAGAAGCACGTGGGCGATAGGACATTAAAAATCACCGTCCCGGCGCACCGCCCAGTAAAACGCACTACCCTGGGCCATATTCTGAAACAGGCCGAGCTGGAGCTTGACTATTTCCTGGAACTGCTATGAGGGGACCTATGCCCCACGACATCATAGACAACCGGCAGAGCCACCTGAGGGCCTTTGTCGTAACCAATTGGTGAACACACCATGAACATCCTCCACGCCACCACAGACCCGCCACTCCTTCAGCGTCTAAAGGAGATGCTAGGGAGCTCCGCCCGCGCGGACATCGCCGTTGGCTACTTCTTCATCAGCGGCTTTGAGCAGGTGTCGGCGGAGCTGGCCGCGCTCAAGAAGGTGCGCATCCTGGTGGGGCGCACGGACCGGCAGGTGGTGGAGCAGGTGGCCCTGGGCCTTCAGCAGGCAGAAGCCCTACAGGCCAGGCTAGAGGCGGACAGCACGGTGCGGCGCAGCCAGCAGGAGGCCCTGGCGGCCCAGGCCGTCGCCCATGTCGCTGAAGGGGTCGCCACCCTGCCCCAGACGGAAGGCTCTCAGCTCGCCGTGGCCGCCCTCAGGGAATTGGTGGTCTTGGGCAAGGTGGAGGTGAAGGCCTACCTGCGCAGCACCCTGCACGCCAAGGCCTATCTGTGCTGGTATGAGAACCACGCCGAGCCGGGAGCTGCAATCGTCGGCTCCTCCAACTTCACCCTGGCCGGCTTCACGGGAAACACGGAGCTGAACGTCCGCGTCACCGGCGATGCGGAGATGGCGGAGCTGAAGCGCTGGTTTGAGGAGCTGTGGGCGGACTCCAAGGACATCAGCGCCGAGCTGGTGGCCCAGCTAGACCGCTCCTGGCCCCTGGCCCAGACCACGCCCTACCAGGTCTACCTCAAGGCCCTCTACGAGCTGTACGGCGATGCGCTGCTGGGCGGCGGCCCTATGCCGATACCACCGAGGGAGCCTGCCCTGGCCAACTTCCAGGTGGACGCCGTCGGACGCGCCCTGCGCATGGTTGACCTCTTCGGCGGTTGCTACATCGGCGATGTGGTTGGTTTAGGCAAGACCTTCGTGGGGGCGGAAATCCTGCGGCAGCTCCGCATCAGCTACCCCCACGACGGCGACCCTTTGATCATCTGTCCCGCCGGCCTCAAGGCCATGTGGGAAGGGGTGAGTGAGCGCTTTGGCCTGGGGGCAGCCGTGGTGTCCCACAGCATGATCGCCGCCCCCGCCGATGCGGTCTTTGACGAGGAACTTGGACGGTACGTGGACGCCCCCTGGGAGGGCAGCGGCGTGCTGTTGGAGCAGGCGTACCCTCGGCGCGGGCCGGTGCTGGTGGATGAAGCGCACAACTTCCGCAACCTCAACCAGCGCTACTTCGGGCTACGAAGCTACCTTCAATCGGGTGAGCACAAGGTGGTTTTGATGAGCGCCACCCCTCAGAACCTGGGGCCGCGGGATATCTATCGCCAGCTACGGCTCTTCCTGGACGAAACCGACCACGGTCTCAACATCGAACCCCTGGGGCTGGAGGACTACTTCCGGGCCGCC
>Ga0209514_10009960_pt1 | contig 10335 bp, 9 predicted proteins | sample Subgrocontami58m_FD_187452 | JGI IMG/M metagenome (GOLD analysis project Ga0209514, IMG submission 187452) | Subsurface groundwater microbial communities from S. Glens Falls, New York, USA - GMW37 contaminated, 5.8 m (SPAdes) (version 3) | ecosystem: Environmental > Aquatic > Deep subsurface >...
CCCGCCTGGCCGCGCACGAGGGTACGGCACAGAAGGCAATGCCCCGGCCGGTAGCGCAGACGCGCAGGTCACCCGTCAAGAAGGCCGCGGTGAAGAAGACGGCCACGAAGACCGCGGTGAAGCGGACCGCGGTGAAGCGGACCGCCGTGAAGAAGGCGGTCAGGAAACCAGCACCCAAACGCCGGACCGGCAAGGCGCCCGCCGCGAAGCACCCGGTCCGCCGTTCGCGGCGCGGCAGAGCCTAGACCCCGCCCCTACGCGGGTCGGCGCGTGACGCACGAACGCTCGCGCGACCTCGTCGTGGTCACGGCCGAGCCGTTCAACGCCGAGACCCGGCTCGATCAGCAATTCGGGCTCATCACGCCGACGCGCCGGCACTACGTCCGCTCGCATTTCCCAGACCCGACCTGGCCCGGGCGACTCGTGGTGGACGGCGCCGTGCGCCACCCGCTCACCCTCGGCCTCGCCGATCTCGAGGCGATGCGGTCGTCAACGATGCTCGTGACCCTCGAGTGCGCGGGCAACGGTCGCGCGTTCCTCGACCCGCCCTGCCCGGCGGAGCAGTGGGGCCTCGGCGCCGTCAGCACCGCGGAGTGGGTCGGCGTGCCGCTCGCGGACGTGCTGCGGCTCGCGGAACCGGAGGACCGAGCGGTCGAGGTCCGGCTCACGGGCGCCGACGAAGGAGTGCCGAAGGACCTGGGACGGCGCATCTCCTTTGAGCGCTCCCTCCCGATCGCCCAGGCCCGCGACGGCGAGGCGCTTCTCGCGTACGCGATGAACGGCGAGCGCCTCACCGCCGACCACGGCGCGCCGTTGCGGCTCGTCGTCCCGCGCGCCTACGGCGTGGCATCGGTGAAGTGGCTGGCTCGCGTCACTGCGCTCAGCGAACCGTTCCGTGGCTTCTACCAGCACGACCGGTACGTCATCGACGGCGCACCGCTCGGCCCGACGGCACCGCGCGCGGTCATCGTCTCGCCGGCCGAGGGGACGCGCCTTCGCGGTGACGGGTTCCTCGTCCGCGGCTACGCGTGGTCCGGGACGGCGCCGGTCGCGGCGGTCGCGGTCAGCGACGACGCGGGCAGGACCTGGGACGGCGCGGAGGTCGGCCCGAGCCGCGACGCCCGCGCCTGGTGCGAGTGGTCGCTTCGGTGGCGACCGCGTGGCGTCGGCGAGGTCGCGCTGCTGCCGCGAGCGACCGACGCAGCCGGTCGCGTGCAGCCGCTCCAGCCCGTCCGCAACGAATTCGGCTACGGCAACAACGCCGCGCGACCGGTGCGCGTCCGGGTGGAAGCCCCGTAGTCCTTGCGGCAGCCGAAGTGCGGTCCCTCGCGCGACCGCGCGAGGGACCGCGGGGCTCAGCGCATCGCGAACAGGCTCAGCTGCGCGTCCGCTTCGGTCGAGCTGCCGCCGTTCGCGGCATCGACGAGCTCGTCGGCGAAGTGGAGCCGCGTCAGCGCGTGGAGCTCGTAGAGCAGCCGCCGGATCTCCTCGAGCGCGGTCCCGGCATCGCCTCCGGCGAGGCCGGCCCTGCGCGCTCCCAGCCGTTGGGTCAGGCGATCGGCCTCGACGCGGTCGAATTCGGCAGCGACGGGCCGACAATCGCGGTAGGCGCGGCGGAACCGGCGCTCGTGCTCCGCCCGCGCGTGCGACGCGACGCGCTCGAGCAGGGTGAGCGCGTGGTCGAGGTGGTCGAGGGCCTGCTCGGGAGAGTGGCCGGCGATGGTGTCCGCCACGGTCTTCAGGAGCACGACCTCCTTCGCGAGGGTGCGATGCTCGTTGACCGAGGTTCGCTCGACGCCGGTCGTGCCGGTGGCGCTGCGAGACGCTTCCAGGGACATGCCTCTTCCTCCGGTCGCCTGCGGGGTTAGCTGATGGGCTTGGGCCGTGAGGTGCCCAGGAGCAAGCTCCTTCGCCCCGGATGGCTTCGGCGTCCCCCGCTCCTCTTGCCGCACGAGGATTCGGCCAAATAGCGGCACTCGATCGACCTCTGGTCCTCAGGACCTCCTTCTGCGCCGCACCGGCGCCAAGCCGAGGCTACCACCGCGCGCAAGCGCTCCGGTCGTGCTCTCACGCAGCGAGACCGGCGTCGGCGGGTGTCCCCTGGCGCAGGGAGGCGGGAGTGTCAACGGTGGTTGTAGAGCTCCAGGGTCCAGCGCCACTCGGTGCCGTCGGTGGCGTTCCACCATGAACGCAGCCGTCCGACCTCGCCGCCGGGAAGGATCACGAGCGCACCTTCATCGGTGGCGGTCGGCCAACGATCCTCACGCGTCACCGCTCCGCCACGAAGGCTCAATCGGGTCATCGGGAGCTGCGCGCCGACGCGGTCGAGCGGCTCTCCGCGGGCGATCACGCGATCGTCGCCTTCGCGCACGGTGACCGCGAGCCGCTCGGGCGCCGCGTGCAGCCAGAGCACCTCGGCCGGGTCGATCCGCGCCCGTGCGACGAGCAAGCCGGTCGCGGCCGCGTCCGGATACCAGACCTCCCAGGTGTGCCTGAGCCCACCCCGACCTCGCCGATCCGCCCGTCGAGCAGTGGCCGTGACCGTCAGCGTGGGTCTTCCGCCCGCGAGACGACCGTCACGTCGGCGTAGCCGAGCGACCGTACGAGCGCGGCAACGGTGCGCTCTGCGTTCACGCGCGCGCGTTCGAGGATCCCGCCCTCGATCGCGGTCTGCTGGAGCGTGCGCTCGGCTTCCAGGCGCGCCCGACTCTCGAGGTCCTCGTGGCGCTTCGCCAGAAGGTCGGTGGTCCGGGCGTAGACCCACGAGCGCTCGTTGTCGAGCCGGGTCGAGAGCACCACCGCAGGCGGCAGCGTGATGCGTGCGGTCCCGCGTGCCGGGTCAACGGCCACGTCGCCGTCGCGCAGCAGGCTGAGATCCACGCCGGCCGTCACCGTACCCACCGCGACGAGGAGGATCGCGTCCTGGGTCTTGACCAGCCCGAAGAGCAAGGACTGGCGATCGCGAACGTCGATCACGCGCTCGACGTGGTACTCCATGCTCTCGAGTCGCGCGAGGTCCCGCACCGCCACGATGACGCTCGGTGTGGAGCGCACGCCCGTGCTGCTGACCGATTGCCCTCGCGGCAGCCAGAAGATCGCGATGCCCGCAACCACCGCGACCAGCACAACGAGCAGCCATAGCCCGGTCCTCAGACTCAACACCGGTGGAGCCTACTGGGCTGCTCGGCGTGAAGCATGACGAGAACGTCACCGAGCGCGCATCCGCGCCGGTGGCCGCTCCTAGCCTCGGTCGGCCGGTCCTGCCGCGTGCTCCGGGACCACCCGGCGCACCGCTCGGGCGATGACCACGTCCTCGCGCGCCTCGATCCGTAGGACGGCGACGGGCTTCCACGCAAGGACGGCGTCCTGCGTCACCGGCTGCTCCGGGATGCCGGGCACTCCGATCGACGCCAGGCGACCGACGATCGACGCCCGGACGGTCGCGGCGTGCTCGCCGACGCCGCCCGTGAACACGATCGCATCGAGCCTCGGCAGCGCAGTAGCGGCGGCGGCGATCCCCGCCGCCGCGCTCCGCACGAAGATCGCGATCGCGAGCGCCGCCCGCTCGTCTCGTGGCGCCGCGGCGAGCAGCTCGCGCACGTCGCCGCTCGTGCCGGAGACCCCGAGAAGCCCGGAGCGGCGGTCGAGGACCTCCGCGAGAGCGGCCGCGTCGAGGCCGTGCTCGCGCTGCGCGACGAGCAGGAGGCCCGGATCGATGGACCCGGAGCGCGTCGCCATGACCAGTCCCTCGAGCGGCGTCATCCCCATGCTGGTGCTGGTCGATCTCCCCTGCCAGACCGCGGTCACCGAGCAGCCCGCTCCGAGATGCGCCACGACGAGACCGAGCTCCCGCGGGTCGCGACCGAGGAGCTCGCCGGCCCGCCCGGTGGACCACTCGACCGACAGACCGTGGAAGCCGAATCGCCGGTACCCCCACTCGTCGTGCCACGCGCTCGGCAGCGCGTAGACGTAGGCCGGCGCGTCGAGCGAGGCATGGAACGCGGTGTCGAACACGGCGACGTGGGGGATCGACGGAAGGATCGAGCGTGCCGCAGCGATGACCCGTGCGGCGGCGGCGTTGTGGAGCGGCGCGAGCGTGCCGAGCGCTTCGATGCCGGCGACGACCGCGTCATCGACGAGGACGGCCTTGGTGAAACGAGCGCCGCCGTGGACGACCCGATGCCCGACCGCGCCGACAGAGGTCGGGTCGGCCCCCGCCTTGGCGAGCTCGGCCAGCAGCCCGTGCACCGCCGCGACGAACGCGGGCGCGGAACCGCCGGCGACCTCAACACCAGCGCGGGCCAGCAGCTCGTTCGACGGTCCTTCGATGACGCTCGCCTTGAGGGTGGCCGAGCCCGCGTTGAGGACGAGGACTCGCGTCATGCGGCGAGCGTACGGCCGATGGGGCTTCGTCCGCCGCGCGAGAGACACGAGTGGAACGCGGGCCGGGTCTTCGCGGTGTGGGCGCTCGCCGGCACGCGTTCCGTATGCAGGGGGGCCGTTCTCGTGATGGACCTACGCGGCGGGGTCGCGGTCGCGGCGCCGCGACCGGAGCCAGACCGTCGAGAGAGCAATGACCGAGAGCGCGGTGAGGAGGATGAGCGAGCTGTCCCCGCCCCCGGTGCTCGACGAGGGAAGCGAGACCGCGACTCCGGGGGTCGGCCTCGCTGCCGGGGTCGGCGTTCCCTGGACCATCGGGTACCCCTGATCCATCGGGAAGGCGGTGGGTGCCGCGCTCCGTGCGGGAGCCGGCGCGGCCGTGGGCGCAATGGCGACGGGCTCGCGCTCGATGGGCGCGCTGCCGCCACCGCTCCCGCCACCACCACCCGGCGGGGGCGTGCCGCCGCCACCACCACCGGGTGGCGGAGTGGCCGTGGCGGTAGGAGTCGGCGTGGGCACGGCCGCGCAGGTCGGCTTCGTGATCGTGTTGGTCAGCATCGTCAGTGCGCCCGTGTCAGACGAGGGGGAATCCGTTGATGCCCCGACACCTGCCAGCAGTCGGCCGTCGAGGACGGTCGCGCTCGTGCCGACGGAGATCGACGTGTGCGCCAAGATGGTCCCCCGGAAGAGGGAGCTCGCCCCAAGGGTCGCGGAGCTGCCGACCTGCCAGAAGACATTGCACGACTGGGCGCTACCGATGAGGCTCACGGTCGTGCTCGCCGCCGTGATCAGCGTAGAGGCGGCCTGGAAGATGAAGACCGCGCTGGCGTCGCCCTGCGCGTCGAGCGTGACGGTCGGCGCGCTGGTCGGGAGATCGAGCGCCCCCCCGCGATAGACGCCTGGGAAGAAGGTCTTCCCGCCGAGCGTGTCACCGACGACCGTGGTGAACGGCGTTCGTCCAGCGGCGTCGGCATACGCTGCCTTCAGGAGCGTCCTGGCCGACAGCGCGGCAGCGTTGGTGACGTTCCGCGTCCCGTTCACGGTCATGGCGCCGCCCTCGGTGACCGAAGTGCCTGGATGCAGCCCCAGATCGCCGTTGATCGTGGTCGGGCCGGTGTCATTGGTGATGGTGGCGGCAGCGAACACCGCGTAGCTGGCGGCCGCACCAAGGCTGACCGTCGTCGGACCGGCGGCACTTGCCGTGAGCCCGGCGGTGAGAACACCCCCTATGAGGACGAGCGCGCTGCCGACAGCGAGCAGCAGCGTGGGAAGGCGGATCGGTCTCTTCATGCGTTGATCTCCTCGCGTACGGCAACTTGGCCGGCTCTGCCCTCGGCGGATCCGCGGCATCAGGGACACGGTGCGCCGCAGCACGGCGGGCGTCATGACGGTGTCGTCACGTACGGCCACGAACGCAGCAGCCATTAGTCATGACGGAAGCGTCACCTTCACGCGCGACGGCGGCCGCTCTCGAAACTAGAGGGCGGCGCTCCTCAGCGTGCCTGCACGACGAGGACCGGGCCGCAGGTGCTCGGACCCAGGCTCGTCTGCATCGACAGACGCGCGAGCGGGAGTGACGGTGCGGCGCACGAACGATCGGTGATCGCCCCGGTCACGGTGTACCGCACACCGCTTGCCTGGACGATGTCGCCGACGGCCCAACGCGTGATGTTCCCGAACTGGGTGTAGGCGTGACCGATGAGATAGGTGCTCGAGAGGCAGGTGAACTGCACGATGGCGCGTCGGATGTCGGTGCTGCCGGAGCAATCGGAGTACGGGACGATCGGTCCTGCGACCCCGAGCCGCGGGTAGCAGAACCAGTCTGCCGGGCAGGTGTCGGGAACGCCGGCCGACGACGGAGTGCCGGTTAGGTGCGCCGCATTGGCCGTGGAGCCGCGTGCGGGAGATGACGGCGCCGCTTCCCCGGCGACCACGGGTGCGGTGGGATCAGTGGTCGGCGCCGGAGTCACCGGTGCGGTGGTCGGCGCCGGAGTCTCCGGCACGATCGGAGCCACCGACGGCGCTGCAGCGACCACGGTCACCGCGACCTCGGCGCTCTGCACATCAGGAGGCTGCGCAGATCGTCCCGGCTGTCCCACCAGGACCGTGTCGCTCGCACTCGATGGCGCCTGCTCCAACGGGACCGCTTCGCTCGCACTCGCTGACCTCGCACTCGCTGACGAAGCGGCGCCGCCCACGGCTGCGAGAGGGCTGCCGAAGCCTCCGGCGATGACCAGTGTGCCGACGGCGAGCAGCGACCCGGCGCGCACGGTGAACTGGAGCGCAGAAGACAGGGCGGCGAGCACGATGACCATCCCTCCCACACAGCGACACGGTCGCTGCGGAGAGTACGGCGTCAGGTCAGGAGTGCATTACGGCCGTTCATGCCCGGAGGAAGTCTGCGACCAGTCTGAGACCTACGCCACCTTGTCGGGGAGGTCGGGGTCGAGGAAACGGTAGCCCTGGCCGCGGACGGATTCGATGAACCGCGGCGCGTCCACGGTGTCCCGCAGCTTCAGGCGGAGCTCCCGAACGTGCCGGTCGATCAGATTGCTGCCGATCGCCTCGGCCGCGGGGCCGAGCACGTACTCGAGCAGCTGATCCCGCGACATCACCGTGCCGGCGTTGGCGGCGAGCACGTAGAGCAGGGCGCTCTCACGTGGCGTCAGCTCGATCTCGGTGCCTTCCGCGACCAGCCGACCGGCCAGCAGGTCGATCTCCAGCTCACCGATCTTCATTCGCGGCCGGAACTGCACGGTCATGCCATGCCGCCGCCGCACGAGGGCGAGCGCGCGCGCCACGAGCTCGCCGGGCGGAAAAGGAATGGTCAGCAGGTCATCGACCCCGCGCTCGAATGCGGCGAGCTTCGTCACGAGATCGTGCCGCCTCGTGAGGCCGATGACCGGCACTTCGACGCTGCCCTCGTGCAGGCTTCCGATCAAGAGCGCCGGCTCGCCGACGAGATCCAGGTCCAAGACGACCAGGTGCGGTCGCCATTCAGCGATGACCTGCCTGGCCTCTGCGGTCGTCGCCACCGAGCGCTTGTCGTATTCGCCGTGATTCAGAACCAGCAGCACGAGGCGACGCAGCGCCCCCGGTTCGACGACGACGAGAAGCCGCGGCGGCTCTGGACGCTCGACGGAGCCGACATTGGGCGTATCCACCGACGACCATTGTGGACCTGCTGCGTATGCGAGCACCGGCCTCCACTCCGGTCCGACGATGTGCCGTCGGTTCTGGGCAGGCTACGTCGGCGGTCGCCGCCTATCGTGGCAGGGTGGACGCTCGCGGCCCGCTGAGTCCGGACCAGCGCCGGCTCATCGACGCCTACTGGCGCGCGGCGAACTACCTCTCCGTGGGACAGATCTACCTGTTCGACAACCCGCTCCTCGCGGAGCCCCTTCGGCCGGAGCACGTGAAGCCGCGGCTCCTCGGGCACTGGGGCACGACGCCCGGGCTCAACTTCGTCTACGCGCACGCGAACCGGATCATCCGCGAGCGCGACCTGGACTCGATCTACGTCATCGGCCCCGGCCACGGCGGTCCGGGGATCGTCGCGAACGCCTACCTCGAAGGCACGTACACCGAGGTCTATCCCGGCATCACGCGGGACGCCGAGGGGATGCGCCGGCTGTTCCGCCAGTTCTCGTTCCCCGGTGGGATCCCCAGCCACGTCGCCCCGGAGACCCCGGGGTCGATCCACGAGGGCGGGGAGCTCGGCTACTCGCTCACCCACGCGTACGGCGCCGCGTTCGACAACCCCGACCTGCTCGTCTGGTGCATCGTCGGCGACGGCGAGGCCGAGACCGGACCGCTCGCCGCGAGCTGGCATTCGAACAAGTTCCTCGATCCGGCCCGCGACGGCGCGGTGCTCCCGATCCTCCACCTCAACGGCTACAAGATCGCGAGTCCCGCGTACCTCGCGCGGATCCCCGAGGCGGAGCTCGGCGCGCTCCTCACCGGCTTCGGCCACGCGCCGATCTTCGTCTCCGGCGACGACCCGCCGTCGATGCATCAACGGATGGCGGAGGCGCTCGATCGGGCGGTCTCGGCGATCCACGAGATCCAGGCGGCGGCCCGCGCGGGAAGAGCACGGACGCGTCCGCGGTGGCCGCTCGTCGTCCTGCGCACGCCCAAGGGCTGGACCGGGCCGAAGGTCGTGGACGGCAAGCCGGTGGAGGGCACCGCCCGCGCGCATCAGGTGCCGATCGCCGAGGTCCGGACGAACCCGGAGCACCTCGCGCTCCTCGAGACCTGGATGCGGAGCTACCGGCCGGACCAGCTCTTCGACGCGAAGGGCACCCTCGTCGCGGAGCTCGCCGCGCTGCCGCCGCGCGGGGAGCGACGGATGAGCGCGAACCCGCACGCGAACGGCGGGCTGTTGCTCAAGGACCTCGTCCTGCCGAGCCTCGCCGACCACGCCGTGAGCGTCCCATCGCCGGGGACGGCGACGGCGGAGCCCACGCGCGTGCTCGGCGGGCTCCTGCGCGACGTGCTCCGGTCCAACGGCGATCGCTTCCGGCTCTTCGGTCCGGACGAGACGGCGTCGAATCGGCTCGACGCCGTCTTCGAGGTGACCGACCGCGCCTTCGAGGGTGAGATCCTCCCGACGGACGATCACCTCGCCGCCGGCGGCCGCGTCATGGAGGTGCTCTCCGAGCACCTCTGCGAGGGCTGGCTCGAGGGCTACCTGCTCACCGGACGGCACGGACTCTTCAACTGCTACGAGGCTTTCGTCGCCATCGTCGATTCGATGTTCAACCAGCACGCGAAGTGGCTGAAGGTCGCCCAAGGGCTGCCGTGGCGCCGGCCGATCGCCTCGCTCAACTACCTCCTCAGCTCGCACGTGTGGCGGCAGGACCACAACGGCTTCTCGCACCAGGACCCGGGGTTCCTCGATCACGTCGTGAACAAGAAGGCGGAGGTCATCCGGGTCTACCTACCGCCGGACGCGAACTCGCTCCTCGTGGTCGCCGATCACTGCCTGCGCAGCCGCGACTACGTGAACGTCATCGTCGCGGGCAAGCAGCCCGAGCTCTGCTGGCTCACCCTCGACGAGGCGCTCCTCCACTGCGCGCGCGGGCTCGGCATCTGGGACTGGGCGAGCAACGACGGGGGCGGAGAGCCGGACGTCGTCCTGGCCTGCTGCGGCGACGTTCCCACCCTCGAGACGATCGCCGCGGTCGATCTGCTCCGGCGGCACCTACCGGAGCTCCGCGTCCGGGTGGTCAACGTCGTGGACCTCATGCGGCTCCAGCCCGCGGCCGAGCATCCGCACGGCATGTCCGATGCGGAGTTCGACGCGGTCTTCACCACCGATCGGCCCATCGTCTTCGCGTTCCACGGCTACCCGTGGCTCATCCATCGCCTCACCTACCGACGGACGAACCACGCGAACCTCCACGTGCGGGGCTACAAGGAGGAGGGCACGACGACGACGCCGTTCGACATGGTCATGCTCAACGACATCGACCGCTTCCACCTCGTCATGGACGTCATCGACCGGGTCCCCGGGCTGGCCTCGCGCGCGGGCCAGGTCCGCCGGCTCATGAGCGACCGCCGCGCGGAGTGCCGCGCGTACACCCGCGCCCATGGCGAGGACGCCCCCGAGATCCGGGACTGGACCTGGCCTGGAGCCTGATCCCGTCGACCGGACGGCCTCGTGACGGCGCTCTGCGCGATCCTCAGCGATCTGCCGCCCCTGACGACGCGGCCGCCCCGGCCGAGGCGCACGCCGCGCAGCGAGGGTCGGCGCCTTAAGGGCGCGGCGCGGGCAGGAGGTAGACGAGGACGACCACGTAGAACGCGACCGCCGCCGCGATGGTCAAGAGGTGGAAGATCTCGTGGTAGCCGAAGACGCGCGGCCAGGGGTCCGGCCACTTGCGCGCGTAGAGCAGGGCACCCACCGAGTACAGCGCGCCGCCGGTGACGATGAGTCCGATGGCGGGCCACGGG
>Ga0209514_10009964_pt1 | contig 10332 bp, 6 predicted proteins | sample Subgrocontami58m_FD_187452 | JGI IMG/M metagenome (GOLD analysis project Ga0209514, IMG submission 187452) | Subsurface groundwater microbial communities from S. Glens Falls, New York, USA - GMW37 contaminated, 5.8 m (SPAdes) (version 3) | ecosystem: Environmental > Aquatic > Deep subsurface >...
GCGCCGAAACTATCCTCCAGCGTGTCTTTGAGGTCTTTCACCAATTTGCGGATGCGCTTATCTACTTTTTGAACTGCGTGGGATTTTTGCCGAAGAAGTTTCTCGTCTTCGGGGTATTGCAAAATTTTTCGTATTGCCATGAGGCGATTATACCGTTTACTTCTGTGCTTTCACTATCGTCCTCGGATCCAGCGCATCACGCAAACCATCACCCACATAATTGATCGCTAGCACAGTGATGAAAATAGCGAGCCCGGGGAAGATCGCTGTCCATGGGGCGTAGGTCATTTGCGCTTGGGCGTTCTTGAGCATGTTGCCCCAGGTTGGGGTGGGTGGCTGAACGCCGAAGCCGAGGAAGCTCAACGTGGATTCGGTGATGATGGCGGCGCCCACGCGCAGAGTCGCCGCCACGATGAGCGAGCTTGCCGCGTTGGGGAGGATGTGTCGAAAAATAAGTCGGGCGTCGGTGGCGCCAAGCGCGCGTGAGGCTTCCACAAAATCTTTGGATCGCAACGCCAAAAATTCACCGCGCACCAGTCGGGCAATGCCCATCCACGACAAGACGCCGATGATGAGGATGATCGGGAAAGGTCCACCGCTTAGCGCCGGTTCGTTGGTGGTTCGCAAGAGTTGGGCGAACATCAATAGTAAGAAAAGTTGCGGGATAGAAAGCATGAAGTCGGTAAAACGCATCAGGACGTTATCAACGGCGCCTCCGTAGTATCCGGCAACCGCGCCCATGATCGTTCCGATCATCACCGAGATCATCATCGTGGCGACGCCGATCATCAACGAGATGCGCGCCCCTGCCCACAAACGGTTGAATAGGTCGCGCCCCAGTTCATCGGTGCCGAAGATGTTTTGCGCCGAGGGGGCTTCACGGATGTGATCCACATTTGTTTTAAGCGAATCGTAATTGGTCACGAGAGGAACGAATATCGTCAACACTATGATGATCGTTAAAAGGCTGACGCCGAGCAGGGCGGCGCGATGTTGACGAAAACGATTCCAGACGAGCTCGCGCATCGTGCGCTCTTGCGGCATAGAGGCAAGGGTTGACGAAGTTGGATCGCTGATGAGTTTCGCTTGAGTAGCCATTAGTCAAATCGTATTCGCGGATTCAATAAGCCGTAGACGATGTCAGTCAACAATCCCGAAAACACAATCAAAATGGCGTTCATCAACAATACGCCCATCATCACCGAATAATCGGCGCGATCAATTGAGTTGAAGAATAAACGTCCCATGCCGGGCCACGAAAAGATGGTCTCGGTGATGAGGGCACCGTTAAAGAGACCGGGCAGTTCTAAGCCAATGATCGTAATCAGTGGCAGCAAAGAATTTCGTAGCGCATGTTTAAGAATGACGGTGCGTTTGTTTAAACCTTTGGCGTGCGCCGTGCGGATATAGTCTTGATGCAGAACGTCCAACATACCGGAGCGGGTGTAGCGCACGTGTGTGCCGAGATTGAAAAAGATCAACACACTGGCGGGCAAGATCAGGTGTTTGAGCCGATCTTCAAACGAAAAATCGGAGCCGATGGTGGACATGCCGCCGCCCGGCAGTAACGGTCCTCCCGTGTTGGGGTTTTTGATCATGACGTTGAAGATGATGATTAAAATTAAACCCATCCAAAAGATTGGAATGGATTGACCGAAGAAGGCGATGGTGGTAGCGAGGTTGTCAATTTTTGAATACTGGCGTGTCGCCGAAGTGACGCCTAGCGGAATTGAAATTAATAATGAGCCGATGAAGGCGACGATGGAGAGATAAAGTGTATTGAAAATTCTTTCGGTAATTTCGGTTAGCACTGGGCGACCGGAGACGATAGATGTGCCCCAATTGCCGCGGACTATCGCTGATAACCAATTCCAGTATTGAATGTGCAGCGGCACATCCAACCCTAGTTCATGTTTCAAACGTTCCAAATCTTCGGGGGTGATGCCGGGACTCTCGTAAGCCGCCAACGGTCCGCCGGGGATGAGATGCATCAGCAAGAAAACCGTCATGCTGATTAGGATCACTAATGGAATTGCTTGCAAGAGGCGGCGCAGAATGTATTTGCCCATGAAGGAATTTTTTAAAACCCGAAGGGTCTTTGAGACCCTTCGGGTTTTAAACAAAACAGGGAGTGGTTCTTAGTTTACTTCAATGACCACTCTTTGGCGTTGTATGCGGTATTGCTCCATGCATTGGATTCAAAACCTAACAACCGATCACGATATGAGTCGATAGCGGAACGTTGATACAAGTAAATCATGTTCGCCTGATCGTAGGTCATTTGCGCCAACTGACAATACATATCGCGGCGCTTGGCAGGATCCGGTTCACCGCTGGCTTGCTTCAGCAGGTCGTCGGCTTTGGGATTATTGAAACGAGTGTAGTTCAAACCACCTTTATTATCTACGCTTGGGATGTTCGCCGATGACCACAAGTTCACCATTTGGCTGTGGGGATCAATGCCGGCGTTGGTGGTGTACATGATGATGTCAAAGTTGCCATGTCGGCGCGGTGAGCCGCCGTCCCATGTGCCGATGACTACTGATGAAGGTGCGTTCTCGATGAACATATCAATACCGATCGCCTTCATATCTTCGACAACCAACACTTGCGAATCTTCACGAAGTTTATTGCCTGATGTGGTCGAATACTTCAAGCGCAGCTTGTTGCCGTCTTTAACGCGGATGCCGTCAGCGCCGGGCTTCCAACCGGCATCGTCGAGCAAGGTCTTCGCTTTCGCCGCATCGTACGGATAGGCTTGAATGGTCTTGCATTCAAAGTAACCGGCGTTCAATTCACTCGATCCCGGTTTCGCTTTGTTGTTGAGCAACTTCTCGATGATGCGTTGCTTGTTGATGCCATAAGCAATCGCCTGACGCACTTTCACGTCGCTCAAGATCGCGTGCGGCTTCTTGGGATCGGACGGGTCTTTGTTCTCTGCCATGTTGAGGAACAAACGCTCGCCGCCGATTTGCAACGGCGCCGAAACTTTGACTCCCGCCATCTTCTCTAACTGCGGAATGTCGGCTTCGGTGTTGTTCCACATGATGTCCACTTCACCGCTCGCTAATAACTGCATAGCGACTTCGGACGATGGCACAATGCGGACGACGACTTCATCCAAATACGGCTTGCCTGCTTCGCGATATTTATCGTTGCGTTTCAAGCGGATAAATTCATCCGTCTTCCATTCTTCAATTATGAATGCACCGGCACCGACGGGCTTGCGGTTATGCGCCCAATCTTTCATGCCTTTCGGGTCACCTGCTGAGCGCGGAATTAAATCCGAGCCATTGAAGAGGGTGAGGTAGGGCGCGAAGAATGATTTGTATTTCACCACGACGGTGAGAGGATCGGGGCAATCAATCGTGTCAATCGAAGAATATCCGGTTGTCGAAACGATACCCACATTCGGCGTCATGATCGCTTGCCACGAGTATTTAAAATCTTCGCACTCTACAGGTTTGCCATCCGAGAAGACCAACTTCTCTTTGAGCTTGTAGGTGATGGTCTTGCCATCGGCGCTCACGCCGCCGTTCTGCACAGTGGGCACATCTTTTGCCAACGCGGCAACGCGTGTGCCGTCGGGTTGCACTTCGGTCATACCTTCAGTGACGAAGTTGAGGACGACGCTCATCACTGTTTGGGTGCCGAGCAAACCGTTCAACGTTACAGGCGATTGCCACACTGCTAACGTTACTTTGCCGCCTTTCTTGGGTCCGGCGGGTACGGCGGTTGCTGCCGGTGCGCTAGTCGCCGCCGGTGCGACGGTTGCCGCAGGCGCGCTGGTTGCCGGTGCCGAGGTCGGCGCGGGCGTGGCGCAGGCGGTCAAGATCAACGAGACCGCGAACAATATACCTAACATTTTTTGAATATGTGATTGTGTTTTCATTATCTGCTCTCCTCCTTAGTGAGAGAAATTTGTGTTACTACTTTACAATAGGGGTGAGTTAACTGTCAACAAGTTTTTACGATTAGATTTGAGAGTTCGCTTCCTCTTTATTTCTTCTCTTTTTCCTTCTCCTTTCCTTCTATAGGTCTGTGCATTAACAAACGCGCTTGGCTATTCAACCCGCTTTCGCGCTCGCTCTTCTTGGGTCGTGTATAGGAGCCATCCGGCTGCAAGTAACGCGCTTTGGCGGTATCCGCGAGGTAAGTGGCAAGCACTTCATCGCGCAAGTGTTTAATCAAACGCGAGTCCTGAATAGGGAAGAGAATCTCCACGCGGCGATCAATGTTGCGCGGCATCAGGTCGGCGCTGCCCACATAGACTTCCTCATTGCCTTCGTTGCGGAAATAAAAGATACGGCTGTGTTCTAGAAAACGCCCGACGATGCTGGTTACTTTAATGTTGTCGCTCACGCCCGGCACACCGGGGCGCAAACAGCACATGCCGCGCACCAGAAGATCGATCTTCACACCGGCTTGCGACGCTTGATACAACAATTGGATCATCCCCTTATCTACCAACGAATTGATCTTGAAGATGAGCTGACCCTTCTTGCCTTTACGCTGTTGTTCGATCTCGCGTTTGATCAACGCTTCCATCCGCGCCCGCATATTAATCGGCGCGACGATCAGTTTGCGGAAGTTTGTTTTCTCTGAGTAGCCGGTGAGATAGTTAAACAAGTCGGTTGCGTCGGCGCCGATCTCTTTATCGCAGGTGAACATGCCAATATCGGTGTACGTTTGCGCCGTCTGCGTGTTGTAGTTGCCGGTGGCTATATGAATGTAACGACGGATGCTATCGCCTTCTTTGCGAATCACCAACGCAATTTTGGAATGAGTCTTCAACCCTAACAATCCATACACCACATGAACCCCTTCCGCTTCCAACGCTCTTGCCCAAGTGATGTTGCTCTCTTCGTCGAACCGCGCTTTGAGTTCCACTAACACCGCCACTTGCTTGTTGTTGAGACTGGCTTCGAGCAATGCCTCGACCACGGGCGCGTTGCGTCCGACGCGATACAACGTCTGCTTAATTGCCAGCACATCAGGATCATGCGCCGCCGTTTTGAGGAATTCCACGACGGGCATGAATGAGTCATAAGGGTGATGAAGGAGAATGTCTTCGCGGCGGATGGCGGCGAAAATGTTGCCGTCGTCGTATCGTCCATCTAACACTTTGGGTGTGGCTGGCACAAATGGAACTTCTTTGAGGTCGTAACGATCAATGCTATACAGAGTCATCAAACTGCTGAAACCCAATTGACCGTCAATCGAATAGACATCATTGCGATCCATCTCCAGATTTTCGATCAGCAGATCGCGGATGCGCGCTGGCATGGCTTCGTTGATAGACATCCGCACGACAGAGCCGAAGCGTCGTTGGCGCACGCTCTCTTCAATCGTCTCTAACAAGTCTGACGCTTCAAGTTCTTGTATCGCCGTATCGGCGTCGCGCGTGACGCGAAAGGGGTGCGCTTCGACGACCTTCATGCCGGGGAAGAGGGTGTGCAAGTTCGCGGCGATCACTTGATCGAGCCAGACGAAGTAGTGATGAAATGGCACCGTGCCGTCTTTGCGCACGCCGCCGGAAGATCGTTTGATCGGCACCAAGCGCGGCAGTGTGTCCGGCACTTTCACTCTGGCGAATCTCTGCTGTCCCTTTTTCTCTTGCACGATCACAGCCAAACTTAAACTTAGATTGGAAATGTGAGGGAAGGGACGACCTGGATCGAAGGCGAGAGGCGTGAGAACCGGAAACACAACTTCTTGAAAATGTTCTTCGACCTTCTCGCGTTGCGCATCGTTTAATTCTTTGTACTCTAAAACGTGAATGCCCGCCTCGTCGAGTTTAGGTTTGATGTCGTTATACCAACACTTGCGGGCGTCGTTCATCAAGCTTGCCGCCATCTTACGGATCGCCGCGAGTTGCTCCGCCGCCGTCATGCCGTCGGCTGGAATATCTACGACGCCAGCAGCGATCTGTTGTTTGAGTCCCGCTACGCGCACCATGAAGAACTCATCCATGTTGATGCCAACAAACGCCAAAAACTTGACGCGCTCCAATAACGGATTGCGATCATCCTGCGCCTCTTCCAATATGCGCCGGAAGTATTCCAACATACTCAACTCGCGGTTGATGTAGAGCGTGGGGTTTTCGAGGTCAATTTTCTGTTCGTCAGCCATAGCACACCTCGATTCGATTATACTGCGCTCTGCAAATTAAGAATTATCAGTAGATCACGAAAAGGCAAGCACTCCTCGACTGCGCGGCAGTGTAGTTCTGCCGCGCAGTCGAGGAGCGCGGGAAATCGCTGCATTCTCTGCATCCCTCGACTACGCGCGAAAAACACGCGCTCCGCTCGGGATGCTTTCGTGATCTACTGATTATCCACAGGACGCTTCGCGTGAAAGATGAAAAAAGAATTTTGGGTAGCAACAGTCTTCATTGTCTTTATTGCGGCATGGCTGCGGTTTTATGATCTGGCAAACTATCACGGTGGATTACTGCTTGACGAAATCTGGATGGCGTTGAACGCACGGAACTTGGGCGAAGGTGTCACCGTCTGCTGCCCCTTGTACTTTTCACTCCCTTTTGGCGGACATCCGCTTTTCGTTTACCTCTCTTGGCTCGCCCAATTATTTTTTGCCCCGCCATTCGCCGGGCGTACCCTCTCGGCGACGCTCGGCACGTTGAGCGTTTTATCTTTAATCTTTGTTCTTTATTCTCTATCTCGTTCAAAGTTGCTCGCCCTTGTTGGCGGTTTCACGCTCGCTACCACCGTCTCCCACATCACCTTCAGCCGCGCCGGGTTAGAAACATTATTACCCTCCGTGATCGCCATTCCATTAATTTGGCTGATCTATCAAACTTATGAAAAAGGATCATGGCGATATGCCATCCTGTGCGGCATTGTTCTGGGTTTGAGCTTTTATAGCTACGCGCCTGCCGCCGCCTTTCCCATCGCCGTCCTCGCTTTCGCCGTTTGGAGACACTTCACATTCACGCATCACGCATCACGCATCACGAATATAAAACTCACCTCGATCCTCCTCCTCATCTCTTTCCTCTGCATCCTTCCTTTTCTCTACACCCTTTTCTTCACCCCCAACCAATACCTCTCGCACTTGCTCGGCACAACACAGGCAACGCGAAGCGGAAACATTTTTTTGAGTTTGATCGAAAACACACTGCGCGTGATTGGCGGCGTGAGCCTTGAAGGGCAAGTGACACAGGAACACAACTTTCAGGGTCAACCATTGTTCAATCCTGTTGTCTCACTCTTCTTCTGGATCGGACTCTTGATTTCAATCATCGGTGCATGGCGCAAACAACCTGTGCCTCAACTCATGATCGTTTGGGCAGTATCTACGTCACTCCCCACCCTCCTCTCCGATCATGCGCCAAACTTCGCGCGTTGGCTGCAAGCCTTACCCGCCCTCGTATTTTTTGTGGGCACGGGTGTGATGTGGGTGGTGGAATTAATCGTGAAGTGTCCCTTCGACAAGCTCAGGGCGCAGCCTGAGCGGAGCGCGAGGCATACTGAGCGGAACGAAGTGAAGTCGAAGTATCGCGCGCAGTCGAAGGATGCGATGGAATTACAAGCGTCGCCCTCTACGAATGTGTTCCTCGTTGCATTTGGGACTTCGCTCAAAGTGCTAACTCCTGTTTTTGTCATCGCCCTCGGCGGCTTCACCTTTTATCAATCTACCGCCACCTATTTTTCTGTCCCCCTTGATAAACGCGATCAAATGTGGGGCGCGCCTCATCGAGTCAATGCCGAGAAAATGATCCAATACTCCAAAGACTCTTTAGTCTTCGCCTCGCCGATGAATGTGCCGTTGATTCAACCTGTGTTCGATCTACTGTTGCGCGATACGGAAGTGAATCAAATTGACGGGCGATCCTGTTTGCCTCTGGCGTGGAATCAAAATCGCCCCACAATCTACAGCGCGGTGACTCTTGCCGACAAAGTCACAATGGATCGTCTGCCGAAACTTTATCCCTCAGGTCGCATCGTCAACGAAGTTTTAGATTACCCCAACCTCTACCCCTATTCGCAATTCTACGAAGTGCCGCCGAACACCAAACCGAATCTGACTCTCACCTCAACCCAAACATCATTCGCGGGTGGGGTAGGGTTGATCGGTTACGACATGCCATCGGCGGCATCACCGAATGATCGACTGACAGTGAATCTCTATTGGCGACTCGATGATCGCCTGCGCGACGAATTGCTCGTCTTCGTCCACTTCGGGCGCGTGGGCGATCTTCAACCACTCGCCCAACACGACGGCTCGCCGTGTGACAAGGGGCTGCCGACACCGCGCTGGGTGGCGAATGTAGTCTATCCCGACTCACATTCGATTCAACTTCCCAACGATCTCAAAGCAGACATATATGAAATTCGTGTCGGCATATATCGCTGGCCTTCGCAAGAGCGGCTCGACGTGACTCAATCGGAGAAAAAAGTTTTAGAGAAAACTATTTTGGTGTTGGGGACGGTTGAAGTGAAGTGATACAATATGATCAGTGAGGCGCACTATGACAATCCTTGATTTTCCCCGCCCAACAAAAATCAAATACCCCGAATCGGATGGCAAGCCTATGGCAGAAACTGATACGCACCGTAAATTGCTAATGAACACCATTGCGATGTTGACAGATTTTTTCCGCGACATTATTGATGTCTACATCGCGGGCAATCTTTTGTTCTATTACGAAGAAGGCGATCCTTCAGCTTCTATTGCTCCCGATGCGTTTGTGGTCAAAGGCGTGCCGAAAGGGGATCGCCGCACGTATAAACTTTGGGTCGAAAAACATGCGCCATCTGTCGTTATTGAATTCTCGTCACGCTCCACTCGCCTCGAAGACACGGGAAACAAAAAGACTTTATATGCCATGCTTGGAGTGCAAGAATATTTTTTGTGCGATCCACTAGGCGAATATCTTGTGCCGCCGTTGCAAGGCTTTGATCTAGAACGCGGCGACTATGTTCGCATGTTGCCCGAATCGGATGGCGCGTTAGTCAGCCGCGAATTAGGTTTGCGCTTGAGGTTAGAAAACCATAGTTTGCGATTGATAGATGTCAAAACAGGTGAAGCATTATTGACTCCCGCCGAAGCCCAAGAGAAACGCCGCGCCGCAGAAGCCGAAGTGGAACGTCTCCGTGAAGAACTGAAAAAGTTTCGTGGTTAAAAATAAAACCTTCAAGGCTTCATAAACCTTGAAGGTTTTTTGTTAGTTTCGCAATCCCTTCCTCAAAAACATCCACCTTCGTAATCAAACTCACCACCATCACATCCCGCCCTCTAAAATCATAAAAATATCCCGGATGCGCCAGCACATTTTCGCCCTCCAATAATTCGTAAGCGAGTCTTTCATCATCCTGTTCGATCTCAATCACCGCATACCACCCGCCTTCACGTTTCAACACGTTCAACTTCTGCTCTTCTAAAACTTTTCCATTCATTTCCACCCTTTCCCTTATTTCCTTTTGTATTGACTCGCGCATCGCTAACAACTTCGGTGTTGCGTGTTGAACGGGAGTTGCCACCGAAAGATAGGTGTCGGCGATCAACTCCAGCCGACTCATCGCCTCTTCGACCGCCTTCGTCTCCCCGCTTACCTGAATCCACCCTAACTTCATCTGCGGCAGGGCAACCACTTTGGAGAGTCCGCTCAAAGCAAAGGTTAATGCGCCGTCGTTGCTCACAACTGTTTCGATACGATTTGCGTCTTCGCCATTGGCGTAATCCGAAAACACTTCGTCCACGATCAACGCGATTTTTCTCTCGTGGCACAACTCATTTAACTTTGCCAGTTCATCTTTCTTCAGATACGAGCCTGTCGGATTATTGGGATTGACGATCACGATTGCTTTTGTTCTCTCGCTGATCGACTCGCGCAGAACTTCAAAGTTGATCGTCCATAGACCCGCGAGGTCTCCGAGACCTCGCGGGTCTGAATCGTAACGCAACGGATAATGAATCGTCCTCAGTGACTCTAGCCCTGCCAAAAATTCAAACAACGGGTAACTCGGTTGCGGCACCAGAATCCCATCGCCCGCGTCGCCAAGAAGTTTGAACAGAAAAGAATAGGCTTCGCTGGTGCTGGCGGTGAGAAAAATGGAGTTGGGGTCAACGGTTTTGTTTTTGAGTAAATAGTAATTAGTAATTGCTTCGCGTGCCTTCAAGAGTCCGCGCGGGGAGGGGTCGTATGTGAGTGACTTTGAGGAAGATATTGCACTGAGGATGGCGGCATCATCGTAATGGAATCCGCATCGCGTTGGATTCGATTCGGTGAGATCAAGAATCGGTATCCCCTGCGCCCGTTTTGCATCGAGCAATTGGGTGAGGGGGTTCGGGGTCAGATTCCAATTAAGG
>Ga0209514_10009971_pt1 | contig 10327 bp, 9 predicted proteins | sample Subgrocontami58m_FD_187452 | JGI IMG/M metagenome (GOLD analysis project Ga0209514, IMG submission 187452) | Subsurface groundwater microbial communities from S. Glens Falls, New York, USA - GMW37 contaminated, 5.8 m (SPAdes) (version 3) | ecosystem: Environmental > Aquatic > Deep subsurface >...
CGCTCGAAGAGTCGAGTCGTTGACCGGACTGTTCCCTGAAGGAAGGCGGGCGATGACCAAAGTTGTTGCAATTATTCCTGCGCGCTACGGCTCGCAACGGCTTCCGGCAAAACCGCTGGTTGATATTGGCGGCAAGCCATTGATTCAACGTGTGTATGAGCAGACTGCAAAAGCAAAGCGAGTTGACAACGTCGTTGTTGCAACTGACGACGAACGCATAGCAAACGTTGTTCACGCGTTTGGCGGCGTTGCCGTGATGACGCCGGCGACATTACAAAGCGGAACAGATAGAGTTGCGTTTGTTGCGAAGACTCTTCCAGAATCTGATATCGTTGTGAATGTGCAGGGCGATGAGCCGTTGCTTGCACCCGAAATGATTGACGAAGGCGTAGCCCTTGTTGCAGACAGTGACGCAGTTGCAGGAACGCTGGTAAAGAAGATCGAGAACGAAGACGAGCTTTTCAATCCGAATATTGTAAAAGTCGTACTCGGCGCTGACGGCAACTGCTTGTATTTCTCCCGCTCTCCTATTCCGTTCGGTCGAGATACCTTACAAGGTGATTGGCTCAAGCATCACACGTACTGCAAACATATTGGATTGTATGTTTTTCGACACGAGTTTCTTCTTCGTTACACAACGTTGAAACAAACGCCTCTCGAGCTTGCAGAAAAGTTAGAGCAGTTGCGCATTCTCGAACACGGATACGACATCAGAGCGGCTGTTACAACGTATGACAGCACGCCGGTGGACACGCAGGAAGATTTGGAAAGAGTAAGGGGAATTTTCCTTAAGCAGCATGAGCGAACTTGAAGTTCAGAAAAGTTTTTGGGGAGGAGTGCGGACCACGTTTTTCCGCGGCTTCGTCGTCATCATTCCGCTTGCACTTACCTATTGGTTCTTCGTCTCACTCCTCAATGCAGTAGATGGAATTCTCTCGCCTATTCTCGAAGACCTGATCGGCCGCAAAGTGCCGGGGCTTGGCTTCACCTCGATGATGGTGATCATTTTTGTCGTCGGTCTGTTGTCGAGGAATCTTGTCGGGAAAGTCCTCTTCAATTGGTTTGAGACTCTGCTCAAACAGATTCCGTTCGTCCGCGCTGTGTATGGTGCCATCAAGGATTTGGTTGGGGCGTTCACGATTGGCGGCAAAGGCAAAACGTTTCGCGAAGTAGTAATGGTCGAATATCCCCGACCCGGTTTGTACACACTGGCGTTTGTGACAAACGAGATGTCGTACGTCGCATCGAATAATCAGACAACGGATTTTCTGAATGTGTACATTCCGAACCCGCCGAACCCAACGTCGGGCGTGCTTATTCTTGTGCCGAAAGAGCAGGCAGTGAGGCTGAATCTCTCCATTGAAGAAGGATTGAAGCTCGTTCTCTCCGGCGGAATTGTAACGCCGGAGCGGCTCGAAGAATTGAAAAGGTAATTTGTAGGGACAATGCTTGCGTTGTCCTGCCGCGTTTAGCAGTATGATGAAAAACCGCTTTGTCACTATTAGAACTCATCCCCTCTACGAGGTCGTAGACATTGCCCCTTCTCCTAAGACAAAGAAGGGGAGGCTCGTGCGCGGATTCGCCTTTGGCGCAAGGGTGAGTTCTTTCCCAGACGAATTTTTCACCGTCCTGTAGGGACGGGGCAAGCCCCGTCCCTACAAAGACTTTTTGAGAAAATCTTATCGGAAACCATTGAAGCGTCGTCATCAAGTAAAATACATTTTCGTCACAGGCGGAGTCGTTTCGTCGCTTGGCAAAGGAATCGCGTCTGCCTCCATCGGTCTGCTGCTGAAGCTGCGCGGCTTGCGTGTAACGATTCAGAAATTCGATCCGTATCTCAATGTCGATCCCGGAACAATGAATCCGTTTCAGCACGGTGAAGTGTACGTAACGGATGACGGCGCTGAAACCGATCTCGACCTCGGACACTACGAACGCTTCTTAGACATCACGACATCTCGAAAAAATAACTCCACCACCGGACAAATCTACCATGAAGTGATCAGCAAAGAGCGCCGCGGCGATTATTTAGGCGCGACCGTGCAAGTCATTCCGCACATCACCGATGAAATAAAACGAAGATTCGAAGCCCTCGGACAGACCGGCGAGTACGACGTTATCATCACCGAAGTCGGGGGCACCGTTGGCGACATCGAAAGTCTGCCGTTCCTCGAAGCGATGCGGCAGTTCATGTTCAAAGTCGGACGAACGAACGCAATTGCGATTCATGTAACACTCGTGCCGTACATTGGCTCGGCCGGCGAAACAAAGACGAAGCCGACACAGCACAGTGTCAAAGCGCTGCTCGAGCTCGGCATTCAACCCGATATATTGATTTGTCGAACGGAACGACCGCTTTCCGAAGATGTTCGCGAGAAGATTGCGCTATTCACGAATGTTGAAGCGGATTCTGTCATTGATGGGCGCGATGTGTCAACGATCTACGACGTTCCGCTCGGGTACGCCGATGAAGAAGTTGATGAGATTGCGCTGGAAAAACTCGACCTCACATGTCCGCGGCCAAACTTGCGTGAGTGGAGAAAATTTGTCGAACGCGTAAAGAGTCCGGCCGGGCGAGTGACAATCGGAATTTGCGGAAAGTACACCGAGCACCAAGACGCGTACAAAAGTATTGCAGAATCATTCGTCCATGCGGGTGCAGCAAACAACGTTGGAGTGGACTTGCGTTGGATTCGTGCGGAAGATATCGAGAGCGAGGGGACGGAGAAACATCTCAAAGGCTTAGCAGGCTTGCTCGTCGCTCCCGGTTTCGGTGAACGCGGCATCGAGGGAAAGATCAGAGCCATTGAGTATGTACGAAAGAACAAAATTCCATTCTTCGGAATTTGCCTTGGGCTGCAATGTGCCGTTATCGAATTTGCGCGTAACGCTTGCGGCATGGAGCGGGCAAACAGCACGGAGTTCAAGCCAACAGACCAAAATGTCATCGACATGATGCTCGAACAAAAGCATGTGAAAGAATACGGCGGCACTATGCGTCTCGGCGCGTATCCATGCAAGCTGACGAAAGGAACAAAAGCATTCCATGCATACAAACAAGAGCTGATTTCGGAGCGCCACCGCCATCGCTTTGAAGTGAACGACGCGTTCAAAGAGAAACTCTCCGCTAAAGGGATGATCTTCAGCGGCATTTGTCCCGATAATGGCCTTGCAGAAATGATCGAACTGCCCGACCATCCGTGGTTCGTTGGCGTTCAGTTCCACCCCGAACTAAAATCCCGCGCAACAAATCCGCATCCGCTGTTCAGGGAGTTTGTGAGGGCGGCAATGGAATATCGTGAATCGAAAAGCGCTAAAGGCTGATTGGCGAGCCTGCAAAACGTTTATTTACCTTCAGGATTTTTCCTTCCCTTCGACAATCGCAATCTCTTCTTCCGTTAACCCGTAGAGTTCATACACCGCTGCATCAATCTGGCGGTCGAGGGCGGCGCAGTGGGTTGCGAGACGGTTGCTCTCGGCGTCGGTTTTGGATTTGGCGAGTTTCTCTTTGGCGGCGAGCATCGGTGTCCTGAAATCCGATTTAGCCTCACGCAAAGTCGCAAAGCCGCCAAGTTGAATTGGAAATGTAACGATGAGAGATTTCACCTAGTCGGTGAAAACTCCTGAATATCTCACGAATCACAAATCCCAATTTTCCTTTGTCCTTTGCGTCTTTGCGTGAGACTTCTATATCGGATTTGAGGGGTGTGAGTCTTGTTGATTCCAATGCAATCAATCGCTATCATGGTGTTGCGCACATTCATCTCAGCAATCAAACTTCGATGGAAGAACTGGTTTTCCCGAAGCTCATCACAATCGCGTACTCGAAGAGTATTCTGAAGGCATGCCATTCCGCAATCGCTACGGACGAAGAAGAAGTCAAGTTTGATCTTTCGAAAAGCCAATTCATTAGCCCGTTCGGCATTACAATACTTGCAGGTACAATTAGCGATTGCTTGCTCAAGGAGAAGAAAGTTTGGTACACCCGACCCAAGCACAGACCCACCCGCAATTTCTTGACGAGGATCGGGTTCGATGATTTCTTTCATCTGAAGAAGGAGTTGACGGAGATACGGGAATCCAACATACAACTGAGGAAACTTGTTGCTCTCGACCCATCCTACACGGACCAAATCATCAGTGCTTTTTCGAGGTCACTGAGAATGAGCGAAGGGGTAAAAGGGTTGTTGAAGTTGAGTCTCAACGAGACTATGTCCAATGCGTTTGAATTCGCACAAAGCCACAAAGGGTGCTACGTGTGTGCGCAGGTGTATCCGAATGCAAAACGTATTCGAGTGTGCATCACTGATTTTGGAATCGGCATTCGACAGTCGCTCATGTCATCGCCCAAATACCGGCATTTGCATGATTCATTTGAAGCCATTACGTTAGCATCAAAGGACGGGGTGACCAGTCGAGCGACAGGTGTCGGAGGCAAAGGGTTGCCGACTCTGCTTCAATTCTTGGGAGCGAACCGCGGGAGGATGGTGATTGTTTCGGGAGATGGAAAAGTGGCGTGGGACTTTCAGAAGAGTAAAGAGCCGAAGAGGCAAGGTATGAGTGCAGAGTTCGGCGGGACTATCGTGAGTATGCGAATCAGAACTGATGCGAGGGGAGCATACATCATGAAAGGCGAATCTGTAGTCGAAGACGTATTTTAGGAAAGAGAAATGAGGGAAGAGCATATAGATATTGCCCGGGTTTGTAAGGCAAACACTGTAACCCGTGACGACGGGAAGGTGATCCACGATCTGATCGTCAAGAAATGGAACACGGCTGATCTGATCAAGATTCACTTCAACAACATACTCATTGCCTCGGTCTCATTTCTCGATGAAGCATTCGGTAACCTCGCAGAAGATCACACAGCAGAAGAGATCAGCAGAAAAATCAAGCTCGTCAACATGAAGGATTTCGACCGGAACTTAGCCAACAACATTTTCCGATCTCGTCAAGTGCAAAAACAATTGCAGCACGCAAAGATTTAGTCTCCACTGACTTACCACTCACCGAGTCGATCTACGATCCCCCTAGGGAGTCTTCCACAATCGCAATCTCTTCTTCTGTCAGTCCGTACAGTTCATACACCGCCGCATCAATCTGGCGGTCGAGCGAGGCGCAGTGGGCTTCGAGACGATGAGTTGTTCGAGAGTGGAATAGTCGCGAATATTCCCATCCTTCGTCGCGTTGTGTTCTCGCCATTCCCTTGCTGTCTTGCCGAACAGCGCCACGTTCAACATATCCGCTTCGCTGGCGTAAATGATATTCGTTTGTTGCTTCGTCACGGTAGGCGGGATAAGCATCTCTTTGATGGCGTCGGTGTGGATGCGGTAGTTGATTTTCGCTAACGTGCGTTGGAGATTCCACTCCAGGTTTAATCGTTTGTTCTCATCAATTTTTAGACGCTGAAATTCTACGAGCAAATACAACTTAAACTCTGCACTTACCCGTGAGGCAAACTCAAAAGCTATATCCTTATGCGCATACGTGCCGCCTTCGCTTCCTGCTTTTGTTATTATTCCAGCCGCATTGGTAGCTTCAATCCATTTTGTAGGCGAAAGCACAAAGGAATTGCTTCCCGCCTGGTAAAGAAAGGAGTCGAATTCGACCCCTTTGAAGTTGGGGTTATGAATCTTTTCCCAAAGCCCCAAAAATTTAATGGTGTTTCTATTACGAAGCCAGTTGTAGATAATTGCTTACGTCACGAACTGCTATGTCGTTTGACCCCGAAGGGGTCGCATATTAAAGATTGGGCAACGTCCCAATTAACAAACACCTTCACCGATGAAACCCTGAAAGGGTGACATACACATCAGTCCCAAACATACCGTTCATCGAATTCGATTTTATACTCCTTCAGAAATGCGCGGTATTCATCCTGAAAAGTTTTGTGGCGATGGTGTTCTTCCTGATTCCGGATGTATGCCAGAACGCGTTCGACTTCTGTTTGCCCCACGGAAAACGCGCCGTACCCGTTTTGCCATGAGAACTTCTCGAGAATTCTTCCTTTCGTCTTTACCCATTTTGAAGAACTCGTCTTCAATTCTTTGAGAAGGTCTGCAATCGTTATGGTTCTGGAGAGCGAACAGAGAATATGAACGTGATCGGCAACCCCGCCAACCGTGAGTACCGGACATCCACAATCATTACACGTGCCTCCAAGATACGCGTGCATCTCTGAACGAATACCTTTGTCACTGAGAAACGGGTCGCGGTTCTTTGTCGAATAGATGATATGGACAAGAACATTGGCGAGTGATTGCGGCATTGGAATCCTCCGTCGCGTATTCTGTTTCGGTATGCAACCCTTTCAGGGTTGATGATTGATGTTGTTCTTTGATCCGAGGGCTTCGCCCTCGGCTTTAATATTTTGACCCCGTTGGGGTCGTCTCTGCGAATTTGGTGGCGAGCAAAATCCTATAAATCCCATCTCGATTCAAAAACAAGAATGCTGGTTTGACCCCAAAGGGGTCGCATACTAAAGATTGGGGCGAAGCCCCAATCAACCAACATCCTCACCAATGAAACCCTGAAAGCCTGCCTGCCGGCAGGCAGGGGTGACATACACATTTTCGCGAAATGCCCGCATTGGATATGCAACCCTTTCAGGGTTGATGGATGTGTTTGTTCTTTGGATCCGAGGGCGTTGCCCTCGGCTATAATATCAGACCCCTTCGGGGTCGGAGCAAACCGTTACTCCGGTGTCGTTCGACCCCAAAGGGGTCGCATATTACAGATTGGGGCAACGCCCCAATTAAAACAATACCGGTGAAAGTGGAACCCTGAAAGGGTGACATACTCATCGACCAGAACCTTCCACAATTGCAATCTCTTCCTCCCTGCCTACCGGCAGGCAGGCGTCAACCCGTAGAGTTCATACACTGCCGCATCTATCTGGCGGTCTAAGGATTCACATTGCATTTCGAGGCGGTTTGCTTCGGCGTCGGTTTTAGTTTTGGCGAGCTTCTCTTTGGTTATCACAGTTTTGACAATGCCTCTATTATGTCTTGCTGTTTTGAAATAACGATAGTACCAAACAAGGAATCGAGTTGTGTTTTGCGGATCAAGTCTGCAAGCTTTCTTTCAGTTAGAAAGTAGTCACAATACGGAATAGCCCAAGCCGAATGTCCTATGTCGTCCAAGTCGTTTGCATTGTATCTCTGTGGCTTGTCAAACCTAAATTGGGTATGCAGTTTAGACGGAATGTGAATGTGTGCAAGTTCACGCCCAATTTTGTTCTGCGCGAATGCTAGAAGAATCTCGCTGCACAGTCCTTCAACGCTTCCAAACCTCTTCCGTATCGATTCGTCGCAGGCACCTTCTTCTCGGATATATTCAGACATTTTTGCCAAGTCATCGCGTATCGCATCTATGGACCCAGCTACTTCATGCATAAAGAGCTCATCGAATGTGCGCCAGTTTTGATGCTCATCTTTTCCGAGATTGAGTTGCTCAGCAACACTAGTACGATTTCTCCCGCGCATTTCTTCTAGATATTTCATAATCTCAACCAATGTCATTGAGCTTAAGTGTTCTAGAAATGCTCTTTGCACGATTAGTTGTTCAGCCGGATCAATCTCATTCCCCCACGAGGGAAACCTCTCGCCTAAAACAAAAGAGATTTTCGTCCAAACATATTTAGCGCTATTGAAAATGCGTGGAAGCCTATATGCTTCCATTTGAGTGTTGTCTATGAAACAAATGATTTCCTGACTATGTATCTGTTCGGGAGAAATGAAACAGTATTGTAGACTTAATCTGTCCATCACAGATGCTGTGGCAAGGCGGGATCCTTGGTCGCTTTGTTTGAGTAGCTCCGAAAACACGTTGTAACTAAGAGGGCAGACAGCTTTGCCGCTTTCGACAAGCTTAGTCAATAGATCATAGATTTGAGGCGTTGAAGGGTCAGAATTGCCTCTTTCAACTTCACAGAAATCAACCCAGAACCTCATGTCAAGATAAATCCTCTTCCTTGCAAGCATGAAGCGACCAGCTTCTCGCCTTGCATTGTTAAACCATGCATCTAAGCTCATCGCGTTCTTTGCCGCAATATTCATGTCTAGTGCTTCATGTTCCTTTCCACAATCTCTATCTCCTCTTCCGTCAACCCGTACAACTCATACACCGCAGCATCAATTTGGCGGTCGAGCGAGGCGCAGTGCGCTTCGAGACGATGAGTTTCGGCGTCGGTTTTGGATTGCGCGAGCTTCTCTTTCGCTGCAAGCATTTGCTCTACCAATTTGACGATCTGGTCGTGGCGGGATTTGTCAGCGGGATCAGAGAAGTTGATCGTGCGGATGGGAAGTTGGGAGAGGAATTGACGATTTGCAGACATCCAACCTCCGCGGAATGGCGCGCTAACAAATGGGAAGTACCAACGAAGGAGCGTTGAGTTGAGGAGAGCAAGAATGTAAGGCAGTCCTTGTTGAACGTAAGCTTGTCTTAACGTAACTCCGCCAACATCGACGTTATCCAGATAATGACTGCCATCTTGGTCATATGCAGCACAAAGTTCTTCAACCAATCGGGGGACACAGAGTTTGACCCTCTCTTGAATCCCAATGTTTTGGTTACGTCCAAATCGATACCAATGACGATCTTTGAATTTGCCTCGTTCACGATTAGCAAGTCGCTCGCGGTTTTCTAGAAGATACTTTGACGTCCTTGGAAAATTCTCTGAAATGAAATTGAAATCAAGAAGGGAAGGTGTTTCGTTCTTTACTTCGTATGGAAAAAGAATGAATTGACGATCAGGCAAGGGAGAATAGCGGTCTACGTCTGTACCACTTGCCAATGAGTGTAGTAAATCCTTTTCAAATGTCCATTCTTTGCCTAGAGCTTCGGACTTCAGTACAATTGTACGAGATGTTTCCGAAACAAAACTCAGAATAAATACGTCATCTGCACTCGTTTGTAAACCAACATAGATGTCTGCCACATCTCCCAATTTTATGTACATGTTTCTTAATTTCTCAAACAACCCGGCACCTTCACCAACCGCAAAGTTCCACTCTTTCTCTGAAACATTCTCAATGGAAATTATTCCTTCAACAGCCTTCCCGGTCTCTCGCCAGCCATCAAGATCATCTACCTTTACGAACTTTACATCTTTGCCTGTTGAACTCTGAAGGAATAACAAGCTTGTGTATGTTGTAGCGCCATCAAACACCTGTTGATCGCCAAAGTGAACCACGTGTGAGAGGTGTTTTCCCTTGGCAATCAAATCTCGTAGCGGCTCGCCGTACTGAGCATTGAAGAACTTGTGTGGCAAGATGTAGCCGAGTTGTCCTTTGTTGTTAAGCAATGACAGCGCTCGTTCTACAAACACAACATAGATGTCGTAGTTACCTTTAGATGCCGTTCGATATTTCTTCTTCAAGAATTCAACTTGAAGCGGGCTAAACTCAGTCATCGCTTGAATGCGGATGTAAGGCGGGTTCCCCACAATCGCATCAAACCCGCCGCGTTTCATAATTTCAGGAAACGCGTCGGCAAAATTCATCGGCTTCAGCTTCTGTTCTTCTTCATCAGTTACAAGAAGGTCGCGCTCAATCAGCGAGTTGCCGCAGATGATGTTCTGTTTCAAATCGGGCAACAACTTTTCTTTCAACAGCGTAAACTGGAAGCCCTCGCTCATTGTCGCTTCTTCCAACAATTTCAAGTACAGCGACACCTGCGTTACTTCGTACGCTTGCGCGTCAATGTCCACGCCGTAAATGTTGTTGGTCAATATCTCCTGCCGCTTCTTCAGCGAAAGCACAAGTTTACCGTCACGCGTTTCAACGTCCCCCTTCTTCTCGCCACGGCGTGTTTTCAACGCGTAGTCGGGCCTGTCCGACGAAGTCTCGACGCTTTTTGTCCCGCTTTTCGGGATGCCGTAAGGCGGCATCGGGACGTAGTCGGAATGCTCGTTGTACCAGCGGGTGTGGTAGTCTAACAGCGTGCCATAGACTTCCAGCAGGAACGAGCCGGAGCCGCAGGCAATATCGGCGAACGCCATCTTCGCAATCTCGGCGGGCGTTTTGCCGTCAATCAGTTTGCCCACCGTCTCCTTCACAATGTACCGGACGATGTACTCCGGCGTGTAGTACACGCCGCCGGCTTTGCGCACTTCGGGCTTCTCAATCACCTTCGCACGCTTCTCGCTTGTGCTCACCACTTTGCCGAGGAAGCGCTCGTAGATGCTGCCGAGAATCGAAATCGGAATCTTGTCGAAGTCATACGGCGATGAGGGATCGGAAAGCTCCCGGCAGATTGTGCCGAACACTTCATTGTCGGGTGGCGCAAAACCTTGCCCTGAGCTTGTCGAAGGGGTGTCGCTGTCTAT
>Ga0209514_10009972_pt1 | contig 10327 bp, 12 predicted proteins | sample Subgrocontami58m_FD_187452 | JGI IMG/M metagenome (GOLD analysis project Ga0209514, IMG submission 187452) | Subsurface groundwater microbial communities from S. Glens Falls, New York, USA - GMW37 contaminated, 5.8 m (SPAdes) (version 3) | ecosystem: Environmental > Aquatic > Deep subsurface >...
GATCGGCGGGACGTCGGGAAGCGCCGGAATGCGCGTGGTGCTGGTGACGCCCAGCGCCTTGACCTTGCCGGCCTTCACCTGCGGGACCGCGTTGATCACGGGCGCGAACATGAGCTTCACCTGGCCGCCGATCACGTCGGTCAGCGCGGGCATGCTTCCCTTGTAGGGGATGTTGACGATGTTGACGCCCGCCGACATCTTGAACAGCTCGCCCGCCATGTGGATCGACGTGCCCAGGCCCCCGACAGCGAAGTCGAGCTTGCCGGGCTGGGCTCGCGCGAGCGCGATCAGCTCGCTCACGTCCTTCGCCGGGAAATCCTTCGCGGCGACGAGCACGGCCGGGCCGGTGGAGACCTGCGTGATCGGAGTGAAATCCTTCACCGCGTCGTAGGGCACCTTGTCGCCGTAGAGGCCCATGTTGACGCTGTGGCTCGTGTTGACGAAGACGAGCGTGTATCCGTCCGCCGGCGATTTGGCCACGGCTTCGGCGGCGATGTTGCCGCCCGCGCCGGCGCGGTTCTCCACCACCACGGGCTGACCCAGTTCCTTCGCCATCTCCTGCGCGAGGAAGCGCGCGAGCGTGTCGGTCGTGCCCCCGGGGGTCACGCCGACGAGGATCCTGACGGGCTTCGAAGGAAAGGTCTGCGCGCCGGCGGGCGGCGCACCGAGCGCGAGGGCGAGACAGGCGAGCACGGCGATCCAGGCTTTCATGGCGTCCTCCATGCGGACATTCTGCCCCAATTCCGCCCGCGCCTCGATCCTTCGTCGAATGTGCCCGCCTTTCTTGACACCGACGAACCCCGCGACTTAGGCTTCGCCCCAACGTGTCCCGCTCATCGATCGCATCCCCCGTCGCCGGCCATCCCCGCGTCAGGTTCCTGTCCGACAGCGACGTGGAGCGCGTGCTCGGCTGGCCCGAGGCGATTGCATGCCTCGCGGCGGCCTATGGCGCGGCGCTCGATCCGGCGATGGTGCCGCCGCGCGTGGTGGCGCGCGGCAAGGGCGTCTGGCTGCGGGCGCTCGCCGCCGTATCGCCCTCGGGCCGCTACATGGGCGCGAAGCTCTTCGGCCAGGGGCGAAAGAAACAAGTCAGCTACCTGATCGCGCTGTTCGACCAGGAGAGCGGCGCCCTCGCCTGCCTGATCGACGCGCGCCACGTCACGGCCGCGCGCACCGCCGCGACCTCCGCGCTCGCCGTCGACCGGCTGGCCCCGCGCGCGCCGCTTCGCGTGGCGGTGCTCGGCTCGGGCGCCGAGGCGCAGGCGCACCTCGACGCGCTCGCGACGGTGCGCGAGCTGCGCTCGGTCGCGATCTACAGCCCGACGCCCGCGAGCCGCGAGGGTTTCGCGCAGCGCGCGCGCGCGCGCCTGCACGTCGAATGCAGCGCCGCCGCCTCCGCCGAGCAGGCGGTCGCCGGCGCCGACCTCGTCGTCGCCGCGGCCCGCTCGCGCGACGAGACGCCGATCCTGCTCGGCGCCTGGCTTGCGCCCGGCATGACGGTGGTCTCGATCGGCTCCACGCTGCCCGAGCAGCGCGAGATCGACCCCGAGGTCGTGCGCCGCGCCGATCTCGTCGTCGCCGACGCGCCCGAGGAAGTGATGCACGACACCGGCGACATGATCGCCGCGCGCAAGGCCGGCATCGACTGCACCGGCCGGCTGGTCTCGCTCGCCGACCTGGTGAGCGGGCGCTCCCCCGGCAGGCGCGGCCCGCGCGACATCGTGCTCTACAAGTCGGTCGGGTCGGCGCTGCAGGACGTCGCGGTCGCGGAGATGTGCCTCGAGCGCGCAGCCGCGCAGGGGCGCGGATCGGAGTTGCCGGCCGGGCTGTCGATCAAGGTGCTGAAGTGACGGGCGCCCGCAATTCCCTTGAGCGGCGCTGACGCGCGAACCGAATTCGACATCATCGAGGAGAAGCATCGTGGCCGGATACCGCAAGAAAGAGGCGCGCGAGTGGGCGCGCGAGAAGCTGCGCGGGGTCGCCAACGTGGTGATCCCGTCCTTCACGGGCGACCTGAAGGGCCTGAACGAGAAGGGCATCCGCCACGACATCCGCAAGGAAGTCGAATACGGCTTCGCCGGCACGCTGCTCGTCTCCGAGGTGGCGATGTCGATCGCCGAGTACCGCCGCTTCTTCGAGATCGCGAACGACGAATCCAGGGGCCGCGTGAAGCTCATCCACCACGCGGCGTTCAACACGCTCGAGGACAACATCGAGGCGGTGCGCGCGGCCGAGGACAACGGCGGCGAGCTGGTGCTCTTGTCCTATCCGCCGAACTTCTACGCCGAGACCGAGCAGGACATCTACGACTACACCCGGGCGTTCTGCGACGCGACCGAGCTCGCGGTGCTGCTCTTCCCGGTGCCGCACTGGGGCTTCGACCGCGTGCACCCGTCGGACATCCCGGCCGCGCTGATCCGGCGCCTGATCGACGACTGCCCGAACGTGGTCGCGATCAAGGCCGAGGGCGGCATGCCGAGCATCATGGCGCACGTCGAGTGCTACCGCCTGTTCGGCAAGGAGGTGCTGGTGACCTGCCCGCTCGAGGGCGACATGATCCCGCTCGCGCAGCTCGTGCCGATCCAGTTCAGCGGCACGAGCAACAGCGAGTACTTCGGGCCGATGATCCCGCGCATCTTCGCGCTGGTGCAGAAGGGCGAATTCGACGAGGCGACCCGGCTCTACTGGCAGCTCCACCCGGCGCGCCGCGCCAACCAGGCGATGAGCGCGTACATGGCGCAGGCTAACTTCCTGCACCGCATGATGTGGAAGTACCAGGCCTGGCTGCAGGGTTACAACGGCGGCCCGCTGCGCCAGCCGACGATGCGCCTGAACGACGCGACCATGAACACGCTGCGCCAGGCCCTCGTGAAATCCGGGTTCCCGCCGGTGGAGTCCACGAACCGCGAGTTCTTCATCGGTCGCAACCCGGTCGAGCGCGCCGGCTAGAAGTCCATTTCAAAATGAGCTGTCATTCCGAGGCCGAAGGCCGAGGAATCTGCTTGTTGTTTGACGCAAAAGCAGATTCCTCGCTGCGCTCGGAATGACATCTTTTGCGATGGTCATTTTGAACCGGCTCTAAGTGGCGGCCGGGCGCGCGATGATCATCCAGGACACGCCGAAGCGGTCGGCGACCATGCCGAAGCGCGGCGAGAAGAAGGTCTGGGCCATCGGCATCTGCACCTGACCGCCTTCGCCCAGCAGGGCGAACAGCCGCTCGGCCGCGGCGGCGTCGGGCGCCTCGAGCGAGAGCGCGAAGCCCTGGAAGCTCGGCTTGCCCATGCACCGGCCGTCCGAGGCCATCAGCGTCGTGTCGCCGATGCGAAAGCTCGCGTGCATGATCTTGTCCCCGGCGCCGGGGGGGACCATGACTTGCTCATCGGGCGCGGGGCTGTCCTTGAAGCGCATCAGCATCGTCACCTCGGCGCCGAGCGCGCTGCGGTAGAACGCGAGCGCCTCGTCGCAGCGGCCGTCGAAGAACAGGTAGGGTTGGACATCCATGGCGCCTCCTTCGCGTCGGTTCTTCCCTTCCGACCTCCGGCGCGCGGAAGCGTTCCACCGCGCCGCGGGGAACGAAGTCCCCGCGGGAGCGGTCGGGGAATTATGAAGTTGCGGCTTCGCGCAGCCGCGGGGCGGCGGGCGCGGGCTTGGCGCCGTCGGCCGCGAAGATGGCATCGCACAGGCGCTCGAGCAGCGCCACGCCGCGAATCTCGGTCTCGAACAGCGGCACGACCGCGCGCACGCTGCCGTCGAACTCGCGCCAGATCGTCTGCATGTGCTCCTGCTGCATGGCGACACGGTTCCTGACGAACTCGGCCGCATTCGGGCCGGCCGACGCCGGGTCGATGACCATGTTGACGAGCACGCCGCCCACGGGGATCCCGAAGTCCTTGAACCACTGGATGAAGCGCGTGACCACCGCGATGGGCAGCGCCTCGGGCAGCGTCACGAAGTAGAACGCCGTGAGCGCGGGGTCGGTGAGCAGCACCCGCGCGTGCTCCATGCGGTCGCGGAAGGAGACGAGGTATTCCATCAGCGGGTCGGTCTCCTTCTTCTTCGTGAAGGAGAGCATCTCGCGCAGCGTGCGCGCCTCCTCGCGGCTCTTCATCATCTTGTTGACCCACAGCGCGTAGACCTTCGACATGCCGAGCAGGCGCCGCGCGTTGGCGGTGGGCGCGGTGTCGAAGACGTAGACGTCGTACTCGTTCTTGAACATGAGGTCGATCATGTTCTCGAACATCGCCGACTCCTCGAACGCCGGGTTCATCGTCGCGGTCTCGACGAACTCGTCGGCCTTGGTGGTGATGTCGGCGAACTTGAGGAACCAGCGGATCTTCTCCCGGATCTGCAGCTTGCTGCGCTCGATGGTGTCCTTGGTCTCGATCTCGTACGCCCACAGGTTCGGCACGCCACTGACGGGGACGTGCTTGCCGAGCACGTCCTGGCCGAGCAGGTTCGTCAGGCTGTGGACCGGGTTCGTCGACGCGAGCAGCGTGCGGCGCCCCTGCCGGGCGAGCCCGATCGCGGCGGCGGCGGCGAACACGGTCTTGCCCACGCCGCCCTTGCCGCCGAAGAACAGGTACTTCTGCGCGGGGTGCTCGCTGAGGTAGCGGCCCATCGGCATCGTGATACCGGGCATCGTGGTTTCAGGCATGGCAATCCTTCGCTATGCGAACATCCCTTCGGCCAGCTTCTCGATCATCGGCAGCCCCGTGACGTCGCGCTCCATCTCCGGCACCATCGCCAGCACCTGGTCGCCGAGGGACGTGCGCACGCCGCGCAGGTTCTCGTCCTGCATGGCGATGCGGTGGCGCAGGTATTCCGGGATGTTCTGCTCCAGCAGCTCGTGCGGGATGACCCGGTTCACGATGTACCCTGAGAGCGGCACGTCGAACTGCGCGAACAACTTGGCCGCCTTCTGCGTGTCGTTGATGACCCCGGCCTCCGGAATCACCACGAAGAAGAAGGCCGTCTTCATCTTGTCGGTGAGGATCCCGGCCGAGGTGTTGATGCGGTTCTTGATGTAGAGCAGCTCCTGCAGGATCTGGTCCTGCTCGGTGACCTTCTTGCGCCGGATCCGGCTCACCATTTCCTCGTACTCGCGCATCTCCTCGCGCAGCTTGGTGACCTTGTTGATCCACTCGTCGTAGACCTTGGCCATCGACAGGTAGTACAGCGCATGCCCGAGCGGGACGAGGTCGTAGATGTAGTAGTCGTAGTCGCCCTTCATGACCACGTCCACCACGGCGTCGAACATCGCGCTTTCTTCCATCGCCGGCTCGGCGCTCGCCGCCTGGATGTAGTTCTCGATCTCCTCGGGAACGGCGGGCAGGCCGTACATGTCCAGGATCTTCTGGCGGATCTCCTGCTGGTACGCGCGGATGTGGCGGTCGGCGTCGATCTCCTGCGCCCAGAGGTTGTCCATGATGGGCACGGGCCCCTTGCCGAAGATGTCGCGCTTGAAGATGTCGGTGAGCGAGGCCTGCGGGTCGACGGAGAAGACGAGCACCTTCTTGCCGTGGCTCGCGAGCCAGTACGCCGCCGCCGCGGAGAAGGTGGTCTTGCCGACCCCGCCCCCGCCGCCGAACATGATGTAGCGGCGCTCGGGGTGCTGCAGGAACACGTCCTTGAATCCCATCATCGTCCCCTTGGAACCCGTTTCAAAATGAGGTGTCATTCCGAGGCTGAAGGCCGAGGAATCTGCTTCTTCGCCGATTCAAAAGCAGATTCCTCGCTGTGCTCGGAATGACATTGTTCGACATCGTCATTTTGAAGCCGACTCTTAGAACATCGCATCGGCGACGTCCTTCTCGCGCAACATGCGCCGCTTCCAGGTGGCGATCTGCGGCACGACGTAGGGCAGCAGCCGCAGGCTGTAATACGGCGGCAGGATCGGGATGCCGAGCAGGTCGCCCATCGTGATGAGGATGAACAGGTGCTCCATCGACGCGCGCGTGCGCAGCGCCGCCCGGCTCATGTCGTGGGCGGCCATGCCGTAGACGGTCTCGCCGACGGCATCCCACAATCTCTTCAACGCGCTTGCCTTCTCTTGTTCGGTCATGACCGTGTCCCTCTCAAAGGCCGTGCAGGTGATGCTCGTGGTCGCTGCCCAGCTCGCGGCCGCGCAGGACGCGGCGCTTCCACGTCGCGATCTGCGGCACCACCCAGGGCAGCAGGCGCAGCCCGTAGTACGGCGGCAGGATCGGCACGCCGAGCATGTCGCCGAACACCCCGAGCATGAACAGCGTCTCCATCGTGGCGCGCATCTCCAGCGCCTGCTGCTCGATCTCGTAGCCGGACATCCCGTACAGGAACTCGCGCACCGTCCGGATCCAGTCCCCGGCGACGGACGTGCTATTCTTGCCCTCGCCATGACGGAGCTTGTCGGTATCGCCGCGGTCGCGGTCGTCGCCTGGTTCGCCGCCGGCACGATCTGGAACGTCCGCACCGGGCGCGCACTGATGCGCTGGATGCAGGACGGACTGCGAACCCTCGGCGAGCGCACCAGCGTCCGGTGGCTCGGCTCGACCGCGGTCGAGATGGTGATCCGCGAGGCGAAGGCCCCGTTCAACAGCGTGACGCTGGTCATCTTCCTCGAGGCGCGCGATCTGCCCTGGATGTGGGCGCTCGGCCGCAGCCGCGGCCGCCGCGACACGCTCATCATCCGCGGCGTGCTGCGCAAGACTCCAGGGGTGGAGCTCGAAGCGCTCGACCCCGCGAGCTGGTCCGGCCGCGACGCGCTGCCACGCGTGCCGCGGGAGTGGCCGGTGCGCGAGTCCTCGGCCGGCGTGGTCGTGCATCATGCGAGCACCGCGGCGCTCGAGCGCGCCGACGCGCTGCTCTCGCTGGCGCAGCGCGCCGGGCTGGAGGTGAGGCGGCTGTCGGTGCGGCGCAGCGAGCCGAATTTCCAGCTTCATGTCGGCCTTCCGGATCCCGGGCAGGCAGCGCGCGAGTTCTTCGAAGCCGTTCACGCCATCGCCGAACGCGCGCTCGCCTGACACGATCCGGTCTCCGCCTATGCGTGCGCGTGCGGTGCGCCGGGCGGAATGGGCGTCGGACGTTGAACCGGCGCCTTGGGCGCCCCGCCGTGACGGACGTAGGCCTTGTAGCCGTCCCAGCCGATGAGGAGGGCCGCCACGAACAAGAGCGCGGAGACCGCGATCATGGCCCACGCGCCCGCCACCGGCAGCGCCGACATCTTCGGGTTCGCCGCGATCGTCACGTAGAGGTTGCGCGCGGTGACGGCGGTGGCCGCCAGCGTGGTCACGTACATGAAGAGCATCGGCAGCAACGCGTAGGTCGGATTGCGCTTCTCCGACTTGAGCCACACCGAGACCACGAGCAGGCTCAGCGCCGCCATCAGCTGGTTGGACGCGCCGAACATCTGCCACAGATAGACCCACGTTCCGGTGAGCACGAGCGCGGCCGTGAGGACCATCGAGGTCAGGCTCGCCACGTGCATGTTGCGCGCAGGCGGGATGGCGTCACCGACCCACTCGGCGAGCGTCACGCGCATCACGCGGAAAACGAGCTGCGTCACCGTGAGAACGATGATCACGAAAGTGCCGAACCCGAGCGCGGTGCCGAACACCTCGGGGATGATCCCGAAGCTTCCGGCATACACGAGCTTGCCGACGCCCATCGCGAACCGGCCGCCGCCGCCGCCGGCACCGGCGATGGAAACGGCGGTGAGCGACAAGAGCGCGAGCGTGCTCTCGCCGAACATCCCGCCCGCACCGACGGGCAGGCCGTCGGTTTCGTATTCGAGCTGCCGTGCGGTGCCCACCGAGCCGACCAGCGCGTGCCAGCCCGAGATGGCGCCGCAGGCGATGGTCACGAACAGCATCGGCCACAGCGGCTGCCATGCCGTCTTCGGGTCGATATCGAAGCCCAGGCCCTTGAACGCGGGCAGCGCGAATACGCCGATCAGGTTCCCCGCCGCATCCCGTGTGTCGAGCAGCGGCGCGGCGATCATCCCCACCGCGGAGAGCAGGATGGTGATCAGCATGATCCAGAAACCGATGTAGTTCACCGGCTGCGCGAAGCGCCAGATCGGCAGGTTCGCCCCCATGTAGCTGAAGGCGAAAAGGAACACCATCCACATGAGGTAATTCGGCAGCGTCTTGAGCAGGCCCGTGGACGCGTCATACGCGGGCGTGGACGCGCGCTTGCCGTCCTTGCCCGGCGCCGGGATCCTCGGATCCGCGAATGTCGGATCCTCGACCGCGAACAGCGGCTGGCGATCGGTGATGCCGTCGACCGCGCTGTTCACCGACACCACGGCGGCCGCCACCGGGCCGTTCACGAGCGCACCGCGCTCGTCCCGGTGCTGCCCCAACGGTCCGGCCGCCATGCCGGCAAGCGTAAGGGCGACGACGAGGACAGTGACCCCGGTGATGCCCATCTTCCAGCGATACATCATCTGGCCCGCGAGCAGTCCCATGAGCGCGAGCATGACGATGCCGAACGGGACGTCCGGGCGCGCCGACAGGATGGCCGCCAGGATGCCGATGAACGCGCCGGCGAGCAGCATCAGGTAGAAGAAGATGAACACGAACAGGATCGTGCGCGTGCGCGGCGCGATGAGCCGGTGCGCGATCGCCGACAGGCTGTTGCCGTCGTTCCTCACCGCGACCATGATCGCCGAGTAGTCGCTCACCCAGCCGATGAAGCTCACGCCGAGGATCAGCCACGCCAGCGAAGGCGCCCACCCCCAGAGGTTGGCGGCGGTGATCGGCCCGACGATGGGGCCTGCGGCCGCGATCGCCTTGAAGTGATAGCCGAAGAGGATGTTGCGGCTGGTCGGCATGAAGTCGACGCCGTCCATGTACATCCTGGCCGGCGTGGCCCGCTTGGCGTCGGATTGGATGACGTTGCGGTCGATGCGTTTTGCGTAGTAGTTATACGCGAGATAGATGGTGAGTACGCTGAGGACGACGATCCAGAGGGTGTTCATGACTCTCCTCCTTGCTCGATCGGAAAGGCCGCGACTGTCGTGGAGACCGGCAGTCTCCATAAAATTATTTCCCTACGGGGATTGTGTGTATTGACCTGCGTCAATGGGAGCCGCGGCGTCGCGCAGGCGCCGCTGCACTCCGGTACATTGATGTTTTTTCCGGTGGAGGATCCGCGATGAGCGAGCGTCTTCCGACGGCCGACTTGCCGCCCGGCGCGGACCGCAGCGTCATCATCCGGACGCGGATCGAGATCGGCCGCCCCGCGCGGGAAGTGTTCGACTATGCGACGACGCCGGCCTTGTGGCACACGTGGCATCCGGCGACGGTCGCGGTGCGCGATGTGCCGGACCGGCCGCTCGCGACCGGCGAGACGATGCTCGAGACCATCGCGGTGGCCGGACGCCGGGACGAGGCGCTATGGACCGTGCGCGCGTGCGACGCACCGAAGCGCTGGGAGATCGCCACCGATACCGCGAGCGGCGCCGCGGCCATCGTCTACCTCGTCGAGCCGACAACCGCGGGCTGCAGCTTCCATCGCACGCTGCGCTTTCGCTCGAAGCGCTGGCCCTGGCGGATGCTGGATTCGACGCTGACGCGATGGATACTCGAGCGCCAGTCGTCGCGGGCGCTGCGCAACCTCAAGCGCGTGATCGAGAGCCGCGCGCGCTGAGCGGCCTGCGCAGCGCGTGCAGCCGTCAGTGCAGCGTGCGCGCGAACGTCTGGCCGCGCAGCAGGTCGAGCACGTCCGGCTCCTCGGTCACGAGATCGTGGATCCTCGTGGTGACCCGCGTGAAGACGTCCTCGTAGCGCCCGCTGCTGACCGGCGTCGAGAAGCCCATCTCGATCACCAGGACGTCGTCATCCTGATCCGGCGCGCCGGCGTCGCCCGCGAGCCGGTCGGGTTCGTGAAACGTGATTCCGATCAGCTCGGGACAGCCGCCGAACAGCGAGCGCAGGCACGCCGCGAGTTGATCATGTGCGCCGCGATCGTTCGGTTCGGACATTGCAGTATGAGAATTCTTCATGAGCACTGCCTCCTTCCAACTGCGCGCGCTTCCTGCCAACGGCTTCAACGCCAATGGCGCCAGCCGCGGTGGTAGCCGTAGGGGCCGCCGTAGTAGTAGCCGCCATAGAAGTACGGCCGGACGACGACGGCGGGAGGCGCCGCGTACACGCCCGGCGGTTCTGCGACCGGGACCGCGACGCATCCGGCCAGTCCGGCAGAAGCAAGAATCAACGCTGCGAGTCGTTTCATGACGGGTCTCCGTTATGGCCCTGACCATATGAACGCGCGCCGGCGCGAATGATTGCAGCGAGTTTGTTACAGGATCTTTCGATGCAGGACCGTGCCGGCGCCAAGCCATTGCCGC